>ENA-OQBL01000629-OQBL01000629.1-human-gut-metagenome-genome-assembly--contig:-NODE-629-length-17503-cov-4.020143_pt1 | contig 17503 bp, 19 predicted proteins | sample MGYA00242747_ERZ504553 | MGnify/ENA primary metagenome ERZ504553 (study PRJEB26092, sample SAMD00036240) | human gut metagenome | host: Homo sapiens | study: EMG produced TPA metagenomics assembly of...
CCCGAAAATGGGACCTTGACAAAGGTAGGTTATCAGCCAACCGGCATCCATCCTCGCAACTTCAACATTACACCCAACGGCAAATACTTGCTTGCCGCCTGCCGTGACAGCAATGTCATTCAGGTGTATAAACGAAACGAAGTTACCGGACTTTTAGAAGACACTCATCAGGACATTGTAGTCGACATGCCGGTTTGCGTACAATTCGTCAGATCTGTTAATAATTTATAAAGCAATATTTAGCAAAGATAACTTCATTAACTTTGTCCCTTAGCTAAATCAGTCTAAACGAATGTAGATTATGAAAAAGAATATATTGATACTCTCAGCTCTGTTCTTGTCTACCACTGCCATAGCGCAAACAGACGTAACCACCGGTGTGATGCGTGGCAAAGACTATGGAGTAACCTATATGTTGCCCAAAACAGAAATAGAAATCGTATTGCAAACCACCAAGCATACCTACACTCCCGGAGAATTTTGCAGATATGCCGACCGCTATCTGCGTCTCAACAACGTGTCTGCCGAACCGGAAGAGTTCTGGACACTGGATAAGATAGAAACCCGTATAGCCGGTATACCGGATAAGGACAATGTCTATTTCGTCAAAATGAAAGACAAAACCGTGGCACCCCTTATGGAGCTTACTGAAGACGGGATTGTCCGCTCCATCAACATTCCGTTCAGTGACAAGCCTGCTGCCAAGATGCCCGTAGCTAAAGCCACCGAAAGCAACATTGACCCACGCAGTTTTCTGACAGAAGAAATACTGATGTCCAACTCCAGTGCCAAGATGGCCGAGCTGGTGGCCAAGGAAATATACAGCATCCGCGAAAGCAAGAATGCCATCCTGCGCGGTGAGGCAGACAATATGCCCAAGGACGGCGCCCAGCTCAAGCTGATGCTCGACAATCTGAACCAGCAGGAAACGGCCATGACGGAAATGTTCTCGGGCAAAATAAAGAAAGAACCCAAGACATTCACTATCCGGTTGACGCCTAAAGAGATGAAAGATGAAGTGGCTTTCCGTTTCTCCAAAAAGTTAGGAGTGGTAGCTAATAATGACCTTGCAGGTGAACCGTATTACATCAGTGTCACAGACCTCAAAAAGTCCCGATGTATCTGCCACCGAAGAAAGTAAAAAGAAAGTGGACGGTGTAGCCTATAACCTTCCAGGGACAAGGCACAAGTGACATTGGTGTATAACAATAAGAAATTGTTTGATGACCAACTTCCCATTACCCAATTCGGCACCGTAGAATATCTCGCACCAGTACTGTTCAACAAGAATTCAACCATCAAAGTGTTGTTTGATACGGCAACGGGAGGACTGATAAAAGTAGATAGGGAATAAAGAAATTCTAATCCCGGATGGTCAACAGGATAAATCCATCCTTACGCAATTGCATTACGTAGGCGGTGACCCGGGGAATATAATTCTCTTCCTCCCCGAAGTGCCTGGCAAGTAGAGAAATGATTTCGCGCACGGTACGATGTCCGTCTATCAGATCCCAGACGGCTGTGCCGTGTTCTTCCAGCCTCACATGGATGTCAGGAGACATCCCCTTCGGCAATAAAAAACGACGCATCCATTCGTATTTAAACCGTGGGTAGGCGAGTACGGCGCACTCACCTTCCCATTCGGTTGTTATATGTCCACAGCGGACCGGAACAGCGTCCAACAGACTTACTTTTCCTTCGGGTATTTCCATCATATGGTATCCGCTTTTCCTATTATTTCTGAATATTAGGCTCTTCCAGCTTATAACCATACTTCCTGTCCGCCTTCTTCAGCAGTAGGGCCACTACAAGGGACAAGCAGGCAATACCGGTAAATATGCACATAGGCACCGTATAGTCATACATATTCGTTCCATCAGGTTTCTTACCGGATATACAATAGGCATCAAGCACCCACCCTATCAATGTAGGAATACCCCAAAGACCGATATTCTGGATAAAGAAAATCAATGCGTATGCCGTACCCAGCTGACTTACCGGGAATATCTTGGCCACAGCCGGCCACATGGCAGAAGGTACCAGCGAAAAAGCGATGCCCAAAATTATCATCAGCACAATAGCTACCAACCAATAGTTTATATCGGGAATAGCATAAATAAAATGTACACATATCAGCATGGCTGAACCCAGCAGCATGATAGATGCGGACTTGCCCCGCTTGTCAATAAAACCACCAAAGACCGGGGTCAGAATCAGCGCCCCCAATGCCGGAAGTCCGGCAAACGTACCAGCTACATTCTCATTGATACCGTATTTGATAATCACAACTCGGAAGCAAATTTCTGGAATGGGAATACACAAGAGTAGAACAATACACACAGCAATGCTATCAGCCAGAAACCGGGATTGACCAGAATATTCTTCACATCCTTAAAGGAGAACTTCTCTTCCTCATCTTCCGTACCGGCAGCAATGGCAGCAGCTTCCATCTGTTTGTCCAGCTTCTTGTCCATCACTGTAAAGACGAAGAAAGCAATCATACCACCCAACAACAGAACCAAGCCCAACAACACCGGTGTGGAAATACCGAAAGCACGGGCCAAATGGAATGGCTACTGCATAACCGGCCTGCGAACCGATACGTGCCAAAGCAACTTGTACCCCCATAGCCGTGGCAAGCTCTTTCCCCGTTAAACCACTTGGCTATGATTTTGGAAACTGTAATACCAGCGACCTCCGCTCCTACTCCAAAGATGGAATAACCGGCAAAAGCAACAAACACCCCTGTTTTATAGCCAAATATTTCATTGATTCCAAATAAAGTCGCGTCGGTACCGGCAAGTCCCGTCATTGCATAGTATTCAAGTGCTGTACCACCTACCATCAAGATAGTTGCCAGCTTTCCGGTGAAGCGGATGCCAAAGCGGTCGAGGATTAATCCTCCCCAAATCAGCATCAGGTAAAAAAAACATTCAGGAAACTATAACCACCGGTAAAGAATCCGAAATCAGTACTCGACCAAGCCAAGTCCGTTTCCAACATTGTCTTCAATGGCGCTACCACGTCGTTTACATAATAAGCTGCCATCATCGTGAAGGCAACAATCACCAATGCCCCCAACGGGTAGCCTTGGAATCATTCAATTTAAGTTTGAGTTGTTCTGTCATTGCACTATTTAAATTTCAATTTATTAATCAGATTACATAAGTTGCTGACAAAGGTAAATAAATACTTCATTAAAACGCAAAAAAGGTTGACACCTTTTCAGTATCAACCTTTCTCTTAATTTTTCCAAGCGGGAGTCATCCGCAATATCCTATCTTATTCTGCTGCTGGGGCTTCTGCTGCAGGAGCAGGAGCTTCAGCCGGAGTTGTAGCTGCAGGGGCCTCCGATTGCGGAGCTTCTGTACCTACGGGCATGTTATAAGGATTAGATTTTTTCTTCTTGTTGCGCCTGTTCCAGAATCACATCACCGCCCTTACCTGTGGAAGAAGGAATAGTGTAAGCAGAAACAATACTGAAGACTACCATGACAGCTGCCAGAGTCCAAGTTGCTTTTTCCAAAAAATCCGTAGTCTTGCGCACACCCATAATTTGGTTGGATGATGAAAAGCCTGATGCCAGACCGCCTCCTTTAGAATTTTGAATCAATACAATGAAGCACATCAGCACAGATGCAATCAGCATTAAGATAACTAATAATAAATACATTTTGTTATTTTGATTTAGCGTTAATATCAATTTCTCCAAAATCTGATTTGGTCTGCAAAGTAAGCAGTTTTTTTTGGATAATTCAAACTTAATTTTTTAATAATTTCAAGTGCCTTGTCATATCTGTGCTGTTTATATAGATTTTGGCTAAAGTTTCCGTAAAACAGCTATCGTCCAATTCTTCCGTTACCGGCGATACGGAGCGCTCTTCCTCTTCTTCAGTCTCTTCCTCCTTCTCTACAAGAAACTCTCTTCTCGTATTCGCGACATCTGGAGACTCACTCTTTTGAATAAAGTCATCTATCAATTCATGTCCGCGCAGTTTAGGTACTTCCTGCTCATTTTCTGCATCTACACCAGGTTCTTCCTGCATTAAATAGGCCGTATAATCCACCGCATAATCCAGCTCTGTATGCTGTGAATGCTCTTCGGGAACAGTAGCCAAAAACGCATCTATCAAGGAAAGGGTACGGTCTACACTCGGCTCTTTCTCCGAATCGCCGGAAAAAAGCGACGAGACCTTCTGGGATTTCAAAGTATAGCGGTCACCCTCTATAAAGTAAAACAACACACGACGGTCTGCCACATACAACACAGCCTTGCGCAGCTCCGCGCCAAAGTTGATGTCGTGCAGCAGATAGAGGTTTTTCAGATAGAGCAAACGGAGCGACTGGAAATAAGGATAGCGTGCCACCAATGTGCGAAGCTCGTACAAAGTATCCCTATTCAGCGTCTCGGGATGCTGAATCCATTGTTGCAAATGGGTAGGCGTCATGAGTTTACCAGTTAGCTATAGTTGCATTGAAAATCTGTTCAGCAATGTCCTTCACCATCAGGGTTATCAGCTGGTCCTGCACATCGGTCAACAATTGTGAGGAATCATAGGTCTGGAAAGCCGAGAACTGCTGTTCAAAGTCCTCCTCATGGTTCGTGTTATTGGTGTAGCGCACGTTAACTGTCAGTGTCACCTTCACCTTCGAAGAGAAACCGCTGGCATCCACCGATTCATTATATTGGTTGTAACCGGTTATTTCTCCGTCTATGTCCAAGTCTCCTCCGGAGTTCACCAATTGCAGGCGAGTCTGCTGAATGAACATATCCTTCATTTTCTGATTAAACTCTGTTGCCAACGGTGCATATACATACTCTGCCCGGTTCTGGAAATCGGCAATGGAAATCGTTTTTACCTTTGTATAGTCAATAGAGCTTATCGGAGCAAGTCCCAACTTCATACTACATGAATTCACCAGAAATAACAAGCTTACCAACAAGGAAGCAAATGCCGCTTTTTTAATCCAATCCATATTCTTTTATCTTTCTGTATAACGTACGCTCAGAGATATTCAAATCCTGAGCCGCACTCTTACGCTTGCCGTGATGTTTTTCAAGCGCTTTACGTATCATTTCTTTCTCCACTTCATCCAGGGAGAGTGACTCCTCCACATATTCTTCCGTATCCTGGAAGTCATCGTCCACTGGAGTAACCGGCTTCACCGAAGGATGTATAATAGTAGGGACACTGGATGTCACCGGAGGTACCACCGCCGGAGTGACCGGCGCATAATAGGTAGATGTGGCAACCGTCGGATTGGATACCGTTCCCCTTTCAGCCATAATCTCATGCACCAGCTTTTTCAAGTCCGTTACATCCTGACGCATATCAAACAGAACCTGATAGAGAATTTCCCGTTCACTTCCGAAGCTCTTGTCCTCCTTCACTCCAAAGAAGGCAGGCAGGCGCTGCATATTGTTCTGCTCAGGCAGATAGCCCTTCAGTATGGATGCATTGATTTCACGATTGGTCTCAATGATGGATATCTGCTCGGTGATATTCTTCAACTGGCGCACATTACCCGGCCATGAGTAGCTCAGCAATACTTGCTTGCCGTCTTCCGTCAGCTGAATGGCAGGCATACGGTACTTCTCCGCAAAGTCCGAAGCAAATTTGCGGAACAGCAGCACCACGTCTTCACCGCGTTCGCGCAATGGAGGAACCTGAATAGGTACTGTGTTCAAACGGTAATACAAGTCTTCACGAAAGCGTCCGTCAGCAATGGCCTGTGTCAAGTTTACATTGGTAGCGGCAACAATACGCACATCGGTCTTTTCCACCTTAGAAGAACCTACCTTGATGAATTCACCGCTCTCAAGCACACGCAGCAAGCGTGCCTGGGTAGGCAAAGGTAATTCGCCGACTTCATCAAGGAAGATTGTTCCGCCGTTGGCTTCACCGAAATACCCCTTCCGTTCACCGATAGCCCCCGTGAATGCACCTTTTTCGTGGCCAAACAGTTCCGAATCAATCGTTCCTTCGGGAATGGCCCCACAATTCACGGCAATGTACTGTCCATGCTTGCGCCGGCTGTATTGGTGTATTATCTGCGGAAAGCTCTCCTTTCCCACACCACTCTCTCCAGTAATCAGTACAGACAAGTCGGTAGGCGCTACCTGGATAGCGATATCAATGGCACGCATCAGCGCTTCGTTATTGCCGATGATGCCAAAACGTAATTTTACTTGTTGTATTTCCGCTTTTGTCATTCTACAAATCTTCTTCTACACTATCGAGTTTCAGTTTGTCGCTATCGTCACGTTTCTCGTAATATTGCTTGCGCAGCGGATTTGCATGTGCCTCTTTCTCACGCTGGCGGTTACGGAACACATCTATAGCCACATAGATAGCCTGCCGGAACGAATCTTCAGAGGCAATTCCTTTCCCGGCGATATCGTAGGCCGTTCCATGAGCAGGCGAAGTGCGTATCACCGGCAAGCCGGCAGTATAGTTTACGCCCTCGTCCATAGCCAATGCCTTGAACGGTGCCAGCCCCTGGTCGTGATACATGGCCAGGATACCATCAAAATGGATAAAGTTATCTGAGCCCATAAACCCGTCTGCCGGATAAGGACCATAGCAAAGCATACCCTTAGCAGCCATTTCGTTGATGGCCGGAATGATAATCTCCTGCTCTTCAGTTCCCAGCAATCCACCATCTCCTGCATGCGGATTCAGTGAAAGCACTGCAATACGCGGTGCGCCGATAGCAAAATCCTGCTTCAAGGAGCGGTTGAATATCTTCAGTTTTTCTTGTATCAGTTCTTTGGTGATGCTTCCGGCTATCTCTTTAACGGGAATATGTCCGGTCACCAATGCTACCCGGAAGTCATCTTTCATCAGAATCATAAGGGCCTTCTCGCCATCTCCCAATTTCTGCTCTATATACTCCGTATGTCCGGGGAAGGCGAACTCCTCCGACTGGATGGTGTGCTTGTTGATGGGAGCTGTGACAATCACGTCTATCATCCCCTCCTTATATTCCTCAATGGCTTTTTCCAGTGCACCAAGTGCAGCTTTACCAGCTTCAACGTCAGGTTTAGAAAACTCAACCTTTACTTCATCATCCGTACAGTTCACTACACTCAAGCGATTGGGAGCCGCTTCGGAAGCGGAGTTGACGATACTGAAGTTGGCAGGCAAGTCCAATGATTTACGATGATAAGCTGCCACTTTAGGCGAACCGTAGATAATCGGCGTACACAATTCCAGCATCACCGGGTCTGCAAACGTCTTTAAAATCACTTCATACCCTACACCATTAATGTCGCCTTGTGTAATGCCGACTCTTATTTTGTTATCTTCCATTTTTATTACTTATTATTAGTAGTATCTTTTGCGGTTACACCTACCGGAATCTCCTCACCTTCCTGCTTACTGCCGGGCAGTTTCAAGGTATAGAGCGAAGCCTCCATCTGACGCACCAGATTACGTTTCATTTTATCAGGTGAATAAATAAATATTTCAGATACAATTATACGCTGATTGGCTTTGTCCAAACGTACATGCGATACGAACGGACCACCCATGAAATCACCCTTCACACGCCACAAGCCGCGGGCCTCCAGTGCATAGTCTCCCTGCACACTGATGGGACGTACATCGGTCATCAGAGAATCCGTCGACATATACATACCTTCTTGGGCACCCGGGATATTGATTTTCATCACAGAATCGCGTTTATGAACAAAATATTCTTTAGTAAACGTATCCTTATCCGTATAAGGATAAGAGTAGATTACAAAGTTCTGATCACCGGTAGCCGCATTCGTACCTGCCCAGAAGAAGTTCTCCCCCTCCTTGGTAGATGTCAGTTCGCCCGGCACCCATACATCGCAATCGAACTGGCTTTTCACCTTCGTTGCTATATAGTCGCTATGCTTGTCCTTCAATACTGAAATCTGACGGTTCATTTCCGCATGGGTAAAGAAATCGATGATTACCTGCTTGTTCTCCTCCACAAATTTCTCGAACGAAACCTCGTCCGGCGCCTGAATAGTGAGAATAGACTGAGGAGCGGCATATACATTCCTTGCATACTTGAATTTAGGCTGGGTATAGAGATCCTTGTTCACATCGACAATAATGATATTGCGAATCAGTTTTAAAGTGGCATCATAATTGGAAGGGGCAGTATACATGATTCGGAATGAACGTTCTGACTGGGGAAGCCCCGGAACATCAGAATCAAGCACATCGAAAAGCGCCCTACCGGCAGGACGTTCCCACAAGCCGGGCTCCACCACTACCAGAACTTCATACGCACGACCGCTGGAGGTCGGAGTAAACACACCCTTTTTACCACCACCGCAGGCGGAAAAAAATGTGTCAGTACGAGAACCATACTTAAATAAAACAAGTGCTTTCTCATATCTCTATCATTTTAGTTTTTCACAAAGCTACGAAGAATGCGTAATATCCTCCCTACCTAAGTTAATAATTTATATTAATTCTTCTTTATTCTCCTCCTGCTTGGCAGTGGACAACATGCCACAAGCGGCAAATATATCCTCTCCACGCGATGACCGTATAGTGGTAAACAGACCGTGAGAAGTCAGATAATCACGGAACGCAATCATGGTTTCCATATCGGCTCCCTCAAGATTCACCCCAGGTATGGCATGAAAACGAATCAGGTTAATCCGGCAGTCCAGCCCGCGTAGCAGCTTCAGAAGTTCCTTTGCATACGGTAACGAGTCATTCACTCCTTTGAAAACAATATATTCAAAAGATAGTCTGCGCTGTTTGCTAAAATCATAGTTTCTTAACAATTCTACAATCTCCGTGATGGAGAACGCCTTCTCTGCCGGCATCAGCTCGCGGCGTTGCAAAGGTATCGGCGAATGAAGGCTGATAGCCAGGTGGCAATCCGATTCCTCAATAAAACGCAGCAAGCCCTTCTTCAGTCCCACAGAAGAAAGTGTAACACGCTTGGGACTCCACGCATACCCATAAGAGGCGGTCATTATTTCCAGCGCTTTCAATACCTCGTCCAGATTATCAAGTGGTTCACCCATACCCATCATTACCACATTGGTCAGCTTGTCCCTTTCGGGCAACGAATTGATTTGGTTAATAATCTGGTTAGATGTCAGATTGGCGGTAAAACCCTGCTTGCCGGTCATGCAGAATTTACAGTTCATCTTGCAGCCCACCTGGGAGGAGACACAAAGCGTAGCCCGGTCTTCGTCGGGTATATAGACAGCTTCCACAAAATGTCCCTCGCCTGCCCGGTACAAGTATTTCACCGTACCGTCTACAGAGCGCATGGCATCTACCGGCGCTTTGGCACCTACCTCATAGATTTCTTTCAGCAATTCCCGATGCTTCAACGAAAGATTGCTCATTTCGTCTATAGAAATCACCTTCTTGTCATACAGCCAGGAAGCTATCTGCTTGGCAGAGAAACCGGGCATTCCCAGATTCTTCACCACATTCTGCAATTCAGAGAGCGTCAAGCCCAATAGAGGTCGTTTCTGCATATCGTTTTTCATTAAAACAAAACTCTTTCAAGAATGCAAAGGTAGGAATAAAGTTGCACAAAGACAACGGAGAGTGTAGAAAATGAAATGTACAGACAATGAAAAAGCCGCCCGGAAGTACCGGACGGCTTTTCAATATATTTTTTCTATTCTTAGAAGAATAAATAACGTTGGTCTTTTACGTTGGCTTTCAGATACAAGTCACTGATGAACTGGCTTGCCATGCGTGCATGCATGTTGGCCAAGTTATCCTCTTCAGTTTCCTTGTTGAATGTTTCGTTCAGTTTCTCTTTTGCATAAGGTTGCAGAACGAATACACCACCATTACCCTTGATAGGAGCACTCAGCTTGTTCACTTCGGCAATAGAAGCGTATGCGCCTACCAGAGGTTCGCTGCTACGCAATGCCGGGATATAGGCAGGAGCAGAGAAAGTAACGTGCTTTACAGAATCACTGACAGCATTTGCCATATTCTTATACTGCTCGAACGAAGTTGCATTGGCAGCCTTCATATCAGCCATAATCTTCTCTGCTTTCTTGTCACGGAGAATTTCAGCTCTCAACTGGTCTTTTACCAAAGCCAGTGGGCGATAGCCTTCAGGAACAATACTTGCAACACCTACTACCAGCATATGGTCGCTCTCGCCACATTCGTACAAACCGGAAACTTCACCGGCTTTTGCCTCAAACACCCATTTCAAAGCATCTTTGGTACCTCTGATACCACCGATACCATGTTCAGAGCTGTACAAGTCGGCTCTATCCAGCAACTTATAACCAGCATCTTCCGCATTAGCAATCATTTTCTCTAAAGTATTGTTTGCAGCAATAAACTGGCTGAACTCATTGTATGCCTTACTGTAAGTTTCCTTACTGAATTCTACCGGACGCTTGATAACGGCTACCTTATATTTATCCTTGACAGCCTTCTTGTTGGTTACCTGCAAAATGACATTTGCCTGTCCCAACGCCAAGTTGGTCAGCTCGTTCTGTCCCAAAGTAGTGACAGCAGTAATATATTTCAAGTTGTCACCGTCAATCTGTGCGCCTTCGTAATTAGCAGAAGAAATCCAGGTAGGCTCACCGGTCTGACCGTAATTTTTTCGCAACTTCAGCAAAGCTGGCACCCTCCTTAATAGCATTGTAGATGCTGTCGGCCAAAGTCTTCGTCTTTTCAGCATCTTCAGCAACCACTTGAATCTGACGGAACTCGATAGAGTCCGGCATGGCAGCAGTAGCCAATTTCTTGAAAGAGTTGAGAGTATTGTCCGATACGTTATAATAAGGTCCGAACACACCACCCACCGCAACAGAGTCCAAACGGGCAGTCACATCAGCGGGCAGAGACTTAGTAGTGTAGAACAAGTCTGTATAAGGAGTTTCGGAACCGGTAGAACGGATGAAGGTAGTATAGTCAGAAGGATTGGCAATAAGTTGCTCCGTATATTCCTCCATTTCCTTTTGGAGAGCAGCTCTGTCTTCTGCACTTGCAGTTACCTGCACATCAATAAACTTAATGTTACGGGTTTCCACATATTGCTTGAATTGCTCTTTCTTCTTATCGTAGGCAGCTTTCAAGTCAGAATCCTTGATGACAATAGTAGAATCAACAATAGAAGAATAGGGAACTGCTGCAAGCAACAGGTCTGACTGATCCACTCTTGCATCAAATGCATCCTGAGCTTCCACAGGATTGGAGAAGAGAGATTTCGTAATCAAAGCCTGATACTTTTCCTGAAGACGAGCCTGGATAAGAGACTTCTCAAGGAAAGACCAGAACTTATACATAGACTCATAATACTCTGCATAATTGGAAGGCATCTGTGCCTTGTTCATCTTGGAATAGTCTACTAGGAACTTCTTTCAACATATCCTTATCGAACGCACCGGTCTGGGGATTACGGAACGGAGTCTGTTGCAGCATCGGATGCACACCGGCATCAATGATAGCCTGAACTTCCGCCTTAGATACAGACAAGCCAAGTTTCTTAGCTTCTTTTTCAATCAGTTTATTATTGACGTATGTTCTCCATACTTCATCTTTGATTCGGTTGGTTTGTTCATCGCTCAATGCACTGTTGCCACTGGAGAACTTGATAACTTCTGTATATTCTTCTACCAATGCTTGAAAATCCTGAGCGGAAATTGTCTCCCCGTTCACTTCACCAACGTCTTGTGACTGGTGTGGCTGAAGCACTTTCCACGCGTCACCTGCGATGAAAGCAAACAGCGCCAAACCAATAACAATCACCAATAAAGGTCCTTTAGACCGAATGTTTTGTAATGTTGCCATTTTAGTTAATATGATTTATTTGTTTATTATTATTTTCCTAACATGTTCATTTTAGCGCACGAAGATACAAAAAATGCTAATACGCATCCATTTATTCTTTAAAAAATTACGCCTAAATGAAATTATTCAATGACTTTCAGTCTTACCAACTCAATTTTAGTAGCTGTCACCTTGATTATTTTAAACTGATAATTATCCACTTCAATCACTTCATGCAGCTTCGGGAAACTTTGATAACGGTTCAGAATCAGACCGCCCACTGTCAGATAATCGTCCGATTCCGGCAGGTCGAGCCCGAAAGTCTCATTTACCTTTTCTATTTCCAGACGGGCCGAAAGCACATATTCACGTTCACCCAGCTGCTTACATACATAGGACGTATTATCATGCTCATCCTCAATATCGCCGAAAATTTCTTCCACCAAATCCTCCAAAGAAACGATGCCTGCCGTACCACCAAATTCGTCCACCACTACAGCAATCGTTTTTTTTCTGCTGCATGAACAGTTTCATCAGTTTGTGAGCCGACATCGTTTCGGGTACAATAGGCACTTCCTTCACGTTATTCTTCCAGTCTACCGGATTCCTGAACATTTCCGACGAGTGAATATATCCCACCACATTATCTATATTTCCATCATATACTATGATTTTAGAAATACCCGACTCCACAAAAAGACATTTCAATTCTTCCAATGTGGTGGTCAGATCTACAGCTACCACCTCTGTACGCGGTACAATACAGTCGCGTATCTTTATATTCGAAAAATCAAGCGCATTTTGGAATATCTTTACCTCTGCATCCAGTTCTTCTTCACTTTCCGCATTCTCTATGCTCGACTGGATGAAGTAATCCAAATCCACTTTGCCAAAAGCCTTGGCCGACGCTTCCTTGTTTACTTTCATCCCAAATATCCGAAGGAACAGATACGACAATCCCGATGCAAATTTTGAAACAGGAAACAGAATGACATAACATATAAATAAAGGAATGGCACACACCCTCAGCATCAGATTGGGATTGATTTTAAACAAAGTCTTCGGCAAGAACTCACCGGTTACCAAAATAATAAGAGTGGAAATTATAGTCTGCACCAACACCATTACAAAATGGTTGGAAATAATTCCGGCAAGAAGATTCACCTCTATGATTTGTGCCATCAAGATACCATAAATGACAAGCGCGATATTATTACCAACCAGCATGGTCGAGATGAAGTTATTCGGGTTGCGAAGAAAATAGGAAATGATACCGGAAGTGACGCCTGACTTCCTTTCCATCTCAAAGCGCAGTTTATCTACGGAAACAAAGGCAATCTCCATTCCTGAAAAGAAAGCGGAGAAAGCCATGGTTATCAATAAAAAAATTAACGGTATCCATTTTATCAATTTATGGTATCAGTCTGCAAGCTATCTGCTGCGGCAGCCTCTTCGTCAACATAGAAGATGCCCTCCGGCTTGCGAATCGTGTAAACAGTCATTTGCTGATTGGATTCAAAGCCATGTCCCGTAATGATACGGTCAGGCTGTTCGATACGGATAAACTCATCCGAATAAATTCTTTGTGTCCGCTGGTCCCAATACAGCAACTCTGTATCAAACTGCTCACCTTTCAAATTCTGTATATGCACATTCCCCATCAGTTTCCATAACTCTTCCTTATTAAAGAAATAGGCTGTATCGGCCTTGATACTTGCCTCCACTTGGAAGATAGAGTCAAACTTTTCCAAATAGACCCCCTTTTCAAAAGCCCAGTATGGAGGATTCTTCCGGTCAAAGACCAGCCACTCTTCCGTATTGATGCGGTAACGTGTTACACCGGAATCAGACACTAGCGTAGTCACCCCGCGGGTGTCCATCACCGCCATAGAATCACGCTCGGTAATGGCATCGCCCAGCTCCTTCTTCTTCCCGGAACATGAAGAAAATAAAAGAAGCATAACCATTGCCCCAAAGACAATGGTTATGCTCGCATTTTTATGATAAACAACGTTGATGAGTTGTAGCAACATAGTTTTATCTGATAGTTGTAGATTCACCTATCCATCCGCCGATAGTGATACGGTCACCAGCTTTGTAACCCAACATAAAGAGGTCTTTAGCCTGGGGAGTGTGACGGGAATAAGTACTAATCAGCTCGTTAGCACGTTCTGTAACTGAAGGATCCACCGCTTTAGCTCTCTGCAACTTATCAATTACTACAAAGTAAGTACACTTATTCAGAGCTGGCTCGTCAGTCCAATTAGGATTGGAACCGTAAAGCTGTGCCAGCAAGATATAAGGATCACCATAGTTTTCCTTAAAGCTAATAGCCTTCTGGCAATATGCTCTTGCCTGAGAAAGTTTCTTAGCCTGCATCAAAGCAGCAGCAGTGGCATATGCCATTTCAGCTTTCTTGTCATTATCGGTTTCCTTAGCCAATGCTTCGTCAAAGTATTTCACGGCATTGTCATAGTCACCTTTTTTATAGTACATGTATGCTACACCTACAGCAGCATCGGCAGTCGGGTCAATTTGATACATGTATTCAGAAGCCTTGAAATAAACTTCACTTTCGTTACACTTCATCAATTTCAAAATATTCAATGCTTTCTTCAAGAAAGTAGAGTCTGTCTTATTTTCTTCTACTTTAGGGCCATAGATATTCTGCAAAGATTCACAATCAGCCACACCACTCTGGATGAACATAGCTACCAAATTATCCTTGATAGTTTGCAGGTTTGCCTTCTTTGCCTCTTTGGTTTCAGCTGCGATAGCATCATCCGCATACTTGGAAGCATCAATATAGTCTTGGAAGAACTGGTCAGTATGATTGTCATCTGCCTTTACCTTCTGCATAGAAACATCCAAGAAATAGTGTAAAACCGCACCTTTGGAGCCGCCCTTTTCTGCTTGGACAGATTCTTTCAGCCAATTGTAAGCTGTATTAAGGTCCGGAGTCGGAGCAAATTGAAGATAATCCACTGCTTTGGCACCCAAAGCATCAGCTACACTCGGCACCCCCTTCATTCCCTTGTTAACAAATTCAGGAATGTACTTCATTCTCAAGTCATACACATCCATCAGCTCATCAAAATACTTCTTATAATCAGCAGAATTTCTATCTTTAATCTGACTCAAGAAACCCACTAAAATCTTCTGAGCATCTGTAAATGTATAATACCGCAGTGTAGGGCAATCCTTCAATACAGCCATACAAGGAGCGTATGCATCCTTAAAGTTACCAGCTCTCACTGCTTCATGAGAGATACTACTGTTCGAATTACAATTTTCAGTCTGTGCGAAAGTACTGGTCGCTCCACCCGAAAGGAGCAAGACAGCCACAAGCGTCTTAATTTTCATTGTATTTAAATTTTAGTTGTTATATTTTTTGTCTATTCAATTTCCATTAATCCACTTTACGCTTGAAGAACCAGCGTTCGTTAAAGGTTACTCCGATACAAATACGCAATGTATTTTCGTTCAAGAACGCAGCTTGGGTTCCTTTGGTTCGCACGTATTGCGCAGAAAGGCTCAATACGGAACGGGTTCTCGGTATAGGTAATCCAAAACCGGCAGTAATGCCATATTCATCAGCGGCACGTACACCGTCTATCTTATAATAAGGCTTGGAGTAATAAGCTCCCAAACGATACTTCACATGAGACAAATAACTTCGTCCCATAGGATTCGGCAGATATTCTGCACCAACGGATACTCTTCCACGGTCGCAAAACGCCTCGTCATTATTCATATAGCTCACTTTACTCCAATTTTGAAACATCACATCCGCTCCCACCGTCAGACGATCGTCGTACACGTATGTCACACCTGCTCCAAATGTTGTTGGAATGCCGCAAGTAACAATAGTGTCCCTTGTTACCGAGGTAACTCCCGTATTACTATTGCCAGTCTGCGTAACTTCGTACGCATCGTTGCTCAAATCATGCCCCGGAGAAAATACGATTCCCAATGTTGCAACATGCTTTTTTCCAAACTGGTGGGTGTACTGTGCTCCAAAATCCAATTTATAGCTCTTTACAGCCACATTAGACTGTATTGTAATAGGAAATACACTAGAACTGGACGGAAAGGTTTCCGCAGCGGTTCTTGTTATATCTCCCCAAAGATACGAAAAATTCGCACCGACGGAAAGATTTTTAATTATTTTAAAGCCTGCACCTAAATAAAGCTGGTGCAGACCTCCTTCTCCCGAATAGCTTACCGTCGTAGATTTGTCTGGGAATTCCGTATCTTCCCGGTACTCTCCCATGCTGTATCCCACATTCGAATAAGGCAATAACCCCAAGCTTATGGCAGCCCATTTACTTGCACGAAATTGCATCGTGATGTAATCAAAACTGGAATTCTTGGCATTTTGTTTCAGAGTGCCGTTACTGAGGTTTGTATTCTGTAGAGAGACTGCTCCATCAAAGATAAAAGTCAGCGAATCTACCGCCGTATAGGATGCCGGATTAGCAAAGTTAGTCTGGTACTTGTCTCGTAAACCATAGGCAATACCACCCATCGCCCTGCTGTTACTTGAGCCTTGTTCAGACAACTGTCCATATCCATATCGTGTATAGGGAGAATTCGTATTATTTTTGAGCGACTGCCGCTCCTGATAATATCGTAAGCAAGAGCACTAACAGTGTTTGTCTATAGCCTGTCATTATTATAGTTTAAAATTCTATTTAATCCTTTCAACACTAAAAATCTGTCTGCAAAGATGATACTTTTTTAAGTTTGTATCAAAAGAAAAATCATCCCCGCCCGTTAAAAAAACCAAAAGTTCAGGATATTTATGCTTCATAGCCGTAACGTAACCTGAAATTTCATATTCAATACCCTTCAGTACTCCGGCACGGATAGCCGTATCGGTATCCTTCCCCATGGGCACCATCCGCCCCTCAAGAGTCACCATTGGAAGCCGTCCGGTAAACTGATGAAGCGCCTTGAAACGCATCTGCAGGCCGGGAGAGATATTCCCGCCATGATAACGGGCAGCAGCATCGACAAACTCATAAGTGATACAAGTACCGGCATCAATCACCAGTATATCCCTGCCAGGAAATTGCTCATTGGCTCCTACCACCGCCGCCATACGATCATACCCCAGCGTCCGGGGAGTTTCATAGAGGTTTTCTACCGGAAGAGAAGTCTTTTCATTGAGCCACAGAATGGGAACAGCCATACCTTCCAGTTGCGACAACACCTCTCTGCTCAAATCAATGACAGTAGCCACTATCGCTTTTTCAATCGTATATGTACGGCACACTTCAGGCAATCGTTCCAACGTCAGATTGGAGTCATACACCACCTCTACGATACGTCCACCATCAAACACCGCCATCTTGGCAATTGTATTTCCTATATCAATAATGAGATTCACCGTATTGCATAAATTTAGCGGCGCAAAGATATAACATTAATATTGAAATTCAGCAGAAACTGCCTCTTTATTAGAAGAGCAACCGCACAAGAATTCTTATTCATATCCGTACCAAACAAGCACAATGCCACTCCAATAATTTGTTGAGATTTATTAAAACCACAACACCATACCACAACCACCTGATTATCAATATAGTTGAGATGCATTACATTCAGTATACGACCGATCCCTATTCAGTATACGATTGAATGGCATTCAGTATACGGCTGAACCAGGTTCAATATACCACTATTCTTTCACCTATATCATTTGTAAATAGAAAACACTTACCGCTCGTACTTGGCAGTTG
>ENA-OQBL01000630-OQBL01000630.1-human-gut-metagenome-genome-assembly--contig:-NODE-630-length-17500-cov-2.730559_pt1 | contig 17500 bp, 23 predicted proteins | sample MGYA00242747_ERZ504553 | MGnify/ENA primary metagenome ERZ504553 (study PRJEB26092, sample SAMD00036240) | human gut metagenome | host: Homo sapiens | study: EMG produced TPA metagenomics assembly of...
GTCAGTTCTTTATGGGGCAGTAATGCTGCCATACCAAACTTTGTAATAGAAGGGAAGATACTCTGCATACTGCTGATGGAAACCTTGCTCTGTGTCTCTCTCTGAAGCTGATCTGCCAGCGCAGCCGCCACTTCATACCGCATAGCATCCGAAATAATCACGAATACCTTGGTATCCGAAGCCTTAATGCGGGAACGGTAAAATTCTTCCTGCTGCGGCACTTCCAAAACCTTACCGTAGGTTGCCAGCTCATCCGCACATACATCTGACCAGTTGTTACCCAACTCGCCTAAGAACCAATGCGTATAGAGTCCTTCCACCTTATCGACAACCTGTTTGAACAAATCGTCCAGCAGAATATTGGAAGTCTCCAGGCTCTTTTGGAAACTTAAATGGAACAAGCGGTAATAGGTATCCATCTGATAGTAACTTTCCGTGTATTCTTTCCAAATGCCTTTTGCTTCTGCGGTATGGAATCCGGCAGAGTGTTCCTTGAAAAATGCTCTGCATATTCGCCACTTGCAAGATACCGTCATAGAAATTTTCAAACGGCTCATACCATGCACAGGTTCTCCGCTTTTCTACGGTGGAAGTAATCGTGTCCACATCAATGATATGGTCGCTGATCTCTGTCATCAGCTTTGTCAGAATCACTTCATTGATACACGGGAAACATTCGGTTCCTGCCAAATCGTCCACTGTCAGCTTCTCAAACCGCTGATGCAGACGGGCTTCATCCTCAACATACCGTGCCACATCATATAACTGCTGAATGTCCTCACTATGAAGCCATTCAGAAATAAAATCATAGCAATATGCCTGGTGCGGCATGGAAATGAATCCATCCAGTCCGGCAAGATACTCCTGCCGCATGGTACGGGTAGCAGCGGTCAACAGCAAATGAATTGCCAGCCGTCCGAGGTCTGGTTCTTCCTCCACAAATCCGCAGCCCTGGCGAACCATCGCCCAAAATGCACCGTCAGCATGATATTTTACGAAATCCTGATAAACAGTATTGTTCTTCAAGTCCAGCCCTGCCCGGAACACGTTGCGGAGAATCATATTCGGTTGTGCGTCTTTCAAGCCGCAAATTGCCGCCATGACTGCCATGTGCAGTTGTGCCGGAGTTGCTGGAACTTTATTCTGTGTGCTGACTTTCAATCGGCGGTCTTTGCATTGAAATAAGCACGGTAATTTTTGACCTGTTTCCGCATGGCCGGATTCGATGTAAGACCCATCTCATCCATCCAAATGGAAATCAGGTCTGCCCGGAACTCCTCACTGTAAAGTTCCACATCCAGAAGCCAGTTATCATCTGGGCGGCTATATGCTAATGGACTGTAAACCAGATAATTCGTAGTCAAATCGTCTACCGAAAGCAGTTTCTTCATAGAAAGGCATGTTTCCGGTCAGAGCAATTACCTTTGCATTTTCCAGAACCACTTCGTCCAGTTTATCCTCAAATTCCTTATCTTCATCGTACCAGAAAATGATACGACGCTGATAAAACTCCGGCAGAGGTGCAGCAAATCTGCGGTTCAAGTCTTGTATTACTTTATCTGTATCCATGCTGCATTATCTCCCTTCCGTATTTTTTACATAAATTGTGCTTCTTGAGGCACCTTCTTTTCTCAACCAGCCATTTTCAACCATTTTAACCAATATTTCTCTGGTTCTACGCTGTTTGATGCCGAGAAGTTTCATCGCCTGTGCCGTTGTAATGCCGGCATTTTCCGATACATACTTATAAATTTTGCTGTTCCTGTTCATTTGCCGGCACTTTATCGGCGGTTTCCCGGTGGTTTAAACGGCGGTTTAACGGCAGTATTGGGGTCATTGAGGTCAACAGTGCCGTCAACCTGACCTCGATAAATATTGATACGCAAATCAACTTCGCCACCAATAAACTCCGGCTCCCGCAATCCGGCAGCTTTTACTTTATCAATAATTCTCGGAATGCCGCTTCCCCAATGCTCAATCAGGTTCATATAGGCAAACGCATGGGCAAGAGCTTCATTTCTAATTTTAGAATAACCTTCTTTCATACGCTCCATCGTTTGTCCCATTGGCAGCTTTCCTGGGGAAGTAATCTCTAATCGGTTGTCATATACCGCCACCTGTATCGTACCATGATCCAGATAACTACGATGTACCATAGCATTGATAATCAACTCACGAATGGCATCTGGTGGAATCTCATAAACATCCTGCCGATAAATTCCCACAATAGTAGCACCCAAATGAATATTTCTCAGAACAAACTGAAATGCTTCGTCTATCTGTTTCCAAAGCGGTCCGGTATATTCTCTACGATCAACAAATATTGCTTTCGTTGTACCTTTGAACACACCACATTGCGTTGCAACTGAAGTCCTCCGTTGCCAGTCAAAATAGCAAATGCATTAGATGGATAATCTTTTCCGTCACGCTCAATCAAAACGCCCCAGGAACGTAACTGCTGTCTTCCCACATCTTAATCGATGCTTTCTGTTCCTCTGTACGGGCATTTTTGACAGCCTGCTCTTTCATAGCTTTGCAAAGGGCATCAATATCTTCATCTGTAACATTTAATCCAGTACATAAAGCCTGATCGTAGTAGCGATTGCTTCCCTCAAACAATAATTCTTTTATCATATACTCATCAGCAAGGCGGGTAGTTCCGGCAACACGGGCATATACACCGCCATCTCTGCCAAGAGCTTTGATATAATATGGGCGCTGTCTGCCCTCAGAAACCTCTACCACAATGACAGTCTTACCATCAACCGTCTGTAAAGTGATATCCGGGATAATTGCCGGTTCACAGCTGTCTGATACGGCATTGGCAATGGCATCCATTTTTTTAGAACACATCTTCCTTGTCAAAGCCAACAACCTCTCTGGTTTTATCAGCAATTCCGAAAATAATTTTTCCTCCGGTTCCATTTGCAAAGGCAACCACAGACTTCATATATTTGATGCTTTCTCCGGCAGGTTCTCTTTGAACTCCACATTTTTGATTCCCCTGAAAGAAATTCTTCTATGGTCATCATCAACACCTCGCTCTCTTTGGCAGTCCTTACCGCCATATAATTTTACTTGATTGATGAAGAAATTGAGCTCAGTGTCTTTGCTTAAAGCATCTTCATCAGCCTGCTTTCTTCTCTCACTTTCCCACATACCGAGTATCTGATAAATGCATTCTTTCACAACAGGGAAAATACTCTCGGCATTCTTCTTCGCTCAACTCATGAATACCTTTGCTCAGGATTCCATAAATAGTTTTATTCTTGATGAGTATCTCAGGCAGATATCTCTGTAGCATCTTAATTCGTTCAGCCAACCCTTGCCTGTTCAAATTCCTCGTCACTAACTTTATCTCCTGCCCTTACTTTTGCTTGATCAATAAGCCTTTCAAGAATTCGTCTCAGATAAACATATGAACCTGCACCAACACCATTTGCAAAAAGTCCTATTGCAGTTCCAAGTTCCTTCCGATCTTGTTTAGAAATGACATGTTTATAATCATCTAATTCTGGAAATGTCATATCTGCAATAGATGGATACTGCCCTATTTTTATCATAGAATTATCTGTTGTCAGAACAACATAATCCAAATGATGCTCTTCATTCATGCTACAAACAAATTTAAATACTAAAACCCTAGACGCATCCTCTATTTGCCAATTTTTCCATTCCATACAGTATTCTCCTTATTTGCGGGACCACCTGGTGATGTTGAATTTTCCAGAACATACTGCTTCTGCATTCCCAAAACTTCCTCTGAAAGTTTTAATGAATAACACTCATTAGGTTCATCTACAAAATAAATATACGGGCTCATTGTAAAAAACACGCTCCGTCTTACATTCTTTACAATAAACACTTATTCGAACTTTTCCGTCAAGTAAAAAGAATCAAAATCTTGGATATTATCTTTATTTATTTCTATGGATGTATAAAGTCCAGCAGTCTGCAAAAAAATTTGCAAATACATTATCTTTTCCTGAAACTATATTTGATGGTACTGAATCAAAAATATTATGTCTCACTTCATCATCTCCTTTACTTTATTTTAGCCAAAACATCCTGGAAAATTGCATAATTCTTCTTCACGCCATCGTCCAGATCAATGGAAATCATCTGATCGGCAAGGTGATGAATCTTTTCTTCGTAGGTTCTGATTTCGGTATCCTGTGCCTGCAAGGTTGTCAACTTTCTGTTCAGCTTCACACGCTCACTGGTCGAAGCATTGGCAATACGCTGTTCCAAATCAGCAATGGCAGTGCGGTAACGAGCCTGCTGCTCATGCACATAATCGGTACGGATACGGGCAATGGTGTCTTGCTGATAGCGGTGCATATAAATCAGAGCCTTAAAGCCGTTCTTTTTGCCGCTGTCAAACAGCCAGTAAATCGGGCGTTTTCCAGAACCTGTAACCTGATAAGTATTACAATGATCCTTAAAAAATTCATTTATGAAATAATTACGAATCACATCCTTCGGCTGACCTTTGCCGCTCAGTGCATCTGCAATAAATTTCAGGTTTTCGTCCAGTGTATCTGCACCGTAAACGGTTTTCACGAACTCCACGAACAAACCGACAATATCATCCTCGAAGTATTCATCATCGCAAATCGGGATAATGTTATCCTTATCCGCAGCAAAAGAAGCATACTTGTTAGCATCCCATTCGCCACCTGCATAAGCAAGACCATCCACATCCAAAGAGTAACGACCAAACATACAACCAACTGCGTAAGAAATGAAAGAGCGAATATCTCTGCCAAGATCAGCTTTGTAGATGGTCACATCATTTTCATCTACATCTGGGATTATTTCGCCTTGTAAGCCATAAATTTCAATAAATATACGGTTCATTTCTTCTTCATTAGTTTTCAGCTGATTAAAGCGATCATCACATTCCGCCTGCCACTGCTCAAATGCTTCTGCAATAGTAGATGTTTTACGGATTAGTGGATGATGTTGAAAACCCCAAGATGTTTCAAATGAATCCCAATCTTTTCTTGCTATATCAACTGTATTTTCAACCAGATTATTTATCTTTTCAGATGGCATTTTTTATAATAGGAACCAGTGCCATCTGACCTACTTCAAACTTCATATTCGGTGCTAATATCTCAAGAAGTTTTTGCGATACTACAGAATTTAGTAAACCAAAAAGATACAATAAATCTATATCCGCAAACACACATGGACCCGAAGCATTAGAAATATAGCCTACTGGTTGATACCTAAATGCAATCTTTCCCGTGGCAGTTGTATCATTCCATGAAATACATTCTCTCAAATAAAATTGAGTATTACGAAGAACCGAGCGTAACTTTCCATTTGCATCCTTAAAATTTTTAAGTGCGTAACCATTATTTTCCCAATTTACGACATACGCATTATTTCCATACCAACGACGGAAGTCTCCGCCCTTAGTCATTGGAAACCATTTATCTCCATTAGAAAGCATACTGAATTTCTTTTCATCAACCTCAAACCATAAGCGAACGAAAGTATCATTATCACCAGTTGTAAGTCCTTTTCGAGGATACGCAAAGTCACTTAATGGTTTTTCTTTGTCAAGAACTTCTAATAAGCCTTGACTTGTAGAATACGCAATAGGATAGCTTGCAATACTTAAAAATTTCTTTTGTTTCGCAACGAAATACCCTTTCTTATCCAAAAACCATTTTTCTTTCTGTTCAACCGAATCTACTGCACCCATTTCATCAAATAATTGATGAAACACCGCTGCATATCCATCTGTATATGTTCTCCTAATCACAAAAGCAGTTGTACCAAAATCTGATCCGAATATACCTCTTCCGCAATGAAGCATATTGACAAATGTATGGCATACCAATATACGATGACGTAACTCTTCAAAACTTGATTTTGACATCCATACCGGTATATTTATCATTGCCATTACACCAGTTTTATTACACATGTTAAGAGTCTTTTCCATACAAATAGTACTCAAGTCATACTTAGAAATGGGATAGTACTTTTTGGCGAACTGATTCATTTTTTCAGAAGAATTACTAATTCCCATATACGGCGGATTTGTCACTACCACATCATACTTCTGTTCCAATGCTTCTGCCACCTGCACCAATGGCAATAATTCTCTTAATGCCGTCTCACGAGACATATTTATATCTTCTGTAATCTCTGCAAAACGGTCATACAAAGCAGACCAATCCTGCGGTGTTACGGTCAGAATAGAACCATATTCCTTTGCATCATGCAGTTCTTTGATGATGGTATCCATAGCTGCTGCGAGCTTCGCATCGCCGTTACAGAAATAGTCCACCGCAAATTTATCTACATGGTTACTTTCCACAATAGCATATACATGTGGCTGAATGTCACGGCTGAAAAAGCGTCGGTCATACTGACGGGCTTTCATCATTACCGCAAAATAAGCCAGCTGTGCCGCACGGTCATCAATATCCAAACCATAAAGATTATTCTCCACAATGCTTGCCACTGCTTCACGGGTGGTATAGCCGTAGGATTCATAAATCTTCATCAGCACATCAAACATATATACAAGAATATGACCGGAACCAGAGCAAGGATCAATGACTTTCAGCTGATCTGGTGTCAGTGCGGCGTATTCCTTACGAATCTCAGACAGCTGAGCCTGAACTTCCGGCTCCTGCTCGGCTTCTTCCAGATAATAGTGCCATTTGGTATCTTCTGGGTCACGATTTCCGGCAGCATAAGCAGACTGTTCTTCCTCTGTCGGCAAAAGCTGTTCTTTGACATCCGGGTGTCCCTCCAGCCATAAACGACCAAGGCTGTTCTCTACCATATAGCGAACAATCCAGTCCGGTGTGAATAGCTGGGTTGCTGCAGGGATGTTTTCTTTCGTGATTTTCACATTCTTTTTCAGTGCTGCGAAAACATCGTCTTTTTTGCTCACTGTTATAATACTGATACAGCCAGCCAATGATCTGGACAGTATCTTTCCAGTCATCCTCCGGTATCAGCTCAATCATCTGCTGAATTACACTGCCTTCACGGAGCAGATTGTCCGGCAAAAGAAGCTCAGTGTAATCCGCAATCTTCTGGAACATTCCCGGCAGAATCTTATTCAGAGCGTTGCACTGCACGATCAGCAGATATTTATACAATTCTTCAGTCTTTTCTGCATCTTTCAGTTCATAGACCTTTTCCATATCCAATCCATCCAAATCCAGATGAATGGCTTCGGTTATAATCTGCGGCTTAAAGTTATTTTCCTCGTCCGTGAACACACGCACATGGGAAGGAAGATAGCCGTTGACTTCCATGAATCGCAGAGCAGAGAATCGGTTGAACCAAGTATAAGCAACCTCCTCCATGACCTGTTTATATCCTTTATCATTAATCTCGGCAATCAGAGCCTGACGCTGTTTCTTTTCATCGACAGTGAGAACTTTCCCGCCAACGCTGTCCGCATTGGCATCCTCAATGTTGTCCTCTGTGATACCGTATTCCACACCTTTCAGGGAAACACGAGCGATCAACTCTGTTCTTGCCCAGACAGCCAAATTTTTTAATCGCATTCTTATCCATAATTTTCTCCATCTTCTATTAGAACAGCCAATTTTTTTAATATCCTTATCAATGCTCTCCATTGAATTTTTTCAGATTATCAACACTATTCTTAAACTCGTCCACTTCTGAAATGTAGTCTAAAAATCCTCCATACTCTGAAAATCAATTTCAATAGTTTCATTATAGGACTTGTTCTTTCTATACTTAGAGTATTTATAACCAATCCTTACCGGTTTTTTCATTAAATTCGTTTATGATATTAAAAACATTTGTATCAAATGAAATAATCCATTTCTGCCCTGGAAAAATCACAATACTCATTGATTCTTTCATTTTTTAATCGTTCCTGCGTTTTCGTTTGCAACTGTTTGGTGAAAGTTTCATTAAAAGTCAAACTTTTTTACTTCCAGTGGAACAGTTCCAACATTTCTTAAAACAATACACGCCAAAGTTGAACGAACAAGTTCAAACGATATTTGCATATAAGGGCGATTTTTCTCACTTCGTTCCTTGAGCAAAAAGAAAATTGTAACCCATGAAGCAATGAGTGCTAATACTGAAATTACACTATCCCAAGGAAAAGCTGAATTTTGCTGTTCAACCGCAACAACCAGTCTTTCAAGTAATTCTTCCATAGGCACGCCCCCTTAATTCAGCTTGATCTCGTCGCAATTCTTCAGCAACTGTTTCAACTGAGAACGAATCTTCTCTACATAATCATCAATATCCGCATCCGTCTGTAAGGTCTTTGCCTGGAATACAACCTGACGGTTATAAGCACGAACCACTTTCTTCTTTGCTGGAGCTGCTTCTTTTCCCGGCTGCGTCGGCTGTACTGGCGGCTTCGGTGCAGGCGGAGCCAGAATAGACTCGATATTGCTGACCGTATCATCCTTGTACTGGCACATTGGCAGGAACATAGCATCCAAAAGAGCAAGGCTCTTAATTCTGCAATTTTTTCCTTACACTGACTGAAATACCGATCCGATTTTTCAATCAGATGGGATGCCTTGGAATCGCCGTTTGCGGCAGTGTGGGTTGCTTCCATACACTGACGAACCGTTTCCAGAACCTCGGTACGTTTTTCTTCCAACATCTTATCATGGGCGGTACGCACCGTATCCATCAACGGATTCAGTTCACGAATCCGGTTATAGTTGAACTTACCTCCGGTTTCAACCATGGTAATCAGGCGAATGGTATTCAGCGCCTTATGTGCTTCCTCATTTTCTGCAATTCGGTCAAGGTCATCGTGCAGAGATTTTTTCAAACTGCACTGCCTGGTCGAATACTGTTACCTGAGTTTTGAAGAAGTTTTCAATGCCGTTGCTCATGGCTTCTTTATTATCAAAGAGAGCATCCTCTTTTTTCAGCACACGCTCAATCAGAGCAATATTGTCTTTCTTCTGAGAAAGTACATCATCCATCAGATGAATGGCTTCCTGTACCAATGCACGATCCGGGTATTTATGTCCGTCATAACGAGCATCCAGAGAAGCATAGTAATCACGCTGTTCACTGAATCTCTCAGTCACAAAGCGAATCAGGCCATCTTCATCATCCGGTACATCCATGACATCAAAATACTCCCGTAGCATTTCTTTAACATCACGTAGCATCGTAGCAGAAATATTTTTACGTTTGCTGATAGACGTCTTTCCGATCTCACTCTTTTTGCGGAGCATATCCGGCAACTTCGGGTCATCCGGCTGAATGGTATTGCCAGCAAACTTGATGGTCACTTTCTGGGAATAAATCAGCTGTGCCACAACCGCAGCAATGTCGATTTCTTTCCAGCCATACGGAATCGCACTGTATTTACTCTGCACATCTGCCATAGAAGTCGGCAGTTTTTTTGCATCTTGCATTTCCAGATATTCTTCTATAGCAGAAGCAGCATCACGGTTCGGTTCCATGCCCGGAAGTGCTGTTACCGCACCCATCAGAATCGCAATAATATCTGCATCACTACCAGCATTTTCCCTAATCAGGTCGAGCTTGCTATAGACATGAGAAACCAGATATTCCAAAGACTGATCAATCTTACTCTTGGCATTTCCGGCTTTGATTTCCAGATGTTCCCCATCTACATAGAACTGCGCTCCTTCAATGGCATTTTGTAATTCGACCATAGCACTCTCTTCATATTTTGTGGCTTCATCCTGCTGATCGCTGATGATTTTCTGCACACTTTTCGGAAGCTGACTTACATTTCTCTGCTTTACATACTTGCGAATTTTCATGGCAGATTCCAGAGATTCATAGTAAGGCGTATCAGCCAGAACAACGATTGCTTCATTTCCTTTGGATTCTGTCATCAGACGGTAATCTGTTTTTTCAATGGCATCGGCAGCAACGGTCAGAAAGCGCAGACGCATACCACCTGTTGCTACGCCAACCGTAATGCCATCCACCATCTGATCGAAAGCAAAGTCATATTTTTCATAGCGAAACTTCTTAGTTGTAAAAATGTCACCGTAAATCATCTGAGCGATACGCTCCACAATAGAAGCGGTATCCACGTTGGTATCCCGGATTTCACGCTGAATGTCCTGTTCTTCATCAGTCAGGAAGTTATAAGTGTCTCCGGTTCTGCCGATATAGTTCTGGCTCATCAGACGATCAAGGCATCCGCGTACAGCTTCACGCATAACAATCTTATCTACACGAATATCGTCTGCCATAAGGATAACAATATTGTCCAGATTAGAAGGAATGTCATCAATATATCGAATCAAGTACAGAAGTTTTAGTACATCTACATCCTGCTGTTCGATACCATCACCGTTGTCGGCAGCCTTCTGGCAACGCTCGATTACCCGGCGGATAGAACCGTCTAGGAAAGTATGTACGGTATCATAAAAATCGGAAGAACGGAACAAGTGCATATTCGTCCTTCTCCTGAATTTTCTGTGCAGCTTCCTGGAACCCGGAGAGCATGGAACGCTCACCACCGGACAGGTGCTTACCAGAATTTCCGTGTTTCCGGATTTCAGCAAATTACTTTCTGCATGATAATAAACTGATACGGCACGAATGGGAAGTTCTCTGTAAATTCTCTCGGACCGGAGTAGCCTTTAATGTCCAGAATAGAGCCACTGAAGCTGAATAGGTTACGAAGGACAGAATCATTTTGCTCATAAACAGTTTCCAAATCCGTTGTTGCTTCCGGTTTCTTTTTCAGAATACGCTTCTGGATGACCTCATCCACGGAGGAAGAAGATAAACTCAGTCTTGTCTTGAAACGAGCCTGGATACGGGAGAACTCATCGGCACGAACTTTGATGATTTCATCAATGGCTTCCTGTCCGGTACAGATCACCCAGATCTTACCTTCGCACTCACTTCCGATTTTCTCGGTCAGAGACTGGAGGTTCAAAAGCATATCGGTATCCGTACCAACATACTGACCAACCTCGTCAATCATAAACAGCAGACGGAAGTTGGCAGGCTTGGTATCTACATAGGCTTTCATATCTTCAACAAGCTGTGCAATAGAAATTTCTGTTGCAGTTTTATCATTGAACCACGTCTTGGCATCGTCCTCACTCATATCCAGAACTTCCATCAGTGTCGGGATGATGAACTTTCCATTGAAAGCAAAGGCACGGCGCATTTCAAGCCAAGGCTTGCCTTTCTTTTCTTCAAAAACTCTGCGGAACTCCTCTGTCTTACCCTGCTGGTCAATATAACGCTCCATCATGGCAACTTTCAGATTTTCTCCGTAAAATCCCAGATGGTTATAGAACATTTTGGCAAAGACGCGAAGAACAGCTGTCTTGTCTTTATTGCTGAATCCCTCAATATCAATATTAAACAGAATTGTCTCCGTCGGTCCCTTTGTGGCACGGTCGATCAGCATAAAGGTTGCCGGATCATCCTCAAACTTTTTACGAAAACGTTCTACACTGCGGATACCTTTTACCTCTTTATTTTCCAGAAGGTAGGAAAGCATTTTCAGGAAGTGAGATTTACCACTTCCAAAGAAACCAGAAATCCAAACACCCATATCAGCAGTAGGCTGGTCAAAGGCATCTCCATAATAGTTGAAGAAAGTAATGAAATGTTTCTTCAATTCTCTGGTAATGACATATTCATTTAACTCCTGCTCGATCACATCGTCAGCAGCCTGATCTACTTTAATTACACCATTAATTTTGCGGTTGATATCATCCGCAAACATATCTCGAATTATCATGGTTTATTCCCCCTTAATCAATCACATTAAATGCCCGGTAATAATCGTTAGGGGTAAGCCTGTTGAACAGTTTTACATGACGACCATCAAACTCACCTGGGTACATAACTAAAATCGGAACATCTGAAAAATACGGTTGTAAAGCTTCCAATAAAGTATGGATTCTCATAAATGGAAATACTTCACCTACCCCCGTCAACATCAGTACATCCCCCAGTTCATGGGGCTCATACTGAATTTTATCAATGAACTCTCCATTGCCGATTGCTGAGTTAAGCTGCTCCAGAAGATAATCACTTCCGTCAGCCTCTTCCATATCAGGAATTGCTTCTGTGATGTCCATATCATCGCAAATGGAAAGAAATGTTTTATATAAATTACAAACGATCAAATGACAATCTAAGGACTGATCTGTTTCCAGCTGGTTCACAAAATGGCGGACAACCATTTCATTTTCCGGTTCATAACAGAAAATTCTGATATTCACCTCATTACTGAGTCCCTTGCCTTCCAGAAACTCCGGTTCCTGAATCAATGCCCGAACTTTGTCCAGGCGTTCTTTTATATCACTCATTCGACTACACTACCTCCTATGAAAAGCAATTAAACGCCGGTAGTATTGCCGTATCGCCATTGCTTCTGATGGCATTTTCCAAAACAGGATGCAACCATACTGGATTCAAATGATCTGCCTTGAGATTGTCGAGATATTCTGTTTCGACGAGCACTCTGGCAATAATCTGTTTTAACTTTGTTATTGTGGTATCGCTCCAGGAAGCTACCGTATCATTCTGTTCCTGCAAACGCATAAAAAATGTATTCAAATCTATTTTACCAAAAGACGTGTCCCTTAATCTGTACTTCTCGCCAATGACGGTCAGCATAAATTCCCAGACCAGTCGGCTCTGCTTCATCAACGCATACAGACAAATCTGTTTTGCTACATCCGTCGGCTGTGACGCAATCGCAGAAACCAGAGAATCATCTTCCAGTGCATGAAGTCGTTTGATACAGGCTTTCGCCATGCGTGTAATAGATTTTTCCGTTGGGTACTGGAAAAGATTCTGCTCTACAATTTCTTTTACAACCTCATCATCGGAATTTCCTTCTACCATTAGCTTGGCGGTAGAACGCATTTCGTAGAAAAGGAACGGCTCTCTGGTCAAAGACGCAATATAAGGATAAGAATGATCCATGTTCCCGTACCTCCTTACTGCTCCTCTTTTTTATCAGGAACAAATTCCATGATATCTCCAACATCACAATTTAAAGCGGAACAAATTTTTGACAAAATTTCTGTACTTACATTTTCGTCCTTTGATAATCTGGACATTGTTGTAGTACTAACACCTGTCATCGCACGCAGATCTTTCTTCATCATGTCCTTATCAATCAATAATTTCCATAACTTCTTATAACTAACGGCCATACTTTTACCTCTGACTTATATTTTTTTATTATTCACATTGTATTTACTATTGTATTTAGCTTGTATTTATTATCATACCATAAAAAATGCGCTTCAAACAATTTGATACTACAATAAACGAAATTTAAATTTTGAAATATCGCAATTTAGTTATTAAAATTAAAATTACAATTCTAAATAAAAGAAAAAGGACCTCCGGATTTCTCCGGAGACCCTCAAAGCCTTGCTATTACTTACTTTTTTTCTTAGAACTTACCAGCCTTTGCAGCTTCCTCAACAGATACTGCAACAGCAACAGTAGCACCAACCATTGGGTTATTACCCATTCCGATCAGACCCATCATCTCAACGTGAGCCGGTACGGAAGAAGATCCAGCGAACTGTGCATCAGAGTGCATACGTCCCATAGTATCTGTCATACCATAAGAAGCAGGACCTGCTGCCATGTTATCTGGGTGAAGTGTACGTCCTGTACCACCGCCGGATGCTACGGAGAAGTACTTCTTACCCTGCTCGATACATTCCTTCTTGTATGTACCTGCAACCGGATGCTGGAAACGTGTTGGGTTTGTAGAGTTACCAGTGATGGAAACACCTACGTTCTCATGATGCATGATTGCAACACCTTCCTGAACATCATCAGCACCGTAACATTTTACAGTTGCGCGAAGTCCGTTAGAGTATGCTTTCTCATATACGATGTTAAGCTTTGCAGCCTTGTAATCATACTTTGTCTCTACAAATGTAAATCCGTTGATACGGGAAATGATCTGTGCTGCGTCTTTTCCAAGACCGTTTAAGATAACACGAAGAGGTTTCTGACGAACCTTGTTTGCCTTCTCAGCGATTCCGATAGCACCCTCAGCAGCTGCAAATGACTCATGTCCAGCTAAGAAACAGAAGCACTCTGTCTCCTCCTCAAGGAGCATCTTACCAAGGTTACCATGTCCTAAACCTACTTTACGATGATCTGCAACAGATCCAGGAATACAGAATGCCTGAAGTCCTTCACCGATTGCTGCGGCAGCATCAGCAGCTCTCTTGCATCCCTTCTTGATTGCGATTGCAGCACCTACAGTGTAAGCCCAGCAAGCGTTCTCGAAACAAATTGGCTGAATCTTCTTAACCTGATCGTAAACGTTCAGTCCAGCGTCCTTTGTAATCTTTTCAGCTTCTTCGATAGAGCTGATACCATAGCTGTTTAAAACAGCGTTAATCTGGTCAATTCTTCTTTCATATCCTTCAAATAATGATGCCATTATATCGTTCTCCTTTCCAATTATTCCTGACGTGGATCGATAATCTTAACTGCATCGTCCACACGGCCATACTGACCCTTAGCTTTCTCCCAAGCTGTGTTAGGATCATCACCCTTCTTAATGAAGTCAGTCATCTTTCCAAGAGAAACGAACTGGTAACCAATTACCTCGTTATTCTCGTCAAGAGCGATACCTGTAACATATCCTTCAGCCATCTCAAGGTAACGAACACCCTTCTCTTTTGTTGCATACATAGTACCAACCTGAGAACGAAGTCCCTTTCCTAAATCTTCCAGACCAGCACCTACAGCAAGTCCGTCATCAGAGAATGCAGACTGTGTACGTCCATATACGATCTGTAAGAAAAGCTCTCTCATAGCTGTGTTGATAGCATCACAAACTAAGTCTGTATTTAAAGCTTCCAGAATTGTCTTACCCTGTAAAACTTCTGCAGCCATGGCAGCTGAATGAGTCATACCAGAGCAACCGATTGTCTCAACTAATGCTTCCTCAATGATACCGTTCTTTACGTTAAGAGAAAGCTTGCAGGCACCCTGCTGTGGTGCACACCAGCCGACACCGTGTGTAAATCCTGAAATGTCCTCAATTTTCTTGGAATGAACCCACTTTCCCTCTTCCGGGATAGGAGCTGGCTCATGCTTTGCGCCCTTTGCTACAGGACACATGTTTTCAACTTCCTTTGTGTAAATCATCTTAAGACTCCTTTCGCATGTTAATTGTAGATAAACTCGTTATCATTCGACATACCGCTAATATTTTTGCATATTTTTTCCTAAAGTCTAGTGCAAATTCGCACTTTTTTAGATACAACTACTATTTTTCTTTTTTGCCACAATATGGTCTGCATCCTTGTAGATATGGTTTGCCGGAATCACTCCGCGGACAGAAGAAAGCGGATAGACATTACAATTCGGGCAGATAACCGTACCCGGATTTAAAACGGAGTTGCATCCTACCTCTACGTGATCTCCGAGCATAGCTCCAAATTTCTTAAGTCCTGTTTCAATTTCTTCACCGGAATCTCTGCTGTCCTTTACAACCACAAGTGTTTTATCCGATTTTACATTGGAGGTAATCGAACCGGCTCCCATATGGGACTTGTAACCGAGAATGGAATCCCCGACGTAATTGTAATGTGGTACCTGTACCGTGTTAAAAATGATATCATTTTTAATCTCCGTGGAATTTCCGACAACCGATCCTTTTCCAATGATCGCACTCCCGCGGATAAATGCACAGTGACGGATCTCGGCATCTTCATCAATAATCAGCGGTCCGTTCAGGCATGCAGTAGGCGCAACGGCTGCACTCTTTGCCACCCAGATATTTTCTCCACGTTTCTCATAAATTTCCGGATCGAGTGTCGGACCGAGCTTTTTGATAAAATCGCTGATTCCTTTTAATGCTTCCCACGGATATGTAAACTGTGAAAGATACTCTCCCGCGATAGACTGTGATAAATCATACATGTTTTTGATTTTTGCGTTTTCCATTTTTAATCTCCTTACATTTTAATTTTCATGAGTACTGATCGTTTTTCTTCCAGACTCTTCCGTTTTCTCCAAAGCCGTTGTTTCCTCTGCGGCTGCTGTTTTCTCCGGCGGTGCCTCCCCCGGATTATCAAAATCAAACGAAATCTGATCATTTTCATATTTCAGGCAGGTGTCAAATGTATTGCCTGCCTTTGAGGTAAATCCGGCAATCTTCTGCTTCGTTTTTCCGGTCGTCAGCAGTTCTTTCATCACTTCTTCGGAAAGTTCCACCTTAGCAACGGTATGCCAGATCTTAAATCCGCACGCACATTCATACCTCCACTGCGTCTTCATCAGCATTTTGCCGCATTTCGGGCACGGCACGGTTGTCTCTTCCGGTCTCGGTTTCTCCGGAAAATCAAATGCGATCTCCCCTTCTTCCGTCAGTTTCAGCGGCGCATCAAATTTCATACCGGTCTTTGCCACAAATCCCGAAATTACCTCTGTCTTCTTTTTCGTCAGAAGTTCTTTCACCTGCGCTTCTTTTAGCCGGACGCTTGCGATACTTCCAATCATAAAGCTGCAGCTTTCCTTATCATCTTTTTTATGATTGGCACACATAAATCCAAACGGTGCCACTACAATATCCCCACCACACTTCGGGCACTTCACATCTTTGACTTCTTTGGCTCTACATTGTCAAAATCAAATTTCAGCCCGGTTACTTTCCCGTTTTCATCTTTTGCGAGAGCTACGCGCGCATCAAATTTCTTCCCTGTTTTTGACTTAAACCCACGCATGGTTTCCGTAATGCCATCGTTTAAAAGCTGCCGGACCTGTGCTTCCGTAAAAGATTTCTCTGCCATCTTCCCAAATAGAAAACCCTGCAGCTGTTCTCATCACCCGGCTTATAGTTGGCACATCCATAACCAAAAGAGGTCGCAATGATCTCACCCCCACAGAGCGGACACTTTACATCGCGGATCACTTTCTGTTCCACGCTGTCAAAATCAAATACGATATTCGTCTTTCCCTCTTCGGATTTCTCCAGTTTCAGGCAAGCATCAAACTTTTTTACCGGTTTTTGATTTAAAACCGCGCAGGGTATCCGTGTGTCCCTCCGTCAGGAGCTGCTTTACCGCAGTAACCGGCAGTGTTTTTCCGGCGATCGTTCCAATGGAAAACCGGCAGCTGTTCTCATCGTCCGGTGAAAAGTTTACACATCCATAGCCGAAAGATGTCTTTTTTCATCTGTCCGCCACATACCGGGCACTTTACCTCCGGAATGATTTCCGGCTCTACGTCTGAAAAATCAAATGCAATATTAACTTTTCCGTTTTCATCTTTATCTACCTTAAGTTTTGCATCAAACCGTTTGCCTGCCTTGGATTTAAACCCGCGAATGGTCTGGGTATGCCCCTGTTCGATAAGTTCTTTTACCTGTTCCTCACTCAGCTGAACACCTGCAATTTCGCCAATATTAAAATTACATCCTGATTTATCATTCTTGTAATTTGCACATCCATAGCCAAATGGCGTGGTTACAAGTTCTCCACCGCATGCCGGACATCTGACGCCGATC
>ENA-OQBL01000631-OQBL01000631.1-human-gut-metagenome-genome-assembly--contig:-NODE-631-length-17482-cov-10.384558_pt1 | contig 17482 bp, 23 predicted proteins | sample MGYA00242747_ERZ504553 | MGnify/ENA primary metagenome ERZ504553 (study PRJEB26092, sample SAMD00036240) | human gut metagenome | host: Homo sapiens | study: EMG produced TPA metagenomics assembly of...
TTTTTTCTTTGCTGACTAAAAAGAAGGAAGGTGATTGTAATGAAGCAGCAAAAAGATAATTGGGTGAAAATTCTGTTTTCCTTCGCCGCACCATGCAAGGGGAAAATGGCTCTTTCGGTATTCTGCGCCATTCTGAGCGTTGCAGGAGGGTTTATTCCTTTTTGGGCTGTATATGAAATCCTGCTGGCATTTATCAATCAGAATGTGACCCTGAATGGCATTTTGATTTGGTGTCTGGTTGGAGCAGCGGGCTACCTGCTGCGGGTTGCCTGCCATGGAATCTCTACGATCCTGGCGCATATTTCAGCCTATACCATTTTGGAAGGAATCCGGCTTAAAATTGCAGACCGGCTGATGAAAGCTCCCCTTGGCGAAGTGATGGGGCGGCGGATCGGCTATCTGAAAAATATCATCATGGATAAGGTTGAGGACTTAGAGCCGCCTTTGGCACACATGATCCCGGAATTGACCTCTAACCTCCTACTCCCTGTTGCAATTTTTATCTGGATGCTGGTTATCGACTGGCGCATGGGATTGGCGGTTCTGATTGCTCCGGTGCTGGCCATGATTCCTATGTTTTTCCTTATGAGGAACTATAACAGCCAGTACGCCGCTTATATGGAGGCAAATAACCACGTCAACAGTATTATTATCGAGTATGTGGAAGGTATCGAGGTTGTAAAGGCCTTTAACCAAAGCACAAGCTCCTATGAAAAATTTGTTAATGCTGTCCAGTCGTTCAAAGAGTTTACCTTGGCATGGTTTAAGAGTACATGGAAATCGATGAACCTTATGATGGCGATTATGCCCACAACGCTCCTGGGGGTTCTTCCTGTCGGCCTTTTGCTGGTGCAGAATGGAAGTATCTCCCCTGCGGAGCTTGCAATGGGGATTATCCTTTCCCTCAGCATTGTTGGACCGTTGATGAAAGCAACCACTTTCATTAACGAAGCAAAGTCTATGGAATATGCAGTAGAGGCGGCAAATGAACTTTTGAACCTGCCTGTACTGCCGGATTCAGGGAAAATCGTATCTATTCCTCACAATGATATTGCGTTGAAGCATGTAACCTTTTCCTATGACGGTTCCGAGCAAAATGAAGTGTTGCATGATGTGAACCTGGAATTGCCAGAGGGAAGTTTTACGGCACTTGTAGGACCGTCTGGCGGCGGTAAATCAACGATTGCCCGTCTGATTGCAAGGTTTTGGGACGTGACAGGCGGCAACATTACCATTGGGGGGAAGAATATCAAAGAGTTGTCTATACGCCAGCTTTCCGAACTGGTCAGTTTTGTGACGCAGGATAACTTCCTGTTTAATTGCTCCCTGAAAGAAAACATCCGTCTTGGAAATCCAAACGCCACAGATGAAGAAGTATATGCGGCGGCGAAAGCGGCCTGCTGTGATGAATTTATTGTGCGTTTGGACAAAGGATATGATACCCCTGCCGGTGATGCCGGAAAGAGGCTGTCCGGCGGCGAAAAACAGCGAATTGCGATTGCGAGGGCGATCCTCAAAAATGCCCCGATTGTTATTTTGGATGAAGCGACAGCATTTACTGACCCGCAGAACGAAGATAAAATTCAGAAATCTATCATGGCGTTATCAAAGGGTAAAACTCTTCTTGTGATCGCCCACCGCCTTTCCACCATTCAGAACGCAGATCAGATTGTCGTGTTGAAAAAAGGCCGGATTGTGGATTGCGGAAAGCAGAAAGAATTGTTGAAGCGGTGTCCGCTTTATGCGGATATGTGGAAAGCCCACATCGGGGCGAAGAATTGGTCTGTGAGTGAAAAGAAGGAGGTGGCCGCTCATGTTTAAGTCTATGAAACGGATCATTAAATGGGCGGGGAAATATAAGGGACGCCTCTATCTTGGCTCTGTTTTTTCCTTTTTCAGCAGCCTGTCTACGGCGATCCCTACAATGGCTGCCGCTTATGCCCTTGATAAAGCAATCGCAGCTTATTGGGCAGGCAACACAATAGAATCCTCCCTGATCTGGCAGACGCTTTGGATTATTGTTGGCTCGATTGCGCTTAACTTTCTACTCTCTTATTTGCGGGCGGTGTTGCAGGAAAGCATTGGTTATGAAGTAGCCGCAGGGCAGCGAATCCATTTAGGCGATGTGCTGAAAAGGGTTCCTCTGGGATATTTTTCTAAAAACAGCGTGGGCGATATTCTGACAGGTGTTACCACGGAGCTATCCACACTTGAATTGCAGGGAATGAAGATGGTTGACATCATCATCAACGGATATGCAAAGTTTATTGCAATTCTCCTGTGTTTCCTTTTCCTGAGTCCAGCCGCAGCAGTGATTTCTGTTGTCGGCGTTGCCTTTTCCTCATTGGCCTTACATGGTATCAGCAGGCATAGTGAAAAGACCGCTGCTATCACGCACCAGGCCATGGAGGATATGTCTGACTCTGCGATTGAATATATCCGCGGGCTGTCCATCGTTAAATCGTTCGGACAGGAAGGGGCTTCTATCGAAAGTTTCCGCAAGGCAAATACGGATTTGAAAAATATTCATATCAAAGTAGAAAAAGGCTATACGCCATTTAACTGCTTGCATCTGTTCTCCTTAAAACTGGCATCTATGGGGATTGTGTTTATCTGTGCATGGCAGACACTTAACGGGCAAATGAGTCTTGCTTATTTCCTGATGTTTGTTCTGTTTTCTTTCGTAATCTTTGGAAGTGTGGAAAACATTAACGACGCGGCTCACATGCTGGGTCTTATAGATTCCGCTATGAATAAGCTGGAAGCTCTGGAAAATGCAGAATATATCGACCAAGACGGAAAAGATATTACACCGACCTCGTATGACATTACTTTTCAGGATGTATCCTTTGGTTACGATAAACGGACTGTATTGCATGATGTGAATTTCACGATTCCGCAGAATACCACAACAGCGATTGTAGGTCCCTCCGGGAGCGGCAAGTCTACCCTGTGCAGCCTGATTGCACGCTTTTATGATGTTGACGCCGGAAAAATCACTTTAGGAGAAACAGATATTCGAGAATTTACCTGTGACAGCTTACTAAAAAATATCAGCATGGTGTTCCAGAATGTATATCTGTTCCGGGATACAATCCGTAACAATATCAAATTCGGCAGCCCGGACGCTTCGGAGGAACAGATGATTGCCGCTGCAAAAGAAGCGCGCTGCCATGACTTTATTATGGCCTTGCCAGATGGATATGATACCGTCATTGGGGAGGGCGGTTCTTCTCTTTCCGGCGGTGAAAAGCAGCGGATTTCGATTGCCAGAGCCATGCTGAAAGATGCGCCGATTGTCATTTTGGACGAGGCCACGGCCAGCATTGACCCAGAGAATGAGCATTTGATTCAAGAGGCTATTTCCGCACTGACACATGGTAAAACAATCATAACGATTGCCCATAGACTGGCGACGATTGAAAATGCGGATCAAATTCTTGTCATTGATGGTGGAACCGTCGTGCAGAAAGGAACCCATAAGGAATTGCTGGCTCAAAGGGGAACCTATCAGGAATTTATTAAGATTCGGGAACAGGCTGAGGGCTGGAGGATTCAACAATAAGCATAAAGGAGGAACTGATGAAGATTCATGCGTCTGGGGAGGATTATCTGGAGGCTATCCTTGTTCTACAAAAGAAAATGGGCATGGTCCGCTCCATTGACCTTGCCCGGCACATGGGCTTTAGCAAACCGAGTATCAGCCATGCGGTAGGCGTTTTGAAAAATGGAGGTTTTCTGACCGTGGATGATGGGTTCCTTCATCTGACCGTCATAGGTCGGGAGATTGCCGAGAAAATCTATGAACGCCATTTGTTTTTTATGGAGCAGTTTATCGCTGCTGGCGTCGATCAGGAAACAGCGGAACAAGACGCCTGCCGGATTGAACACGCCATCAGTGATACATCTTTCCGAAAGCTGAAGGAGAAAGTACAAGGAACCGATTAGCGCACATCGGCTCCGCTCTGCATAATAAGTTATCTGCCCCGTCCGGGGAAAGAAAAAAACCGTTGACTGGGGCAGATAATTTCGTGCGCTATTTTAAGGTTTGAACTCAATCGGCGGTTTTGAAGGACAATTTCAGAGCCGCCGTTTCTTTGCGTTTACACAAACTAATGACGACTTGCAGGGACACGGTAGCCGCTTGGAGGTTAATTTGCCGTGTCTCTTTTGCTTTTTCAAAGCTCCCATGATCTACATCAATTAAAAAAATGCATTGCCCCTCCTCCGGGCAAGTATAGCATTGCATCGGCATTATCGTTCCATGTGATTCAGCATAATAATGACTGTTCTTGGTGCGCCAGTTTCCCATTGCGGGAATCTGGCGTTTTTTGTTGCCTTTTTTTCGGAGATAATCCGGCTGTATACCGGTGTCGTTCCCCACCTCCATTCGATTCACTCGTCAATCACCCGTGAATCGAAATGGAGGTACATAATGAAGAAAATTAACCTTCGGGAACTTTATCCTGATGTTTATACAACAGACTTTTTTGTAGATGTGACAGAGGAAGTAATGGAGACTATTCGAGCAGCTGAACGTGCGGAGGCTGCGTATGAGCGAAAGATGTATCGTTATAAAGCACAGTATTCTCTGGATTGCGAGAATGGCATTGAAAATGCGGTGCTGTTGAAGCCGCAGACACCGGAGATGCTTCTGGAGGAAAAACAGTTTCAGGAGCAGGTCTATGCCGCTGTGATGAAGCTGCCGGAGAAACAGGCAAAGCGAATTTATGCCCGATACTATCTGGGAATGACGGTAAATGAAATTGCCGAAGTAGAAGGTGTAGATCCAAGCCGTGTTCGAGACAGTATCCGCCGTGGCTTAAAGCAGCTCGGAAAATATTTTTGATAAAGTTTCATTTGATGCGCCTGTTTTTTGCCTTTTTTGTCAGTGTTAATAAGAAGGACAAGTTTTCCTCCTTCATCTGCACATTGACAATCGAATAGACAGCACAACAGGTACATAACCCATGTACGAGCGAATATGAAACGCCGCGAGGATGGAGCAGTCAGGGAGGTGATGAAAGCACTGCTTCGGAGCGATCTACGATTTCATAAAAGAATGGTGGCAGATTTGGCGCGATGACTACATGGGGGCTTAAAGATACTTCCTCACGGCCCGCCAAAGACTTGGGGGGAACCCTGCGGCACACGATACGAACGATGCTGCGGAGTTATGACATCCGCGCCAGCGGAGACCTATTGTGTTCCCATCGTCAGGGAGCGTGGCAAATGTGACGAAAGCTGAGAAATATAAATAGGAAGCGTTTGCCGCTTTCTGTTCAAAATCAGATACCATGCGCTGGTGGTTTCGGCTGCCAGCGTATTCATGTGATTTTGAACAAACACGATGACAAACTTGACGGATTGGAGGAAATATGCTTTATGGAAAAACTTATTACGCGAAAAGAAGCAGCAGAAATTTTGGGTATCAGCATTGCAACGCTGGACGCGGCCCGTAACAATGGCCTTATTTCTTATGTGCAATATGTGCAGAATGGCTGTGTGTACTTTACCTCGGCGGGCCTTCAGGAGTATATCGCAAAATGCACCCACAGAGCAAAGCCAGCAGAAAAGAACGCAACATATCGTAAACCTCGCAGAGCTGGAGTGTGAGCCGGTCCGTATCCTTGTCGAAATCATAATGGTCTGATAAAACATAGATACAGCGCTGGAGTATATTCTTAGGAGGTGGCGGAATTGGCAAAAAGAAAAAGAGCAATTCCACAATATGGTACAGTTACGCTTAACGGCATAGATTATTACAGAACGAGAGTTCAGAACACAGATGGAAAGCTGGTAGCTCTTTATGCGCGAACACCGGAAGAATTATATGATAAAGAGTTGGGAGCGATAGAGCAGATTGACAACGATACATTCTGCCGGAAATCCCCGACGGTTGCAGACTACTGTGAAAAATGGCTTCTGATGCAGTCGGTTCACGTGCGGGCAACTACGCTGATAGATTACACATCAAAGGTCAGACGGCACATTATAAAAGAACTGGGACAGATGCGGATGGCAGATGTGACACTGGATGATATTCAGCTTGCACTTGTCCCTGTTTCCGAAAAATCTGCTTCGGTATATAAGTCGGTGGTTATCTTATATAAATCCATTTTCCGGGCAGCAAAGGAAAGTAAGATTATTGATACCAACCCAACAATTTACCTTACAGCCAAAGGCGGAGGTGTTCCGCAAAAGGATAAAGCAGCATTGACGGATGAACAGGCTGCCAGGTTGCTGGATGCTATTCAGGGGCTTCCACCGTATGTGTTTGTGATGCTGGGGCTGTATGCAGGATTGCGACGAGAAGAAATTCTTGCCCTGAAATGGGATTCTGTATATCTGGATGTGGATTACCCTTATTTAACGGTACGGAGGGCATGGCATACAGAAAATAACAGGCCGGTCATTCTGGACGAGCTGAAAACGAAAGCTGCGGAACGAAATATTCCGTTGCCGGTTTGCCTTGCAGAGTGTCTGAAAGAGACAAAGGCTAATTCACAGTCAGAATATGTAGTGCCGAACAGAGACGGTGATCCGTTATCCTATACGCAGTTCAAGCGGCTCTGGCAGTACATTGTGACCCGAACAGTCAGGGAGCGTTCCTATTATCGCTACGAGGATGGAAAGCGTGTAAAACACACGGTTACACCAGTTCTTGGTGAAAAGGCAGCACATAACGGCAAAGTGATTTACAGTTTAGATTTTGAAGTGACGCCGCATCAGCTGCGGCACACATACATTACGAATCTGATTCATTCGTCCGTGGACCCGAAAACGGTTCAATACTTGGCGGGGCATGAGAGCAGTAAAATTACGATGGACATTTACGCAAAGGTTAAATACAACAGACCGGATGAGCTGGTAAGAACAATGGGCGGCGCATTTGCCCAGTGGGATGCAGCACAGGCATAACATTATAAAAGCAGGAAACAACGCAGGAGCGAGGCAAGGATGTCTCGCTCTTTGTTTTTCATAATCCGTATCTTTGATTAAGTTAGTGCTTTCTGATAAAAAGAAGGTGTGAATTTGAGAACACTCATTATCAAGAAAGGAAGATTTGTATGGCTAAGAAAAAACAAAGCGTTCCGGAGTACGGAACGGTTACAAGAAAAGGAACACTGTATTACAGAACCAGAATTACAGATGCCGATGGAAAGCAGGTCAGCTTATATGCGACCACCTGCGAAGAATTATATGAAAAGCAGTTAGAGGCCCGGAGACAGGTGGAGGAAATCATCTTTCACCGGAAGCATCCGACGGTTGCCGAGTATTGTGAAAAATGGCTGCTGATGCAGTCGGCAAAGGTGTCTGCGGCTACCATGAAGGGGTATAACCAAAACATGAGGAACTACGTCATCAAGCCTCTGGGAGATATGTATATGGAAGAAGTAACTGCGGATGATATTCGCCTGGCACTTGTTCCACTGTCAAAAAAGTCGGAAGGATTATACGCTACGGTAAATATGTTGATCAAGTGTGTTTTCTATTCGGCAGAGCGCAGTCAGCTAATAACCCATAATCCATGCGTTGGAATTTCAGCAAAGGGCGGAAAAGCATCGAAAAAGAAAGATGCCTTAACTGACCAGCAGGTTGCGGTTCTGCTGGATACGGTGAAAGGACTACCGCCGTATCTCTTTATTATGATAGGCTTGTATGCCGGTCTACGTCGGGAAGAAATTCTTGCATTGCAATGGGAGTGTGTATTTTTGGATGTACGAACCCCGTACATATCTGTGCGGAGAGCATGGAGGTCAGAGCATAACAGACCTGTGATTTCCACAATTCTAAAGACTCCGGCAGCAAAAAGGGATATTCCTATTCCGAAGTGTCTGGCGGACTGTTTACACGAAGCAAAAGCAAATTCAATATCGGAGTATGTGATTGCTGATAGCAAAGGGCTGCCACTTTCTTATTCACAGTTTACGAGAGTTTGGCAGTATGTAGTTGTTCGTTCTGTGAAAGAGAGAACCTACTATAAATATGTGAATGGACAGAGCATCAAATATACCGTCAAGCCGACATTAGGAACAACGCAGAGGAACAATCCCAAGATTCGCTATACCCTGGATTTCGATGTAACACCGCACTTGTTGCGGCATACCTACATCACGAATCTGCTCTATGCGGGCGTTGATCCCAAGACAGTTCAGTATCTAGCTGGGCATGAAAACAGCAAGACAACTATGGACATTTACGCGAGAGTCAAGTATAATAAACCAGAGGAACTTTTCGAGGTAGTGAATGATGCTTTGAACCAAGGGAATCTTGATGAAAAATTACCGATTTCTATGGTTAAGGAATAGGACAACCGACAACAGAAAAGTGCGAAAAAAATGCCCCGTAAATATCAAGGAAAAACGCACCATAGAGATGTTTAATACGGTCTTAAAGCAGCTCGTAGAGCTCCGCAGTTCTCCAAACGTTAATCATACGTTTCGGGACGTACAATTTCAAAAAGATTTTACAAACCTCTCAGGGAATGCTCCTTGGGAGGTTTATATTTTTGAAAAATTATAGAATTATATTGATTTTTTAGGGAGAATTGCATATACTTATTATAGACAAAGAATTGTCTTAGGTGAGTTTCTACCATAAAGTGGAAACTTAAAAAAGCAGGTGAGTCTCCACCATAAAGAGAGAACCTGAAAAAAGCGGTGAGTCTCCACATAAGAGAGAACCTGAAAAAGAGGCGAGTGAAGTCGTCTCGTTTTTTTGACAGATGAGGAAAAATGAAATTTTATAATATCAAAGATGAATACATTAATTATTTGCAAAAAAATATGATGCAAAAGTTGTAGATAATAAAAAGGGAAAGCGGCCGTATGTAGGCGTGGTGCTTGAGATTGATGGAATAAATATTATACACCATTTACATCGCCCAAAGAAAAGCATCGTAAAATGAAGAACACAAAAGATTTTAGGAAAATTAATCAGGGAATATATGGTGCAATCAACTTTAATAATATGATACCGGTTGTGGAATCGGCATTACTTCTTATTGATATTGATGCAATGGAAGATTCAAAATATCAGCGTTTGCTTCAAAATCAATATAAGTGTATTAAAGCTGATCGGGAACAAATTCAGTTGACAGCAAAAAATGATTAAGAGATACTCTTTTTAAGAAAGATGAAGAATTGAATGGCAATGACAAGAAAATAAAGGAAAAGATGTTGTGATTTGCCATTGCTGGAGGAGGTTGTGAAACATTATGGCAACCATTAGTGAAAAAAAGAAGTACATAAATTTTTAGATAAACACCCAGATATACCTTTCTCGGCAGCTGAATTTGAATATAGTTCATATCTTGAGTCTGAAGCTGTTGAATATGCCAATGCGATTTCAGCGAAAGCCATTTATCAGGAGGGAACTGAAGCAGATTAAGAGGAAAATTACTGGAATACGAAATAGTGCTGATGCCATGGATAAAAGAAAAAACTATGAAAACGGGCAGGATATCTTTAGAGAAAATACGCTTTAGTTTTTTCTTGTACTGTGAAGAAAACTGTTGCAATTGGCTTATGAAAGAATACTCTAATATTTGGAATGAATATTTCAAATCTATGTTGTGCTTAGTAATTGGATTTCGAGGAGATGTAGAAATGCTTTCATTTTTTGACGAAAGAAACAGAACGTCTGGAAAGAATGTATCTCCAAGAAACATATGCACAAGGTCCAATACTTGCTATTCAGGAACTTGCTGTCAGATTTCTTAATTGAAGTCTATGAGGTGCTCTGAGGAGTAATGAGAAAGCCCTGCGTTTGTAACGTGTTTGCAACACCACATTCCAAGAACCCAGTAAAATCAAGTGTTCCCAGTTACCTAAACGTTAATCATACGATTTTTGGAACGTACAATTTCGAAAAGAATTTACAACTCCTCAGGACTCCGGTTCTGGGGAGATTTTTAAAAATGAGTTATTATTAAGGAAAATTATAAATAAAATCTTCGATTTTATTCTCGTCTTTGATATAATACATATATGGTAGCACGCTGATAACTAAGGCGCAGTGAATCATCATATTTCAAAGGAGCACGACAAGTTATGAGAATACAGGAGACGGTGAGGAAGCCGATGACGGAAGCAAAATATCTGAATGTGGATAATACAGACAGGTATCGTCCGATCATCCGGCTTTTTTATTTGAAATATGAAAAGCTGAAGTATTGGCTGTATCAGGAAGAGGTATATGAAGAATTAAAGGAAGATGCATACTTTAGAGAATATACGCCTGAGCAGTGTCAGCAGGACTTGGCGGCTTTGACTGCATGGGGGAATCTGGTAACAATTCAGGATACGAGAAAGGTTGCGACTATCGAGGAGTTTAAGAATAAAAAGTTCCGGTATCAGTTGTCTGAAGCTACGGTAGAAATTGAGCGAATGGTTATCCGGGTAGAGAATCTGTTTATTGAAAGTTCTTCGTTGGAACCTACATTATTGGAGAGACTTCGCATCAATCTGCGCAAGATTTCTGAGATTACAGAAGCAGATCAGGAGCATATCTATGCATGGTGGAATGATTTGAATAATGATTTTATACGATTGAATCAGAATTATCAGGATTATATGCGGGAGTTGAACAGTGTAAAAGCGGAAGAAATGATGAAAACGACAGAGTTTCTTGTGTTCAAAGACCGTTTGATCGAGTATTTGAGAAGTTTCGTGAGGAGTCTGCAGGTCAATGCCGCATTTATAGAACAATGTCTGAAGAATACGGACAGGCAGGTTTTGAGGTGTTTGCTGGAAAAAATTATACAGTATGAATTGTTGATTCCGAGAATCGATGTGGAAGTGAAGGAAGATTTGATTGCAGATAAAGTATATGGCCGTTGGCAGAGTCTGGAGGAATGGTTTACCGGAACAGACGGAAAGGATTCTGAGGCGGCAAAGGTATTTGACACAACGAATGAGATCATACGAAAGATTACAAGGTATGCGGCAAGAATCAGTGAAATGAGCAATGCGGGGGCGAATCGGCGGGAAGAGTATCATAAGGTTGCGGTGATGTTTTCAAAATGTAAGAATATTTTTGAGGCGCACAGATTGGCCGCTGTTGTATTTGGCATTGAAAAGCCGCTGCATTTAAAAGGGCTTCCGTGGCGTCAGACCGAGAGTATCAACAGCGGCGTGTTCGAGGAAGAACCGTATATCGTGACTGTGACGCCGAGGATTCGTACATATAAAGAAAAAGCAAAACGAAGCGGGATTGTTGATCGCTCGAAAGAAAAAGAAGAAATGTGGCTTGCTACGATTCAGCGATTAGAGGAAGAACGCAGGCTCTTGAAAAGTTATATTCAGGATAATCGTCTGGAGTTTGCAAAGCTTCCCGAGATAGAGCCGCATGTAAGAGATGTATTTCTGACATGGCTTTCCAAAGCATTGGAGAATAAAAGTCTTCAGGGGAAAACAGAGGATGGGCAGGTTTATCGTGTGGAAAAGTCGGATACAGAGGAAATCTGCATTTTGAAATCATCGGACGGTAATCTGCAAATGCCGGCATATGTGATTGTATTCGAGAAAAATGAGTGAAGGGAATTTAAAAAGAAGTCATGAGAGCATTGGAAATTCTGCTGGAACGGCGTTGGATTTTGAAGAGTCGGGAAAAAGAATTATATTATCAGATAAAGGATGAATTAGGAACGGTTAAGAAATTCTTGATGGAAAAGCTGGGGTATCAGGTAATCGTGAATCCTTATCTTGTAAAAGTGGAAAAGATGCCGGCGACACCGGAGAACTGGATGGGAATTCAAGAATTTACCCGGAAAATAGAATATGTTTTTTCTGTATGATTTTAATGTTTCTGGAAGAAAAAGAAGCCGAAGAGCAATTTGTACTTTCAGAGCTGACAGAATATATACAGGGGCAGTACAGGGAGGAGCAGATTGACTGGACAGTATATCAGTATCGAAGACATTTGATCAAGGTGATCAAGTATTGTGTGAACTGTGGAATCCTGAATTTGAATGATGGAAGTGAAGAGAATTTTGCGAGGGATGATACGAGTGAAGTACTCTATGAAAATACAGGTGTCTCCAGATATTTTATGAAAAATTTCACACAGGATATTATGGGATATACGACGCCGGAAGATCAGGCGGAAAAGGAAATCATTGTCTGACAGCGAATAACGGTCAAATTAAAAGCAGAGGGAAGTTGAAATTAAAAGTCAACTAGAAGGATTAAAAAAGAATATTACAGGAAAACAGAGGCAGGAAGAGGAGAAAAAAGAAAAATATCAGGAAACAGAGCAGAAAATACAACTTCAATTTCAGAAAAATGAAATGCTTTGGGAAGAAATTGAAAACAGTCTGGAGTATATGGAAGAAGAGATGGCGGGGGTTCCTTTCGATGAATTTGCATTTATGAAGAAAGAGCTGACAGAGCAGAAAGGAGAGCAGTATTCTTTTCAGGCTCATTCAGAATTATTAAAGGATTATATGACAAAGGTCCGTCTTGGAAAAACGACGCTGGAAGAAGAAAAGGGTTGTCAGGAAAGATACAGTAGATTTTTGCAGGAATTGGATTCCTATCAGGAAGAAAAGAACAAAGCGGAACGAGAAGTCCTTCAATATGAAAATCAGTTTCATGAAGTAAAACAGGAGACAATAGAATCGGTATATCGTTGGGAAAAGGAGAATGCGGAGCTGCATCTGCAGTCAGATCTATTGCAGGAAATGGCAAGGGAAATTGAGAAGTATACAACGGAAACCGATTATTGGAATATCCGCGGATTGGCAAATGGTGAATTTGAGCGGAAAAGTCAGGAACTTTCGGGAAAAGTATTACAGCAGAGCAGAGAATTGTCCGACAGACGATTGGAGAAAGACGGAATTTGCGAAGAACTGGAACAGTGGAAGAATCAAAAGGAGCCGGAGCCGGAACGCAGTGAAGCAGTGGAAAAGAATCGACGGCTTTTGAAAGAAAAAGGAATTCCATATTTGCAGTTATATAAAGTAATTGATTTTGACGGAAAATTGGATGAAACACAGCGGGCATATCTGGAAGAAGCGCTATTGCATATGGGCATACTGGATGCGCTGATTGTGCCTGAAGAATATAGAGAACAGGCGCTGGCGTTGGATGCGGGGGTATGTGACCGTTATATTTTCAGTGATGCCGCATATGTAAGAAATAACATTATGGATTTTCTGGATGTAGACAACGAAGAGGGAGATATTCTTCTGTACCAGAATGTTTCCCGTATATTAACAGCAATCGGCTGGAAGGAACAGGACGAAGAGACGATAAGTGAGTCTATAGCAAAAAAACAGGACATGGATCGATAAAAGAGGAAATTATGGAATCGGAATCATAGAAGGAACGGTTACGAAAAATTATACGCCATGTTTTATAGGAGCTTATGCAAGAGAGCAGTATCGCATAAAGAAGATACAGGAACTAGAAGCAGAGTGTCGGAGGCTGGAAGATACCATTCAAATAGCGGAAGACGAAATTACACAATTAAAGCAAAGGAAAAGCTGTCTGGAAACAGAGTGGAAATCATTTCCGAAAGAACAGGATCTGAAAGTGGCAGCAAAAGAATTAGAAAAGAAAACGAATATTCTGGAAGAAATAGAGTGTAAAGTACAGATCCAGAAAGGTATTGTAGAAAAAGAACGAAAAAGTCTGGATGCAGTTCGGCTGCGGGTGCAGGAAGTATGTCAGAAGTGTTATCTGCCCCCGCGTCTGGATGTGTTTACGGAAGCAGAAGAATCCTTGACCGAGTATAAAGAAGAGTTGATGAAAGTACAGATTTCCTATGGAAATTATAGGAATGGAATTAGTTCTGCAAAGGTGCAGAAGGAATATTTGGAAGGAATTGACGCCGATTTGGATGATATCCGCTACGATTTGAATCATATGATACGAAATGAACGGGAAAAGCGGGGAAGTCTGAATTCAGTGATGGAACAGCTTGCTTTGACGGATTATGAGGAAATCAGGGAGCGATTGGAACATTGCATAGAGCGATTGGAGAAACTGCCGTCAGAGATTGAGGCGAGTGTTACACAAAGCTCTCATTTGGAAACAAAAGAAAACAATTTATAGAAAAACTGGGAGATATAGAAGTTTCAGTTGGAAAGTACAGACAGCAGAAAGACAGATTTTGCACTGCTTTTGAAATGGAATATCAGCTTGGATATGTAGAGTGTCCGTTTGCGGTAAGCGACGATGCGGAAGAACGGGCGGAGAAGATATGCAGGATGTTTATGGGGAGATTCGGAAATAAAAGGCACAGTGAGATTTTGGAGAATCTGCAAAATGTATATCATATGAATAGGGGATATCTGTTGGAATATCAGGTTACGCTGCAGTCATTATTTGAAGAACTGGATGAGGAGAGCGGAGTTTTCGACACAAGTATGAGACGAATCGATATTTCTGCTAAGTATAGAGGAATCACGATCAAGTTTAAAGAACTGATTGCCAGAATGAAAGAAGATGCAGAGGTACAGCGTCGGCTTTTGAGTGATAAGGACAGAGAGTTATTTGAAGATATTCTTGCCAATACGATCAGTAAGAAAATTCGCGGAAAAATTCAGGCCAGTAAGCGATGGGTTGAGAAAATGAACACATTGATGGAGTCTATGAAGACTTCCAGCGGACTTACGCATGAGTCTGCGTTGGAAAAATAAGCGGGCGGAGAAAGAAGAACAGCTGGATACGAGGGAACTTGTAGAACTTCTGCAAAAAGATGCCGAAATTATGCGTCCGGAAGAGGCGCAGCAGTTATCCGGACATTTTCGATCTAAGATCGAAGAGGCAAGAAAATCTGCAAATGATCTGGGAAATGTGCAGTCTTTTCATGCGATTATGAGAAATGTGCTGGATTATCGTCAATGGTTTGAGTTTCAATTGGAATGTCAAAAAACAGGAGAGAAGAAAAGGGAACTGACAGACCGCGTATTCTTTACTTTAGCGGCGGAGAAAAGGCGATGTCGATGTACGTGCCGCTATTTTCGGCAGTAGTAGCAAAATATGCAGGGGCAAGACAGGATGCTCCGTATTTGATTTCCTTGGACGAGGCATTCGCGGGAGTAGATGAAATGAATATTCGGGACATGTTCCGGCTGATGGTGAAGTTTGACTTTAATTTTATGATCAACTCACAGATTCTCTGGGGAGATTATGATACGGTTCCGGCTTTGGCAATCTATCAGCTTGTCCGCCCGGAGAATGCGAAATATGTTACGGTTATTCGGTATGTCTGGAATGGAAATATAAAAAGTATGGTAACAGAAAAGGACTTGAGTCATGGATAAAACAGAAACAAACGATCTGTTAGAAGAATGCATGCTGTATTTCAAGGCGCGTCCGGTATATAAAAAATCTATTTCTGAAAATGCGGGATAAATATGCCGGTCTTGGCCACTTTGGGGGAACGGCGATGCTTACGTCGCTGAGCAGAGAAGAGAAAAGTCAATTAGGAGGATTTTTTCAAAGGGATTATACAAGTAATAAGACAATAACAATTTCTGCGGATTTAATGAAAAAATGTTTGGAATCCAGTAAATTTGCGGGATTAACCTGGGAATTGATTCTGGAAACTTATTTTGGAGAGCCGCTGCAGGTAAAAAAAGGAAATCGAACTGGCAGAGTCGAAAAGGCGAGAAGATTATTTTGCGGAGATACTGGAAAGTATTTCGGATGAAAGCGGACGAGAATGGCTGCGCAGCATATTGGAGGAAAAGAAAGAGGGATATTTGCTTATTACGCAGTTATACAAAGAAAGCCCGGAGGAATTGAGGAGCATTCTAACGTATGTAACGACAGGGATTGCAAAATTGAAAGTGTTTCAAGATAAAAAGCAGAAAGAATTAGTTAGCTGTGTTTTCGGCAAATGTCACAGGAAATCCCCATTATTTTGATGAAGGGAAGACAGGGGAAAAACTACTCTTTAATTATCTTGGAGAAAGGAATTTCGATTTAAAACAAGAAGGACTTTCCAGAGCAGAGTATAAAAACAGAATCTATTATGAGGCAGGGATTTTGAAAGATGAAGTATCGAATGATGCGCTGGCATATGGGATTCACGGATGGAAACCGGACGGCGGTTTACATGAAGGCATTGAAGGTTTTCTTGAGAATAGAGAGCCTGTAAAATTGACGTTACAGACGATTGGAAGATTAGAGAAGGTCTGTGGACAGAGTAGTCAGGTATACGTTGTGGAAAATCCGGCAGTATTTTCTGTATTGATAAGGGAGTATCCGCAGCGGACTGTGATCTGCGGGAATGGGCAATTACGTCTGGCGGTACTTATTCTTATGGATAAATTTTCGTGCGACACTGCTTTTTTGGTATGCGGGGGATTTTGATCCGGAGGGGCTTCTGATTGCGCAAAGATTGAAAGAACGGTATGGAGAACGTCTCCGTCTCTGGAATTACCGGGCAGATTGGTATGAAAGATATCTGTCGGATGTAAATTTGAGCGAAGTGAGAATGAGGAAACTGGAGAAAGTATATCTCCCGGAATTGCTGGAAGTAAAAATGCAGATGCAGAAGAGAAAAAGAGCGGCGTATCAGGAGGCGATGCTGGATATGTTGGAACCCGAGAAAAAATGAGTGGATCACAAGGAGTGTGAAGTGAGATGAAATTACAGAAACAAAGTGAAATGCAGGACTTTTTTGACGCACTGGGAATTGATGAAAATATATTTGAGCAAATGGCAGAAACATTCACTTCGAATTTTATGATAGAGGGGAAAATCGACAACGGATCTGAACGAGATGCTAAGCCGGGCGCCGGAATCTCTGCTGGATGTAATTCTGGAAACCTGGGAGGAGGAAGGCTCCTAAATTGCGGGCAGAAAAAGAAAAGTATGTGCAGGAGTTGATTTTAACTTCGTTTCAGAATGAATTTATTTATCTGGATAAGTTTGACATGGAAACGATGCTGCGGACGATGAATGGTTATCCACTTTCTCAGATGCAGATGTTGGCTCTGGAAGAAAACTACTGCAAAAAATGGCTGGGTATTTATGTTCTGTGATGTGGATGGAGTGCAGTTTGTTGTTCCGGATGAGATCAGAGAGTTTACTATCAAAAATCTGGAGACGGATAAGGTGCAAAATATACTTGGTCTTATTGCCGCTGTCCGCCTTTCCAATGCGAGCGTGTTTAAATTTGTTTGGGATTGTAGAAAGAGCAAAGGTGGAGGACATTGCACTAAACCAGATGCTTGAATATCCATCTTTATCAGAAGAAGAGAAGAAAGAGCTTGAGTGGCTTACCGGAGAAACTAAAGGAAACAGTCGATATACTGTGTGAACGTGCAGACGGTCCATTCTGGTGTGATAAACAGTGGATCATCAGTGAGCAGTTTGAAAAATGAAAAAGAGTACAGGAAATTTTTACGACAGGTATCAGGTCAGGAATACTATATTCCGAATCAAAAAGAGATAAAATTATATGCAGAGAATCTGGTTGATGTAAAAAATCCATTTTATAAGAAAATTCTGGCAGATCTGAC
>ENA-OQBL01000632-OQBL01000632.1-human-gut-metagenome-genome-assembly--contig:-NODE-632-length-17479-cov-4.923525_pt1 | contig 17479 bp, 18 predicted proteins | sample MGYA00242747_ERZ504553 | MGnify/ENA primary metagenome ERZ504553 (study PRJEB26092, sample SAMD00036240) | human gut metagenome | host: Homo sapiens | study: EMG produced TPA metagenomics assembly of...
AAAAACCAAAGGACGGCTACAAAAAGAAAAATCCCCAAAAAGCTAGGCACAAAGCCGCTTTTTGGGGATTTTGTTTTGGAGCTACTGACCTGATTCGAACAGGCGACCTGCTCATTACGAGTGAGCTGCTCTACCAGCTGAGCCACAGTAGCAGATAAAATTTTTCTTGCATGTTCTGCAACGAGAAATATTCTATCATACTTCCTGTGCGCTGTCAAGATTTGATTTTGCGGCAGAACAGATGCAAATAGTCTGTGACGCAAAAATATAACTGCCCTCCGAGAAAAACTCGAAGAGCAGCCTTGCACACAAGAAAAATCAGTTGAACAGCTTACGGCCGATCCAGATGCAGATGCAGGCACCCACAACGGAAACGAGGATCTCACCCACGATGCCGGTAGCGCTCAGACCAATCAGGCCGAACACGATGCTGCCTACAAAACCGCCCAGAATGCCCAGCACGATATTGCGCACGGTGGAAGTTTCGCTGCCCATAATGCGGCCGGCGATGTAACCAGCCAGAGCGCCGATCAGCAGACTGAAAATAAAACCAAACATAATATTCTACCTCCTGAATTTTAAAGCTCTGCGCTCTGCCCGGCGGTTTCCCGGGCAAAGCGGCAAATATCCTTCAAACAACATTTTTCGCATTCTGGTTTGCGCGCATTGCACACTGCCCGACCATGCATCACAAAGCGGTGGCACAGGTCGCTGCCTTCTTCCGGAGGAACGATCTTCCACAGGGCCATTTCCACCTTCTGCGGTTCCTTGATGCCGTCCACAAGGCCGATCTTGTTGCACAGCCGGATGCAGTGGGTGTCTGTTACGATAGCAGGCTTGCCAAACACATCGCCCATGATAAGGTTTGCGCTCTTGCGGCCTACGCCGGGCAGGGCGAGCAGCTCCTCAAAGGTGGTGGGCACCTGACAACCGTATTTATCGCGCAGCACCCGCATACAGGCGGAGATATCCCGCGCTTTGGAGTGTCCCAACCCGCAGGGCTTGACGATGGCTTCAATGTCTTCGGGTTCTGCAGCAGCCAGCGCAGCAACATTGGGATATTTGGCAAACAGGTCTTCCACCACAATGTTCACGCGGGCATCGGTGCACTGGGCTGCCAGACGCACGCTGACCAGAAGCTGCCAGGCGTGGTCATAATCCAATGTACAGCCGGCATCTGGGTATTCTTTTTTTGAACCGGTCAATCACTTCCAGCGCCAGCGCCTTTTTTGCAGTAAGGTCTTCTGGTGCTTTTTTGCGAACAGGCATTTCATCCACTCCTATCGACAAAAGCTGATACGATAATACCATGTTTTGCGTTTTTTGTAAACTGCGGGCAAAAATTATCTGAGAATGATTTTCAGATAAAACCTTGCTCTTACTGCCAAAATGCGATATACTATAGAAAAATGCTGGGGGAATCGCGCCTCGGTACGGGAGGAGGAAAACACGATGAACGAACCACTGGCACAGCGTCTGCGGCCCAAAACACTGGCAGATGTCTGCGGTCAGCAGCATCTGTTGGCACCGGGCAGGGTGTTCCGCCGTACCATCGAGAGCGGACGCATCCCGAACATGATCTTCTACGGCCCGTCCGGTACCGGAAAAACGACGGTGGCACGCATCATTGCAGAAAACAGTGGTATGACGCTGCATAAGCTCAATGGCACTTCCTGCGGCACCGGGGACATCAAGGCGGTGCTCAAGGATATCGGCACGCTGGCAGGTGCGGGAGGCATCCTGCTGTATCTGGACGAGATCCAGTACCTGAACAAAAAACAGCAGCAGAGCCTGCTGGAATGCATTGAGGACGGCTCGGTGACGCTCATTGCATCCACCACCGAAAATCCATACTTCTACATTTATAATGCGCTGCTGTCCCGCTGTACGGTGTTTGAGTTCAAATCACTTTCGGCAGCGGATGTGGAGCGTGGGGTGCACAATGCACTGAAAAAGCTTTCGGAAGGGGAGAGCACAAAGGTCTGCATGGACGAGGATGCCTGTGCCTACCTTGCCGAGAGCGCAGGCGGCGACCTGCGCAAGGCGCTGGGCTGTCTTGATTTTGCGGTGACGGCAGCTCCCATTGAGGATGGGGAAAAGCACATTACGCTGGAAATGATCCAGCAGGTCACCCGCCGCACTGCCATGCGGTATGACCGGGAGGGCGATGACCACTACGACATCGTGTCAGCCTACCAGAAGTCCATGCGCGGCTCCGACCCGGATGCGGCGCTGCATTATCTGGCCCGTCTGCTGGAAGCAGGAGATCTGCCCTCGGCCTGCCGTCGCCTAATGGTATGTGCCTGCGAGGATGTGGGCCTTGCCTATCCACAGATCATCCCCATTGTGAAGGCGGCAATTGATGCCGCCAACATGGTGGGCCTGCCGGAAGCACGGCTCCCGCTGGCAGATGCCGTCATTCTGGTGGCCACCAGTCCTAAGTCCAACAGTGCCCATGATGCCATCAACGCGGCCATTGCGGATGTGCAGGCGGGCCGTACCGGGCCGATCCCGCGCCAACTGCAGAACAAGCACTACGACGGTGAGGATGCGCTGGTAAAGGGACAGAATTACAAATACGCCCATGATTACGCCCACCACTGGGTGGAGCAGCAGTACCTGCCAGATGCCATCAAGGACGTAAAATATTATACCTTTGGCGATAACAAAAATGAGCAGGCGGCCCGTGCCTACTGGGCAAAGATCAAGGGCGAAGAGAACGTCTGAACAAGACCTTTTGTATGAGGAGAAAGCAAAGGAGAAGTTATGCGATATTCCAAACAGCGTGAGCTGGTCATGCAGACGGTGCAGAACCTGTGCGACCACCCCACCGCCGAGGAAATTTATGATGCTGCGGTCAAGGAATGCCCGGGCCTGAGCCTTGGCACCGTATACCGTAACCTGAATAGTCTGGTGGATGCGGGCCGGGTGCGCCGGGTGTCCATTCCAGGCAAGGCTGACCGCTTTGACCACACGCTGCCCTGGCACAGCCATCTGTACTGCACTGTGTGCGGCAGCGTGACCGATGCCGAGGTGGACGAAAAGCAGGTGATGAAACTGGTGAGAAACCAGAAGGGCCATGTGCAGGACTGCGCTGTTGTGCTGATCGGTGTATGCGAGGCCTGCTGCGAGAAGCAGGCGCAGGAAAACGCCCACTGAACCATAAAATTTGCACGGAACCTCTTGCCCGGAGCGTATAAACAGGGTATACTATAGAGAAGGCTCTTTTCAGAAAGTGCAAGTAGATTTTCGCCGCACAGGGCGCTTCGGCCCGGCGGAGAAGGATGGTTTGATTGGAATACATTAGTTTTGAACATAATAACATTGCCGCTGAGCTGGTAAAGCAGGCCTATGATACGCCGCCGCTGGCCTTTGTGCACAGCTATGGCTGTCAGCAGAACGTGAACGACGGCGAGCGGATCAAGGGCGTGCTGATGGACATCGGCTATGGCCTGTGCGATAAGCCCGAGGATGCAGACCTGATCCTCTTCAACACCTGCGCCGTGCGTGAGCATGCCGAGCAGCGTGTGTTCGGCAACGTAGGTGCCCTGAAGGGACTCAAGGAAAAAAAGCATGATCTCATCATCGGCCTGTGCGGATGCATGGCCAACCAGAAGCACGTGGTAGAAAAGCTGCGCCAGAGCTATCCTTACGTTGACCTTGTGTTTGGCGTGGACGGCATCGACACCCTGCCGCAGCTCATTGCCCAGAAGCTGCAGAAGCATAAGCGTGTGCTGATGGAGCCCGCCCAGCGCCCGGTCATCGTGGAGAATATCCCCATCCGGCGTGAGAGCGAGTTCCGCGCATGGCTGCCCATCATGTACGGCTGCGACAACTTCTGTACCTACTGCATCGTGCCTTATGTGCGCGGCCGCGAGAAGAGCCGCAAGCCCGGCGATATCCTTGCCGAGTTCCGCGGTCTTGTGGAGGCAGGCTATAAGGAGATCACATTGCTGGGACAGAACGTCAACAGCTACGGCAAGGGCCTGGAAGAAAAGGTGGACTTTTCTGATCTGCTCAACCTGCTGTGCACGGTGCCCGGCGATTATCACATCCGCTTTATGACCAGCCACCCCAAGGATGCCAGCCACAAGCTGATCGACACCATTGCCGCCCAGCCGAAGCTGTGCAAGCACCTGCACCTGCCGGTGCAGTGCGGCTCCGATGAACTGCTGAAGAAGATGAACCGCCACTACACGGTGGAGCAGTACATGGAGCTGATCGAATACGCCCGCAAAACGGTGCCCGGCATCACCTTTTCCAGTGACATCATCGTTGGCTTCCCCGGCGAGACCGAAGCGGACTTTGTAAAGACGCTGGAACTGGTGCAGAAGGTGGGCTATATGCAGCTGTTCACCTTCATCTACTCCAAGCGCACCGGCACCAAGGCCGCCGATATGCCGGACCCCACCCCCGCAAGGAAAAGACCGACCGCATGACCCGCCTGCTCAACGCTGCAGGACGAGATCGCCATGGCACTGGTCAAGGCGCAGGTTGGTCAGACTGTGAAGGTACTGGTAGAGGGCTTTGGCCGCAATGAGGGCACCCTCTCCGGCCGTCTGGACAACAACCTGACGGTGGAGTTCACGGCAGATGCTTCCCTGATGGGCAGCTATGCCAACGTACATCTCACGGGCGCACGGGCGACTGTGCTGCTGGGTGAGCTTGCCTGAGTGATTCCGGGGCAGTGCCCCTGAACGTATAAATAAGAAGGAGACCATTCAAATGGATTGCATTGATCTTTTCAAGCGCGCAGCCGTTGCGCTGCAGACCGATAGCCGCTACCTCGTTCTGGATCAGACCCGCAAGGCAAACGATAAGGACGAAGAGCTGCAGAACCTGATCGGCGAGTTCAACCTCGCCCGCATGGATCTGAACAATGAGATCGGCAAGAGCGAGCGCAACGATGCCCGCATCGCCGAACTGAACGAAAAGGTGAACAGCCTGTACGGCCAGATCATGGGCAACGAGGGCATGGTGGCTTACAACGAGGCCAAGCGTGACTGCGAGAACCTCGTGAACTATATCGATGCCATCATCAACACTGCCATGAATGGCGGCGACCCCATGACGGTACAGGAGCCTTCTGCTTCCTGCACCGGCAGCTGCTCCACCTGCGGCGGCTGCCACTAAAACCGGCAAAAACAAAACGCGGCTGTGCAAAACAGACCGCGTTTTGTTTGCAAAAGCGGTTACAAGCCGCAAACTTGTGCACAGAACCATAGAACGGGAGAGAGGGTAAACCATGGCAGAGCTGTCGCCCATGATGCAGCAATATCTTGAAATCAAAAAAACAACATAAGGACGAAATTCTGTTTTACCGCATCGGCGATTTTTATGAGATGTTCTTTGACGATGCCCTGACGGCATCCAAGGAACTGGACCTGACCCTGACCGGCAAGCAGTGCGGCATGGAAGAGCGGGCACCCATGTGCGGCGTGCCCTTCCACAGCTACGAGGGATATGTGGCGCGGCTGATCGCCAAGGGCTACAAAGTAGCCATCTGTGAGCAGGTGGAAGACCCGGCCAAGGCCAAGGGCCTTGTCAAGCGGGACATCATCCGCGTGGTCACACCCGGCACGGTCATTGAGAGCAGTATGCTGCAGGACGACCGCAATAACTACATTGCCAGTATCTTCCTCAAAGGAAAGAAAGCAGGTTTGTGCTTTGCGGATGTCTCTACCGGTACGGCCCATATCACAGAGCTGAATGCAGACAAGATCGCCCCGGCGGTCATTACGGAGCTGTGCCGCTACCATCCCAGCGAAGTGCTGATGAATCCGGGTCTGCTGGACTGCCGCGAGGTGACGGCGTACATCAAAAAGAATATGACTTGTTCGGTGGAGCTGATCGAAGAGGAGCGCTATGCACCGGGCCTTGTGGCGGCATCGCTGGAAAACCAGTTTGGCCGCGACTGGGCGCAGACCACCGGCATTGCAGCGGACGGCCTTGTGCGCTTTGCCATGGCGGCACTGCTGGAATATCTGCACGACACCCAGATCAAGGGCGTGGAACGTCTGAAAACGGTCATAACCTATAATAAGGCCCAGTTCATGCGTCTTTCGCCCGTGACCCGCGCCAATCTGGAGCTGACCGAGACGCTGCGCGGCCGCGAAAAGCGGGGCACGCTGCTCTGGGTGCTGGATAAGACCAGTACATCCATGGGCAAGCGTATGCTGCGCAGCTGGATCGAGCAGCCGCTTATTTCCAGTGCACTCATCAACCACCGCCTGAACGCTGTGGAGAGCCTTGTCAAGCAGACCATGGCCCGCGGCGACCTGACCGAAGAGCTGGGTTACATTGCGGATATGGAACGCCTGATGACCCGCACGGTTTACGGCTCTGCCACACCCAAGGAGATCTATACGCTGGCCCAGACCTGCGACCGGCTGCCCGGCCTGCGCAGGCTGGCTGAGGCCTGCGGCTGCCCGGAGCTTGCTGAACTGGCAGTACAGATCGATCCGTTGGAGGACATCAAGGCCCGTATTTATGCGGCGGTGGACCCGGAAGCGCCCTCTACCCTCAAGGATGGCGGTGTCATTGCCAAAGGCTACCATGCCGAAGTGGACGAGCTGCGTTCCATTCGCGACAATACCAAGGGCGTTCTGGCGCAGCTGGAAGCCCGCCTGCGGCAGGAGACCGGCATCCCCAAGCTGAAGATCGGCTATAACCATGTGTTTGGCTACTTCATCGAGGTAAGCAACTCCTATAAGAGCATGGTGCCGGAGACCTACATCCGCAAGCAGACCCTGACTTCCGGCGAACGCTACATCACGCAGGAACTGAAAGAGCTGGAAAGCAAGATCTTAGGTGCCCACGAACGGCTCATCACGCTGGAGCACCGCCTGTTCAGCGAACTGCTGGAAAGCATCAGCGCTCAGCTGGACCACATCCAGCGCACGGCCAATGCGGTGGCCCAGCTGGATGTGCTCACGGCGCTGGCGCAGGTGGCAGCGGAAAACAACTACTGCCGTCCCATCGTGGACGACAGTGACGAGCTGACCATCACCGAGGGCCGTCACCCTGTGGTGGAGCAGATGCTGAAAGGCAGCCTGTTTGTACCCAATGATACCACCCTGAACTGTGGTGCAGACCGCTGCCTGATCATCACCGGCCCCAACATGGCAGGTAAATCCACGTACATGCGCCAGAATGCACTGATTGCGCTGATGGCGCAGATCGGTTCCTTTGTACCGGCTTCCAGCTGCCATGTGGGTGTGGTGGATGCCATTTTCACTCGCATCGGTGCGTCGGACGACCTGTCTGCCGGTCAGTCCACCTTTATGGTGGAGATGACCGAGGTAGCGGAGATCCTGAAAAATGCCACCGCCAAAAGCCTTGTGGTGCTGGACGAGATCGGCCGCGGCACTTCCACCTTTGACGGTATGAGCATTGCCCGCGCCGTAGTGGAGCACATTGCAGACCCCGCCAAGGGCCTTGGCTGCAAGACTCTGTTTGCCACCCACTACCACGAGCTGACCGAGCTGGAAGGCGGCGTGGACGGCGTAAAAAACTACAATATTGCAGTAAAAAAACGCGGCGAGGACATCACCTTCCTGCGCCGCATCGTGCGCGGCCCGGCGGATGACAGCTACGGCATCGAGGTGGCAAAGCTGGCAGGCCTGCCCGGCAGTGTGACCCGCCGCGCCCATGAGGTGCTGCGCGCGCTGGAAGCAACTGCACCTAAAAATAAAGTAGAGCAGATGGATTTTGATGCCCTGCAGGAGTATAACTCTCCGGCTGTGCCCAGCGAGATGATGGACAAGCTGGAAGCTCTGGATGTGGAAACACTCACCCCCATTGAGGCTTTGAACTTCCTCTACGAGCTGAAAAAGACCCTGAAGGGCAGCCTGAACAGATGAAACTGCTCTACCTGACTCAGACCATACAAGGAGGGAAAACACCATGGCAGTGATCCATGTTCTGGATAAGCACACAGCCGAGCTGATCGCAGCTGGTGAGGTGGTCGAGCGTCCGGCATCCGTTGTTAAGGAGCTGCTGGAAAACTCCATTGATGCCGGTGCCACGCAGGTGACCGTCAGCATTGAATCCGGCGGTGTCAAGCTGATCGAGATCAGCGATAACGGCACCGGCATCGAGGCAGAATATATCTCCACGGCGTTTATCCGCCACGCCACCAGCAAAATTGAAACACCGGACGATCTGACCAACATCCATACGCTTGGCTTCCGCGGTGAAGCACTGGCATCCATTGCCAGCGTGGCCCGTGTAGAGCTGACCACCCGAACCGAGGTGGACGAGTTTGCCACGGTCTACCGCATTGAGGGCGGGGAAGAGGTCTCCCGTGAGCCGGGTGCCAGAGCTGTGGGCACCACCATCCGGGTAAAGGATCTGTTTTACAACACGCCTGCCCGCATGAAGTTCCTCAAAAAGGACTCCTCCGAGGGCACCTTTGTGTCGGATACAGTTACCCATGTAGCGCTCAGCCACCCGGAAGTCAGCGTCAAGTTCATCCGTGAGGGCAAGCTGCAGTATGTCACGCCCGGCGACGGCCAGCTGCGCGGTGCAGCCTATGCGGTGCTGGGCCGGGAGTTCAGCCGGGACCTCATTGAGCTGAAAAATCAGGAGGGCGTGTACCGCATCACCGGTCTGATTACCCCGCCCAAAAGCTGCCGCGCCAGCCGAAGTATGCAGCATTTTTACATCAATGGCCGCTATGTGCGCAACCGCACCATGATGGCCGGTATGGAGATGGCGTTCAAGGGTACCATGATGCAGGGCAAGTTCCCGGGCGGCATTCTGCTGCTGGAAATGCCGGCCGACCTTGTGGATGTCAATGTGCATCCGGCCAAGATCGAAGCCCGCTTTGCCCGCGAAAATGATGTTTTTGATGTGGTGTATCATGCTGTCAAGCTGGCATTGGCTCAGCCCGGCACCGGTGAACGGCTTTTTACCTTTGAAGCAGACAAAGAAGAAGAAAAAACTGAAAATTCAAAAAAGACGCTGATATAATCAAAAATGATGTAAGATAATAACATTTACAGGCCTTTCTGCGATCATTCAGGGACAGGCAGACCCGGGCGTTCTGCCACAGCAGCACTGGGAACCGGCAAAACCCGCCGCAGCACCCAGTGAGCCGCGCTGGAAAGGCAGTGCTCAGAACGAGGATATGCTGGATCCGTTCGTGACCCTTCACAGTCCGAAGCTGGAAACGACAAAGGCACCAGAGCCGTTCCGTGCGGCGGCAAGTGAAACGCAGCTGGATGTGGAACCGGAATTTGGTGAGACAAAACTGCATTCGCCTCAGGACCATATGGCAGCGTGGAACCCTGCGCAGGAAGCACCAAAGGAAGAACCTGAGAGTGCACCCTGTGTAGAAACAGAACCGGATGCGCCGGAAGCGGCAGAACAGGAAACTGTACTGGCCGAGCCGGAGCAGATGAACTTTGATCCGACGGTGGATCAGCCGGAACCGCTGCGCTATGTGGGCGAGGTGTTCAGAACATACATCCTTGCAGAACGCGGCGACGAGCTGTGCCTGATCGATAAACACGCTGCCCACGAGCGCCAGCTGTACGAAAAACTAGCCGCGAACTATGGCAATGTGCCCAGCCAGATGCTGCTGGAGCCTGCTGCCATCGACCTTGCTGCGGAGGAAAAGCAGGCCCTGCTGGATAACATTCCTCTGCTGGAAAATGCGGGCCTTGAGATCGCGGACTTTGGCGGCAATACCGTGGTGCTGCGCGCGGTGCCCGCAGATGTGGAGCCGCAGAATGCCGAAAGCCTGCTGGTGGAGATCGCAAATAAGCTGCTCAAGGGCGGCCATGATGCGCTGAACGAGCACACCGAGTGGGTGCTGCATTCTATCTCCTGCCGTGCAGCCATCAAGGCGGGGGACAAGTCCTCGCCGCAGGAACTGCTGGCGCTGGCCGAAAAGATCCTTTCCGGCGAGGTGCCGCCGTTCTGCCCGCATGGCCGCCCCTGCGTACTCAAATTGACCCGGAAGGAGCTGGAAAAGCAGTTTGGACGCATCGTATAAACATCCCGTGGTGGCCGTCGTCGGCCCTACCGCAACCGGAAAGACGGCGTTGGGCGTAGAGCTTGCAAAACATTTTTCCGGCGAGGTCATCAGCTGTGATTCCATGCAGATCTATAAAGGTCTGGACATAGGCACGGCAAAGGTGACACCGGAGGAGACCTGCGGTATCCCACATCACGGCGTGGATATCCTTACGCCGGACAAGGCTTTCAGCGTGGCAGACTTTACCGCCATGGCCGGAAAGCTGGAAGAAGAGATCTCTGCCCGGAAGAAGCTGCCCATCCTTGTGGGCGGCACAGGGCTGTATGTTCAGAGCTTTCTGTATGGGGTGCGCTTTACAGAGGAAAAAGCACCTGCCGGTCTGCGGGAGCAGCTGGCGGCGGAACTGGCTGCAAAAGGCGGTGCTGCCATGTACGAAGAACTGAAGCAGGCCGACCCGGAAGCTGCTGCGGCTATCCACCCGAACAATCAGGTGCGGGTGCTGCGCGCACTCGAACATTATCGCGCCACCGGCAAAAAGCTGAGCGAACAGAAGGCGGAGTCTCTCCCACCGGAGCGGCCCTACCGCAGCCTGATCCTCGGTCTGGATTTCCCAGAGCGCGCGGTACTTTACCGCCGCATTGACCTGCGTGTGGACAAAATGCTGGAAGCGGGCCTTATAAAGGAAGCGGAGCATGTCTGGCAGAACCGGGAAAGCTTCCGCACGGCAGCGCAGGCCATCGGATACAAGGAGTTCTTTCCGTATTTTGAGCAGACGGCTCCACTGGAAGCCTGCACGGAAAAGCTCAAGCAGGCGTCCCGCAACTATGCCAAGCGCCAGTTGACCTGGTTCCGCCATATGGACGGTGTGGTCTGGCTGGATGCCGGTGCACCGGATGCAGTGCAGACTGCCATCCGCAAAACTAGCGAATTTTTAGCGAAAGGATGATCGATATGCCGGATGAGACCCAGAAGGAACGCCATGCGCCGCATGTGCTTACCACTCTGGCAGGCGTGCTGATCGCGTTTCTGCTGCTGGCAGCAATTTATGTGGTGTATCAGGCCGCACATATCCTGTTCCCGCAGAATGTTTATGAGACTGCGCTGCCTGCGGTCATTTCGGATACGGTGGAAGCCGACGGAGTTCTGCTGTTCGACGAAAGCTATGTGGCAGGCAGCGGAAACCTTGGATATCTTGCTGCCGACGGCGAGCGCGTTTCAGCGGGCACCGCAGTGGCAGAGGTGTACAGCAACGCTTCGCAGGCTTCGCTGCGCCTGCAGCTGAACCAGCTGAATGATCAGATCGACCTGCTGCAGAAATCGCAGAACACTTCTGCGCTGCAGCTGGATACCCTTTTAAAAGAACGTTCTTCTGCGCTGTATGACCTGCTGGATACGCTGGACGACAGCGATTATGAAGCGGTGGATGATGATGCCAATGCCTACCTGCTGGCCCAGAACAAGCTCTGGGTGGTAACGGGCGAAGCTGCAAACTTTACCGATCAGATCACTGCGCTGGTCCAGCAGTCCCAGAGCGTGCAGGCGCAGCTGGGCAGCCCGGCGCAGATCACTGCACCGCAGACTGGCTATTTTGTGCGCTCTTCCAGCAGCGGACGGCTCAATGCCAGTGCCGATGATATCCTTGCACTGAACGCACAGGAGCTGCAGGGTTATCTGCAGTCCGACCCAGTGTTGGCACTGGACGGCTGCGCCGGTAAGATCGTGGCAGGGTTCACATGGCGCTATGTGGGCGTGTGCACTGCAAAGCAGGGCGAAAAGCTGCTGGGTCAGAACGGCAAGCCGCTGAGCACAGCGGTGGAGATCAGCTTCCCGGGTCAGGTGGAGAACAGCCTCAAGGCCACCGTCACCGAGGTGGAGATCGATCAGGACAGCGGCCTTGCCCGCTTTGTGCTTTCCTGCAACTCCATCAACGGCGATGTGCTTTGCCTGAACCGGGCTGCAGCATGCATCTCGGTAGGAGAGCGCAGCGGCCTGCGGGTGCCTGCTGCGGCTGTGCACTATTTAAAAGAGGATGGCACCGAGGCACAAACGCAGGGCGGAAAACTACATTCCCGGTGTGTACGTGAAACTTGGCAACATTGCCCGCTTCTGCCCGATCGACCCGGTGGACGCAGACCATCCCCTCATCACGGACGGCGATTACATCCTTGTTCTGCCGAAGGGACCGAGGGCTCGGTCAGCAAGGTGAGGCTTTATGACGAAATAATCGTTTCCGGACAAAATTTGTATGATGGAAAGCTTTTGTAGTTATTGACATCTGAGGCAAAAAATCCGATAATAGATAAAGCTATTATTTGCATCTATTTGCAAAGAACGCCAGGCAGCGCCATGCTGCCCGAATGAAAGGAGCAGATTGTATGTCTTTGCTTGACAGCATTAAGAAAGGTCTGTTTGACCAGGAAGACGATTACGAGGATCAGTACATTGACGATGGCCCCCAGATGGTAAACAATAACAATGGCATCGGCCTTGGTGCTGACGACGAAAATGAAGAGCCTGTTGAGGGTGCCAAGAAGAACGGCAAGGTGGTCAACATCAATGCCACCACTCAGCTCAAGGTCGTTCTGGTCAAGCCTGAGCGTTTTGAGGATGCCAGTACCATTGCTGACCACCTGAACAACAAGCGCACCGTGGTGCTCAATCTGGAGTCCACCAACAAGGAAGTGTCCCGCCGTCTGGTGGATTTCCTGTCCGGTGTTGCATATGCAAACAATGGCCAGATCAAGCGCGTGGCCAACAGCACCTTCATCATCACTCCGTACAACGTGGATATCATGGGTGATCTGCTGGACGAGCTGGAGAACAATGGCGCGTTCTATTGATCCGCAGCCCAAGGCGGCGCGCGGGTTCATCCCTGCGCGTACCGATGAAGAACGCTATCTCATGCGCCATATCGAGGACTTGGCCCACACGGCCTTTTCCCGGGACATTGCGCGGTATTCGGCTTTCCTGAGTGACCGCGAGCAAGACTTGGCCCGCGCGGCACTGGGCCGTGCCGGTGTGCAGGAGGGCTTCCGGTTTGAGGGCGGCTGGCTGAATGCGGAGCGCAGGGTGCTCTGTATCGAGCCGGAGTACAGCTGCGGCGAAGCACCCATCTGCTGTGTGCGGCTGCAATGCTGTGCACAGGCGGGGGCTGCGCTGCCCGCCCACAAGGATTACCTGGGCAGTCTGATGGGCCTTGAGCTGCGGCGCGAGGCGCTGGGAGATATCGTTCTGCCGGAGGATCAGCCGGGCACAGCTTATGTGTTTGCGCTGGAACCGGCAGCACAGCTGATCTGCCGGGAACTGTTTCAGGCTGGGCACACGGAGCTGACCACGGAACTGCTGACGCTGGACGAGGTGCCGCAGTTTCCGCAGGCGGAGCGTGAGATGCACAGTGCAACGGTATCGTCCCTGCGGCTGGACGCTGTGCTGGCAGCTATGCTGCACTGCAGCCGAGGACAGGCTTCGGAACTGATCGAGGCGGGCAGGGTGGAGATCAACCACCTGCCGGCGGATAAACCTCATGCGCAGGTATATGAGGGCGATGTGTTCACGGTGCGCGGCAAGGGCCGCTTCAACCTGACTGCACTGCCCGGCAAAAGCAGAAAAGATCGGTCAATCATCGAATTTTTTCAATATTAAAAGCAACGGGAGGAAATGACTATGCTGACTCCGCAGGATGTCCGTTCTGTGCAATTTGAGAAAAACCTCCGCGGCTACCGCACAGAGGACGTAGACCGTTTTCTGGATAAGGTGGAAGAACAGCTGCGGGACGACGATGCGCAGGCGGAACAGCTTCGCAAGCAGATTGCGGACCTGACTGCTGAAAACCAGAAGCTGCACGATGAACTGAAGAGCTTTGAGGCAGATGGTGAAATGCTCAAGAGCGCGCTGATCAATGCACAGCGCATGGGCGAAAATGTCATCCGCGAAGCAAACCAGAAAGCAGAAGAGATCATCCATCGTGCAAATCTGCGCGGTGATGATATCATCCGCGATGCCAACGAACTGCTGCAGAAGGCAAACGACCGTGCAGACGAGATTGAGAACGAAGCAAACGAGAAGCGCCTTGCAGAGGAACGCGAGTATGACCGCGTGCGTCTGGAAGTGACCCGCTTCAAGTCTGATGTGCTCAACCTGTACCGCAGCCATGTGGAGTCGCTGAGCCGTCTGCCGGAGTTCCAGAAGGAAACGGCTGCACAGGATGCCGAACAGGCAGAGCCTGCTGCAGAGGAAAGTGAGCCTGCCGCTGCAGCCCAGCCGCAGGCAGCGGACGTGCAGGAGCCGGAAGCAGAGCCTGCACAGCCCGCACAGGAAGATGCAGAACCTGCTGCCGTTGTTGAAGATGACGACGACAAGGCAGCTGACAGCAGCGAGGATTTCTGGGCAAAGGATGAGAGCCAGCTCAAGCTGGACCCGCCGCCCGCGCCTCCTGCTGATTTTAAGCCGGACGAGCCGGACTACGATGCTTTTCAGGGTGTCAAGTTCAGCGAGTAAGGCAACCCCATAAGGAAATATAGAGGAGAGTGTAAACCATTGGCTAAGAACAAATCGCAGTACGATAGTACTCTGAACCTGCCCAAGACCCTGTTTGAAATGCGTGCCGGCCTGCCCAAGAAGGAGCCGGTCATGCTGAAGGATTGGGACGACAACGACCTGTACAATCAGCTCATGAAGCACAACGAGGGCAAGCCGCAGTTCATCCTGCACGATGGCCCTCCGTACGCAAACGGTAATATCCACATGGGTACTGCCCTGAACAAGATCATCAAGGATATCATTATCCGCGATAAGAACATGGAGGGTTTCCAGGCTCCCTATGTGCCCGGCTTTGATACCCACGGCCTGCCCATCGAGCTGAAGGCTCTGTCCTCCGTCGGTGATAAGAAGAAGGACATTTCCAAGCTGGAACTGCGCCAGATCTGCGAAAAGTTTGCTACCGAGCACATCGATATCATGAGCGACCAGTTCAAGCGTCTGGGCGTTATCGGCGATTTCGAGCATCCGTATCTGACCCTGAAGCCTGAGTTCGAGGCACGCCAGATCGAGATCTTTGGCGAGATGGCCAAGAAGGGCTACATCTACAAGGGCCTGAAGCCCGTGTACTGGTGCCCGGACTGCCGCACGGCTCTGGCAGAGGCCGAGATCGAGTACGGCGAGGACGACTGCGATTCCATCTTCGTGCGTTTCCACGTCTCTCAGGACCCCAACGGTGTGCTGGCAAAGCACGGCATCCCGATGGACAAGACCTACTTCGTCATCTGGACCACCACCACTTGGACTCTGCCCGCTAACGAGGCGATCTGCCTGAACGGCCAGTTCGAGTACTCCTTCGTCAAAATCGGCGATGAGTTCCACATCATGGCCACCGAACTGGTCAAGAGCGTCATGGACGCCTGCCACATCGAGAACTACGAGATCGTGGGTGAGCCGGTCCCCGGTACCGAGTTCGAGCTGATGCGCTACAACCACGTCTACCTGCCCAAGGAGGGCTGGGTTATTCTGGGCGATCACGTCACGCTGGAAAGCGGTTCCGGCTGTGTCCATACCGCAGGCGGCCACGGCGTGGACGACTTCAACGTCTGCCAGAAGTATCCGCAGGTGCCCATCACCGTCCCCGTGGACGATGGCGGCTATCTGACCGAGCTGGCCGGCAAGTATGCGGGTCAGCGCGTGTGGGCTGCCAACAAGACCATTCTGGCCGATTTGACCGAGTCCGGTGCTGTCATGGGTCAGGTGCACATCAAGCATCAGTACCCGCACTGCTGGCGTTGCCATCACCCCATCATCTTCCGTGCAACGGAACAGTGGTTCTGCTCCATCGCAAAGTTCCGCGAGGATGTCTATAAGGCCATCGACACCGTTACCTGGATGCCGGATTGGGGCCATGACCGCATGAAGGGCATGGTGCGCGACCGCAACGACTGGTGCATCAGCCGCCAGCGCACCTGGGGCGTGCCCATTCCCGCATTCTATTGCAAGAAGTGCGGCACCTACCACATCACCGATGCCACCATCAAGGCTGTCAGCGACCTGTTCCGCAAGGAAGGTTCCGATGCATGGTATAAGTACGAAGCCGAGCAGATTATCCCCGCAGGCGAAGTGTGCGAAAAGTGCGGTGCTTCCGAGTGGACCAAGGACACCGACATCATGGATGTCTGGTTCGACTCCGGCTCCACCCACGCCGCTGTGCTGGAGGAGCGCCCCGAGCTGCGCTTCCCGGCTGATATGTATATGGAAGGCGGCGACCAGTTCCGCGGCTGGTTCCAGTCCAGCCTGCTGACCAGCGTTGCAAGCAAGGGCTGCGCACCCTATAAGTCTGTTCTGTGCCACGGCTGGGTCGTGGATGAGCAGGGCAAGCAGATGCACAAGAGCGCCGGCAACGGCGTGGAGCCCAGCGAGATCATCAAGGACTACGGCGCTGATATCATCCGTCTGTGGGTGGCTTCTTCCGACTACACCGTGGATGTGCGTGCCGGCAAGAACATCTTCAAGCAGCTGAGCGAGGCTTACCGCAAGATCCGCAACACCGCCCGCTTTTATTCTGGGCAATCTGGACGGCTTTTGACCCCAACACCGATTGTGTGGCAGACGACCAGCTGCAGGATATCGACCGCTGGGCACTGGCTGCGCTGGATGACCTGATCGCCAACACCAACGCTGGCTACGCTGTGTACGACTTCAACAAGGTCTACCACGCTGTGTACAACTTCTGCGTGGTGGCCATGTCCAACTTCTATCTGGACGTCACCAAGGATCGTCTGTACTGCACCAACGGCACCGCCCGCAAGGCCGCCCAGACCACTATGTACAAGATCCTTGTTGCTCTGGACAAGATCATTGCCCCCCGATCCTGTGCTTCACCAGTCAGGAGATCTGGGACTTCATGCCCAAGACCGAGGCATGAACAAGTATGTGGTGTTCGAGCAGATGCCCAAGGCTGGCCAGTACGCCGCCGACGATGCCTTCAAGGCAAAGTGGGCACAGCTCATCGCCGTGCGCGACGAGGTCAAGAAGGTGCTGGAGCAGGCCCGTGCCGAAAAGCTCATTGGTGCTTCTCTGGAGGCCTCCGTCACCCTGTACTGCAGCGATGCCGTCTATGACCTGCTGAACAGCATCCCCATGGACGAGCTGGCCGACCTGATGATCGTCTCCCATGTGGAACTGGTCAAGGGCGAGGGCGGCGCTGCCAGCGCTGTCGAGGGCTTGGGCGTTGCAGCTGCACACGCCACCGGCGACAAGTGCGAGCGCTGCTGGAAGTACTCTGCTTCCATCGGCAGCCACCCCGCACACCCCACCCTGTGCGCACGCTGCGCCAGCGTTGTGGAAGCATAAGCGTCCCGCATCAATACAAATCTGTTTTGTAAAAAGGGCGGCGCTCCCTTGAACGGGGAGCGCCGCTTTTTTTATAACAGAAACGAGGTAGCTAATGGCATTTGTACTCTTCAATCTGGCAGCTGTGGCTGCGCTGATCGGCATTGACCAGCTGATCAAACT
>ENA-OQBL01000633-OQBL01000633.1-human-gut-metagenome-genome-assembly--contig:-NODE-633-length-17477-cov-5.269337_pt1 | contig 17477 bp, 14 predicted proteins | sample MGYA00242747_ERZ504553 | MGnify/ENA primary metagenome ERZ504553 (study PRJEB26092, sample SAMD00036240) | human gut metagenome | host: Homo sapiens | study: EMG produced TPA metagenomics assembly of...
GGGTGGCATATTTGCGCCACTCGTCCTCTGTGGCGGCGTTCTCGCTTACCACACGCAGCTTGCGGTCCAGAATGCCAATGCGCCGGGCTACCGGGATCATCTCGCCGGTGGCGGCATCGTACCGGGATGCAAGAAAAGGGGCTTCGCCGCAGGTCACCTCCAAGCGGCGGCTCTGCACATACTGCACCCATGCCGGGGTCTTGCCCTTGCAAGCCGGGAACTGCACCGGCGTTTCCACCGTCTGCCAGCCTTGGGGCAGCTCCACCGTGAACTGCCCGGCGCTCTCCTCTGCCCCCAGCCCACGGAACCAGTCGGCGTCCAGTGCGTTGTTCATCTTGTTGCAGACCCATGCGGGCGAGAATACTTCGCCCTTTTTTGCGGGTGCGCTGCTGCTGGGTGTCGGTCTGCTTCATCATCCGGGGCAGCACCACCTCGTAGTGGGTCAGCCCGAGCTGCTGGGTGGTGATCTGGGATCTATCCGTGACAGATTCGTACATCACCGTTTGCAGCTCCTCCGGCGGGTCAGTGGCCCAGATGATGGTTTTTACCGGTGGATTTATCTTTTAGTAGCGTATCCAGCACCGCCTGCACTTCCGGTGCGTGAAAGTCGATCAGTTGTTCCAACGGGGATTCCCTCGCTTTGCCTTAGCGTTGCGGCGGAAGTAGTATTTTTGTACTAGTTCCGCCTTATACTAGTATTATACAGCTACTTTTCGCCTTGTCTAGTATTGTACAGCCACTTTTCGTCAAAAGTAGGAGTGATTCATATACTAGTAGTAAGGAAAGGTGGTCAAGCTATGCTTGGGGAACGATTGGCAGAACTCCGCAAACTGAATGATGACACACAGCAGACCCTTGCGGACAAACTTGGTATCTCCGTTTGGTCTATCCGTGCGTGGGAACAGGGAAAGAGCTACCCCTTCAGCAATGTGCTGCTTGCCATCTGCAAGCTCTACGGCACCTCCGCCGACTACCTGCTGGGGCTGACCGACATCGACCCCTCGGACGAAGCCCGCAAACAGCGCCAGCGCCTGACCGAAGAAGAGCAGGACGAGATGCACCGCTACGAAGAATATTTGCTCTGGAAACGCAAAAAATAAGCCGCCCAGCGAGACCGTAAGGTCGCTGGGCGGCTGTTTGTTTTATACAAAAATCCGAATGAATAGTTGTGTAAAATGTTTAAAGTGAGCATTTTGTATTGAATGAGTTGTTTTTAGACGATATACTAAAAATACCGCAAAGGGTACGAGACTTATTGCTACTGGCGTGAATGGATAGAAAAATGGAGATATGAGGACGTATGGATGACGGTTATACAATGGTGCAAAGTGTTACTAATGCGCTTAGTGAAACGGCAGGAGATTATCTTGGTGATATAACTGAAATTTGGGTTGACTCGAAATTGCCGGATAATATTTTCAAGGAAATTCCAATCATCAAGACGTTGGCATTTGGAAACACAGTGATAAAAGCGATAAAAGAATGCCATGAAATTCGACAAGTTTCACAGTTTCTTTTGGCGACTAATAGTGCTTGTATAAATAAAACGCGAAGAGAGCATTATGTCAAGGTTTTGAATGAAAATCCAAAACAGTTTGAAAAAGAACTTGAATATGTTATGATCGTGGTGACAAATTATTTGGAAAGTGAAAAACCACAAATGCTTGGCAGGATTTATTTGAAGCGTTTGGATGGAGAAATTTCATGGGAAGAATTTTCAGAATACGCTTCAATGATGAATCAGCTTATTCCGAATGATGTAGCACTTCTAAAAGAAGAACATCATGTCCGAAAACAATCACAGAGCCGGAACCTGTTACGCCTTGTTGCCCTTGGGTTGATGTATGAACAAGACTCACCGAATTTTCCGGATGGAGATAATAATACCATTAAAGATGATGAGACATCGTTTACTATAACGGAAATTTGGTCGAAACTTTGTGCGAATTGCGTTATAAAAAGGAGAAGTCAAAGGAATGTATAAAGAATCTCAACTGGACAGAAAAAATAGGAAATGGTTTGCCGATGAAAAAAGCGTTAATTCTCTAAAAAGAATAAAAGTATCCAGTGGGCATATTCGTGGTGTTTATCCTTCTGAAATAAATTTCTCATACCCAATTACAGCAATCGTAGGCGAGAACGGATCAGGAAAGTCAACATATTTGTCTTTAATTGCATGCGCTTTTCATAACAGTAGTGATTTTTGTCCGAGCAATCGAATGCGGCCTGGGATGCAAGAGCCGAGAAAGTATTATACTTATAGTGACTTCTTCACGTTTACACCGGATGAGCACGGCATCGCTGGTATCCAGATTCAAGCAGATTATCAAGCAGCAACAGGAATAAAGACTGATATAAGAAAGAAAAAATCCAGCGGGAAATGGACAGACTATAATCGTCGCCCAATAAGATCTGTAACCTATCTCGGAATTAACCGTATCGTTCCGCCATCTGAGAGTAGTCCTCATAAACACTATTGCCGTAAATTTACAGAAGATGCACCCTTATCAGAAACTCAAATTCGAGAATTGAGGGATGCAATGTCAAAAATACTCGGAAGAGACTATTCCGGCATAAGTTTAAAAAAATATGGAACGTATCGTCTTTTTTCTGCTCAAAGAAGTGGAACAGACTACACTGGATTTAATATGGGTGCTGGTGAGAACGCCGTTTTAGGTCTGCTCCTTGAAATTATTGCTGCAGGAAGAGGAGCATTGATTGTAGTCGATGAAATAGAGCTAGGACTTCATGCAAAAGCACAAAGCATGTTAGTTAGGGTTCTCAAGGAATTTTGCGAGAAGTATCATTGCCAGATTATTTGCTCAACACATTCAAAGATGGTATTGGATGAACTTCCACTTGATGCAAGATTTTTTATTAGAAGAAAAGATAACACAACGGATATCATACCCAATATCACCTCGGAATTTGCTTTTGGCGAATTATCTGGCCATCATGGAATAGAACTGAGTGTTTTTACAGAAGATGATGTTGCCGCAGCTTTTCTAACAAATTCACTACCATTAGAAATACGCAATCGAATCCATATTATACCGATTGGCTCAGATCAAGCTGTATTGAAGCATTTAGCTGTACACTACAGAGAAGAAGATTATAGATTCATTGCATTTTTAGACGGAGATAAAAGGAATCAAAAAACTCAGGCAATAACGCAAATCAAAAAACATCTTGAGATAAGATTAAACCACAGTGAAAAGGAATTCGATGATTTAATGGAGCAAAGACTTCAGTACTTACCTGGAGAGATATGGCCCGAAGCATACTTGATACAGGAAGCATTGAATGCTGAAAACAAAGATGACCTATGTGAAGACTGGGGTGCTTCAAAAGCAGATATCATTTCAATGCTGGAACAGGCAAAATTAGCAGGAAAGCATTCAGAATTCTACACATTAGCCGAATGTACTTCGCTAGACAAAGAACATGTCCGAGTGGATATCATAAGATTTTACAAAAAGTCTCACGAGAAAGAAATTGCAGAAATTCGCAAAGAAATCGAGAACATATTAAATCAGCAAGAATTTTCAACATGTCACGAACATTCATAAGATATCCCTTTATATGAGATAAGATAAAACAGCTGACAGACCGCATCATGCAATATCTGTCAGCTGTTTCGATGTTAAACCTTACTTCTCATTTTGATTTACTTCTCGATTCAACCTCATAAACCTATCAAAATCGCTCTCATACAGACAATCCTGCACGATACGATACTTCTCATATTCCGTTTCTGCGTGAAGCTTCGCCTGTTCTGCGCTGATTTTACCGGGGCCGGTCAACAGTTCGTTGCCGTTGAACTCCAAAAAGCCGTCCAGACGCTTTGCCCAGTCCTCCATGCTCATAGGGATTTTCCGTTCTGCCTGCAATTCGGCATAGTCCAGATAGAGTGACACGATGTGCTCCAGATAGTTCATTCCCTCTTTGCTCAGGTAATTTTTGGCCACCGTCACATCTGCTTTCAGGATTTTTCCGTCCGGGGCATTTTCCCATGTGGTCAGACCCATGTGCTCCTTGTTGGCATCAGCTCGCTCATAGATCAGTTCTGCCGACGTGTGGCGATGCACGGCATAGTGCATCTTGTTCTGGACGGTCTGGAAGAACAGCCGGGTCGTCTTGGCATCCTTGTCGTAATCGAACGCCGTAGCATACAGGTCTGTCACTTTCTGGTAAAACTTGCGCTCCGACAGGCGAATCTCCCGGATCTGCTGCAGTTGCCGCTCGCAGAATCCATCAGTGGGTTTCATGAGTCTTCAAATCCCCCAGACACAAAAAATCGGCACCCGCTTTTCAGCGAGTGCCGATTTTGTTACCCTATAGTGCGCTTTGATTTTTGGCGTAAGTGGCGTAAGTTTGGCGTAAATCCGCTTTTACGCGCTCCAAAAATCAAGGATTCATGCGGCTTTTTGGCAGTTATTAGTACATGCCGCCCATACCGCCCATGTCACCGCCTGCAGCAGCGGGTGCAGCAGGGGGTTCCGGCAGATCAGCGACCAGGCTTTCGGTGGTCAGCACCATCTCAGCGACGGAGGCTGCGTTCTCCAGAGCAGAACGGGTGACCTTGGTGGGGTCAACGATGCCAGCAGCGATCATATCGTCCACAAAGACCTCGTTCTGAGCATCAAAGCCGTAGTTGGGCTTGTTGGCAGAGATGATCTTGTCGATGATGACACTGCCTTCCAGACCGGCATTCTTAGCGATCTGGCGCAGAGGAGCTTCCAGAGCCTTCAGAACAATCTTGGCACCGGTGCGCTCGTCGCCTTCCAGCGTGTCGCACAGCTCGCGCACAGCGGGGATCGCATTGATAGGAGCAGTACCGCCGCCGGCAACAACGCCTTCCTGAACAGCAGCCTTGGTTGCGTTCAGAGCATCCTCGATGCGCAGCTTCTTGTCCTTCATCTCAACTTCGGTAGCAGCGCCGACCTTGATGACGGCCACGCCGCCAGCCAGCTTTGCCAGACGCTCCTGCAGCTTTTCACGGTCGAAATCGCTGGTAGCGGCCTCGATTTGGCTGCGGATCTGAGCGATGCGGGCTGCGATGGCATCCTTATCGCCTGCACCGCCAACGATGGTGGTGTTCTCCTTGGAGACCTTCACCTGACGGGCATGGCCCAGCATCTGGACGGTAGCATCTTTCAGCTCATAGCCCAGATCGGAGGAGATCACGGTGCCGCCGGTCAGGGTTGCGATATCCTGCAGCATTTCCTTGCGGCGGTCGCCAAAGCCGGGAGCCTTGACAGCGCAGACGTTCAGGGTGCCGCGCAGGCGGTTGACGATCAGAGTGGACAGAGCCTCGCCCTCAATGTCCTCAGCCACGATCAGCAGTTTCAGACCGTTCTGCATGACCTGCTCCAGCAGAGGGACCAGATCCTGAATCACACTGATCTTCTTATCGGTGATCAGGATAGCGGCGTTGTCCAGATCAGCCACCATCTTGTCGGTATCGGTGACCATATACGGGGTGAGGTAGCCGCGGTCGAACTGCATGCCTTCCACGATCTCGTTGTAGGTCTCAGCGGTGGTCTTGTTCTCCTCAATGGTGATAACGCCATCGGAGGTGACCTTCTCCATAGCCTCGGCGATCAGACGGCCGATCTCGGGGTCGCCTGCAGAAATAGTGCCGACGCGGGCGATATCGTTGCTGTCCTTCACCTTCTGGCTGTGAGCCTTGATGGTCTCAACAGCCTTGGCAACAGCCTTGCTCATGCCGCGGCGGATATCCATGGGGTTTGCACCGGCGGTGACATTCTTCATGCCCTCGGTGACCATGGCCTGTGCCAGAACGGTTGCGGTGGTGGTGCCGTCGCCTGCTGCGTCGTTGGTCTTGGTAGCGACTTCACGCACCAGCTGTGCGCCCATGTTCTCGAACTCGTCCTTCAGCTCGATCTCCTTGGCAATGGTCACGCCATCGTTGGTGATGACCGGTGCACCGAACTTTTTGCTCAGCACCACATTGCGGCCCTTGGGGCCCAGGGTGATCTTAACGGTGTTTGCCAGGGTATCGATACCGGCACACAGTGCCTTGCGGGCATCCTCGCCCTGCTTGATCTGCTTAGCCATAATCAAATCGCTCCTTTAAAGCTCAATTTTCAAATATCAGAGGGGAAACCGCTCAGTCCTCAACGACTGCCAGGATATCGCCCTGACGGACGATGGTGCACTCTTCGCCGTCTACTTTGACCTCGGTACCGGAGTACTTGCTGGTGAGGACCTTGTCGCCGACCTTCACAGTCATCTTGACTTCCTTGCCGTCCACAACGCCGCCGGGGCCGACAGCGATGACCTCAGCCACCTGGGGCTTTTCCTTAGCACTGCCGGTCAGGATCAGACCGCCCTTGGTGGTCTCCTCAACCTCAACAGCCTTAATGACAACACGGTCTGCAAGAGGAATGATCTTCATAGTTCTTGCCCTCCTATAGTAAAAATATAATTTAAAACTTTGATGTGTCCAAAGGGCCTCATGTCGGCCCTTTGGCTCTTTAGCACTCCATTTCTCTGAGTGCTAAGTGTATTGTACTCATCTTGACCCAAAAAATCAAGACCATTTTTTTGCTTCTTTTTGTTAAGAATTTATGACAGATGAAAAATCAGCCGTACAGCGAAAAAGAGACAGCTTTCTTCTTGGACAAAAAAGCTGTCTCTTCTTCTGGTTTTTCATGTTCGGTCTGCACTCTGTGCCGTCCTCTGCGCTGCAAAGCGCTCAAAAGCAGGCTTTGGCAGAAGGATGCGCCCTGCCAGCGGCTGTACCTGTACAGTGATCTGCTCCTTGGGTGCGCATTCACCGTCTGCCGTGGCAACGATCGGCCCGCGGCCATCCGCAGCGCGCAGGCTCACCTGTTTTGCGCGGCGGTAAATGAAGTACGGCTCTGCAGCCCTGACGAGCTGACCGTTCTGGAAGTGCTTGCCGCTCTTGTACATTCCCAGCAGCTTTGCAATGGTCACGCGGCTCACCTTGCGGATGATATATACATCCAGCCAGCCATCGTCGGGCTGTGCTTCCGGCGCTGCATAGAAGCCGCCGCCATAGGTGCGGCCATTGCAGATGGCACACATCAGGCAGTCCACATCCAGCGTTTCACCATCGATGGTGTACTCCACCCTGCGGCCGATGTGTCCGCACAGCTGTTCCACAATGGAAAGCACATAGGCCATCTCGCCGCCGCACAGCGGGATGCGCCGGAACTTCGGGATGCCGTAGGCAACCTGCGCATCCAGACCGGCAGCGCAGATGGTGGCCGAAAGGCCAAGGCTGGTCTGCATCAGATCGATGCTCACCGGCCCACCGGCCAGCTGGGCATCCAGATCCAGAAACTCTTCCTTTGTACCAAAGGTGCGCAGGAAATCGTTACCGCTGCCAAAGGGCAGACAGCCCACGGCTGCATTTGCATAGCCATAGATCCCGGTGAGCGCTTCGTTGAAGGTGCCGTCGCCGCCGGCAGTGAAGACCCGCAGTTCTTCCCCGCTCTGCCGGGCCTGCTGCGCAGCGGCATTGGCCAGCTCCCGGGCATGACCGGCGTGATTTGTGACCTGAATGGCATATTCTTCCGGCGCAAGCCCTGCACGCGCGGCGGCAACATTGATCTGCTGCGGCAGCGTACGGGTGCAATCGGCCTTACCGGCAGTTGGATTCAAAAGAAATAATGTGCGCATGGACTTCCTCCTGCAATTCTGTTGCTTCTATGATAACAGAAAACCAAAAGGATGCAAGAGCCAATCTCACAATGTCCCTGCCCCGTACGCACAAAAAAGGAGCGGATGTCTCCGCTCCCCCTGCAGACAAAAAAATACCGCCCCGGGTCTTGTAACTCAGGGCGGTCCTTTTGAGCTTCCGATGCTTTACAGTGTTGCGGTTTCGTCCTCCCGCAGGACGATAGCACCATCCGCCGAGCAGTCCGCTGTCCAGTGCTGGCCCACGCAGGCCGTGCCGGATGCGATCTGATCCGCAAGTGCCTGCTCCACTGCCCTGTCCACTGCGCGGCGCAGTTCTCTGGCCCCGTAGGCAGAGCGGGCCTTTGCTGCCAGCGCCTGCCCTACCCGCGGTGTGTGATGCAGCTGGTAGCCGCTGCGGGCGGCACGCTGCTCCAGCTGGCACAGCATTTTTTCGGCAATGGCGCACAGGCTGTCGTCGGCCAGCGGACGGAATACGATCATCTCGTCCAGACGGCCTGCCAGCTCCGGCCGGAACCACTTTTTTGCCTCCTCAACGGCCTGTGCAGACTGCTTTTCAAACACGGCTTCGCTGCCCGCCGCAAAACCCAGCGGCGTGCTCTGACCCGCCAAAAAACGTGCGCCGAGGTTTGAGGTGAGCAGTACGATGGTGTTGCGGAAATCCGCCTTGCGGCCCATGGCATCGGTCAGCTGGCCATCTTCCAGTATCTGCAAAAGGATGTTCTGAATGTCCGGGTGTGCCTTTTCGATCTCGTCAAACAGCACCACACTGTAAGGGCGGCGGCGCACTGCTTCGGTCAGCTGTCCGCCCTCGTCATGGCCCAGATAGCCCGGCGGCGCACCCAGCAGCCGGGCAGCGGTGTGCTGCTCCTGATACTCCGACATATCAAATTTGAGCAGGGCCTTTTCGCTGCCGAACCAGCTGACCGCCAGCGCCCGGGCAAGAGCCGTTTTGCCCACTCCCGTGGGGCCAAGAAACAGCATGGCACCCATGGGCCGGCCCGGCTCGCCAAGACCGGTGCGGCTGCGCCGGATGGCACCTGCCACCGCAGCCACAGCCCGGCTCTGGCCCACGATCTCGGCGTTGAGACGTTCTTCCAGCTTGTCCAGCCGTTCCCGCTCCTGCTCACCTACCCGCTCCACCGGCACACCGCTGGCCTGCGCCACCACATGGGCGATATCGTCCGGCATCAGCGTGGGCTTTGACTGCTTTGCCTGCTCGGCCCGGATGCGTGCCGCCGCACAGGCTTCGTCCACAAGGTCGATGGCCTTATCCGGCAGAAAGCGCCCCGGCAGATATCGCACCGAAAGCTCCACCGCAGCCTGCAGCGCTTCCGGCGGAAGGCAGACATTGTGGTAGCACTCATAGCGCGGCGCAAGCCCGTTGAGGATATCCAGCGCCTGCGCAGGCGTAGGCTCCTCTACCTGCACCTTGCCGAAACGGCGTTCCAGTGCGGCATCCTTCTGGATGTGGGTGCGGAACTCTTCGGTAGTGGTAGCGCCGATAATTTGTATCTCGCCCCGGGCCAGCACCGGTTTTAAGATGCTGGCAGCATCGATGGCACCCTCCGCTGCACCGGCACCCACGATGGTGTGGAACTCGTCCACGAACAGGATGGAGCTGCCGTCCCGCACCAGCTCTTCCAGCAGGTTCTTGAACCGCTCCTCAAAGTCACCGCGGTATTTGGTGCCCGCCACAAGGCTGGCCATATCCAGTGCCAGCAGACGGCGGCCCTTGAGCGCACGGGGCACACGATCCGTGGCAATGCGCTGGGCCAGCCCTTCGGCAAGGGCGGTCTTGCCCACGCCCGGCTCCCCCACAAGGCAGGGGTTGTTCTTCTGACGGCGGCATAAGATCTCCACCATGCGGTCCAGCTCTGCTTCCCGGCAGAACACCGGGTCCAGTTCCCGTTCCGCAGCACGGCGGGTCAGATCCCGGCAGTACTTATCACTGGCGCGGCTGCCGCGCGGCGCACTGACCGTGGCCCGCGTCTGATACGGCAGTACGAACTGCCCGGACAGCTGGCGGCATTCCCGCACGGCATCTGTGAGCTGCACGCCCATGGATGCCAGCAGGATGCCTGCTGTGCAGCCGTCATCCTCCAGCATGGCACAGAGCAGATGTTCCGGCTCGGCCCGGTTCAGGTGCGCGTTCTGTGCCCCGATGATGGCGTAATCCATGGTGCGCTTGAGGTCCGGCGCAAGAGCGTAGCGATCCAGATGCAAAGCCGGTGCGCGGCGGCTCTCGGCCAGCTGACGGCGCACCTCTGGTTCCCGGATCTGCTTGCCCTCCAGAAACCGTGCTGCCGCCCCGTGATCCTGCTGCAGGATCGCCAGCAGCAGGTGGCCGGTATCGGCTTTTTCGCAGCCAAGGTTCCCGGCAAGCTCCACCGCACTGCGCAGCAGCTGATCCGACTCGTGCGAAAAGCCCTTGTACCCGCCAAAGCCAAGATTTTTCCCAAATACTCATTTGCCCGCTCCTTGCTGATGAAATTCGTTTTCACAAGAAGTATAGCCCCGAAGCACAGAAAAAAAACATCTCTTTCTGTCGGGATGGGAAAACAAAAAGGAGATACCCGCAGGCATCTCCCCTTCGCTGTTTGATTTTTTCAGTCCATTTCGGCCAGAGCCTTTTTCAGGTTCTTGGCGATCTGATCCGGGCAGCTGGTATTGCGGAAACCGCAGAGCGTGCCCTCCATGCGGTCGATCACATCTTCGGCCTTCATGCCCTTGACCAGACGGCAGATGCCCTTCAGGTTGCCGTTGCAGCCGCCAATGACTTCCATGGACGCAATGGTGTGGTCATCGTTCAGCACAAAGTTGGTCTGCTTGGAACAGGTGCCGCTGTTCGGGAAGCTGAATTCCTTGCTCATAGTTCAAAATCCTCTCTTTTCGACAGAAATCCCGACGAAGATCGTCTGCTTCTATTATAGAGCAGCGCGCCGGAATGTCAATGTGACCGGGTCACACATCAATACCGCGGCGCTTGTGGGCCAGCTCCAGAATGCGGGCCACCTGATCGTCTGCCGTGGTACAGGTACCCACCGGGTGCGGCACCTTATGGTTTGCACCGTGGAAGTCCGTACCGCCGGTATGGATCAGCCCATACTGCTCACACAGAGCAGCGCACTCGGCCCTGTCCTCCGGGCTGTTGCGGGGGTGCTCCACCTCAATGCCGTCGATGATGCCCTCTTTGGCAAGCTGACGCACCAGCGGCATGCTCTTGTAAACGGTCGGGTGTGCAAACACCAGCACCGCACCGGCAGCTTTCGCCGTGGCGATCACTTCCTGCACCGATGGATATTTTACCTGATGCAGCACCACACCGCGCGGCTCCCAGCCAAAGAGATAACTGTACAGCTTGCCGTACACAGCATCGCACAGCCCCAGCTGGTGCAGCGCTTCCATAATGCCGCTTTTGAACAGCACACCGCTGTCCTTTGCGTATTCCAGCGCCTGTTCCGTGCGGAACTGCGGGTACAGCGCTTCGATCTCCTTTGCGCTTTGCAGGCCGCACTCGTTGCGGCGCTGTCGCAGGATGTCGCAGTGCTCCTTCAGTTCCCGGCTTTCCGGGTCCGGGAAGTAGCACAGCAGGTGCACGCGATGCTTATGCTCATGGTCATAGCCGGTCAGCTCGGTGGCCGGAAGCAGGCGCACGCCGTCCTGCACAGGGTGCTCATAGCAGTAGTTCACGCTGAGCAGGGTGTCGTGGTCGGAAATGGCCATGGTGTCCAGCCCCGCCCGCGCCGCCATGAGCGGCAGGCGGTGGATGGGCACAGAGCCATCGGAACAGGTGGAATGGTTGTGAAGATCGCCGGGCATGGAAAATGAACCTCCCAAGAAAACCAGAGAAAGGCTTCCCCCCAAGAGGAAGCCTTATATCCTATCAGTGCTTATAGAAATTGATCAGGCAGCCGTCGGCCAGGATCTTGCGCTCGTCGGCGGTCAGCGGGGCCATGTACAGGCTGAACTCCTTTGCGGTGTCGCCCAGCACATAGGCTTTGATGTCCTGCAGGTCGCCCTTGAGGGCCTCGCGGACATTCGGGATAAAGACATAGTCGCCCAGACCGAAGGGCGTTGCGCCCACCAGCTGCAGCGGCAGCATACCCCAGTTGATGAGGTTGGAGCGGTAGCGCTTGGTGGCGTACTCGGCAACGATGTTGGCACCGGCCCCCGAGCACACGCTGGCAGCTGGCGGCCTGCTCACGGGCAGAGCCATCGCCGGGCTTGACGGCAAAGATGGTGGATGCGATCTGCACATCGTTCCAAGTCAGGTTTTCGCAGCCGGGGCACCTTGTGCAGCTGGGCCAGCACCTCGGCACTGCCCTCGCCTGCACGGCGGGCCTTTTCTTCGGCCTGCACGGCCTTGGCACGGCCCACATACTCCGGGTCCTTGCGGCTGAGGGTGAACTCGGCCAGACCCAGAGGATTGGAACGGTAAGACGAAGTCTCACCGGAGGGGATCAGCTCATCGGTGGTGGTGACAGGGTCGGTGATGTAAGATGCCACCTTCAGCAGCAGGTTATCGCCCAGCGGTGCAATTTCGGGCCAGTCCTTGATGTTGGGGCCAAGCTTGAGCAGGGCATCGTAATCGCCCTTGCCAAAGCCCTGATACACGCGGGTATCGTAGCTGGAAGGATCGTACTGATACTCCGGCACAGTGGGATCATAGTCGATATCGGTAGCCGGGGTCAGAATGCCGCCGTTGGCCGTGGTGGCCGCAATGCTGCGGGCATCCATCAGTGCCACACCGGAAAGCTGGCCGTTGCCGGGCTTGGAGCCTTCGCGGCTGGGGAAGTTGCGGGTGGTATGGCGGATAGACAGCGCGCCGTTGGCGGGCACGTCGCCTGCGCCGAAGCAGGGGCCGCAGAACGCAGTGCGGACGGTGGCACCGCTGGCCATCAGGTCGTGGATGACTCCGGTGCGCACCAGTTCCATCATGATGGGCTGGCTGCCGGGATACACGCTCAGGGCGTAGTCACCGCAGCCGCCGGTGTGGCCCTTGAGGATGGAGGCAGCTTCATAAATGCTGTCGTACAGACCGCCTGCGCAGCCTGCGATCACGCCCTGATCCACACGCAGTTTACCGTTCTCGATCTTGCTGCACAGGTCAAGGCTGACATCCTTACGGCCGATCAGCTTCTGCACATCCTGCTCGCAGGCATGGAGAATATCCTCAAGGTTTGCGTTCAGCTCTTCAATGGTAAATGCATTGGAGGGATGCATGGGCAGTGCGATCATGGGGCGGATGGCAGAAAGGTCTACCTCTACCACACCGTCGTAATAAGCAAGGTCGGCCGGAGCCAGCTTCTTATAGTCGGCGGCACGGCCATGCACCGCAAGGAATTTCTGCGTCGTTTCGTCGGTTTCCCAGATGGAGGACAGGCAGGTGGTCTCGGTGGTCATGGCATCGATGGCGTTGCGGGTATCCTGACGCAGGGACGCAACGCCAGGGCCGACAAACTCCATCACCTTGTTCTTGACATAGCCGCTCTTGAACAACTTACCCACCAGCGCAATGGCCACATCGTGCGGGCCGCAGCCTGCAGGCAGAGAACCGGTGAGATAAATTGCAACAACACCCGGACGGGCCACATCGTAGGTGCGGCCCAGCAGCTGCTTTGCCAGCTCGCCGCCGCCCTCACCAATGGCCATGGTGCCCAGAGCACCGTAGCGGGTGTGGGAGTCCGAGCCAAGGATCATCTTGCCGCAGCCCGCAAACTTTTCGCGCATGTACTGGTGGATGACCGCCAGATGCGGGGGCACAAAAATGCCGCCGTATTTTTTGGCGGCGGACAGGCCGAAGCGGTGGTCGTCCTCATTGATGGTGCCGCCGACAGCGCAGAGGCTGTTGTGGCAGTTGGTGAGCACATACGGAATAGGGAATTTCTCCAGACCGGACGCACGGGCCGTCTGGATGATGCCCACAAAGGTGATGTCATGGCTGGCCATGGCATCGAACTTGATCTTCAGGTTTTCGGCATCGCCGCTGGTGTTGTGGGCCTGCAGAATGCTGTAGGCCATGGTGCCGGTCTTTGCGTTCTCGATGGCTGCGGCATCAAAGCCCTTTGCTGCCAGTGCGGCGCTTGCTTCGCCGTCTGCAGGCACCCATTCACCGCGGGCATAGTATGCGCCGCCGGTGCTGCACTTGATCATATCCAACATCTCGATTCGCCTCTCTTTTTGTATTTCCCGCCCGCCCTATCTTGCGGGCACTGCCCCAGCAGAGCGGTACGCTGCCCGCTCTGCCCTCTTCTGCCGCGCTGCCAAAGCATGCGGCTACGGCCCGGAAAACCGTATCTGAAGGTTATTATACCATGAAACCACGGAAAGAAAAAGCACTTTTTACAAATGAATCGTGAATGGAGGATGAAGAGACGGGCTCCGTGCTTTTTCTTGACAAAGAAGCCATTCTATTGTATTATTATTAGCGTTGTATGCCGCTGTGGTGAAATTGGCAGACACGAGGGACTTAAAATCCCTTTCTGGAGACAGAGTACGGGTTCGACCCCCGTCGGCGGCATAAAAAGACCCCCCAAAGCTTACGCTTGAGGGGCTTTTTATTTTGCTTATTTTACACCTTGCCGCCGTGCAGCTCTGCATACATCTTGGAACGGCACTCGGCCACAGCCGGGGTCATGTTCACATAGTGCTTATGCGGGCACTCCAGACGCAGCTCGCTCTCCCAGGTCTCCTCGGTGAGCTGCTTTGCAATGTAGGCCTTCTTCTCTGCGATCGAAGGCAGCTCAATGGCCAGCTGACCATTCAGCACATGCGGCACCAGCAGCTTTTTGACCTTGGTTGGGGTAATGGTGACGGTGCGCTCGATGGCATCGGAGTCCAGATTGACCATCGTGACGGGCTTGCCCGCCTCGATGACTTCATCATCCATGGCGATCAGGTCACACTGGGCCTGACCATTTTCATCGTAGAGGCGCCACGGCATCTTCTTGCCCGGAATGATGGCCTTGCTGGCGGAATCCGAGCACTTCATCTTGGGAGTGTAGCTGCCGTCCGGCTGCTTGACCGCCACCAGCTTGTACACGCCGCCGAACACGGGGTCGGAAGCAGAGGTGATCAGGTTTTCGCCCACGCCGTAGGAGTCAAAATGAGCGTGCTCATACAGCTCCATGTTGGCGATCTTCTTTTCGTCCAGACCATTGGAAGCCACCAGCTTGATGTAAGGCTTACCGGCCGCATCCAGTGCCTTGCGCAGGCGCTTGGAGCCGCGGGCCAGGTCGCCGGAGTCGATACGGGCGCTCTTGACGCGGCGGTTCGGGTCGTTGGGGTATTTCTCGATGAGGTAATCGTCCAGTTTAATGAGGTTGGGCAGACCGCTCTCCATGATATTATAGGTGTCCAGCAGCAGACTGACCGAATCCGGGTAGGTATCGGCAAAGGCCTTGAAGGCATCAAACTCCGTGGGGAAGAACTCGATGAAGCTGTGCGCTACGGTGCCCACAGCCTTGACCTCCGCGCCGAACTTCATCTCGGCCAAACAGTTGGCAGTGCCCACGCAGCCGCCCAGAACAGCAGCATATGCACCATCGTTGCCAGCGCTTTCGCCCTGCGCACGGCGGGTGCCGAATTCCATCACGCTGCGGGGCGTGTGGGTGTTCAGGCCGGTGACGCGGGTAGCCTTGGTGGCGATCAGACTGTGGAAATTCATGGTCTGCAGCAGATAGGTCTCGATCAGAATTGCGCCCACGAGGTCGCACTCGATGCGCACCATCTGCACATGCGGGTATGCCACCGTGCCCTCGGGCAGAGCGTACATGTCGCCCTTCCACTGATAGGTGCGCAGATACTCGCAGAATTCCTCACTCATGCCCTTGGTGCGCAGCCACCAGATATCCTGTGCATTGAAGTGGTAGTTCAGCAGGAAGCGGGTCAGCTTGCGCTGGCCGGCACTGATGGAGTAACCCTGATTATCCGGGTTCTTGCGGAAGAACATATCAAACACCAGCGTGGTGTCCTTGAATCCGTGCAGGAACAGACAGTTTGCCATTGTAAATTCATAAAAATCCACGACCATTGCGGGGTTGTCGTAGTCCTCATCTGGAATATAAGGCACAACCTTGATTTCGTCCATGAATAGTATCCTCTCTTCTTTACACCCGGCAAAGGCTCCTTGCTGTCCCCTGCCGTTCTGACCTGTGGGAAGGTTTGCGCGCCTGCCTGTCTTGACAGTGCGTTTCTATCATGATATCACCAAACGCAGAGCGGTGCAAGCATTTTTGGAAAATCCCGGTCAATTTCCGGTAAGAAAAAGCCGCCCATACACAAACAGCACGGGCGGCTTTCAGAACAAACGTGTTAACCGTTGATGATATTGGGGGTAGCATTCTTCAGCACAACGTCGTGGCTGCCGCCCTCAACGATGGAGGTAGAGGAAACCACGGTCAGCTTTGCTTTCTGCTGCAGCTCCGGGATGGACAGAGCGCCGCAGTTGCACATGGTGCTCTTGACCTTGTACAGAGTGGTCTGCACACCGTCAGCCAGAGGGCCGGCATAGGGCACGTAGCTGTCCACGCCTTCCTCAAAACTCAGCTTGCTGGAACCGCCCAGATCGTAGCGCTGCCAGTTGCGGGCACGGTTGGAGCCTTCGCCCCAGTACTCCTTCATATACTGGCCGTTGATGCGCACCTTATTCGTGGGGCTTTCGTCAAAGCGGGCAAAGTAGCGGCCCAGCATCACAAAATCCGCACCCATGGCCAGTGCCAGCGTGATGTGGTAATCGTGGACGATGCCGCCGTCGGAGCAGATGGGCACGTAGATGCCGGTCTCCTTATAGTACTCATCGCGGGCCTTTGCCACCTCGATGACAGCGGTAGCCTGACCACGGCCAATGCCCTTGGTCTCGCGGGTGATGCAGATAGAACCGCCGCCAATGCCGATCTTCACGAAGTCTGCACCAGCCTCGGCCAGGAAGCGGAAGCCCTCGGCATCCACAACGTTGCCTGCGCCCACCTTGACGGTATCGCCGTAGTGCTCACGGATCCAGCCGATGGTGCGGCTCTGCCACTCGGAGTAACCCTCGGAAGAGTCGATGCACAGCACATCCACACCGGCATCCACCAGTGCGGGCACGCGCTCAGCGTAATCGCGGGTGTTGATGCCGGCGCCCACCACATAGCTCTTGTTCTTATCCAGCAGTTCATTGGCGTTCTTCTTGTGGGAGTCGTAGTCCTTACGGAACACCATATACTTCAGGTTGCCCTCGGCATCCACCAGAGGCAGGGTGTTGATCTTGTTATCCCAGATGATGTTGTTGCAGTCGTGCAGGGAGGTGTTCTCCGGTGCAGTGACCAGCTTTTCAAGCGGGGTCATGAAGGTGGTGACAGGGGCATCATCCGGAGTGTGGTTGATGCGGTAGTCACGAGATGCAACAATACCCAGCAGCTTGCCGCTCGGAGTGCCATCGGCAGTGATGGCAATGGTGGAGTGGCCGGTGCGTGCCTTCAGCTCCAGCACATCGTGCAGGGTGGCAGTGGGGGCCAGGTTGGAATCGGACACGACATAACCGGCCTTGAAGCTCTTGACGCGGCGCACCATGGCGGCCTCGTTCTCGATGCTCTGGGAGCCGTAGATGAAGGAGACGCCGCCCTGACGGGCCAGTGCAATGGCCAGCTTATCGCCAGAGACCGCCTGCATGATGGCGCTGATCATGGGAATATTCATCTGCAGGGGGCACTCCTCCTCGCCCTTGCGGTACTTGACCAGCGGGGTCTTGAGGCTGACCAGCCGTGGGGATATTCTCTGCAGAGGAATAGCCGGGGATCAGCAGA
>ENA-OQBL01000634-OQBL01000634.1-human-gut-metagenome-genome-assembly--contig:-NODE-634-length-17452-cov-3.887561_pt1 | contig 17452 bp, 22 predicted proteins | sample MGYA00242747_ERZ504553 | MGnify/ENA primary metagenome ERZ504553 (study PRJEB26092, sample SAMD00036240) | human gut metagenome | host: Homo sapiens | study: EMG produced TPA metagenomics assembly of...
GAATTGATACGGAGATCCAGGTTGTTTTTCTTTTGAACTGTATCTTTGGATGCGAATGCGTCGAGTACAAACTGAAAATTAGGTTTATCCTTGGGAGTCTGCTTGCTTAGATTGATGTTAAAGCCGAACAATTGTATGTTACTAATGGATATTTTGCTGCTGAATAGGGGGAGAATATCGAATTTGGCAGAAAGACGGGTCACTTTCAGCATTTCCTTGCCGGATTGGTCGTTCAGGAGCAGGTCGTCGATGATGATGCGGTTCAACAATCCTATGTTTATTCGCCCGATGGAAATCTTGCTGTCCAGTATGGAAGCCAGTTCATTGGCAACAAATACAGACATTTGTCGCTGAACAGATGGAATGTTCAGCAACAATATGGTACCAATGTACAATCCCAATACAATACCGAGTACCCAGCGTACTGTTTTTTTAGCTTTCTGATAGGCGGTTAATTTTTATAATCAGCCAACAAAAATATGAAATAATACGTTATGAATCGTACTTTTATCACTACTTTTGCAGCGTTTAAACGTAAATAAACATTATGAGTACAATAATCTTGGGAATAGAATCTTCTTGTGATGACACTTCTGCAGCTGTCATCAAAGATGGTTATCTGCTTTCGAATGTGGTGGCCAGCCAAGCTGTGCATGAAGCATACGGTGGGGTAGTGCCTGAACTGGCTTCCCGCGCGCACCAACAAAATATAGTTCCGGTAGTGCATGAGGCATTGAAACGCGCCGGAGTAACCAAAGAGGAATTGAGTGCTGTGGCCTTTACGCGTGGACCGGGATTGATGGGATCATTGTTGGTGGGGGTATCTTTCGCCAAAGGGTTCGCCCGTTCATTAGGTATTCCAATGATTGATGTTAATCATTTGACTGGTCATGTGTTAGCTAATTTTATTAAAGTAGAAGGTGAAGATAATGTGCAGCCGGGATTTCCTTTCCTCTGCTTGCTGGTTTCCGGTGGAAACTCACAGATTATCTTGGTGAAAGCCTATAACGATATGGAAATTTTGGGGCAGACTATTGATGATGCCGCCGGTGAAGCCATTGACAAATGCTCAAAGGTGATGGGATTAGGATATCCGGGTGGTCCAATTATTGACAAGCTGGCTCGGCAAGGTAATCCTAAAGCCTTCTCGTTCAGCAAACCGCATATTCCAGGGTTGGATTATAGTTTTAGCGGACTTAAGACCTCGTTCCTTTACTCTCTGCGCGACTGGATGAAGGACGACCCTGATTTCATCGAACATCACAAGACGGATTTGGCGGCATCGCTGGAAGCTACCGTCGTAGATATCTTGATGGATAAGTTGCGCAAAGCCGCCAAGCAATATAAAATAAAGGAAGTGGCTGTTGCCGGAGGTGTTTCTGCCAATAATGGATTGCGTAATGCTTTCCGTGAGCATGCCGGGAAGTATGGTTGGAAAATATTTATTCCGAAGTTCAGCTACACAACGGATAACGCTGCCATGATTGCCATTACCGGATATTTCAAGTATATGGATAAAGATTTTTTGGTCCGATGGAAGCACCTGCTTATTCACGGGTAACTTTAAGATAATATATATAATAAGGTATGAAGCTGGAAGAAAAGGTAGGAGAGCTGCTGAAAGCAAAGAAATTGTCCCTTTCCACCGCAGAAAGTTGTACGGGTGGAGGAATTGCCGCTCTGATAACTTCCGTTCCTGGCAGTTCGGAATACTTTAATGGTAGTATAGTGGCGTATTCCAATGAAATAAAGATGTCTTTGTTGCATGTATCTGCCAAAACATTGGAAAAATATGGAGCAGTAAGTCGTGAAACTGTTACAGAAATGGTGAAAGGTGCGATGAAAACGCTGAAAACAGATTGTGCAGTGGCTACTTCCGGTATTGCAGGTCCTGGAGGTGGGACTTCGGAAAAACCGGTGGGTACGGTGTGGATAGCTGTTGCCTATAAAATGAAATCGTTACCATGAAGCAGGAGGGAGACGAGGGAAGAAAGGGAAATGTGGAAAAAACAATTCAAAATGCCCTTTTGTTGCTTTATGAGAAGCTGAAATGAGGAAAAAATGCTATCGTACAGTGAATTATTTTAAGAAAAACTTGTTTGGTAACGATAAAAGTGCTTACTTTGCGCTCTGTTTGAAATAGGCCAAAAAAAGAAAACTATAAAATTAAGATAGAAATGTCAAAGATTTGTCAAATTACCGGAAAGAAAGCCATGATTGGCAACAATGTTTCACACTCAAAGAGAAGAACGAAGAGAACCTTTGATTTGAACTTGTTTAACAAGAAGTTCTACTATGTAGAGCAAGATTGCTGGATCAGCCTTAGCATTTGCGCTAATGGTTTGCGCATTATTAATAAGAAAGGACTGGACGCTGCTTTGAAAGATGCGGTAGCTAAAGGTTATTGTGATTGGAAAAGCATTAAAGTTATTGGCTAAAGTAGAGGAGAATACTGATTATGGCAAAGAAAGCAAAAGGTAACAGAGTACAGGTGATTCTGGAATGCACAGAACACAAGGATAGCGGTATGCCGGGTACTTCTCGTTATATTACGACGAAGAACAGAAAGAATACCACAGAGAGATTGGAGTTGAAGAAATACAACCCGATTCTGAAGAGAGTGACAGTACATAAAGAAATTAAATAATAAATCTATAACTTATGGCAAAGAAAGCGGTAGCAACCTTGCACGAAGGAAGCAAAGAAGGACGTTCTTATACAAAGGTTATCAAAATGGTGAAGTCTCCTAAGACTGGTGCTTACATCTTTGATGAACAGATGGTCCGTAATGAAGATGTTCAGAACTTCTTTAAGAAATAAGATAAATACAGTGGCTGTAAAGCGCTAATGACTTATAAAGATCCCCTTGTCGGTATTTCCGGTAAGGGGATTTCTTTTTAAAAAGAGGACGAAGTTTTTAATATTCGTCAGTTTTGTTATATCTTTGCTGAAAATGCGAAGATAGGCTGCACCTCAGCATAAAAAATGAACGGGTTCATTTTATTCTGCATCCGGTTTGCACTATCTTTGCAGGGAATGCGAAAACAGGTTGCATAAAAATAATTAGTGTATGGGATTTTTTAAGTTTTTTCTCCAAGGAAAAAAAATGAAACATTAGATAAAGGATTATCTAAGACCAAAGAAAGTGTATTTGGCAAGATTGCGCGTGCCGTGGCAGGAAAGTCAAAAGTTGATGATGAAGTATTGGATAACCTGGAAGAGGTGTTGATAACTTCGGATGTGGGCGTGGAAACGACACTGAAAATTATTGAACGTATCGAAAAGCGTGCAGCAGCCGACAAATATATGAATGCCACTGAGCTGAATCATATTTTACGTGATGAAATCGCAGCGTTGCTTACAGAGAATAATTCGGAGGATGTGGATGACTTTGAAGCACCGATTGCGAAGAAACCATACGTCATTATGGTAGTGGGCGTCAATGGTGTAGGGAAGACTACTACGATTGGCAAACTGGCTTATCAGTTCAAGAAAGCCGGAAAGTCTGTTTATCTGGGTGCTGCCGATACTTTCCGTGCTGCTGCTGTGGAGCAGTTGGTGATATGGGGTGAACGGGTAGGTGTGCCTGTTGTGAAGCAGAAAATGGGTGCTGACCCGGCTTCTGTCGCTTTTGACACACTGAGTTCCGCAACTGCTAATAATGCCGATGTGGTAATTATAGATACGGCAGGACGCCTTCATAATAAAGTCGGTTTGATGAATGAACTGACGAAAATCAAGAATGTGATGAAGAAGGTTGTCCCTGATGCTCCGAATGAGGTGTTGCTTGTGTTGGATGGCTCAACCGGGCAGAATGCATTCGAGCAAGCCAAGCAGTTCACTCTGGCAACGGAGGTTACGGCAATGGCTGTTACAAAGTTGGACGGAACAGCCAAGGGTGGCGTAGTCATCGGCATTTCAGACCAGTTTAAAATTCCGGTTAAATATATTGGATTGGGTGAAGGCATGGAAGATTTGCAGGTGTTCCGTAAAAAGGAATTTGTTGATTCACTGTTCGGGGAGAATGCATGAAACGGAAGACTATAGATATCATTACTTTAGGATGTTCTAAAAACCTGGTGGATTCGGAACATTTGATGCGCCAGTTGGAGGAAGTGGGATTCCATGTGACACATGATGCGGAAAGGCCGAAAGGGCAGATTGCCGTGATCAATACTTGCGGTTTCATTGGTGACGCCAAGGAGGAATCCATTAATATGATTCTGGAATTTGCACAGGCCAAGGAGGAAGGAAGCTTGGAGAAGCTTTATGTAATGGGCTGCCTTTCGGAACGTTATCTGAAGGAATTGGCCGTTGAAATTCCCCAGGTGGATAAATTCTATGGTAAATTCAATTGGAGAGAGTTATTGCAGGATTTGGGAAAGGCCTATCATGACGAGTTGCACATAGAGCGTACATTGACCACTCCAAAGCATTATGCCTATTTGAAGATATCCGAAGGATGTGACCGTAAATGTCTTATTGCGCTATCCTATCATTACGGGGCGGCATGTGTCGCGCCCGATGGAGGAGATACTTGACGAGGTGAAGTATCTGGTTGCACGGGTGTAAAGGAATTCCAGGTTATAGCCCAGGAGTTGACCTATTACGGAGTAGATTTATATAAGAAGCAAATGTTGCCCGAGCTTGTTGAGCGGATTTCGGATATTCCCGGAGTGGAGTGGATACGCTTGCATTATGCTTATCCGGCACATTTTCCGACTGATTTATTCCGTGTGATGCGTGAGCGTGACAATGTATGCAAATATATGGATATTGCCTTGCAGCATATCAGCGACAATATGCTGCAAAAGATGCGCCGTCATGTGACGAAGGGTGAGACATATAAGTTGATAGAGCAATTCCGTGAAGAGGTTCCCGGTATCCATCTCCGTACTACACTGATGGTGGGGCATCCGGGAGAAACTGAAGCCGATTTTGAGGAGCTGAAAGAGTTTGTCCGTAAAGTGCGTTTCGATAGAATGGGGGCTTTTGCGTATTCGGAAGAAGAAGGAACGTATGCCGCTGCTGAATATGAGGATTCTATTCCCCAGGAAGTGAAACAAGCCCGCCTGGATGAGTTAATGTCTATTCAGCAAGGCATTTCAGGGGAGTTGAGTGCGGAGAAAGTAGGCAGGCAGATGAAAGTAATCATTGACCGGCTGGAAGGCGAATATTATATTGGACGTACAGAATTTGATTCTCCCGAAGTGGATCCGGAGGTTTTGATTGAGCGTGGAGACAAAGCGTTGCATATAGGTAACTTTTACCACGTAGAGATAGTAAATTCCGATGATTTCGACCTTTTTGGGCGAATAATTTAAAGATTTTTCCTTATCTTCTTGCTTATGTGAAGAAGATTTGCTAATATAGCACCGTAGTTCAATTTAAAGGCTTACATTTTGAATAACAAAGAGTTTACTTCTGAATTATCGCGGAGGTTAGGATACACATTGAAAGATACTTCTGAGCTGGTTGCTTCATTGCTGTCGGATATGGCACGGCAGTTGGAGGAGGGGAATATTATCTCTATACAAGGGTTCGGTACATTCGAAGTGAAAAAGAAGGCAGAACGTATATCTGTGAATCCGACTACAAAGCAGCGTATGCTGGTACCTCCTAAATTGGTGTTGACTTATAAGCCGAGTACATTATTAAAGGATAAGTTTAAGTAACCGGCTTTTAAAAAAATCTCCCGTATTATGAATGAGAAACTGAACATACAAGACTTGATTGACACGCTGGCTGAAAGGCATGGCATGAGCAAGAAGAATGCGGATAGTTTTGTGAAAGAATTCTTTCAGCTGATTGAGGAGTCATTGGAGAAGGATAAGTATGTGAAGATACGAGGTTTGGGGACTTTCAAACTGATAGATGTCGGGAGTCGTGAAAGCGTTAATGTGAATACGGGGGAAAGGTTTGAGATACAAGGGCATACAAAAGTGTCGTTTACACCGGAACCGGCCTTGAAAGATATTATCAATAGACCATTTTCGCATTTTGAAACTGTAGTTTTGAATGACGCTACGGTACTTGAGGATACCCTGCAGGAAAATGACAGTGAAGATGATGAAGATACTGAAATCAAAACTCTGGAACAAGAGGTGGAGGAGAAGGTTACCTTAGTGGAAGAAGCTACGATAGAAGAACCTTTGGTGGAAACTGTAATAGAAGAGCCGTTAATTGAGCCCGAACCGGCAGTTGAAGAGGAGAAACCGGAAAAAACGGAACCTGAAGCAATGCCTGAAAATATAGTTGCTGTTGAGCCGGAACCGTCTGAGCCAGTGATAAAAGATATGGCAGATTCTTCGACTATGAAATATTTTATAGGCATCGTTGTTTTTGTAGTGTTGCTGTGTGGTGGTGCCGTAGCTTTCATGTATTATCCGGACTTGCTTGACGCACTTACTGCAAAGCCTCTTGTAGAAGAAGTTGCAGACTCGGATGTGAGGGAATCTGTTACTGAAAAGGTGGAGGTTCCTGCCGGTCAAGACAATATTGCCTTGACAGACAGTATTGTTTCAAAAGATGTTGTAGCTCCTGCTCGGATAGATACTGTGGCAGAAACTGTTGCTGCAACAACTCCTACGCTTAAAAAACTCCAAAGGAAAATGTACAAGTACAGTCTCCCACTCCTGAAAAAAGAGCAAAAAAAGACAGTTGTACCGTTTGAACCGGATTCTGTGGGGTATACGATTGTGGGAACAGAAACCACTTATACCATCAAGGAAGGGGAAACGCTGACTAGGGTAGCGCTTCGTTTTTATGGAACAAAAGCTCTTTGGTCTTATATCGTGAAGCATAATCCCGGTGTAATCAAGAATCCGGATAATGTGCCTTATGGTACTACTATCAAGATACCAAAATTGGCCAAGAAGCAGTAAAAATTACTGCTTCCTTTTTTTGTTAAATACTAAACTCTATGAAAGTAGTTTAATCTAAAGGTTTCGCATAGTTTTTTAATAAAAATTAGTTGGTATGGTTAATTTATTCCCGTACTTTTGGGAGCGAAAAAATAATTACCGGTTCAAAACCGGATAAATGAGGAAATTAAACATTAAAAAAATAGAATGATTTATGGCTGAAACAATTGACATCCGCGAACTGAATGAGCGGATTGAAAGACAAAGTGCTTTCGTTACCAATCTTACCACAGGTATGGACCAGGTCATTGTAGGACAAAAGCATCTGGTAGAGTCGTTGTTAATTGGTTTGTTGTCCGATGGACACGTGTTGTTGGAAGGTGTGCCCGGTTTGGCAAAGACTTTAGCTATCAAGACGCTTGCTTCGTTGATTGATGCGCAATACAGCCGCATTCAGTTTACGCCAGACTTGTTGCCTGCCGACGTAATAGGTACAATGGTTTACAGCCAGAAGGATGAAACGTTCCAAGTAAAAAAAGGTCCGGTCTTCGCAAATTTTGTTTTGGCTGATGAAATCAACCGTGCTCCCGCCAAAGTACAGAGTGCTTTGCTGGAAGCCATGCAGGAACGTCAAGTTACTATCGGCAATGAAACTTTCGGGTTGCCCAAACCATTTTTGGGTGCTTGCCACGCAGAATCCTATTGAGCAGGAAGGTACTTATCCGCTGCCCGAAGCGCAAGTGGACCGTTTCATGCTGAAAGTTGTAATTGACTATCCGAAGCAGGAAGAGGAGAAACTGATTATTCGCCAGAATATCAATGGAGAGAAGTTCAACGTGAAGCCAATCTTGAAGGCTGACGAGATTATCGAAGCCCGCAAGGTGGTTCGCCAGGTATATCTGGATGAGAAAATCGAAAAATATATTGTCGATATTGTATTTGCTACTCGTTATCCGGAAAAATACGATTTGAAAGAGCTGAAAGACATGATTGGTTTCGGCGGTTCGCCCCGTGCCTCCATCAACTTGGCCCTGGCTGCCCGTAGCTACGCGTTCATCAAGCGTCGCGGTTATGTCATTCCGGAGGATGTGCGCGCTGTGGCACACGACGTACTTCGCCACCGTATCGGCTTGACTTACGAGGCGGAAGCCAGCAATATGACATCTGATGAAATCGTCAGCAAGATACTGAACAAGGTTGAAGTGCCCTAACGCATAATAGAGGTTTTCGTAAACTTGAGGTTTACAATCCAATACCTGAGGTTAGCGTCGTAAACCTTAGGGTTGAGTACCGAAAACTTCACCCCTTTTCATAGGGAAGTTTCTGTTATAAACTAAATTGCGCTTGTGTGCTTAAATGAGATTATTAAAATAAATCAATGGAAACAACAGAACTTTTGAAGAAAGTCCGTCAGATTGAGATAAAGACGCGCGGACTGTCCAACAATATCTTTGCCGGGCAGTATCACTCTGCCTTCAAGGGTAGAGGTATGGCATTCTCCGAAGTGCGCGAGTATCAGTTTGGCGACGACATACGCGACATTGACTGGAATGTGACCGCCCGCTTCAACAAGCCTTACGTCAAGGTGTTTGAGGAGGAGCGCGAATTGACAGTGATGTTGTTGGTAGATGTTTCCGGTAGTTTGGAATTCGGTACGGTAAAGCAGATGAAGAAGGATATGGTGACGGAAATTGCCGCCACACTGGCATTCTCTGCCATTCAGAATAATGACAAGATTGGTGTCATCTTCTTTTCGGACCGGATTGAGAAGTTTATTCCGCCCAAGAAGGGACGTAAGCATATACTTTACATCATCCGCGAACTGATAGATTTTCATGCGGAAAGCCGGAGGACGAACATTCGTCTGGGCTTGGAGTATCTGACAAACGTAATGAAACGCCGTTGCACGGCATTTGTCTTGTCCGACTTCATCGACCAGGAAAGTTTCAAGAACGCCATGACCATTGCCAATCGTAAGCATGACCTGGTTGCCGTTCAGGTGTACGACCGTCGTGTGGAAGAATTGCCTCCCGTGGGACTGATGAAGATTAGGGATGCCGAGACGGGACATGAGCAGTGGATTGACACCTCCTCGCGTGCCGTGCGTCGTGCCCATCATGACTGGTGGGTGAACAAGCAGGCGGAACTGAATGAAACGTTTACCAAGAGTAATGTCGACAATGTGTCGGTACGTACCGACCAGGATTATGTCAAGGCATTGATGAATTTGTTTGCGAAACGAAATTAATCGGAAAATGAAAAGATATTTATTTCTGATAGCGTTATTAATAGCATGGTCGGGAAGGGTAGTAGCCCAGTCGGTAACGGTAGATGCTACGATTGACTCTTTGCAGATTCTTATTGGAGAGCAGGCAAAGATAAAGCTTCAAGTATCTCTAGATGCCGATAAGCGTGCCATATTCCCGGTATATACCGATACGCTGGTGAATGGGGTTGAAATTATTGATGTGGCCAAACCGGATACGCAATTGCTGAATGATGGCCGGCGTGCATTGATAACTCAAGAGTATACAGTTACCTCTTTTGATTCGGCTCTTTATTATCTGCCGCCTATGGAAGTGACGGTGGATAATGAGAAGTATCGCTCCAAAGCGTTGGCATTGAAAGTATATTCGGTGAATGTCCCGTTAGATCCGGAGAATCCGGAACAGTTTTTCGGTCCCAAAACAGTGATGCAAGCGCCTTTTGCTTGGGAAGACTGGTATGGTCTTATGGCTTGTGGTGCGCTGATTATCCCGATAGGGATATTGCTTGTCTATCTGATAATGCGTTTCTTCGACAATAAGCCTATTATCCGTAAGGTGAAGGTAGAACCTAAGTTGCCTCCCCATCAGTTGGCTATGCAGGAGATAGAACGTATCAAGAATGAGAAGGTATGGCAGAAAGGGGAGCCGAAGGAATATTATACGGAATTGACTGATGCTCTTCGTACATATATAAAAGACCGTTTTGGTTTCAATGCTTTGGAAATGACTTCTACGGAAATCATAGATAAGTTGCTGGAAATGAAAGATAAGGAAGCTCTATCAGATTTGCGTGAATTGTTCCAGACTGCTGATTTGGTGAAATTTGCCAAGCATAATCCATTGGTGAACGAAAATGACGCTAACCTGATTAATGCCATTGACTTTATTAATGAAACCAAGGAGAAAGAAGAGGAGAATGCTAAACCGCAGCCTACGGAGATTACCATTATCGAGAAACGTTCTTTGCGTACCAAGATTTTGCTGGGAGCGGGTATTGTAGTGTTGGCTGTAGCCCTTGTCAGTTCCTTGATATATATTGGATTGGAGTTGTATAATTATTTTGCTTAATACTGAAAAAGTGACTTCAATCGGATATACATGAGTGAAAAATGAGGGATGTTTGGAGCGAAGCTGAATTGTAAATCGTTAAATCGTACATAAATATGGTTTTTGCCAATATTGAATATTTATTTTTGCTGCTGTTGCTTATACCTTATATAGTATGGTATATTATGAAGCGGAAGAATAGTGAAGCTACGCTTCAGATTTCGGATGCCCGTGTGTATGCCCATACCCCTAAAAGCTATAAGAACTACTTGCTGCATGTACCGTTTGTATTGCGGATAATTGCCTTGATACTGATTATTCTTGTTTTGGCACGTCCGCAAACCACCGATAGCTGGCAGAACAGTGAGATTGAGGGTATTGATATCATGCTTGCCATGGACGTTTCTACCAGTATGCTGGCCGAAGACCTGAAACCTAACCGGTTGGAAGCGGCGAAGGATGTAGCGGCAGAGTTTATTAACGGACGTCCGAATGATAATATAGGTATAACTTTGTTTGCTGGAGAAAGCTTTACGCAATGTCCATTGACAGTAGACCATGCCGTATTGTTGAACTTGCTTAAAGATATGAAGTGCGGGCTGATTGAAGACGGAACGGCAATCGGTATGGGGATTGCCAATGCCGTTACCCGTTTGAAGGATAGCAAGGCAAAGTCGAAAGTCATTATTCTGCTGACGGACGGTGTCAATAATAAAGGTGATATTTCTCCTTTGACAGCTGCTGAAATAGCCAAGAGCTTTGGCATTCGCGTTTATACTATTGGGGTAGGAACCAATGGTATGGCTCCTTATCCTTATCCGGTAGGTGGAACAGTGCAATATGTCAATATGCCCGTCGAAATTGATGAAAAGACTTTGACACAGATTGCTGGAACAACGGAAGGTAACTATTTCCGTGCCACCAGCAACTCGAAGTTGAAGGAAGTGTATGAGGAGATAGACAAGCTGGAGAAAACAAAATTGAATGTAAAAGAATACAGCAAGCGCCAGGAAGAGTACCGCTGGTTTGCGTTGGCTGCTTTCTTGTGCGTATTACTGGAGGTACTGTTACGCAACTCTATATTGAAGAAGATACCGTAAAAAGGAGAATGTCTTTTAGTGTATCAGTCATTGCGTAGCCAAATTGTAAATTGTAAATTGCTAAATTGTAAATAAAAAGATGTTTCGATTTGAAGAACCTGCATATTTGTACTTGTTGCTGTTGCTGCCTTTATTGGCGGCCTTCTACTTGTACTCCAATTATCGGAGGAGGAAAGCCATTCGTAAGTTTGGTGACCCTATACTGATGGCACAGCTAATGCCGGATGTTTCCAAATACCGTCCGGATGTGAAGTTTTGGTTGGTTTTTGCGGCTATCGGGTTGTTCACGGTACTGTTGGCACGTCCGCAGTTTGGTTCCAAACTGGAGACGGTAAAACGTCAGGGAGTGGAAGTGATGATTGCGTTGGATATATCCAATTCCATGCTGGCACAAGACGTACAGCCAAGCCGCTTGCAGAAGGCAAAACGGCTGGTGGCACAGTTGGTAGATAAGATGCAGAATGACAAGGTCGGTATGATTGTTTTTGCGGGTGACGCATTTACCCAGTTGCCTATTACGAGTGATTATATTTCCGCCAAGATGTTTTTGGAGTCCATCGACCCTTCGCTGATTTCCAAGCAGGGTACGGCAATTGGAGCTGCAATAAATCTGGCTGCCCGGAGTTTTACACCTCAAGAAGGGGTGGGACGTACTGTTATTGTCATCACCGACGGTGAAAACCATGAAGGTGGTGCCGTAGAAGCTGCTAAGGTTGCTGCAGAGAAAGGTATCCAGGTCAATGTATTAGGGGTAGGTATGCCCGAGGGTGCCCCCATTCCAATAGAGGGTACTAATGATTATCGTCGTGACCGTGAAGGTAATGTAATCGTTACTCGCTTGAATGAGCAGATGTGTCAGGAAATTGCTCAGGCGGGAAATGGTATTTATGTGCGCGTAGACAATACCAATGGTGCACAGAAAGCGATTAGTCAGGAAATCAATAAGATGGCAAAGGCAGATGTGGAAACACAGGTGTACACGGAATTCAATGAACAGTTTCAGGCAGTGGCATGGATTATTCTGCTGTTGTTACTGGCTGAGATGTTGATATTGGAGCGCAAGAATCCTCTGTTCCGCAACATTCATTTATTCTCTAATAAGAAATGATGCGTATGTTACAGAAAAAATATATTGGAATAGTTTTGCTGCTGTTAGTGGCAGCTTCAGCTTCTGCACAGAAGGCGGAACGCGGTTATATCCGTAAGGGGAAACCGGTTTTTTTAAGGATAGCGTATATGTGGATGCAGAAGTGAACTATCGGAAGGCTTTGGAGGTAAACCCGAAGTCAACGGTTTCCATGTTCAACTTGGGAAATACATTGACCCAGCAGAACAAGCTGCAGGAAGCGATGGAGCAATATGTGGGAGCTACCAAGATAGAAAAGGACAAATCGAACTTGGCACAGATTTATCATAATATGGGAGTCATCTTTCATTCTCAGAAGGATTATGCAAAGGCGGTAGAAGCCTATAAGGAGTCGTTACGCAATAATCCGAAAGATGATGAAACGCGCTATAACCTTGCTTTGGCACAGAAACAGTTGCAAGACCAGCAGCAGAACCAGGATCAGAATCAAGATCAGGATAAACAGGACCAACAGAAGGAGCAGGATAAACAGCAGGATCAGCAGAAAGACCAGCAACAGAATCAAGACCAGCAACAACAACAACCTTCTCAGCCGGAAAAGAAAGATAATGAGATGTCTAAGGAAAATGCCGAACAGCTGTTGAACTCTGTCATGCAAGACGAGAAGGATGTGCAGGATAAAGTGAAAAAGCAGCAGGTACTTCAAAGGAGGTCGTCTGGAAAAAGATTGGTAACAAACATAATAGGAATAATATATGAGAAAAATAGTTTTCTTATGGATAGCACTGATTGCAGCCAAGTATGAATGCCTTTGCCGATGGCAAGGTATCGTTTACTGCGTCTGCTCCTGACGCTGTGGCGGTAGGAGACCAGTTCAGACTGTCGTATACGGTGACTACACAAAAGGTAAGGGATTTTCGTGCTCCTTCTATGAAGGGATTTGATGTGTTGATGGGGCCCAGCCGCTCGCAACAGAGTAGCGTGCAGATGATTAATGGGCAGACGACTTCAACCAGCAGTATTACATTCACTTATATTTTAATGGCGACTGCAGAAGGTGATTTTACCATTCCAGGAGCCACTATCACTGCTGATGGTAACCAAATGGTTTCTAATTCTGTACGAGTAAGGGTTCTTCCGGCAGATCAGGCTACCAATGGAGCATCCTCAGGAAATGGTGGCGGACAGAGCAGTGGCACTGCCAGCCGCGCTTCTTCCGGGACATCTGTATCGAATAGTGATTTGTTTATTACAGCTACTGCCAGTAAGACGACGGTGTATGAACAAGAAGCATTCCTATTGACATATAAGATATATACCTTGGTGGACTTGCGTATGTTTGACAATGTGAAGTTGCCCGACTTCAAAGGATTCCATTCTCAGGAAGTGGAACTTCCTAATGACAGAAGATGGGGATTGGAGCATTATAAAGGTAGAAATTATCAGTCTACAATCTATCGTCAGTTTGTGTTGTTCCCACAACAAGCCGGTAAGTTGACGATTGATGCTGCACGCTTTGACGCTTCCATTGCAAAGGCTACACAAGTTGCTGATCCGTTCGAGGCATTTTTCAATGGAGGAAGCAATTACGTAGAAGTTAAAAAGACAATTTTGACTCCGCAATTGACGATTGACGTAAAACCCTTGCCAGTAGGTAAGCCAGCTGATTTTTCTGGAGGAGTGGGAGAGTTCAATATAACTTCTTCTATCAATAGTACAAATGTCAAGACCAATGATGCCGTTACTGTCAAACTTGTCATCTCTGGTACCGGCAATCTGAAGTTGCTTTCTAATCCGGAAGTCAAATTCCCCGAGGATTTTGAGGTATATGATCCGAAGGTGGACAATAAATTCCGTCTGACAAATTCGGGCCTCTCCGGTAGTAAGGTCATTGAGTATCTGGCAATTCCCCGTAATGCGGGAACTTATAAGATTCCTGCCGTAAAGTTCAGTTATTTTGATATTAATTCCCGTTCGTATAAAACGCTGACTACGGAAGAGTATGAATTGCATGTGGAAAAGGGAGCAGGTAATGCAGCTCAGACCATTGCAAACTTTACAAGCAAGGAAGACTTGAAAGTATTAAACGAGGATATTCGTTTTATCAAGCAGAATAATGTCACTTTGTCTCCCAAAGGTGATTTCTTCTTCGGTTCGTTGACGTATTGGTTGCTTTATTTGATACCGGGTATTGCATTCATTACATTCTTTATCATCTATCGTAAGCAAATAGCAGCCAATGCAAATGTAGCAAAGATGCGTACTAAGAAAGCCAATAAAGTGGCGGTGAAACGTATGAAACAAGCTGGTAAATTATTGGCCGAGAATAAGAAAGACGCATTTTATGATGAGGTTTTGAAGGCTCTTTGGGGGTATATCAGTGATAAACTGAACATTCCGGTATCCCGTTTGTCTAAGGATAATATCGAAGAGGAACTTCGTAATTATGGTGTGAATGATGCGTTGATAAAGGAATTCCTCGATGCATTGAACAACTGTGAGTTTGCCCGCTTTGCTCCGGGTGATGATAACCAGGCTATGGATAAGGTATATTCAGCTTCTTTGGAAGTTATCAGCAAAATGGAAAACTCGATAAAACATTAATCAGGAGGAAATGGTAATGAATAGAATATTGTTTTTTACTCTTAGTCTAGTGATGGCAATTACTGCCTATGGGCAGAATCCTGCATCTGTAGATACATTACAGACTGGTAGTGACTCTACATCCGTCGGTTCACATGCGGAATTCTCTGCTGCAAGACAAGAAAGCAATGTGACAAAGGCTGAAGGTGACAGCGCCTATATACGGAATGATTATGCTTCTGCCATTCAAATATATGAGAATCTGTTAAAGAAGGGAGAGGCTGCAGAGGTCTATTATAATCTTGGCAACAGTTATTATAAGGCAGATGATATAGCAAAAGCTATATTGAATTATGAGCGTGCCTTGTTGTTGGAACCTGGTAATGCTGATATTCGTGCAAATTTGGAAATAGCACGTTCTAAGACAATCGATAAGGTAATCCCAGTTCCTGAGGTTTTCTTTGTATCTTGGACTAAATCGTTGATTAATTGTCTTAGCGTAGATGCATGGGCTAAGTTGGGGATTGTGTTCTTTGTACTATTACTCGTTTCATTCTATCTCTTTTTCTTTTCAAAACAGATTATGGGGAAGAAAGTGGGATTTATTGCAGGAATAGTATTCCTGGCTCTTGTTATATTGAGTAATGTGTTTGCTGCTCAGCAGAAAGGCGAACTGATGGAACGTAGTGAAGCTATAGTGTTAGCACCTAGTGTCACAGTGCGTAGTACTCCCAGTGAAAGTGGTACAAGTCTGTTCATTCTTCATGAGGGACGTAAAGTTGAAATAAAAGACAACTCTATGCGTGAATGGAAAGAAATTCGTTTGGAAGACGGTAAAGTAGGGTGGGTTCCAGCTTCCGCCATAGAAGGTATTTAAATTTTCCCTATATTCTAAAAACAGCTCGTATAAGCCCGATAATTCTGCTTTATACGAGCTGTTTCTGTATGTTTTTAGGAGCTTTTTCTTCGTATTTATAATTCTGTATACTTCATTAGTGTCCCATTAAAATTGGGACGAATTAAAAATTAAACAAACTTGGCCCATTTGGTCCGAATCGTTCTTTGTCATTTTGAAATTTAGTTTTATTAAAGAGGTCTCTCAGATAAGTCTTATCAGTCAATGAGATGCTCAGTATTTGTAACACTTCATATGTACTTCTGTCCAGTTGCATATCGTGTTGAATGATTGCCACCAAACAGTAAGCACATATAGCAGCATATATCTGTATTCGAACAGCATTCTCTGTAGTTCCCCAAAATCTTTTGATTTTAAGGTGCTGCTTGAGCCATTTGAAAAACAGCTCTACCTGCCAGCGATTTTTTATAAAGTTCAGCAACTTGAAGCGCAGATATATGCATCGCATTGGTTATGAATATAAATTCTCGTTCTTGTTCTTCATCCCAATATTTAACCAGCCTAAGTGGCTCTGGGTAATATTGTTTAGGATAGAATCCTGTCAGAAGTACACTCGCGTCTGAAAGCACATTCTTAGGCAGCCTACGTTTCCATTGGATGGATTTGTACCCGAGATTCTTTTTTGCTCTGACAACAAAGTAGGCTTCAATTTGATGAATTTTATACAGCATTTTGAAGTTGCTATAACCGCGGTCAAAGATGTAATAAGAGCTTGGTTCATAAGGAATTTCAATCATGACTTTAGAATCGTGTACGGATGCTTCCGTGATATGAAAGAATGCAGGAATCTGTGTTTCCACATCATATAATGTATGCACTTTAGTACCACCTTTCTTTTTGCGGAATTTTGCCCACCAAAAGACTGAAAGGCACAGGTCAATAGTTGTCGAATCGAAAGCATAAACGTTACCGCCAAGTTTGAAAATATGATTAGCACACTTTTGTCGTGCTTCGCTAACTAGGTAGTAAGCATATTCTTCAAAGATGTGATAGTCTCTATCTTGATTTGCTCTTGCCAGCGATGACTTTGATACAATTTTTTACCCATTTCCTAAAATGATAACATTTGGAATGATGAGCTTCAAGAGCAACTATCAAATCTCGCAGACTTTCACGATTAGAAAGTTGGCCAAATATCAAAGCAAGTAGTTGATTCCAGCAGGTGAAGTGCTTCACATATTTATCGCCATCATACTTGGTGACTATGCGGTTAAACTTACTTCGATTCAGAAATGAAGCCAATTGAGCGAAAACGTATTTGTCTTGGAACATATGCCATCGGATTAATCTGATGCAAAGCTACAAATTTAAGTTCGTTCAAATCAAGTAATTCGTACTTTACTTGCATAAAATAATATTGTACTTTCAATTCTTGATAGTAAGTAATAAAGTAAGCATTGATTGTACAAAGTGGAACGCCTGTCATACAACAGTACGAAACCTTTTGTGTAACCTTCTTCTTGTATTGCGTTGACAGCCGTTCCTATTTCCATAGTTCGCAAAGATACAAATTTTTATTTATAATCTCAATCCTCTACATTAAACAAAAGTATTCGCTTTCTCTGTAATCTTTTACCTGCATCCCTTTC
>ENA-OQBL01000635-OQBL01000635.1-human-gut-metagenome-genome-assembly--contig:-NODE-635-length-17431-cov-5.259824_pt1 | contig 17431 bp, 17 predicted proteins | sample MGYA00242747_ERZ504553 | MGnify/ENA primary metagenome ERZ504553 (study PRJEB26092, sample SAMD00036240) | human gut metagenome | host: Homo sapiens | study: EMG produced TPA metagenomics assembly of...
CAGGCCTTGCTGCGCTCGGCCAGCTCCCACTTCGTGAGGAGCCTTTTTGCGCGGGCAAAGCCGCGTGAAAGCCTCCTCTGGCGTTTGCGGGGAGGTGGTCGAGCGTTAGCGATGACCGAGGGCTCTGGCCGTTTGCTATACGTGGGCGGGATTACTGCGTCGTCGTCAGCACTACATCGCCCATCGGCGCGGTAAGGGTCACGCTGCGGGGCGCGGCGGCTGTTTGGGTGTAGGTGCTGCTCATCGTCCTGCCGTTGAACATCACATTCCCCATGGACGTTTGCAGGTCAAGTGCGTAATCGTCGGGCCTGCCGTCCACCGTCAGGCCAATATCGCCCATGGCAGCTTCGACTTTAGCGGTTTCAACGCCCGCCAGCAGCCCCAAATCAAAATCGCCCATTGAGATATTCGCCGTAAACTGCTCTGCCTGCACGGTGCTACCGGTAAAGTTGCCCATCGCCAGGTCTAAGTCGATGCTGTCGGCGGCGATGGTATTGCTGTTGTCAAATTCTGCATCGCCCATAGCGACAGTGATGGAGAGCCTTTTAAAATGGAAGGTATTCGCATCCGGCACGGACAGGACAAACTCAGGCTCGGGTCCCAGCCCTTTGCCGAGGTTGTAGTTGGCGGGCACCTTGTAGCTGACACGCACCGGGCTTGTGTTGTCGCCCGTGTTGGTAAAGGTGAACCAGTCCTGACGCAGGTTCGTGCAGGAAAGGGTCGGCTCCGCCGCACCACTGTCCACAACGACTGTGACCGCGCCGTAGTCGATGTCGAAGGTTATATTTTTGGCGTCGGCCAGACCGGTGGTGAAAACCATCTTCTCCAATGGGCTGCCGCTGTCCGCGTCCTCGGTGGCGGCGATCCCGTTGTAAAAGTCCTCGGTGCGGACAAGACCGGATGCAGCAGTTTCTTCCTCTGTCGGCGCAACAACCATCGACGCTGTGCCGCCGCCGGGCTTTGCAAAACCCAGCACAAGGACGCCCAGCTGAATGAGAAGCGCCGCAACAATGACAACGGCGAAAATCATCCACATGGTTTTTGCCCCGGGACCGTGCTTTTGGGGCCGGGCGGGCTGTGGGTCGGCGGCGGGCGGCTCCGGGGCGGCGGGTGGCACAGCACCTCCGCATGCGCTCTCGGGTGCGGCAGGGTCGGCCTCCGGCGTCAGCCCCTCCCCTTCCAGAATCTTGCGGGCGGCCTCGGCAGGGTCGCCCAGCTCGGCGGCGGTGGCGTCCTCGTTGTCGGGGCCTGCGGCGTCGAAGTATTCCTCATAATAATTCAGTGCGTCGCGGCGCGCATCAGCAGGCAGGGCAGACAGCCGCTTTTCCAGCTCGGATAAGTACTCGTATTTTTTCATTGCTGCTCCCCCTTAAAGAGCTTGTTGATCTTTGTGGTGTAGGCTTCCCACTCGGCGGTAAACTCTGCCAGCCGTGCGCGGCCTGCGGGCGTGATTTGATAGTAGCGGCGGTTGCGGCCATTGAAGGCTTCGTCATGGACGGTCAGGCAGCCGTCCTTTTGCAGGCGGCGCAGCACCGGGTACAGCGTGGATTCCGACAGGTCCAGCACCGTGCGGACCTCCTGCGTGATCTTATAGCCGTAGGTGCCCGTTTCCTCCCGCCCGACGACAGCCAGCACAATGGTATCCAGCAGCCCCGCCGTGGTGTTGATGGCCATAGGGTGCCCCCCTTTCCGGGTGTATGGTGTATAGGGTTATATATTATATAGCATATAATATTGTAGATTGCAATAGGCTGCCGCAACAAAATTATGTAGGGGCGGATTCCATATCCGCCCGTGGACGTTTATCTTGCCGCAAGCTCCCCGGGCGCATATAGAATGCGTCCCTACGATTCCGCCTTCACTTCTCTATTTCCTTATATAAATACCCCCAGCGCGTCTCTCAGGCCGCCCAACTCGTCTATGAGTCCCTCCTCCACGGCCTGCCGGCCATCCAGGACCGTGCCCATGTCCATGACCAGTTCCCCCGTATTGTGCATGAGCTGGGTGAACCGCCGGGCCGTTATTTTGGAGTGCTCCGTCACAAAGCTGACAATGCGTTCCTGCATCTGCTCAAAATAGCGCAGCGTCTGCGGCACGCCCAGCACCATGCCGGAGTGGCGCACCGGATGGACCGTCATTGTCGCGGTGGGCACAATAAAGCTGTGCCGCGCCGCGACGGCCAGCGGGATGCCGATGGAGTGCCCGCCGCCCAGCACCAGCGTGGCGCTCGGCTTGCTGACTCCCGCGATCAACTCTGCCAGCGCCAGCCCGGCCTCCACGTCGCCGCCGACAGTGTTCAAGATGACCAGCAGCCCCTCGATCTCGGGGTCCTCCTCAATGTCCACCAGCTGTGGGATGACGTGCTCATATTTTGTCGTCTTTTGCGCATCAGGCGAAAGGGTGTGCCCCTCGATCGTGCCGATGACCGTCAGGCAGTGGATTGCGTGGCGGCCCTTCGTCGCAGGCACAATGCCATCCTCGGTGATCAAATCGTGCTCCAGACGCTTCAGCGCGGCGTTTTCGGTGGGGTTTAGCTTGGGGCGGGCCTTGGCTTTGGGCTTTTTTGCGTTCGCTTCCATTCCTGCTCTCCTTATAACAAAAGTAGCTGCACAGACTAAGTCTGCGCAGCGGCAATGCAAAATATGCGCGGTTTCGGGTGACGGGTCAATGGTGTTTGTCTATGTTGCCAAAAAGTTTCAGGTTATTTTTGTACAGCCGTCTAATATTTGGAAAATCAGCCAAAAACTTAGACAAAAAATTGACAATTGGTGCGGCACATTTTATAATAGTCATAAATGAGTATTGCAGATGTGAGGTAATCGAGCATGGCTGTTCAAAACAAGGTGTCGCTTCCGGTCATTAAGCGGCTGCCGAAATATTATCGTTATCTGACCAATCTTTCTGCCGACGGCAAGGACAAGATTTCGTCCAGCGAGTTGGCCCACATGATGGGCACCACCGCCAGCCAGGTGCGGCAGGATTTCAACTGCTTTGGCGGGTTCGGCCAGCAGGGCATCGGCTACAAGGTCGATGTGCTGCGCGCCGAGATCGGTAATCTGCTGTTTGGCGACGGCGAAAAGCTGCCTACCATTTTGGTCGGTGCCGGCCGTCTGGGTTCTGCGGTGTCCAGCTTCATCAGCCGCGACGCCAACGGCTACAAGCTGCTGGGCGTCTTTGACGTCAACCCCGACCTGATCGGGAAAGAAATGTGCGGCGTGCCTATTCTGCCGCTGAGTGACTTGGACAAATTCTGTGCGGAGCATCACCCCGAGGTGGCCGTGCTCTGCGTGCCGCGCCAGAGCGCCATGGATCTGGCCGGGGAACTGGTGAACCAGGGCATCAAGGGCTTCTGGAATTTCAGCCACTACGATCTGTCCGTGGAGTATCCCGACGTCACAGTGGAGAACGTCCACCTTGGCGACAGCCTGATGAGCCTTGGATACCGGCTGCGGAATCAGGAGAAGTAATTCTTGCCTTCCTCGGCGAGACAGACTCCCCCGATACGGGGGAGGTGGCGTGCCAGCGCCAGAAGGGGAGAGGTGCCCCGAAGGGGCGGAGGGAGCGAGCTTCGCCGCGATCCTAACGATTCCGGGTCATGGCAAGGCTCTCTCCCCCACCGCCTGCGGGCGGAGCCCCCTCCCAGAGGGGGCCAAGAAAGCAAGATAAGGAGTCATCATGGCAAAGCTATATTTCCGATACGGCGCAATGAACAGCGGCAAGACTACCGCACTCATGCAGGTCGCCTACAATTATAAAGAGCGCGGCATGCGCGTGCTGATCCTGAAGCCTGCCATTGACACCAAGGGGCAGGACTCCATCATCTCCCGCCTGGGCATCAGCTGCAAGGTCGATCAGCTGGTCACCCCCGAGATGGACGTTGTTGAACTGGTCAGGGCCAACGAGGCCGCCCATGGCAAAATTGCCTGTGTGCTCTGCGACGAGAGCCAGTTCTTCACGCCCGAGCAGGCCGACCAGCTGTTTCTGGTCACGGTGGACCTGGGTATTCCCGTTATCTGCTACGGTCTGCGGGCTGATTTCATGATGCGCGGCTTTCCCGGCTCGACGCGGCTTCTGGAAATTGCGCACACGATTGAGGAGCTCAAAACGATTTGTGCCTGCGGACGCAAGGCCATCTGCAACGGGCGCAAGGTCAACGGCGAGTTTGTCTTTGAAGGTGCGCAGGTCGCCATCGACACGGTGGACGATGTGGAATACCAGAGCCTCTGCCCCCAGTGCTGGTACCGCGAGTACCGCGCATTTCTGGCACGGCATCCCAAAAAGTAAATATTTTGCGCTGATTTTCCCGCCGGGTGCTGCCCGGTGGGATTTTTTTGTGTGATTCGAATCATTTTTCTGCAAATATCGCACTTATTTTGCACCGTACAGATTCAGATGCAATAATATTTGCAAAAACGCATGTTTTTTGCAACGATACTGCATATTTTGCGGTTTCCGGCGTATTCCAGTGTATTTTGCAAGGTAAAGATAGTTGCGTTTGCTGCGGTATCCGCGCGGCGGCGCAGGGGTGCACCAAGCAATATGCACAAACACCATTTACAATATTCGTAAGTTTTGACGGTGATGTCAAATTGGTTACAGCCAACATGGCAAGAATTGTACGTTTCCCTGCCGTAACGAGCCAAAAAAGCTGTTTATTTTCTGTGAACGATTTGTTATCATATAGGCAAGCGAACAGCAGATGGTGTGGTACGGTATCCCGCACACAACGGTCTGCAAGAATAAATCGCACAGCAATTTTAGGAGGACAAAAACATGAAAAAGGCAATCTCTCTCGGTGTTGCCGCCGCCATGGCCGCCACTCTGCTGGCTGGCTGCGGCACGGCAGCCAGCAGCGCCGCTCCTTCCAGCGAGGCCGCAAGCACTGCGGACAGCACCACTGCCGAGTCTGCTGCTGCTTCCGAAGCCGCTCCCAGCGAGGCCCACGAGATCAACACCACCGATCCCATTGAGCTGACCATCAGCTGGTGGGGCGGCGACTCCCGCCATGAGGCTTACCAGAAGGCTCTGGAAGCTTTCCATGAGAAGTACCCCAACATCACCGTTTCCCCCACCTACGGCGCATGGTCCGGCTGGGAGGAGAAGCAGTCCACCGCACTGGCTGCCGATCAGGGTTCTGACGTCATGCAGGTCAACTGGAACTGGCTGTACCAGTACAGCCCCACGGGCGAGAAGTTCGTCGATCTGCGCGAGTACAGCGACGTCATCGACCTGAGCCAGTGGAGCGATACCGCCAAGAACGCCTGCATCGTTGCCGACAGCCTGCAGGCAGTGCCCATCTCGATGACCGGCCGTATCTTCTACTGGAACATGAACACCTTCAAGCAGGCCGGCATCGAAGCGGTTCCCACCTCTTATGATGATCTGATCGCCGCCGGCAAGGCCTTCCAGGAGAAGCTGGGCGATGATTACTATCCTCTGGCCATCGGTCAGTATGACCGCATGATCCTGATGACCTTCTACCTTGAGTCCAAGTACGGCAAGGCCTGGGTCGAGAACAACGAGTGCCAGTACAGCGAGGAAGAGATCGTTGACGGCCTGAACTTCATCGACTCCCTCGAGGACAACCACGTTATCCCCACCCGTCCGACCATGATTGCCGCAGGCTTCGACTCCATCGATAAGTCTCAGGAATGGATCGACGGCAAGTACGCCGGCATCTTCGAGTGGGATTCTGCCCCCTCCAAGTACCAGTCTGCTCTGGCTGACAACTCCGGCTTCACCGTCGGTGAGGAGATCAAGTTCGGCGACAAGGCCAACGGCGGCTTCTCCAAGGTCTCCATGGGCATGGCCATCACCAAGTCCTGCCAGCATCCCGTTGAGGCTGCTGCCCTGATCGACTTCCTGTGGAACGGCGAGGGCGCTGCCATCATGGGCTCCGAGTGCGGCATCCCCGCCTCCACTGCCGGTCTGGCTGCCGCTCAGGCTGCTGACGCTGTGAAGCCTCTGGTCCTCGAGGCCAACACCAAGGTCCTGGCCTTCGTTGACATGCCGCTGGATCCTTACTTCGAGTCCAGCAAGCTGAAGGACACCACCGACGGCATTTACACCGATGTCTTTGATGGTCTGAGCTACGACGAGTACGACCCGCAGGAGGCTGCCGAGATCCTGCTGGACGGCGTTTCCTCCGTTCTGAGCGCTAACGCCTGATTGCAATCGTCCTTATAAAATGTAAGATTTAGCCGGCTCCTGCCCCGTTATCACGCATGGCGGGGCCGGCTATTTATGTTAAAACGCAATACAGCAATTTGTCGATAGGAGGTTTTTGGATGAGCTCTGCAGCCCCCAAAACGGTTCAGCGCACCCCGTTCAAGCGCTGGTGCGACGAAAACACCGGTCTTTTCTTCCTGATTCCCTGGATCCTCGGTTTCCTGATTTTCAAGGCTTATCCGTTCGCCAGCTCTCTGGTGTACAGCTTTACTGACCTGAACTTCTTCAAGGGCATCAGCCAGTACGGCCTCATGAACTACGTCGAGATCTTTACCAGCCGCAAGACGGTCTCCGTCCTGCTGACCACCGTGAAGTATGCTTTCATCACGGTGCCCCTCAAGCTGGTCTTTGCGTTGTTCATTGCCTACATTCTGAACTTCAAGATCAAGTTCGTCAACCTGTTCCGTACCGTCTACTACATCCCGTCCATCCTGGGCGGTTCTGTGGCCATTGCCGTTCTGTGGCGTGCCCTGTTCAAGGATACCGGCGTCGTCAACACGATCCTCGGCTTCTTCGGCATTGCCGGTCCCGACTGGCTGGCTGACAAGACCTGGGCGCTGTTCGTCATCTGCCTGCTGCGTGTGTGGCAGTTCGGTTCTGCCATGGTTCTGTTCCTGGCTGCCCTGAAGGGTGTGCCTGCCGACCTGTACGAGGCCGCCACCATTGACGGTGCTACCAAGACCCGCCAGTTCTTCTCGATCACCATTCCGATGATCACCCCCGTTATCTTCTACAACCTTGTCACCCAGATCGCACAGGCGTTCCAGGAATTCAACGGCCCCTACATCATCACCCAGGGCGGCCCGCGCAATGCTACGACGCTTGTCTCCCTGCTGGTCTACAACTACGCCTTCAAGTCCAACGAGATGGGCATGGCGTGTGCGCTGGCTTGGGTCATGTTCATTGCCGTTGCCCTGCTGACTGTGATTGCCTTCACCAGCCAGAAGCACTGGGTCTACTACGCTGATTAAGGAGGAATGAAAAATGAAACTTTCTACCGCCCATAAAATCGGCCGTTTCTTCCAGTACTTTGTGCTGATCCTTGTCGGCGTCATCATGATCTACCCGCTGGTCTGGATGGTGGGTGCCACCTTCAAGTCCAACGCCGAGATCTTCGCCGGCATCGGCTTCCTGACCGCGAACCCCACGCTGCAGGGCTACATTGACGCCGTCACCCAGAACTACGGCGGCGACATCAGCATCTGGCGCGCCTTCATCAACACCTACAGCTTCGTTATCCCCAAGGTCATCTTCACCGTTATCAGCTCGGTCATTGCCGCTTACGGTTTCAGCCGCTTTAAGTTCAAGGGCCGCGATATGCTGTTCGGCATCATGATCTCCACCCTGTTCCTGCCGCAGGTCGTTCTGAACGTTCCCCAGTACCTGATGTACAACTCCTTCGGCTGGATCAACAGCCCGTTCTACCTGCCCCTGTGGGTGCCCACCCTGTTTGCGACGGAGACCTACTTCGTCTACCAGCTGGTCCAGTTCATGCGCAGCATCCCCCACGATCTGGACGAGGCTGCCGCCATCGACGGCTGCGGCCCGGTCAAGATCCTGTACAAGATCATCGCCCCGATGCTGAGCCCCTCTCTGGTGGCCTGCGGTCTGTTCCAGTTCATGTGGAGCTGCAACGACTACATGGGTCCCCTGCTTTACGTCCAGACCCCCAGCAAGTACCCGATGTCCATCTTCGTCAAGCTGTCCATGGACGCTGACAGCGGTTTCAACTGGAACCGTATCCTGGCACTGTCCCTGATCTCCATCATCCCGCAGTTGGTCGTTTTCTTCTGCGCACAGGATGCCTTCATCGACGGCATTTCCGCCGGCGCCGTGAAGGGCTAAACGCCGCTTTGGCAGTCCAAAATCTATTGTAGCACACGGCTGCCCCGTACCACAGGAATGGGGTACGGGGCAGCTTTTATTTTGAAAACCGGACTCCCCTGCCCTGGCGGGCGGAGGGGTTGTATGATAGAAAGCCTTCCCCGGAGGGGAAGGTGGCCGAGGCCCCGCCCGAGGCCGGATGAGGCGAGACTGTACCGCTATTACCCGTGTACGGGCTGCGGCTGCAAGCTTTGCCCTCATCAGTCCGCTGCGCGGACAGCTTCCCCCGATGGGGAAGCCTAAAGAAAAAGCGCCCCTTGCGGAGCGCTTCCCTGTTCTTACTTATTCACTCTCTTATAATACTGCCGGTACTGCTGGGGCGAAAGGCCCGTGGCATCTTTAAAGACGCGGCGGAAATGCGCCGTCGTCATAAAGCCGGTCTTTTCCGCAATGTCCGAGATGCTCTCGTTCGACTTCTCAATGAGGTTCTGCGCGGCCTTGATGCGCACGCCATTGATATACTCGATGAGCGAGAGGTTGATGGACTTCTTGAAAAGGCGGCTCAGATAATACGGGCTGATATAGAACTGACTGGCGATGCCGGTCAGGGTCAGCTTCTCGGCGTAGTGCTCGGCGATATAGGCCTGGATCTGATCCACAATGTGGTTGCTGACGCGGCCATTCTCGCCGCCCTGCTCCTGCTGCTGGCGGCAGAGGTCCTTGAGCTCCAGCAAAAGCGTGGCCAGCAGCATCTTGCGCAGTGCATCGGATTCCGGGGAGGTTTCCTCCTGCAGGGCCAGCAGCTGCTGCAGCAGGCCCTGGATGTGGTTCTGCTGCTTGACTGTGATATTTGACAGCAGGTGGTTATGCTCCTCACTCAAGAAGGAGAAAAAGTCCACCTCCGGGAAGATGTCCATAATTTTGTCGAGGTACTCGCGGCTGAAATTCATCACGATACGGCTCGAGGCTGTGTCGCCGAGCGAGGCAGTCTTGTGGATCTGGTTTTCACCGATCAGCACCACACATCCCGCGTTGACGATATAGGCGGCATCCTCAATAAAATAGCGGCGGCTGCCCTCTATCTCATAATAGATCTCGTATTTATGATGGATATGGAAGCTGGCCATCTCATACCCGGAGTCACGGTCCACGCGGTCAATAAAAAAGTCAACGTGGGGCGAGTAGACATATTCCGAAACCATAACGCTGCTCCTCACTGCCGTGGTGCGGGGCACCCGGCGATTGGTTATTGTTGTCTTTTTTAGAATAGCACAATTTTTTGCTGTTTTTCAAACTATTTTTATACTATTTTTGAACACTTGGGGGTTCACACATGAAAATCACGCTTGTACGTTCTATGGCGCGCAGCGCAGTGTTTGAGCTGGTCAACTCCGGCTGCTACCGCGCCCCGGCTCCTTATACAGTCTCATTAGACGGCGCCACAGTCTGTGAGGGCGATACGAATGTGTTCTCACTCTATTCGCTGGAGCCGGGCCGCAGCTACACGCTGGCCGTCACCCTTGACGGCGTGACCGATACGCTGGACTTTACCACCGCGGAGGAGAGCTTCTTCGTGAATGCCTCCCGCTACGGCCTCGTCGCCGACGGCGTGACCGACAACACGGCCAAGCTGCAGGCGGCGCTGTCCACCTGCCCCGCGGGCGGCACGGTCTACGTGCCCGCCGGTACCTACCGCACCCAAAGCCTGTTTTTGCAGAGCAGTACGACGCTGTATCTCGAAAAGGGCTGCACGCTGCTGGGCGGCACCAACCGCACTGACTATCCCATTCTGCCCGGTGTTCTCCCCTGCCATAACGAGAAGGACGAGCACTACCTCGGTCTGTGGGAGGGCAACCCGCTGGACAGCTTTGCGGGTCTTATCAACGTCATCAACGCCGAGAATGTGACGATCACCGGCGAGGGCACGATTGACGCCAACGCCCAGAACGGCGACTGGTACCAGAACCCGAAGGAAAAGAATATTGCCTGGCGTCCGCGCCTGTTCTTCACCAGCGGTGCCAAAAACGTCGTACTGCACGGCGTTCTGGTCTGCAACAGCTATTCCTGGACCATCCACCCGACCTACTCCGAGAATGTGGACATCCTGAACATCCGCATCCGCAACAGCTCCACGAGCCCCAACACCGACGGCATCGACCCCGAGAGCTGCAAGAATGTCAACATCATCGGCAACCATGTACACGTCGGTGACGACTGCATCGCACTGAAATCCGGTAAGCTGTTCTTAGGCATGAAGCTGCATGTTCCCTGTGAGAATGTTATCATCCGCAACTGCTGCCTGAGCCGCGGCCACGGCGGCCTTGTCATCGGCAGCGAGATGAGCGGCGGCGTCAAGAACGTCACCGTGACCCAGTGCCTGATGGATCATACGGACCGGGGTCTGCGTGTCAAGACCCGCCGCGGGCGCGGCAAGTACGCCATCATCGACGGGCTGGTGTTCCGTGACGTCGTTATGGATGGCGTGCTGGCGCCGTTTGTCATCAACATGTTCTATTTCTGCGACCCCGATGGCCGCAGCGACTATGTGCAGACCCACGAGGCCCTGCCTGTCGACGAAATGACCCCGACACTGGGCACGCTGGAGATGGAAAACATCACGGCCACCGACGCCCAGTACGCAGGCTGCTGGTTCAGCGGCCTGCCCGAGCACCCGATCGAGGGTGTCAAGATGCACAACGTAAAAATCAGCTTTGCACCGCACGCTAAAGCCGGTCAGGCCGCCATGATGTGCGGCGCGGATGCCTCCTGCAAGGTGGGCGTCCATGCCGAGAACGTGCATAAAATTGAGCTGCACAACGTTGCGATCACCGGCTACGAGGGTGAGCGCCTGCAGCTGACAAACGTAGATAGCTTTGAGGAGGACTGAACCATGACCCATGAAGAGATTCTGACCACGCTGGGCCATTACGTGGACTACCTGATCGCAGGCTCCACCGCCGAGGCACCGCTCTGGAACATCGAGAAGGTCCGCAGCGGCAAGCCCAACAAGTGGAATTACATCGACGGCTGCATGATCACTGCCTGCCTGAGCCTGTACAAGACCACCGGCAACGAGAAGATTTTTGGACTTCTCCAAGAAGTTTCTGGACTACTTTGTCAAGGACAACGGCGTCATTGAGACCTACGACCCCGCCGAGTACAACCTGGACAACGTCAACCAGGGCAAAAACCTGTTTACGCTGTACGACCTGACCGGCGACCAGCGCTACCGCGATGCCATTGAGACGATCCGCGGCCAGCTGGAGACCCAGCCCCGCACGAAGGAGGGCAACTTCTGGCACAAGAAGATCTATCCCAACCAGGTCTGGCTGGACGGCACTTACATGGCCCAGCCCTTCTATATGGAGTATGAGACACGCTGCAACGGGATGCACGGCTGCATTGACAGCTACAAGCAGTTCATGAACATCCAGAAGCACATGAGGGACGCCAAGACCGGCCTGTACTACCACGGCTACGACGAGAGCCGCGAGATGTACTGGGCGAACCCCGAGACCGGCTGCAGCGCCAACTTCTGGCTGCGCGCCATGGGCTGGTTCCTGGTAGCCATGGTAGACACGTTGGAGCGGATGGACAACCAGCTTTACTACGAGTACCGCGCCATCATGGCAATGCTGAAGGACGCGGTGGACGCGATGATCACCTTCCAGGATGCCGAGAGCGGCATGTTCTGGCAGGTCGTTGACAGGGCCGGGGTCGAAGGCAACTACCTTGAGACCTCCGGCAGCGCACTGTTCGCCTACGCCGTGCTCAAGGGCGTGCGTCTGGGCTACCTGCCCAAGCGCTACACGGCCTACGGTGAGAAGGCGTTCTACGGCACCTGTGACCGCCATCTGGGCGTGGGCGCGGATGGCGCTTTGCAGCTGGGCGGCATCTGTCTGGTGGCCGGTCTCGGCGGCGCGACCCGCCGCGATGGCAGTCTCGCGTACTATTTCAGCGAGCCCATCGTCGAGAACGACGCCAAGGGCGTAGGCCCGCTGCTGCTGGCCTACACGGAAATTCTGGCCGCACAAAAGCAGTAAGGAGGGTACACTATGCCGAAATTTATCGTCGGTGCCCGCCTGCACGACTACGGCAAGGGCAGCCCGGACGAGCTGTTCGGGCGCGTTGCCGCCGACGGCTTTGCCGCTGTGCAGCTGGCCTATAAAAAGTGTGTGCCGTCCGTCAGGAGCTATGCGGACGTGACCGACGCGCTGGTCGCCGAGACCGTCGCCGCCGAAAAGGCGCACAGCATTCAGGTGGCCGTGCTGGGAACCTACGTGGAGCTGGCCATCAACGATGAGAGCCGTTTGAAGAATGCGGCGGACTTCAAGAGCCAACTGGCCGTCTGCAAGGCGCTGGGTGCCGGGTGCATCGGCACCGAGACGACCAGCATGGAAAAGCAGCCTGCCGGTACGACCCGCGAGGAAGCGCAGGAGCTGCTCTGCCGCAGTCTGGCGGACATTCTGCCCGCCGCCGAGGCACTGGGCGTGACCGTCGCCGTAGAGCCCGTGACCTACCACAGCATGAACTCCGCCGCCGCGACGCGGCATATTTTGGACACGATGCGCAGCCCGAACCTGAAGGTCATCTTTGACATGAGCAATCTGGTGGATGCCGGGAATGTCGGCGCGCAGGACCGCATCTGGAACGACGTGGGCGAGCTGCTGGGCGACCAGATCGTGGCCGTCCACTTCAAGGGGCAGGCCTTTGCGCCGGACGGCGGGCTGCTCCACACGAGCCTGGAGGACAGCCTGACCGACTACGCGGGCGCGTTCGCCATGCTGCGGCAGCTGCCGCAGGACGCTCTGCCCGTGCTGCGTGAGGAGGCTGTGCCAGCCCGCGCTGCCAGCGATATTGCATTTATGAGAGGATTTTTTGCATGACCGAAACGGAACGCAAAACATTGGTCGTTGACGAGAGCGGTGCGGGCGACTACCGCACGCTGACCGAGGCCGTTGCTGCCTGTGCGGCCACGCCGGACAAGCCGGTGCGGTTCTACATCAGGCACGGCATCTACGAGGAACGGCCCTTCATTGAGCTGGCAGACTATGTCATCGAGGGCGAGTACCGCAACGCGACAGTTATCACGGCGTCTGTGGGCGGGCGTGACCCGTGGCCGGGCGAGGTCAAGACCGGCACTTTCCGCAGCGCAACGCTGTTTCTGGGCGGCGGCAGAGCCGTTGTGCGCAACCTGACCGTGCAGAACAACGCCGGGGACGGCGCAAAGGCCGGTCAGGCGCTGGCCGTCTACGCCGACGCAAGCCGCGTGCTGATGGAGAATGTGAACCTCTACGGCAACCAGGACACGCTGTTTACCGCTCCCCTGCCCCTGCAGGAGCGCGAGAAGAACGGTTTCCGCGGCCCGCGGGAGAACACGCCCCGGCTGGACACCGTGCAGTACTACAAAAACTGCACGATCCGCGGCAACATCGACTTTATCTTTGGCGGTGCAAACGCTGTGTTCGACACCTGCCGCCTTGAGCCGTGGCACCACATCAGCGGCACCTGCTATATCACGGCTCCCAGCACACCCGCAGGCAAGCCCGGCTACCTGTTTGTGAACTGCACCGTGCAGGGCAGCTGTGCGCCCGGCAGCGTCTATCTGGGCCGCCCCTGGCGCGCGGACGCGGCCTGCTACTGGCTGGACTGCGCGTTGAGCGACGAGGTCTGCGCCGACGGCTGGGACAACTGGCGTGACCCCGAGAACGAAAAGACCGCCCGCTTTGGTGAGCACGGCTCCACCGGCCCCGGCAGCGCCGCCAAGCGTGCCTTTGGCAGCGTGGATGACGATAACGAAGCGAACGCCCAGCGGGAGATGTACGCGCGGGTAAGAGCGGAATTTGGCGTGGAATAAGGCATAGAAAAGGCGGCAGACCGTTTGTGGTCTGCCGCTTTTGCTTTCCTAAGCCTCCCCCCCTGGGGGAATGTGGCCCCGCAGGGCCGAATGAGGGGGCGGATCTGCGATTATATCCCCATTTACGGGTCACAGACAAACCTGCCCCTCATCCGTCAGCGGTCGGAGCCGCCGACAGCTTTCCCCGAAGGGGAAGCCTTTTCACCTTTACTGTGCGCTCGTCTCGCCGCCCTCGACCACGAGACTGTCCTCATAGTCAGTGCCGTAGGTGTCAACGAGAGTGGCCTCATAGTCGGCGTGGAAGAAATTCTCCTTGCCCAGAGCCTTGATCTCGTCGTTGATGGCATTCAGCAGCGTCTCATTGCCCTTGCTGACGCGGGGGCAATCGTGTCCTGGCTGCCCAGGGACGGAATGCCGACAGTGTAGCCGGGGTTCTGGCTGGCAAACGCGATGACCTCGGTGTTGTCGTTGGCCCAGGCCACGCCGCCGTTCTCCATCGCGCTCTTGGCCGTGGCGTAGGAGTCATACTTCTGCAGCGGGATGTCAGGGTAGTTCTGGGTCAGGTAGGTCTCTGCGGTAGTGCCGGAGATGACGATCATCTGGTCATCGGCATTCCAGCTGTCCAGCGACGTGATGACGTTGGAGTCCGGGGAAACGACGCCCAGTGCAACGTTCATGTAGGGCAGCGCAAAATCGACCTCCTCGGCACGCTCCGGCGTGACCGTGAAGTTGGCCAGAATGACATCGACCTTGCCGGTCTGCAGGTACTCGATGCGGTTGGCGGCCTCGGTGGAGACGTAGTTCACCTTGACGCCCAGATCCTCGGCCAGGCGGTTGGCAAAGTAGATGTCATAGCCCTGATACTCGCCGTTTTCATCGACGTAGCCGAACGGGTTCTTGTCAGAGAAAACGCCGATGTTGATCGTGCCGTCCGCCTTGATTTCGTCCAGCGTGCGGTAAACACCGTCGGCGGATGCCGAGGTCGAGGCAGTGCCCGTAGAGGCGCTGCTGCCGCAGGCGGCCAGAGACAGGCTCAGGGTTGCAGCCAGGGCCACGGCGGTCAATTTGGTTGCTTTTTTCATGGTGATATTCTCCTTTTTTCGTCTTTCGTTTTCCTCTATGTATTTCTTTCCACAAAAGGGAATCTATGTTGTAGGGGTGGGCATTGCCCGCCCGCTGCCCGATTGCCTGCATTAAGAGGCCAACCGGACAATGCTTGGCTGCGTATAGCTGCACGGGCGAGCAGTGCTCGCCCCTACTATCTTTGCGCCATTTACGGGGGATCACTTCACACTGTCAAAGGTGAAGGTGCGCAGGAACTTCTGCGCGCGCTCTGTCTTGGGGTGGTCGAAGAACGCCTCCGGCGTGCTCTCCTCGACGATTTTGCCGCCGTCCAGGAAGATGACACGATCCGCAATCGCGCGGGCAAACTGCATCTCGTGGGTGACAATGATCATCGTGCGGCCCTGCTTCGCCAAATCGAGCATAACGTCCAGCACCTCGCGGACCATTTCGGGGTCAAGGGCTGCAGTCACTTCATCGAACAACAAAATTTCAGGGTGCATCGCCAGTGCGCGGACGATGGCAACGCGCTGCTTCTGGCCGCCGGACAACTCCCGCGGGTAGCTCCTGGCCTTGTTCAGCAGGTTCACGCGGTCCAGCAGGGCCTCGGCTTCTTTCTGCACCTCGTCTTTGGGACGCTTGGCCACCTTGAGCGGAGCCAGCATAACGTTGTCCAGCACGGTCAGATGCGGGAACAGCTCATAGCTCTGGAATACCATGCCGATGCGCTGGCGCAGACTCGTCAGCCCCTTGCCGCCGTAGGCGACAGTCTCATTGCCCAGGCGGACGCGCCCGCTCTGGGTGGGCTCCAGCGCGTTGATGCAGCGCAGCAGCGTGCTCTTGCCGCAACCGCTGGGGCCTACCACCACGACGACCTCGCCGGGGCGGACGGAAAAGCTGATGTCATCCAGCACGGTATTTTCCCCATATCCCTTGACCAGATGCTCTACGGTCAAAATCGGTTCTGCCATGGTTCCTTACCTCCATTTTTTCTCTAAGTACGATGCCAGCAGGCTGATGGGCCAGCAGGCGAGGAAATACAGCAGGAACACGACCAGATAGATGCCGAATGCAGCGTTCGGGCTGGCCATGCGGTTGGCCTCAATGATCTGCTGCGCGACCTTCAGCACCTCGACGACGCCGATCATCAGCACAAGGCTGGTGGTCTTGATCATGCGGGTGATCAGGTTGATGCTCAACGGGATCAGGCGGCGCACCGTCTGCGGAATGACGATGTACCAATAGGTCTGCGCCTTCGTCAGGCCCAGCGCCTCGCTGCTCTCATACTGGTGCTTCGGGATGGAGATCAGCGCGCCTCTCACAAGGTCACTCATCTCTGCCGTGCCCCACAGCACAAACACAATGACGGATGCCGTCTCGCCCGAGAGGTCCCAGCCCCACGCGCGGGTCGTGCCGAAAAACACAAGGAAAAGCAGCACCATCTGCGGCATAATGCGGATGATTTCGAGATAAACCCGCAGGATGGCTTTTACAACGGGATTTTTGCCGCTCATCAGCACACCCAGCAGGATGCCCAGCGGGATGCTGATGGCGACGGAAAGCAGGCTGATGCGCAGGGCCACCCACAGGCCGCCCAGCAGGCGGGCCATGTTTTTGCCCTTGAACAGTACGTTAAGCCCCAAATCCGGCATAGCGCAGCCTCCTTTCCAGCAGAGACCCCAGCAGCGAAACCGGGAGCAGGATCAGCAGGTAAAAGACCACAAGAAGGAACAGGCTCTCGGTGGTTTTGTAGTACAGGCCGATGAGGTCCTTCGCCGTGAACATCAGGTCCATCAGGCTGATAGCGCTGAACACGCTGGTTTCCTTTAAAAGGAAAATGACATTAGCGACGAACGCCGGGACGCTGGTGGACATGGCCTGCGGCAGGATGACGTAGCGCATCGTCTGCATCCGGTCCATGCCGAGGCTGTAGGCGCTCTCGGTCTGGATCGGCTCGATGGATTCCAGCCCGCTGCGGAACGCCTCCGCCATGTAGCTGCCGCCCAGAAACGCCAGACCTGCAATGCCGCAGACCGCAGCGTCAGTCCTGATGCCGATCTTCGGCAAACCATAATAAATGAAAAACAACTGGACCAGGAGCGGCGTGTTGCGGCTGAGCTGGATGTAAAAGCCGACGACGCGGCGCAGCACAGGCACCTTATAATACTGGACCAGTGCGCAGACCAGCCCGATGACAATAGCCAGCGCGATACCTGCCAGCCCCAGACGCAGGGTCAGCCACGCCGCTTTTTCAAACAGCGGCAAGTACTGTGCGACCACATTCCAATCCACAAAAGGCTCCCCCTTCCCTATCGGGTCACAAAAAAATTTAGGGCAATACCGCATAATTCTAAGTGCCGATACGGCGAGCGAGGTGCGGCAGCTGCTAAGCCAAAAGCGCAGATAATACTGGATGCTGCAAAGGTGAGCGCCGCCAGTGGCGGATGCAGCGAACCGAAG
>ENA-OQBL01000636-OQBL01000636.1-human-gut-metagenome-genome-assembly--contig:-NODE-636-length-17316-cov-3.672116_pt1 | contig 17316 bp, 18 predicted proteins | sample MGYA00242747_ERZ504553 | MGnify/ENA primary metagenome ERZ504553 (study PRJEB26092, sample SAMD00036240) | human gut metagenome | host: Homo sapiens | study: EMG produced TPA metagenomics assembly of...
CACGCGCTGCTGCCATTCTTCCTGCGTGGAAGCATCAAAAAAGGGAATAGTAGGGCAGCGCATCCGCGCCAAGCTCAGTGCGCAGCACAGCGGCAACCTGCCAGGTGCCTTCTTCGTACAGCGTATCAAACTGAAAAGTAGGGTGGGCGGTGTAAAACGCTTTGTCCGCATAGTTCAGCAGCTGGCTGAACATGCTGCCGCTGGCAGTGTTGTGGCCGTAAATCAGGGCATTGGCCGTTCCGACGGCGTTTGGCGTGGCAAGGCGGCAGCGCTCATCCAAAAACAGCGTTCCGGCGGTGGAATACAGTCGGTCAAACCCGCGGCGCAGGTAATAACTGTTGTCTGCCTGAACCACAGGGTAGTTAATGTTGGTGCCGTTGATGCACAGCCAGCCTGCAAGGTCGGGATTCTGGGCGTAAAGTTCCTGATACTGAGGCAGAATATCCGCCGCCTGGGCGGCATCCGGGCTTGGATGCGGCGCGGGGGAAGAGTGGACATCACTGTCCGCACTTTCGGCGGCCAGCACATCCACCGTTGCGGCCCGCGGGGTAATGGCAATCGGGGTGGGGGAGGGCTGCTCCGTTGACTCCGCGGTGGTGGCCGGGGCTTCCGGCTGGCCGCCGCGGAATACAGTATCCCGCAGGATCAGCCCGGCAGCCAGGCAAAGCACCGCAGCGCCGCAAAGGCGCAACGCCCAGGCCCGGTGCTTTTGGCGCCGCCGCAGCGCCGTGCGTGCAGCAAACGGATACAAGCGGCTGTCCCCCCGCAGGTGAGGAAAACGGCGTGGCATAGAAAAACACCCCCTTGCATAAAAAATAAGGTAAAAAAAAGGGAGCCGCGCGGCCTCCCTTTTGGAATGGACGAATAAATCAGATACGCTTGAGCAATAACCAGGCCCGCGGAACAAACCAGAATCAACCCCAGCACAGCAGCCAGGTAAGGCACCGGAAAATCCCCGGTAGCAGGGGTATCCACCTCTTCGGCCTCGCTTTCCGCAGGAGCTTCGGTTACTTCCGTAGTGGGGGCTGCGGTCTGTGCATTGTTCACGGTATCAGCGTCAGCCACGGTGCTGTTTACGGTAATAGGTTCGCTGCGAATATTGCGGGATGAGGATGCCGTGGGTGCGGCAGTTGCGATCGAATCAGCGGAGACGGCCGCATGGCTGCCGCAGGCAACACAGAACAACAGCAGCGCAGCAACGATCACCGCACACAAAAAACGCTTCAACGGCGCAAACCCTCCCTTTTGCATAAAATAATATATCCAATGGGCACAAAAACCATACATACATGCAAAACCGCCGGCAACAGTATCCCTGCGCCAGCATGCTATATAACATCTACATGTTACCACGTTTTACGCCAATGGTCAATATGAAGCGATTAAAAAGCAGATGGTTCAGACAAAACAAAGCCAAAAACAGCGCAGAAATGCTGAAAATGTATGGCGAAAGCAGTAATTTGCACCGTCGAACCCCCAGAACCCGCCATTTGAAAAACACCGGCGCAGTGTGGCTTTCCTGAAAGGAAAAACAGAGCCGCAACGCTAAAATCTACTTGACAGCGACAGGAAAAAACGATAAAATATTAAAGCTAGTGCGGCTCCCACCGGGCCGCACGACTTTTTAATTGCTAAGGAGATATTGACAATGGCCAAAGAAGTTGTTGTTACCCATGGGGGTTATAAAAAGCTGGAAGAAGAACTGGACACCCTGAAAACTGTCAAGCGTTCCGAGATTGCTGAAAAGATCAAGGTTGCCCGTGGTTACGGTGACCTTTCTGAGAACGCGGAATACGATGCCGCCAAGGAAGAGCAGGCTGTGGTTGAAGCCCGCATTGCTGACCTGGAAGCTACCCTCAAGATTGCCCGCATCATGGATGACAGTGACCTGAGCCTGGATACCGTTTCTATCGGTATGCATGTGCGCATCCTGGCAGAGGGCGATGAGCCGGACGAAGCTGAAGAGTATGATATCACCGGTTCTACCGAAGCCGACATCGACCAGGGCCGCATCAGCGATGAAAGTCCGGTCGGCGCTGCCCTCATCGGCCACAAGGCTGGCGATAAGGTTGACGTTACCCTGCCCAGCGGCAATATTTTGGAATACACCATTCTGGGTGTCAGCCGCAGCCGCTGATCACCCCCGGATATAAAAACAGGAAAGGAACCTGCGCTATGGAACAGAACAAGCAGTCCGCCCCCCAGAACGCCGCATCGGAAGCGGCAGTACGGCGTCAGAAGCTGGCCGACCTCAAGGCCGCCGGCCACGACCCGTTTACCATCACCAAATGCAAGCAGGATGCTTTCTCTGCTGATTTGAAAGAAGAATATAAAGATTTGCCCGCTGAGGAAGATACCGGCCGTATGGTCAGCCTGGCTGGCCGTATGATGTCCAAGCGCGTTATGGGCAAGGCCAGCTTTGCCCACCTGCGCGATGCGAAAGGTGATATCCAAATCTTCGTCAAGCGTGATCTGCTGGGCGATGAAGCATACGCCGCATTCAAAAAGATGGATGTGGGCGATATCATTGCCTGCACCGGCGAAGTGTTCCGCACCAAAATGGGCGAACTGAGCGTGCGCGTGCATGAGCTGACCTTGGTTTCCAAGAGTCTGCTGCCTCTGCCCGAAAAGTTCCATGGCCTGACTGACCGTGAAGCCCGCTACCGCCAGCGCTATGTTGACCTGATCGTCAACCCCGAAGTCAAGGATACTTTTGTCAAGCGCAGCCAGATCCTGAAAGAGATCCGCGCTTACCTGGACGAAAAGGGCTTTTTGGAGGTCGATACCCCCATCCTGACCCCGTTTGAAATCGGCGCTTCTGCCCGTCCTTTCTATACCCATCACAATACGCTGGATATGGATATGGTGCTGCGCATCGAAACAGAGCTTTACCTCAAGCGCCTGATCGTGGGTGGCATGGACCGTGTATATGAGGTTGGCCGTATCTTCCGCAACGAGGGTATGGACCCCAAGCATAACCCCGAATTCACCACCATTGAGCTGTATCAGGCATTCACTGATTTCCACGGCATGATGGATCTGGTGGAAGAGCTCTACAAACGCCTGGCTCTCAAGGTCTGCGGCAGCATGGAGATCACCTACCAGGGCAAGCAGATCGACTTGGGCCACTGGGAGCGCCTGACCATGGTGGAGGCCGTCAAGAAGTATTCCGGTGTTGATTTCAATGACTGGAAAACCGATGAGGATGCCATCACCGCTGCTAAGGAGCACCATGTGGAGCTGCCCGAAGTTCCGACCAAGGGTGCGATCCTGGCAGAGTTCTTTGATGCATTTGTTGAAGATAAGCTCATCCAGCCTACTTTTATCTATGATTATCCTGTCGAAATCAGCCCGCTGGCCAAGCGCAAGCCCGATGACCCGGCGTTTACTGAGCGGTTTGAGTATTTCATTGACTGCACCGAGTATGGCAACGCATTCAGCGAGTTGAATGACCCAATCGACCAGAAAGCACGTTTTGAGCGCCAGGTTGCTGAGCGCAAGGCCATCGAGCCCAACTGCAAAGCCCAGGTGATTACGACTATGTTACCGCTTTGGAATACGGCCTGCCCCCCACGGGCGGCCTCGGCTTCGGCGTTGACCGTCTCGTCATGCTCCTGACCGACAGCGCCTCCATCCGCGATGTTCTGCTGTTCCCGACGATGAAACCCATCGACTAAAAAAGCATTGATTCCACGCCTTTTATCAACCCGGTTTGGCTGATTTGACACCACATTGACACCAAACTTGCAGAAAAGGCTTTACAAAAATAGCAGAGAGTTATCCTCTTACGGGGATGGCTCTCTGCTTTTTAGTCCAGTTGTGCATTTCTATACATAGTATGGAGAAAGTTCTATCTCCCTCTGTTAAATTCCCCCATAAATTGACGCAGGCGGCTTATCGGTGGTATAATTTACAATAATTATAAAGGCAACACCGCACAATTCCCGCCTGACGGCTTAAGCACCGCTCCGGCGGCTGCGGCACGGCATCTGCGTTGCCAAAATGCTCGATAATGTCGGGTTGCGGTACCCGCATCGTGCTTCGGGGGCAAAAGCCCCTCGCACTCTGCGACCGCTGCCCCTGCTTCGGTTCGCTGCATCCGCCACTGGCGGCGCTCACCTTTGCAGCATCCAGTATTATCTGCGCTTTTGGCTTAGCATCTGCCGCACCTCGCTCGCCGTATCGGCACTTAGAATTATGCGGTATTGCCTAAATAGAATTGTGCCCTGCATAGGGCAGAACAGAGAGGTGCGGAACGATGGAGCGTGCGGATATTGCAATTATCGGCACCGGCCCGGCGGGCGTTTCGGCGGCCATTACGGCAAAGGTACGTGGCAAAACAGTGCTGCTGTTTGGCAGCCGGGAGCTGAGCAGCAAGCTGACCAAGGCCCATAAAATTCAGAACTACCCCGGTTTGCCGGATATTGATGGTGCCCAGCTGGCCCAGGCGTTCAAAAAGCACCTGGATGTGCTGGAAATCCCAATCACAGAGAAGCAGGTCACGGCGGTGTATGCCATGGGCGGCTATTTTGGCATCCAGACGCCGGATGCCATGTTGGAAGCATCCAGCGTGATCCTGGCGGGCGGTGTGGTGATGGGCAAAACGTTCCCGAAAGAGGATGAGCTGCTAGGCCGCGGTGTGAGCTACTGTGCAACCTGCGATGCGCATTTTTACCCCGGAAAAACCGTTGCAGTCCTGGGATACAACGCAGAATCCTGCCGGGAAGCGAACTTTTTGGCAGAAACTGCGGGCAGGCTGCTGTATTTCCCTGTTGTGCCCCACGAGGTTGCTGTGAACGACCATGTGCAGGTCATTAATGAGCGTCCCATTGCCATTTTGGGCCAGACCCATGCCGAAGGCGTGCAGACGGAGCAGAATACCTATGCGGTGGATGGTGTGTTTGTATTGCGGGATGCTGTTGCACCGGACAAGTTGGTGCCGGGGCTTGCCGTGGAGGGGGCACATGTAAGGGTGGATGCCAACATGGCAACCAACCTGTCGGGCTGCTTTGCCTGCGGCGATCTGGCGGGGGAAGCCGTACCAGTACATCAAGGCGGCGGGGCAGGGCAATGTTGCAGCCCTGTCGGCTGTGGAATGGCTGGCAAAACAAAAGAAGTAAGCGTGTGTTGTGCGGCACATGATTGCGGATTCGGTGGTCCGACAGTAGGCTTAAGGCGTTAAAAACGGCACTTTATCCTGTAGAGAATATAGGGGAAAAGTGGTACAATAATTTTTAGCGCTTCGAAGCTACTGACAGGGGCACCATATAAGGGGAGGAAAGCGATGAAAAAGAAAAAAAGGAATCGCCCTTGCGCTTGCGGCGGCACTGATGATGGTGCTGCTGTTGGCTGCGTGCAGCGACAAAACCATCCGTTTGGGTGTGGCCGGCATCGGCGGCGTGTACCAGGTATTTGGTGAGGATTACGCCGCCCTGCAGGCCCAAAAACGGCGGTCAGAAGTTGGAAGTGCGTGAAACCGCCGGTCGGCGGCAAGCCTGCGGCTGTTGTCCAGCGGGTACCTGCAGATGGCGGTGGTACAGGCGGATATGGCCCAGGATGCTTACAACCAAACCGGCGCTTTTGCGGAATCTGAGGTAGAAAATAACTTCAGCACCGTGGCGGTACTGTATCAGGAAGAATGCCATATTGTTGTGCGGGCAGATTCCGGCATCAACACCGTGGAGGAGCTGCAAGGCAAGACCGTCAGCATTGGCGAGGAAGAATCCGGCACGGAGCAGAACGCCAAACAGATTCTGGCGGCTTATGGCCTAGACGAAAAGGCTGGTCAAGGAGGTCAACCTGAACTACACCGATGCGGCCAAGCAGCTGCAAAGCGGTGAGATCGACGCGCTGTTCTGTACGTCCGGCGTAAAGACCGAGATGATTGAAGAACTGGCCAACAGCTGCGGCATTGCCTTGCTGCCGGTGGATGGCAGCGCAGCGGCCCGTCTGCTGGCCGCTTATCCGGCGTACAGCCAGGGCGTGATCCCGGCGGGCAGCTACAATGGCCAGGACCAGGATGTGCCGACCATTGGGGTCAAGGCCGTGCTGCTGGCAAGTGATGAACTTTCGGAAAACACCGTAAAGCATTGACCAAGACGCTGTATGACGGGGCTGGATACCCTGCAGGCAGAGCTTGGCCTCCCCTTGGAGCTGGGCCCCGCGGATAAAATTGGGGATGCCGGTCCACGCCGGTGCGGCGGCGTATTATCAGGAGAACGGCATGGCAGCAGGGGAGGACGCAGCATGATCATAGAGCTGGATATGTACCAGACCCTTGCCATTGCGGTCGTGGTACTGATGTTGGGAAAGTTTTTGCGTAAAAAATGCAGCCTGCTGGAAAAGTTCTGCATCCCTGCGCCCGTTGTGGGCGGCGTGCTGTTTGCCGTGTTCACCTGCGTGTGCTATGTGACCGGCATTGTGGAGTTTACATTTGATGATATCCTGAAAGAAGTCTGCATGGTATTCTTCTTTACCTCGGTCGGCTTCCAGGCAAACCTGAAGGTGCTCAAAAGCGGCGGCAAATCCATGCTGGTGTTTCTGAGCCTGGTTATTGCGCTGATTCTGGCCCAGAACTTTTTGGCGGTGGGGCTGTCCAACGTGATGCGGATCAGCCCGCTGGTGGGCCTTTGCACCGGTTCCATTTCGATGGTTGGCGGCCACGGCACAGCGGGCGCTTTTGGCCCTGTGCTGGAGGACTTTGGCATTTCCGGTGCAACCACGCTGTGCACCGCTGCGGCAACCTATGGCCTGATTGCAGGCAGCATGATCGGCGGACCCATTGGCCGCCGCCTGATTGAAAAGCACAAGCTGCTGGATACCGTGGTGCAGGAGGACGACAGCCTGCTGGTGGAAGAAGAAATCAAGCACGAACGCCACGCCAGCATGTATCCTTCCGCGGTGTTCCAGCTGATCATCGCCATCGGCATTGGAACCGTTGTTTCCAAGCTGCTCTCGCTGACCGGCATGACCTTCCCAATTTATATCGGTGCCATGATTGCGGCCGCCTGTATGCGCAATATCGGCGAGTATACCGGAAAAATCACCATCTATATGGGCGAGATCAACGATATCGGCGGTATCAGCCTTTCGCTGTTTTTGGGGATCGCCATGATTACCCTGAAATTGTGGCAGCTGGCCGAACTGGCCCTGCCGCTGCTGATCCTGCTGGCTGGCCAGACGCTGCTGATGTTTGTGTTTGCCTACTTTATTGTGTTCCGCGTGATGGGCCGTGATTATGACGCTGCGGTGATATCTTCCGGCGTGTGCGGCTTTGGCATGGGCGCAACCCCCAACGCCATGGCCAATATGCAGGCCCTGTGCGAAAAATATGCACCCTCAGTTAAGGCATACCTGCTGATCCCCCTGGTCGGCAGTTTGTTTGCGGATTTTATCAACAGCCTTGTTACCACATTTTTTATCAACTTTATTTGAACCACGCTGTGCAAAGCAGTGCACGGCATGAAAAAGCATCAAGAGATGACTTGGAGGAAACATCTGTATGTTTTGGAAATGGAGTAAGAAAAAGGAACCGGTTTATCATGTTGGCAATGAAGATGTTGCCGTACCGGAAGTACATACCGGCAAGGTAGCACATGAGCAGGCCGCTCAACAGGATACCGGGGAGAAAGAAAACATCCACTACGAAAACGTGGCCATCCCAGAGGTGCATATCCCCCACAAAAAGAAAAAGTAATACGCCAAAACAAAACCGCCGCCGGGCCGCAAGAACTGCTTTCATGCCCGCCCGGCGGCGTTTTTTGTGTATGAATAACCCTGATATTTTGAGCGGCACCCCGCGCCGCAGCTGCCGGAGCGGTGCTTAAGCCGCAAGGCGGGAATTGTGCGGTGTTGCCTAAGGGTTCAGGTGTTCTCTGCCAGCCATTGGTGCATGTGTTCCCGCATCAGGGCAAAGGCAGTGGCGGTTTCGGGATTGTGTGTCTTAAAGTCCATCAGCTTCCACAGCCAGCCCTGGTCTGCCACGATGCAGCGGCTTTCGGGGTAAACCAGTTCATAAACCAGAGAGGAATGCCCCACCGCGTGGTCCGCTGGGTGCTGCTTTATGCTGCGCAGTACGGCGTGGTGCTCATAAAAAGCCTGCTGCACGGCAGGGGTAACAGGGGAGGCCAGCAGTTCTGCGGTGGTTACATTATAAATATCCTCCAGCGGGGTTTCCACATTGACCCGCAGGATGTCAATTTTATCGGCATCGCGCAGGATGTTGCAATACATTACGGTGCGCTCGTCCAGGCCGTCCGGCAGACGGTAGGCGCTGTGCCATTCCACGGCGGTACGCAGCATGGCATCCTCGAAATCATCGTCCAGGTAATCCCGGATATGCCCCTGCTCGAACAATACCTGCACCCCGGCGCGGGCGTGGTCAATGCTCTTGCTGTCATCAAAGGTGCCAAAACGGCGCAGCTGTTCAAAGCGGCCGACATCGTGCAGCATGCCGCATAGCCAGGCCAGATCCAGCGCAGTGCCCTCCAGCGCAATGCTGCGGCCAATCTGCTCACATAGGGCGGCCACACGGTAAGTGTGGTGGATTTTCAGGCTTACTTTGGGATCCTGCGCATCATAGGGTCTGATATAGGCGGCAAAAGCATCCAGAACCTTTTGGCGGTCAACAGTCACGATATCCATCTCCTGATTGGTTTTGATTCTGCTGTGATTATAGCACAAATCCGTGGGCACAGCGCCGCAAACTGCAAAAAGCAGCAAAATCGTATACTGCGCACGAAAAAACATAATCCTCTTTGGGTGCAAATCTATACAAAAGTGCAGCTTTTCCTTGACAAAAAGGCCGTGCGGCTTTACTATTAAGATATTAACCAAACAGTTGCCCGGCCAGCGCAGGAATGCACGGTGTGGGTGCCTGACGGAAAGGGAACATACGCTTATGAACAGCAAGGGTGAGGAGAACCGCAGCGTGCGGCTGACCCGCAAGCGCTTGTCCGATGCATTGATCACGCTGCTGATGCAAAAACCGGTGCGGGAAATCACCGTGCGGGAGCTGACCGAACTGGCTAACGTCAGCCGGGGAACTTTCTATTTCCATTATACCGATATTTATGACCTGATGGACCATGTGGAGCGGGAACAAATCCACACGCTGGAGCTTTTGATGGATGATATCCTGCCGCGGCTGGAAGAAGATTCCACCCCGGAAGCTTTGAGGGCGCTGTTCAGTTATCTGGACGAAAACGATGGTATTTGCAGTGTATTGCTGGGCACAAATGGGGATACTGCATTTGTGCACCGGCTGAAAGGCGTGATTGAAGAAAGTTGTCTTGGCTACCTGCGCCCGCGGGAGAAAGAAACCCAGCTGCAGCGCTATATGGTGGCATTTGCCGTTCAGGGGTGCTTTGGCAATATTGACCTGTGGCTGCAAAACGGTAAGCCTGAAACGGTAGATGAAATGGCAGATATCACATGGCAGGCTGTGCGCGCTGTGCGTGCGGCGGCTGCGCCGTGATAAATTAAGGCATAAATCGGCTTTGCTGCGCCCTGCGTAGCGGGCCATGAGCAGAAGGATGATTTTCATATGGGACTGTTTGATATGTTCAAAAAGAAGGATGCCGCACCGTCCTTCCCGGTTGTGCTGGCAGCGGATGCGGCTGGTGCTTTTGTCAAGATGGAAGATATCCCGGACGAGGTGTTTGCACAGGGCATTCTGGGCCAGTGCTGCGGTATTGACCCTTCGGAGGGCAAGGTGTACGCCCCCTGTGATGGTGAGATCACCCAGGCACCGGATACCCTGCATGCCTTTGGCATTACCACCCCCGGCGGCGTGGAAGTGCTGATCCATGTGGGCGTAGATACCGTGGAAATGAAAGGCGACGGCTTTGAATCCAAGGTCAAGCTGGGCAGCAAAGTCACCAAGGGTCAGCTGCTGCTGACGATGGACCTGGATAAGATCAAGGCAGCGGGCCACCCGGCGGTGGTTATCACCGTTGTTACCAACACCGATGATTTTGCCAGCGTGGATGTGGTTGCTTCCGGCAATGTCAACCCCGGCGATGACATGATGAAGGTGAACAAGTAATCCGGCAGATTTGAGAAATACAGGCGGCACAGGCTTTGGGCTTGTGCCGCTTTTGGGCTTTTGGGCTTTTTGATGCGCGGCTCTTCCCATTGGGGCAAAACTATGGTAAGATACAGATAGATACACCGCCGACAACCCGGCGGAACAGGAAGGAACGATAACATGAGCGCAATTCTTGCAGTATGTGGTACGGCGTTCTGTGCCATGGTCAGCGATGGCCGCATGGTGGAAGAACCAATCACAGACGGCAAAATCAAGGTGCTGACGGATGCACTGCCCAAAGTGCGCAAGCTGAACCGCAACGTGCTGGTCGGCTTTGCAGGGGATGCTGTGGCAGCAGCCCAGATCATCAATAAATTGGATGAATACGATGTGCAGTATATGACGCTGGAAAAGGCGGTCAAGGTATTGCAGCAGGCAGCCCAGCAAACGCCCTGTGCCCCAGTTGGGGTGCGGCTGCTGGTGGGCGGCCGCGGTCGCAAGGGGGATTTCCAACTGGTGATGCTGGCCAGCGCGGAGGATTATGCCCCGCAGATCCAGCCAGCCAGGGACGGCACCTATCTAATCGAAGGCGCTTGTTCCCATACTGAGGTTGCCCCATATCTGGAGCAGTACGTCAAGCCCGAAGCCGCCAGATGGCATACGCTGGACGATATTGCCAAAACACTGGATGGCTGCATTGCCAAATTGGCCGAAGCGGATCAGACGGTGAATACCAAATATTTTCGCGAACTTGTAATGTGATAAATGGGATTGCCACTGCAGACGACCCTGCTCCCTTCAAGGATACAATAAAAGGAGAAATCAAGCCATGAAAATTGCACTGATCAATGAAAACAGCCAGGCCGCCAAGAACGCCCTGATCGAGGCCACCCTGCGCAAGGTCGTCGAGCCGATGGGCCATGAGGTTGTCAACTATGGTATGTACGCAGCCGATGATGCCGCCCAACTGACCTATGTGCAGAACGGCATTCTGGCAGCGGTGCTGCTGAATTCCGGCGCAGCGGATTATGTTATCACCGGCTGCGGCACCGGCGAGGGTGCCATGCTGGCGCTGAACAGCTTCCCCGGCGTGATCTGCGGCCATGTGGAAGATCCCGTGGATGCCTATACCTTTGCTCATGTGAACGATGGCAATGCTGTTGCCCTGCCGTTTGCCAAAGGCTTTGGCTGGGGCGGCGAGCTGAACCTGGAATATGTGTTTGAAAAACTGTTCGGCTTTGGCCATGGTCAGGGCTACCCGAAGGAGCGTGTTGTGCCCGAACAGCGCAACAAGAAGATCCTGGACGGCGTGCGTTCCGTGGCGTTCCGTGACCTGTGCGATATCCTGAAAGATCTGGATCACGATCTGGTCAAGGGCGCTTTTGCCGGGGAGCATTTTGCCGAGCAATTTTTTTGCAGACTGCAAGGATGAAAAGATCGCTGCAACCGTAAAGGAACTGATGGCATAATCAGCCAAAACAGCTTTTACTGGGGCTGTCTTTGCACGGGGAACCGTGCAGGGGCAGCCCCTTTTTAATTGCTGCATTCAAAAATGATGTGCAGCGGGCGTGTGCAGCGAGGTGAAAATACACAAAAAAGCGGTGAAAGCTGGGCTGTGAAACCTGTAAAACCGGAAAATATCTCGAATTTACAGCATAATTCACAAATAGATAACAAATTATTTGTGCATAACTGATATGATAGAGCCGTCAAGAAAGAAAACTTGACGGTGCTGCAATAGAGGGCGGCACCTGCACCGCAGCCGGGAAAGCTGCCGTGCCGAGAGGAGTATATCAGTTATGAAAAAATTTATGGAACGTATGGCTCAGATCGCTTACAGCATTAACCTGGTCAATGGCTTTGACACGGAAGTTGAAGTTTTTGCCTGCGCTGAAAATTGCTGAGCTGGCCAAAGCAAGCCCCTGCATCCGATTGGGTGCGGGGGCTTTTTTTGTGCTATGTTGCCCCCAAATTCCTGCGGCAGAAATTACCAGCCCGCGGACATTATTTTTTTATATAGAACACACAAAAAGGGTTGACTAACCCGCGGTGGAATGGTAAAGTTTAAATGGTTTCATAGCGCTTTTGCAGCAAAATATGGAACCATGATGATAAAAATCCAACACAAGAGGCAGGTGGTTAAGCATGGAGATTCCCGGTAGTCCTGTGAACCGATGTAAAACTGAATATAATGGCAACCGTTGTTTCGGTGCAGAGGTGCATGCGGTGGCTCTATGCAGAGCCACTTGCTGTTTGTGCGCACATTTTTAGCGCACGGCACGCTTGCTTCATTTTGAAAGATTTCACCCTCCTTGCGCGTCTGCGTTGAAACAACGGCTGCACAGGGAGGATTTTTTATGGCAAACAACACCATTGCTGTGCTGCGCCAGATGCTGGCCAGCCTTGACGATGCCAAAAAGTACCAGAGCCTGCGTGATGTCATGTCTACCATGAACGCGCCGGATCTTGCCGCCGTGTTTGAGGACCTGCCCGAAGAAAAAATGCCGGTGCTGTTCCGTCTGTGCCCTAAGGACCTGGCGGCCGATGTGTTTGCGGAGCTTAGCCCCGAAACGCAGGAAGCGCTGATCCGCGGCCTGACTGACCGCGAGCTGAAGAGCGTGGTGGAGGAGCTGTGCGTGGACGATGCCACCGACCTTGTGGAGGAAATGCCTGCCAGCGTGGTCAAGCGTATCCTGGCCCAGGCAGAGCCGGACACCCGCAAGATGATCAACGAACTGCTCAAATACCCGGAAGATTCCGCCGGCGGCGTTATGACGACCGAGTTCATGGAGCTTGCCCCCGATTGGACCGTGCGCAGCGCCATGGATGCCATCCGCCAGAACGGCATTGATAAGGAAACCATCAACAACTGTTACGTTACCCGCAAGGACCGTACCCTGGTTGGCGTGGTCAGCCTGCGTGCCCTGGTGCTGGAAAAGAACGAGCAGCGCCCGGTTGAAGAGCTGATGAACCCCAATGTGGTCAGCGTTGTAACCAGCACTGACCGTGAGGATGCCGCCCAGCTGATTGAAAAGTACGGCTACCTGGCTTTGCCGGTGGTGGATAAAGAGAACCGCCTGGTTGGTATCCTGACGGTTGATGACGCTATCAGTATTTTGCAGGATGAGGCCAGCGAAGACATCGCGAAGATGAACGCTATGACCCCCAGCGATAAGCCATATTTCAAGCAGTCCATGCGGGATGTTTACAAAAGCCGTATCCCCTGGCTGCTGTTCCTGATGCTCAGCGCAACCTTCTCCAGCCTGGTGATCCGCGGGTATGAAAGCGCGCTGGCCGCCGTTACTGTGCTGACCGCCTATATCCCTATGCTGACCGATGCGGGCGGCAACGCGGGCAGCCAGAGTACCTCCACCATCATCCGCAGCATGGCGGTGGGCGATATTACCCCCCACGATCTGCCGCGTATTATCTGGCGTGAATGCCGCGTGGCCCTGATGTGCGGTGTGACGCTGGCCGTGTGCAACTTTTTCAAAATGCTGCTGCTGGACCGCATCGCGGCTCCGGTGGCGCTGGTCGTCTGCGTCACCCTGATCTTTACCGTGCTGCTTTCCCAGTTGATCGGCGTATTGCTGCCGGTGATTGCGGAAAAGTTCAAGATCGACCCGGCGGTCATGGCTTCGCCCCTGATCACTACCATCGTGGATACCACCACGCTGTTGATCTACTTCAACGTGGCCAAGATGGTGCTGCATATCTGATGCAGAGTTTTTGAACACAAAGTCGAACAACTGTTAATTGTACCATGCCGCAAGGCATGGTATAATTTTTTGTAGAACATAATTTGGAAAGAAACAATAGATGCCCACTGCACGGCCCGGCGGCTGCCGGTGCTGCATATTATGCTACTATATAAAAGGAAGGAATATACTTTATGAATATTCAGGGGCTTTTATACCGGCAGGGAGTTTGACGCGGATACCATTTTTTGGTGCGCACCCCTATGAGGGCGGGACCCACTTTGCTGTGTGGGCACCGTCTGCACGGGATGTAAAGGTTATCACCAGCGGCCTGAGCGATGGCAGCTGGGCAGAATGGCAGATGCACCGCAGCTATTCCGGCTGCTGGGAGGCAGACGTTGCCGGGGTAACGCGCGGCACCTGCTACCAATACCGTGTGTGTGGCGCAGACGGCAGTGTGGTGGACCACTGCGACCCTTACGGTACGGCCATGACACTGCGCCCAGATGGCCGCAGCATTGTGTGGGGCGCACCCACCTGCCAGTGGACGGATTCCGCCTGGATGGCAAAGCGCAGCAAGAACTTTGATGCTCCGCTGAACATTTACGAAGCACAGGCAGGCAGCTGGCGCTGCAAGGAGGATGGCACCCCCTATACTTATTCTGAACTGGCCAAACAGTTGCCCGCCTACCTGAAAGAAAACGGCTACACCCACCTGGAGCTGATGCCGCTGAGCGAATACCCCTTTGACGGCAGCTGGGGCTACCAGACCACCGGCTTTTTTTGCGCCCACCAGCCGCTACGGCACGCCGGACGAGCTGTGTACCCTGATCGATGCCTGCCACGCGGCGGACATTGGCGTGATCTTTGACTTTGTGCCGGTCCACTTCGCTGTGGATGAATACGGCCTGAAACGCTTTGACGGCACCGCTCTGTACGAATACCCCGCCGCAGCGGTGGGGGAGAGCGAATGGGGCAGCTGCAATTTCATGCACTCCCGCGGCGAAATCCGCTGCTTTTTGCAGTCGGCCGCTGATTACTGGCTGCGCACCTTCCACGCAGACGGCCTGCGCATGGATGCCGTCAGCCGCCTGATCTACTGGCAGGGCGACCCCGCCCGCGGTGTGAACGGCTCTACCCTGGAATTCTTGAAGAATATGAACCAGGGGTTGCAGCAGCGCCACCCCACCGCCATGCTGATTGCCGAAGATTCCACCAACTTTGAAAAAGTGACCGCCCCCGTGGAATACGGCGGCCTGGGCTTTGACTACAAGTGGGACCCTTGGCTGGATGAACGATACGCTGGACTACTTCCAAAAAAACACCGGAAGAACGCAAATCCAACCTGGGCAAGCTGACTTTCTCGATGATGTATTTCTGGCGGGAGCATTACATCCTGCCGTTCAGCCATGATGAAAATGTTCATGGCAAGGCGACCATCCTGCAAAAGATGTACGGCGAGTATCAGGATAAGTTCCCCCAGGGGCGTGCGCTCTATCTGTATATGGCAATTCACCCCGGCAAGATGCTGGACTTTATGGGCAACGAGTTTGGCCAGCTGCGGGAATACGATGAAAGCCGCGAGCAGGACTGGCTGCTGCTGGATTACCCCATCCACGAGGCCTTCGCCAACTACCGCCGCACATTGAACGAACTGTACCGGAAATATGATGCGTTCTGGAGCGGAGAATACAACCCGGACCATTTCCTGTGGCTGGACTGCGACCACCCGGAACTGGATGCCTGCGCCATCCTGCGCAAAGGGCAGGAAGCCACCGTGTTTGCGGCGTTCAACTTTGGTGATACCGAGCTGAAAGACTATGAGCTGACCCTGCCCGGCAAGGGCAAGATCACCCCGCTGCTGAACAGCGATTGGAACTGCTTTGGCGGCAGGACCGCCCGCCCCAAAGCCCTGCGCAGCAAAACAACCACCGGCAGCGTAAAGCTGACACTTGCGCCCTACAGCGCCCAGCTGTACCGCTTTGAACCGGCAGTGGAAAAAGAAGCAAAGTAAAACTGGGGTGTATCAGAAAAGTCGAAAATATCGTCTATTTCTACAAACGCAGCCGGATTTTGCGTTAAAAAGCCTTGGAAGCCACAAAGGATTCCTGCGGCTCTTTGCCTTAAATCCTGCTTGTGTTTGCGAAATATCCGTCATTTTCTTTGTTTTCAGATATACCTTAGGCAATACCGCATAATTCTAAGTGCCGATACGGCGAGCGAGGTGCGGCAGATGCCAAGCCAAAAGCGCAGATAATACTGGATGTCTTATCGAGCATTTTGGCAACGCAGATGCCGTGCCGCAGCCGCCGGAGCGGTGCTTAAGCCGTCAGGCGGGAATTGTGCGGTGTTGCCCTTAATAAAATCCAAAATGGCACCCGGCACAAATTTTTGAGTTTGTGTCGGGTTTATTTTGCCAGAACGTTATTTTTGCCTGCGATTACTTGCCTGTTTGGGATGGATGTGGTAAACTGATACGGTTAATGCAAGAAAAAAACACTTGGATGCGGAAAGTGGAAAGGGGTAAAACGGATTGTTGAAACAAATGACAGCGCTGCTGCTGGCAGCGGCTTTTGCCTGCGGGGTGGCACTCCCGGCAATGGCGGAACAGGCCACGCCGGAAACCGCAGCCCAGCCCGGCCCGGCCCCACAGAATGGGCAGACGAAGCACAGGATGTGACCGAAGCAGAAGAAGCACCGGTGTATCAGCAGGCTGATGCGCAGGAAGTGGCAACGGGGGAAACCGCAGCATCACTGACCGTTACGGCAGCAGACTGCACGGCACAGTTTATTGATGAAGCGTACCGCCTCTTCTTGCCCGTCAATACGGACATGGCAGCTCTTACGATTGAAACTGGTGCCGAGCTGGCCGCCGCGGATGCAGAGGGACTGACTATGGACGGAACCACTGTCAGCGGCGATTTTACCAACATCGAAACCCTGAACCTGACCTTTACGGATGGCAAAACGGCGCGGGTGGAACTGTACAAATCCCAGCTGCCCAGCGTATCCTTTACCCTGAACGGTGTGACCCTGGATGAAATCCAGGCTGGCTCCAAGGATGTCAAATACAAGGGCAACAGCGTGACGATCAGCCAGGCCGGCGGGAGCGACCTGACCGATACCAATGTTGAGTTCAAGGGCCGCGGCAACACCACCTGGACGCTGGACAAGCGTCCCTACCAGTTCAAGCTCAGCAGCAAAGCCAAGGTATTGGGCATGGATAAAGCCAAAACCTGGCTGCTGATCGCCAACCGGCAGGATACTTCCATGATGCGCAACAAGGCAGTGTATGACCTTGCCAACGCCATGAGAGAATGGGCTCCGGATGGCCGCTGGGTGGATGTGTGGATCGATGGCAGCTATCAGGGCTGCTACCTGCTGTGCGAAAAAGTGCAGGTGGGCACCAACCGCGTGGAACTGGAGCAGGAGGATGGCATCCTGGCTGAAGCGGACAACATTTATTATAATGGTGAAGAGTACTGGTTTACCGGCAACCAGAGCGGCACCCACTTTACTTTAAAGGATTCCGCCGCCGATGACTTGGACGAGCAGGACTCTGCCACCCTGAAAGCCTGGTCCGGCTTTGAA
>ENA-OQBL01000637-OQBL01000637.1-human-gut-metagenome-genome-assembly--contig:-NODE-637-length-17289-cov-4.979082_pt1 | contig 17289 bp, 17 predicted proteins | sample MGYA00242747_ERZ504553 | MGnify/ENA primary metagenome ERZ504553 (study PRJEB26092, sample SAMD00036240) | human gut metagenome | host: Homo sapiens | study: EMG produced TPA metagenomics assembly of...
CCGGCTGAAGGATTGGGCTTGGGAATTCTTCAGCCGGAGATTGGAATCCTTCAGCCGGATTGGTATTCTTCCGATTCTTGGGGGAATTGGTTTTCCTGAAGGATATTTTCGGCTGAAACATTTCACAATGCATATCCTTCAGCCGGAATGCCGATGGGACAGGGCGTTTGTGGAGTGGCTGAAAGATCTGAAGGCAAAAAATAAGGCGTTTCGGCATGTAGATGCCGTTATGGAAAAAACAACAGGTCAAATTTTAAAAAGCTCTTGTTCTTTCAATGAAAACGTCTTGTTCATTTTTTTTAAAGACCTTGTTCTTTTCAGAAAAGAACAGGACGTTTGAAAGGTTAGTAACCTGCATGTCGGAAGGTTAGTAACGTGTGGGGCGACACGTTACTAATGTGTGGGTTGTAAGATTAGTAATGTTACAGGTGAAAGATTATATATCTTACAAGTGATACATATCATACAGGTATGAAGTTTCAGTATATGTTTGATAATAAAACAGTAGGTTATCTTTTTTACGATTATCCAGTTCAATGAACTCTTTTCGGATGAATAAGTTTCTTATGTTTTTCAATATGGCAGATTTTTCAACTTCGATAGTCTCGGTGTCACAGCCTTTCAACCCTTTGTAACATTTTACTTTCATATAGGTATCGTTTTGATCGATATTTCCTTTTCAGATCACCGGAGTGTTTCAATTCGTTCTGCTGTTGGTCAGCGCAAGGTTCACCACCTGCTCCTCTCCGCCACGCAGCTCGGTCAGTCCGTCAGGGATGGCATAGGTGATTATTTGACCGCTCACGGTGATTTCTATCCACGGGGTGTCGCTGACGACGGGCTGAGGGAAGAGGATGGCGCGGAAGCGGTTGCCGTCACCGTCAGTGGATTTCAGAGGGGTGAAGTCGGAGAGTGTCCTGTGGGTAGTCACCTTGCCGTCATAGCCTATAGTACCCGTGGAACGCATATTCTTTATCACGATCGTGGCGTTATTCACATCCTCCTGCGTCAACGTGCCGGGCGTGGCGGAAAGGCTGAGGCTGACCGTGAGGCGGTACATTACGTGGCGGAAGTCGAGGGGAACGGCACCGTCGCTTTCCACACGGTGGAGGGAGGAGGCATGAAGCAGGTCGGTGGCGGCGTATTGCTCCTCGGTGCTCTGGTCGGTGGGCAGGGTGAGTTCTTGGATTGTTTCCATGTAGGTGCGTGCCGGGAAAAAGGCAAAGAAATTGAGCTCGGCGCTGTTGCCGAATCCTTCCCACGTCAGGTTGTCGGCTTCCCATGTGCCGTTGCGGAAGATAGCGGGATATATCATAGCGGATTCGGGGCGGTCCTCATGGGCGATGAATATCTCCGTTTTGTCACCGTTGTTGAAGCTGCCCTTACCGTCGTCGTTGATGGTGGCGCGTGTGGCGGGGTCGGCGGCGGCATCGCTGCCCGTGAAGCCGGCGATAGCGGTAGTGAAGCGGATGGTGTTGCCGTTGTCCGTGCCGCTATCGGGAGTCAGTGCATCGTCCTGCGAGCAGGCCGATAATCCGACCACACCCGACAGGATGGCGATAAGGCATATATTCTTTTTTATTATTTTCATATCGTTGCGTTTGTTAAATTACGTTGTTTTTATGGATTGTGGTTGAAGTTCCCGAAGTTGAACTTTGGCGGTGCCGAAGCTGAACTTCGACCGACTCGAAGTTCAGCTTCGGGAAAGGTGCGGATTATGGCTGCTGCGCAAAGCTGATGCTCTTCCATTGCATGAGGTAGCCGCTGCCTTTCTTCCCAGCCCATTCGTTGCCGTTGTGGACTTTGGGGAGGGCCGTGCCATCGGGCTTTTTGTCGGCGTTCAGCACGAGGTCGCAATTGGCGGGGTCGAATGCGTTCGCTCCGGAATGAGCGGCTCTGTTCTGAAAAACGCTGGTGTTCCCTATATTGCTGGTATCATCATCTATATTAACGAAATCTCCGGCTGCTGCGGCTTCTATCCGGGTGAGGCTGCTACAGCCCGTTACGATATAATTGCCGAACCGGGTACATGCCGGCAGTTTGAGCGTTTCGAGGCTCGTGCATCCGTAGAAAGCAGCCAAATCTATCGCTTCCACATTATCCAGCGTGAGTTCCGCCAATGAAGTGCATACCTGAAATGCGTATTGATCAATCCGGGTGAGCTGCGGAAGATTCACCGTAGTCAGCGCAGTGCAATTGAAAAAAGCATATTCTCCGATTACCTGCACATCACCGGGCAACACCACCTCCTGCAAAGCAGTGCAACCTGCAAAGGCGCTGCCGGGCAGTGTTGCCGATGTTCCCCAGCCCGTCACTCCGCTGAGGTCGCATTTCGTGATTTTCGTATTATAGGCAAATGCACCCAACTGACCATCGCCCATTCCTGTCTTGGAAAGTTCGCCCGTCAGCTTGATTTCGGTGTAGCCTGCGGCGAGGGCGGCCCGGATAGTTAGCTGTGCTTCGTCGGCGGTCATGGAGGTCATGTCGATGTCGCCGGAGGTGGGGGGTGGGAAACCTTTCGGGCACAGCTTGATTTGATGATCCGCCGGGTCGAGGTAAATCTCGAAGTTGCCGTCGTATTTCATCGACTGCCCTCCATAGAGGCTGACCATTGACTCTGGATTCACTATCAAATGATCGCAGTCCGCCTGCGTCAGTTGGTAACCGCCGGTTCCCCCGGCGATGGAGATTATGTCGACCAAGTAGAGCTTGAGGTGCACATCATCCGTGAGGGCTTTCGGAACGGAGATAAGGGGGTTGGAAACGGGCAGAATGCAGTTTAGATTTATGTAAGCCCCGTCGGCGGTCTTTCCCCCGTTCAGCACGAGGGTGGCGCCCTCCATGACTTTTGCACAGCCCGAACTGCCTGCCGCGTAAGACAATTCGCAGCCGTCACCCAGTTCCAATGCTGCTTTCTCGTCGGAAACCACAATCACAGGCATATTACCGTTGCCGTCCAATATCACGTTCCCGCCCAGCGTAATCCTGCCGTTACAAACACCTACCACGGCAGAATATGAGTTTGGAGCTTGAACCAACTTGATATTGGTGAGTTCGATATAGACGGCATCAGCGTCGGTATTGGCATTTCCGAGGAAGTAATAGCTGCCCGCTTCCCAAGCGAGGGTGTGGCCGCCGCCGTCTATCTTGAAGTAGCCGCTGCCGTTTATGTATGTGCGGCTGCTACTACTACCTCCTGCGGGTATCGTGATGTCGCTGCCCAGCGTAATGAGCGTAGGGGCGTCGGCCGAGCCGCCGCCCGTCTGCAGGGCTTCGTGCAGGGCTTCGTAGGTGGTGATGCCGGAAGTACCGCCGCCTATCACCACTTCATCCGTAATCTCCGGCTGCGTGTCCCAGCCGGAGATGTTGCTGCCGGTGAGTTCCACTTCAGTGTCGCCCGTGCCGGATTTTTTCTTCAGCTTGAGGTTGAGGGTGAGCCGCTTGCCGCTTTCGAGGCGGGTTTGGTTGCCGGGTTCGGCAGTGTTCAGGTCGGCAGGTACATGATAGTACCACACATCCTCGCCTACGGTTATTCTGAGCCATTCCGCACCTGCGGTGAGGTCTTGCGGTGCTACTTTCCAGTCGGCATTGGCGCCACCTTCGTTACTGAGGATTACACTGCCATCTACCCGGTCGTAGTTCACCACGCCGGTCAGCAGGTTCACCTCCACGCTGGCAAACATCGTTGGCGCGCCATTCTTTGCCACGGAGTTTATTAGGGCGGAAGACAAGTTCGTGCCGGTCATGCCATCGCCCGCTGCTAGGTTGATGACGAGCCGGTGCATCAGATGCTTGAATGTCAGTGCCACCGTTTTGCCCTTGCTTGCGGTGGCGGTGGCGTGGAGCAGGTCGTCCGTGTGGTTCCACGCTTGGGGCATATATAGGTATGCCGCCGGATCGTCAATGTCTGGCATGGTGTTCGTGATGCGTGGGTAGTGGGCTGGAGAAAGTGACCGCTTCCGTTTCACTCAGGTCTTTCCAATAGAGCGGATTGCTGTTGCCGGCCCGGTAAGCGATGATTTTGGTTACTGTATGCCGGGGATGTGGCATCTCCGGTAAAAGTGTACATGCCCCATTCATCGGCAGGCTCGAATGAGCCTGCGCCGTCGGCATCGAGCTGCGGCGCGCGTGTCTGCACTCCCTCGATGTCGGCGGTGATGTGTACCGCGCCTTCGGGCAGGGTGTTGCCGCCCGGCAGGTCGTCGTTGTGGCAAGCCGTCAGTGCCAGCATGGCCAGCACCAAAAAGGTGAATAAGTATCTTGTTGCTTTCATATCATGAGTTTTGTTGTTTGTCAAAATCAGATTTCCAAATTACCCGACACTGTGCCTTGCGTGTCCCACGGTTGGATCGTGGCATTCACTTCCACTTCCGTACCTACAGGTGTGCGTTTCAGCGTAATGGTGAAAACAGTTTTCTTGCCTTGCTCGAAGGTACGCTCGGCTTCCACCGGCCATGTCAATACAGTGCCGCCCGTCAGGGTTAGTTTCAAATTCCTTCCGCTTGCACCCTCTTGCGGCAGGATGATGGCGGAGGCGGTCTTGCCATCGGCGGCCGTGTTCAACGTAAGGGTGGCGAGGTCCTGCCCGGCAGTCAGCGTGTTCTGCAACACGTTGAAGTCTGCTGCTACGGGCTGTTTGCTCAGCGTGATGCCCATGCCTGCCAGTTCCGCATCACTCACGCCTTCACCGGCGGTCAACTCTACTTCCACACGGCTTAGGCGGTGGAAGAACTTCAAATCGACAGTATTGGTACTTTTGTCCTTTCCCGTGGCGTTGTCGCTCCGCAGCAGGTCGATGTCGGCAGGGGCCTTTTGGTCGCTCACATCCACCTTATATATATCGTCCGTCAGGTCGGTTTGCGGGTAGTAAGCAATGAAGTCCACCTTCTCATCCGCATTCAAAGGAAAGTAAATGGTCTGTTCTGTTCCGGCAGGTGTAAACTTTCCATCTCCGGCGGTGGTCACATACTTGCGGTTGGTGGCGTCGTCCGTCACTGTCTTCATTCCGTGTTCCAGCATATAGATACCGATACCGTCGTTTGCCTCCCATGTGTCGGTCGTGGCGCGGGGAAGCGTGATTTCTCCGGCAAAGGAAACGGCTATACGTCCGTCATCCACTTGCGGTTCATTTTCATTATTGCTACATGCGGCTATCATCAGGGCTGCCATGCCGATAACAGATAATTTTGTTTTCATCATACTATTTGTCATTTTTAAATTTGTTACTTGATGGTTATATTCACCACTTCCTGTACCTGCCAATCGGTGATGTTGCTGTACCTGCCGGAGTGTTGTTGCGGGCATCTGCTGTCACGCAGTTTCCGTCACGGGTAAATGCAGGTGCGGTGGTCATCGGTTCCCCACCCGGCGTCTGTGTATTGGCTTGGATGTCTTTTCTTGGGACGCGGCTGCTGTTTCGGACAGCTTTTGAAGGCCAGTTAGGGTCAGTTCGTCCTGTTTTGCGTTTTCTGCCGTTTTCACCTTGAACATATTATTTTCCTCCACAAAATGGAATACCATTTGCGGAGCTTTGTTTGTTGCCGGCGCAAACATCGGTGCGGCAACCATAGCCAGTAGTGTGTATACAAGCATAGTTTTCCATGCATTCATATCAGTATGGTATATTAGTGTTTTTTAATATAGGATGCCTTGCGGCTGTTTTTCGTGCAGAAAGAGAAAAAAACGGGTTGCTGAAGAAGCTTTTGTGTTGCACAAAAATATAACATGTAAGTAAATGATTGCAAATAAAATCAATTGTCTTTCGTTCAAGTCAATGAAAGACAATTCTTTATATGCTGAAAAGCAGGAAAACTAACGAAAGACAATGTTTAATTAGCGAAAGACAATTTTATCCAAGTACGAAAAACAGTGTGGCAGTTGAGGACATTCAGAAAAAACAGGCACATCATTCACCGGTAATCTGATGCGCTGGATGTGGGAAAGATGATTTGGAAGGCAAAGATGTCAGGAGGATGTTTCGATTTCCGCATCAGTGTTCTTTAAGTAGATTTGTTTACAGTAACTTTTGGGAGTCATTTCCATCATTTTTTTGAAATCTCTGTTGAAATTACCGCTATTGTTGTATCCTACCATTTCACATACTTCTTCTATCGTATATCCGGGATTTTCGGCAAACAGACGGGCTGCTTCGCGCAAACGAAGCTCCTTGCGCCACGGACGGAAATCCATTCCGTAATGGTCTTTCATATATTGCCGGAAGAATGATTGGGACACTCCGAAAGAATCTACCACGATACCGGAAGGGATATCCTTCTCACAGTATGCTTTCTCATCTACATATTTTTGTAATCTTTCTTTTAATAGCCGCTCTTTTTCTTGAAAAACAGTTTTTGACTTTTCCTTGTTCTCTTTTACGGACTTGTCTGTTTCGCCCATGTCTGTTTCCATCGGATGTGCATAAATCTTTGTTTCGGGTGGAACAGCCGCAATGACCGGAATCGCAAATTTCATCCTGCGATAGTAGTTGACGAACCACATCACCATGAAGCTGTAATAAAGCACATACAGTGGAACAAAGAATTTGTACCAGTCGGTAAAAAATAAAATGGGTATAGCCATGATCCCAATAGCCAGTGCACTATAAAATCCGGTCTTTACCCATGCCAGACGATTCTCTTCGTCCTCATCATAATAGTCCTCTACCTCTTGTACCGTCTTGCGGTAAGCTTGCGTGAATTTTCGGGTATAGATAGTTAACTGGATAATATAAGCGGCGATGCCCGTATAAAAGAACCACAAATAATAGTCTATAAAACAAAACAAGGCGACAAACAGGATAATGCCTGCCGCTGCAATGCCTCCGGCCTGTCGGAACACTATGCTCCATCTGACTTCACCCGGACGTATGAAAACCAACATGGATATGGTAAAAAGAAAAGCCTGAAACGATGCAACGAAAAGTGTACTGGCAGGTTCAATACGATGGTCATAACCCGTAAAGCAGCATACCAGACTGAGAAGGGCGAGTACGAAATAAGAGGGCACAAGGATATTACGGGCCTTCCGTAACTTTTCTAATCCGCATTCCGGCGGTATCGTTGTAGTTGCTAGCATGCTTCCCAGCATCGCTACTATGAAAGCTGAAGTTCCCATCAAAATTTTATATGTCGTTTCATCCATGTGTTCAAATCGTTAGGGTTACAAAAGTAGTCCTTTTTTGTATTGCGTGCCAAATAATTGGTTTTCAAAGAATAAGAAAAAATAATGATGCCCGTTGTCTCCTTTTCCGCCGAATAAGAATAGATTGGAGAAATTCTTATGATTAAAAATGGAGTTAATAAAAAATATACCAGTCTACACAGACTGTTCTGAATCTTGCCGTATTTCAGTTTTCTTTTTCTTATACAAAAATGAAAAAAGGAAGTAGAGATGGCTGATTAAACTGTTTTATGAGCTTATTGCCGTTTTTTAGCTATTGGAAACATATTGGTTAAGGAAATATTCAAAATATTGCAGATAGAGGGCTATAGTTAACGAAAAAAGGGGTGCATGATGAACACCCCTTTTGCTCAGTAAAGATAAGGCCTTATCTTTACTGGTTGTTTGTAACATTCTAGTTGCGGAATTTTAATCCGTCACCCGCTGTTTCTACGATAATCGGTTTGCTTCGGTCCACTTCCTGTGACAATAGCTTTTTGGACAAATCATTCAGCAAATAGCGTTGGATGGCACGTTTCACGGGACGGGCGCCGAATTCGGGATCATAGCCTGTGCTGGCAATGAAACGGACGGCCTCATCGGTCATTTCCAAAGTAATGCCGTTGCCGGCCAGCATATTCTTGATACCGTTGATTTGTAACATCACAATCTGTTCTATCTCTTCTCTGTTCAAAGGCAAGAACATGATTGTTTCATCTATACGGTTCAGAAACTCCGGCCGTATCGTTTTTTTCAACATGGACATAACCTCTTTCTTCGTCTCTTCAATCACCACTTCGCGATTCTCGTCATTAATCTTTTCGAACTGGCTTTGAATGTATGCGCTGCCCAGATTGGAAGTCATGATGATAATTGTATTCTTGAAGTTTACCGTACGTCCCTTGTTGTCAGTCAGACGTCCGTCATCCAAAACTTGCAGCAGAATATTGAACACATCGGGATGTGCTTTTTCTATTTCATCAAACAATACCACAGAGTATGGTTTGCGTCGGACGGCTTCTGTCAACTGACCGCCTTCATCGTAACCTACGTATCCGGGAGGCGCTCCGATCAGACGGGATACAGAGTGTTTCTCCTGATATTCGCTCATGTCGATACGCGTCATCAGACTCTCGTCATCAAACAGGTAGTCGGCCAATGCTTTGGCAAGTTCTGTCTTACCTACACCGGTAGTACCCAGGAAGATGAATGAACCTATCGGACGTTTCGGATCCTGTAATCCGGCACGGCTACGGCGTACGGCATCGGATACGGCTGCTATGGCTTCATCCTGACCTACCACACGCAAATGTAATTCTTGCTCCAGATGAAGCAATTTGTCACGTTCGCTTTGCAGCATCTTGTTGACCGGTATCCCTGTCCACCGTGAAACAACATCGGCAATGTCCTCAGCGGTAACTTCTTCCTTTATCATGGCACTGTCACCCTGCTTGTGTTTCAGGTCTTCTTGAATATCCTTGATCTCGTTCTCTAAAGCCTGTAATTTCCCATAACGGATTTCGGCTACTTTACCGTAATCTCCCTCACGTTCCGCTTTCTCGGCTTCGAATTTCAATTGTTCTATTTCCTGCTTGTTTTGCTGAATCTTGTTGACCAGTTCCTTTTCACTCTGCCATTTGGCTTTGTAAGAGGTTTCCTGTTCTTTCAGTTCGGCAATCTCTTTATTCAGTTGTTGTAATTTCGGCTCGTCTTTTTCACGTTTGATGGCCTCACGTTCAATTTCCAGTTGTTTCAGGTGACGTGAGATTTCATCCAGTTCTTCAGGCACGGAATCACGTTCCATACGCAATTTGGCAGCAGCTTCATCCATCAGGTCAATAGCCTTGTCCGGAAGGAAACGTTCGGTAATGTAACGGTTACTCAATTCTACAGCGGCAATGATGGCTTCATCTTTGATACGTACCTTGTGATGGTTTTCGTAACGTTCTTTTAACCCACGGAGAATGGAGATGGTGCTCAGCGTGTCCGGTTCGGCTACCATAACGGTTTGGAACCGGCGTTCCAATGCCTTGTCCTTTTCGAAGTACTTCTGATATTCGTCCAAAGTAGTGGCTCCGATGCTGCGGAGCTCACCACGGGCCAAGGCGGGTTTTAATATATTGGCGGCATCCATGGCACCTTCACCTTTACCGGCTCCGACCAAGGTATGGATTTCATCGATAAACAGGATGATGCTGCCTTCGGCTTTGATTACTTCATTGACAACAGATTTCAGACGTTCTTCAAATTCACCTTTGTATTTGGCTCCGGCAACCAGTGCGCCCATATCCAATGAGAAGATTTGTTTGTTCTTCAAGTTGTCGGGTACATCACCTCGGATGATACGGTGTGCCAAGCCTTCAACAATGGCGGTCTTACCGGTACCCGGCTCACCGATTAAAATCGGATTATTCTTGGTACGGCGGCTTAATATTTGTAATACCCTACGTATTTCTTCATCACGCCCGATAACCGGATCAAGTTTTCCGCTGCGGGCAGCCTCATTCAAATTAATGGCATATTTGCTTAAGGATTGATAAGTGTCTTCACTGGATTGTGAAGTTACTTTTTCACCTTTACGTAGTTCTGCTATGGCGGAGCGCAGCTCTTTGTCTGTCATTCCCGCGTCTTTCAATATGGTAGCGACAGTACTCTTTACATTCAACAAGGCCAGGATAATAGCTTCCAGTGAAACGAATTCGTCACCCATCTCTTTGGAATACTGTACGGCTCTTTGTAATATCTCGTTGCTTTCACGGCTAAGGTAAGGTTCTCCTCCCGAAACCTTAGGCAGTGAGTCAATTTGCTTGTCGATGACCAATGCGATCTGCTGGGCGTTCATTCCCAATTTCTGGAAAATGAAGTTGGTGACGTTTTCACCTACTTTCAGTACTCCGGCCAACAGATGCACAGGCTCGATAGCTTGCTGTCCGCGGGCTTGAGTTACGTTCACCGCTTGTTGCACTGCCTCCTGTGATTTAATTGTGAAGTTGTTAAAATTCATATTGTATCTCCTTTCTAAATATTATTCAAATACCTATTGAAAACGTAACTGTCACTGCTTTGTTCAGTGGCTTTTGCGATTTCATTTGATAATCGTCAAATAGTTTGCCAAAAAGAAAAATGAAAGCTAATGAAGTAAAATAAGAAGACAAAATGGCAGGCTCTCCGGCTTTTAAATGAAAAAAAGGTCCGAATTGTACACAAAATGGCAGATAACTCTTTTTGCAAGCAGATGATAATTGCTATCTTAGCATCGAAATCATAAAATGAAAACGAGATGACAAATGAAATAAAGTTTGCAGATACTGTAATTCTGGTGGATGTAGCCTATGTAGACAGGGTGGCGGGTGATTTATCCAAACATTTTGGTGACGTGGTGGGCCGTAAGTTGCCGAAAGCGGATTTACCGGTGTTGTTGGAATGTCTGTCACTGGATAGTGGAATACCCTTGGGGGAGAATGCAGTTCAGGTATTATTTATTTATGACGAGGAAAGTAAGAAAATGGATGCTTTTCAGCCGTCGGATTTGGAAAAGGAATTAAATAACGTGGCTTTCAAAAGCCAGTTGGGAGAGTTTGCACTTTATTCTTTCGAACCATCGGATATGGCTAGTCGCGAAGAGTTGTTTCTGGAGTCTTTGAGAGTGGTGGTTGATGCAAAAGAGGTGAAACGGGTGATTATTGTCCCTGCCGAAGAAGAATATGGAGATAAAGTTCCTGCTATATTAAATAAGGTGGACGGAAAAGAAAAAATGACGGTATTCGGTATGAATCCTCCAACCAGTGAAGTCGCTTATCAGTGGGAGATGTTTGGATTCGCTGTTTTACAGTCGTTAGGAATTAAAGCAGACGAACTATAATCATTAAAAAACATGTCTGATTTCAGGTTAAGAGTATTCAGTAGTGTTGCGAAAAACCTCAGCTTTACAAAGGCTTCGCAAGAGCTGTTTATCAGTCAGCCGGCTATAACCAAGCATATTCAGGAATTGGAAACGATGTACCAGACACGCCTTTTTGAGCGAATGGGGAACAAGATCTTGCTGACTGATGCAGGCAGGTTGTTGTTGGAGCATTGTGAGAAAATTTTGGAAGATTACGGACGCTTGGAGTACGAGATGAACTTATTACGTAATGAGCATACCGGTGAGTTGCGCTTGGGAGCCAGTACTACAATTGCCCAATATGTGCTTCCCCCTTTGCTGGCCCGCTTTATCGAGAAGTTTCCGCAAGTGTCTTTATCACTTTTCAGCGGGAACTCCTCTGAGGTGGAAAAGGCATTGCAGGAACATCGTATAGATTTGGCACTGGTAGAGGGAAATACCCGGCAACCTAATTTGAAATATACTCCTTTTCTGCAAGATGAGCTGGTGGCTATCGTCCATACTCATAGTAAGTGGATGGATTATGATGAGATAACTTTGGATGAATTGAAAGAAGTTCCTCTTGTGCTTCGTGAAAGAGGTTCGGGAACATTGGATGTATTGATTACCGCTTTGCATAAACACAACATAAAGTTATCGGACCTTACTATCCGTATGCACCTGGGAAGTACAGAGAGCATTAAATTATTTCTGGAAAATAGTGAGTGCATGGGGATTTTGTCTATCCGGTCTATTAATAAAGAACTGTATTCAGGGAAGTTTAAAGTATTGGATATAAAAGACCTGGTGATGTTTCGTGAATTTGATTTTGTCCAATTGCAAGGGCAGGATACAGGGCTCCCGGCTCTGTTCATGCAATTTGCCAATCATTATAAGGAAAAGTTATAACTTATAATTAAAAACGATTAGATTGTTTTTGAAACATATATTACCTTTGCATCCCGAAATGGAGAAATAATGTTAAAAAGTAAAATATATGATTTCAGTAACAGCTTTACAGCAAAACAGCAAAACTATTTATGTAGGTTTGCTTTCCACGTTAACGGTCTTTTTGTTGATGGACTATATTCCGGTATTGGCTTCATTTTCCCAGTGGGTCACTCCCCCCGTATCTTTATTTCTGGGGTTGATATTTGCATTAGTTTGCGGACAGGCCTATCCTAAGTTCAATAAAAAGGTTTCTAAATATTTGTTGCAATATTCTGTAGTGGGATTGGGGTTCGGTATGAATCTTCAGGCTTCTCTGGCTTCCGGTAAGGAAGGAATGGAATTCACGATCATTTCTGTAATCGGTACAATGATTATAGGTATGTTTATAGGGCATAAACTTTTGAAGGTAGATCGTGATACGGCTTATCTTATCAGTTCGGGTACTGCAATTTGTGGGGGAAGCGCTATTGCTGCTGTGGGTCCTGTATTGAAAGCTAAAGATAGTGAGATGTCTGTGGCTTTGGCTACTATCTTTGTATTGAATGCATCGCTTTGTTTATTTTTTCCGGTGTTAGGCCATATGTTTGGGTTAGATCAACAACAGTTTGGTACTTGGGCAGCTATTGCTATTCATGATACGAGTTCTGTGGTGGGAGCAGGTGCGGCATACGGTGAAGAGGCGTTGAAAGTGGCGACAACAATCAAACTGACCCGTGCACTTTGGATTATTCCTTTGGCATTCGCTACTTCTTTTATTTTCAAGGGAAGCGGTAAGAAAGTAAGCATTCCTTGGTTTATCCTTTATTTTGTTGTGGCTATTGTTCTGAATACTTATGTGCTGGATGGTGTGCCTCAATTCGGGCAGGCTGTTTCCGGACTGGCACGTAAAGGATTGATTATTACCATGTTCTTTATTGGAGCTTCCTTGTCTATGGATGTATTGAAGCAAGTAGGTATGAAACCTCTGATTCAAGGTGTTGCTCTTTGGGCGGTGATCAGTCTTAGTTCATTGGCTTATATTCTACTTTTCTGATAGGGATTTATTAGAATATTAAAAAGTATGCGGATGATATGGATTGTCTGAAAAATCCTGTTATCCGCATGTTTTTTTTATGAGAATATAATTTAGAAGTAATAGATGAATAATAGTACAGCGTTTACTCCAATGACAGTGAGGAATCCTTTCCATACATAAGGTAGCATTTCTTTTCTGCGGGAGGAAAAAAATATGGCATAGAACATATTCACTACGATGTTGCTGATGATAGCTTGCATGATACAGGCCCCTACAATGGTTGCCGGAATATTTCCGCCTTGTAACAGGTTTAGTATGAAAGGAGTGATATCACTTAATCCTGTTGCAATGGAGAGAATACTCAAACCTCCTGTTCCTGCATAAACCAATGTATAGTGAGTCAGAAATGTAAATACTACAAATAATAAAGCAAAGATCAGAGCGACTTTGAATTCCAGTGGATTACTTTCCGTTTCCGTTTCTTCAATAACTTCGCGCTCGCCTTTTATAGTATGCTTTTTATGGATGAATATGCCGATGCCGGCGGCGGTTGCAGACATGATGAGCAGATAGGGGTAAATATTCAGAAAGATGGAAGTGCTGAATATAAGGATCAAAATCATGAAACGTAAGAACATCATGCTGACAGCAAGCATCATGGCAGATACATATTCCGGTATTTCATGCGCTTGTACCCGTTTGCATTTGCGGGCAAGGATGGAAATGGTAGCGGTGCTGCTATACAGACCACCGATAATGCCCGAAACCAAAGTGCCTGATTCGCGGAAAACATATTGCTTCAGCAGGTAGGACAAATAGGAGATACCCGATACGACTACAGTAGCCAGCCAAATGGTGTATGGAGTGAGATTGATACCCGGTATGAGAGGTTCCTTGGGTAGCATGGGCAAAATGATACCGCTGATAGCCAGAAATTTTGCCAGTGTGATCATTTCATCATTCTGCATCCGTTGTACAAGTTCTGTGAAGGTGTGTTTCATTTCTGTGAAAAGAAGCACGGTGACTACCATCATCACGTAAAACCAGGAAGGTTGTGTACTTATGATAGGAGCCATACAATAGGTGATAAGGGCGATGATGATTGTTGTCACTCCAAACACGTGGAACTGGGATTGCTTGACATAATAATTGATGCCCAGTAACATACCTAAAATTATTCCGCCTCCCATAAATAAATGCATTTCCTTAGGATCAAGTATATAGAGGAGATATCCCAAAATGCCGATAAAAGTAAAAGTCCGGTCTGTGCCGAAAAGCGTAGTTTCCCCCTCTCGTTTCAGGCTGATTCTCCGTTGGGATAAACCGATGAGTAAAGAGAACAAGGTCACCAGAATGAAAGTAACCAATTGCTGGGGAAGGTAATCGTACAACTTTTCCATAAATCTGTCAAGATTAGGTTGATGTAATAGGTTTTTCCTTTTAAACTGCATTGACTCCTCTGATGGATTCAAGTGGCTTTAAAACGCTTGCTTAAACTGGCTTTCTTCAAAAAGTCCTTTTAATTTATCATCACTTTTATTTGGTTGATGATTGTGGACAGAACTCCTGCTTTAGGCAATTCTACCACAACGTCTGTTTTATATTTACCACCGCTCTGCCGGCTGTTTTCACAGACTACTTTTAAGTTAGCAGCCTCTTGCTGGGTAGCCATATGGATCAGATCTGAGAACTGTTCCCACTCTGCATTACCGAATTTTTTTTTGAGACTTGGCAGCCATTTCCGCCTTTGCTTTGATCTGGCTGGTTATTGCAGTACGGGCTGCAATGACCGCCTTCTTTTTGGAGGCAGTGGCATCACCGCTCTGAGCTGATGCTGAGGCACGGAAGAAGTCTGCGTTTGTGCTATATGCATTTCCGGTACAAGGAGTACTTTGTGCCTGTGCCCATGTTGACATTCCAAGGACGAAGGCTAAAAAATAGATGAATTTATAATATTTCATAGTTGTAATTTTATCAATCTATTGCGAAGATAGAAGAATATTTGATAATATAAACAAGAAAAGGGAAAAAAAAAGATTGAGCTTGCTTTATGAAATGATTATATTTGCAGAAATTAAATGAAAGGTTAGTATTCATGGAATCAACAACAAAACTCTATTCGTTAAATTACACAAACGCAAATACTTATTTATTTGCATTCGTGTTTATTGTAGGTAATGTGGTATTGCCGCAACTTTGTCATTTGGTGCATTTGGGTGGACCTGCTATGTTACCCATTTATTTCTTCACATTAATAGGTGCTTATAAATATGGATTCAAAGTGGGGATGTTGACGGCTGTTCTTTCTCCGCTTGTCAATAGCTTCTTGTTTGGAATGCCTTCTGTGACCATACTTCCGGCTATATTGGTAAAGTCGGTATTGTTGGCGTTGGTGGCGGGATATATGGCAGATCGTTTCCGTAAGATTACGATTCCTGCATTGCTGGGGACTGTTATGGCATATCAGGTGGTGGGTACCTTGATAGAATGGGCTCTTGTCGGTGATTTCTATTTGGCGGCACAGGATTTCCGGATTGGAATTCCGGGCATGTTGCTCCAGATTTTTGGTGGCTATGCTTTGTTGAAAGCTATTGCAAAAAGATAAGTTGTAAACATTTGATGTTATGCTGCAAATTGTGAAACAGCCTGAAAATGGTGGCGCTGGCTATGTTCTGGTAGCTGTCATGGATGGAGATCCCGGTAAATGGATGACTTTGTTTTTTGATAAATCATTTAATAGTTAATAGATAAAATGACAGGCACATTATTATTTTTAGGATTAGGAATGCAGGAAATATTATTCATTGCATTGATTGTTCTTTTATTCTTTGGTGGGAAGAAGATACCCGAACTGATGAAGGGGTTGGGCAAAGGGGTTAAGAGTTTTAAGGAAGGGATGAACGGGGTGGAGGATGATATAGATGGAAAAGATAAGAAAGGGGAAACGAAAGAGTGACAAATGATGGAACAACAGCAGAAGATACTGACTTTTTTGGGATCATCTGGAAGAACTGCGCCATGTCTTGTTCCGTATTGCAGTGGCTGTGGTATTTCTAATGTTGGTAGCATTCTTGTTTAAGGATGAGCTTTTTGCTATTGTTCTAGCGCCTAAGAATGCTGATTTCATTATTTATCGATTTTTTTTGCCGGATAGCTGATTTCATGGCTATGCCTTCATTATGTCCGGAAGTGTTTTATGTGAAAATGATCAATACCCAATTGGCGGCTCAATTCATTACTCATATGAGCGTGTCTTTTTATACGGGTTTTTTGCTGGCATCTCCTTATGTTATTTATCAGTTGTTCCGTTTTGTTTCGCCGGCTTTATACGAGAATGAAAAGAAATATTCTACCCGGATTGTAGGGTGGGGCTATTTTCTTTTTATGATGGGAGTTCTTTTGAATTATTTTTTGATTTTCCCTCTTACTTTCCGTTTTCTTGCTACCTATCAGGTCAGTATGGAAGTGGAGAACACGATTACTTTGTCTTCGTATATGGATACATTGATGATGATGAGCCTGATGATGGGGATTGTTTTCGAGATTCCTGTTCTTTGTTGGCTTTTTGCCAAACTGGGATTTCTTACGGCTGATTTTATGAAGCGGTATCGTCGTCATGCTATTGTTATTATTCTGATAGTTGGAGCTGTTATCACTCCTACGTCAGATGTCTTTACATTGATGATGGTGTCTGTGCCCATGTATTTGCTTTACGAAGTCAGCATTTGGATTGTAAGTCGGACAGGGAAAAAACAGCAGGAAGAATCCTTGGAGGAAGTGCTTGAAAAATCATGAGATGATAATCCTTATAAGTATTATATCGTAAAAAAGGAAGACCTTCTAAAAAGGCCTTCCTTTTTTCCATTAGGATCCATACTTTATTAAATCTTCCAGCCAAAGGCCTCTGCCACGGCCGGAAACACAATCTTTCCGTTGACAATATTCAAGCCGTTTTTTAGTCCAGGATCTTTTTCGCAAGCTTTTTTCCAACCAAGATCTGCCAATCTGATGGCGTATGGCAGTGTAGCATTGGTTAATGCCAAGGTTGAAGTACATGGTACAGCTCCCGGAATATTGGCCACACAGTAATGGATGATACCGTCTACTTCGTAAATAGGTTCGGCATGAGTTGTAGGATGGGACGTCTCAAAACATCCTCCTTGGTCAATGGCCACATCTACCAGTACAGTACCCTTTTTCATCAGTTTCAGCATAGGGCGTGTTATGAGGTGGGGAGCCTTTGCACCGGGGATAAGAACTGCACCGATTATCAAATCAGTTGTTGGCAGTTCTTTTTCTATAT
>ENA-OQBL01000638-OQBL01000638.1-human-gut-metagenome-genome-assembly--contig:-NODE-638-length-17237-cov-4.969901_pt1 | contig 17237 bp, 23 predicted proteins | sample MGYA00242747_ERZ504553 | MGnify/ENA primary metagenome ERZ504553 (study PRJEB26092, sample SAMD00036240) | human gut metagenome | host: Homo sapiens | study: EMG produced TPA metagenomics assembly of...
ACAAGGGCTACGGCATCCGCGCTGCTGTATGGGCCGGTGCCAATCTGGACAAGGAAGCCGCTCCCATGCTGTTTGACCGCGGCGTTGTTGCCCCGGCGTGGATGGCGGCTATGTGGATAGCGACTCCGCCTTTGGCGGCAAGGCCTTCCCCGGCAAGATCCGCCAGTACAACCCCGGTACCCAGCCCTTCCTGAAGGTGAACCGCAACGGCGAGCGCTTTGCCAACGAGAGCTGCCCCTACAACGATATCGTCTACGCTGCTGCCCACCAGCCGGGCCGCGTCTACGCACAGATCTGCGATGCCAACATTCTGGAGGACGCAAAACGTTTCCACACCATCGGCTGCTCTGCCCAGACCCGCAACGGCGGCGAGAAGTACATTCAGGGTAAGATGGACGAGGCTATTGAGGCCGGTGCATTGTTCAAGTGCGATACGCTGGACGAGCTGGCTGACAAGATGGGCTTTACCGGTGCTACCAAGGACACCTTCCTTGCTACCGTGGAGCGTTACAATGAGCTGTACGACAAGCAGAACGATGAGGATTTCGGCAAGCCCGCTTACCGCCTGAGTGCCATCCGCACCGCGCCCTTCTATGGCTGCTGGCTGGGTGCCTCTCTGCTGACCACCGAGCAGGGCATTGCCATCAACGAAAAGGGTCAGGCGCTGGACAACAACAACCAGCCCATGGAGGGCCTGTATATCACCGGTGATATGTCCGGCAGCTTCTTTGCCAACAACTACCCCTGCCTGATGGCTGGTGTGGCCATGGGCCGCACCCTGACCTTCGCCATGAAGGCCGTCAAGCAGATGGCTGGCCTGGATAACGCCTGATCCAGCGCGGTTTTCCAGCACAACTTAAGCGTTTTTCCATTTCTTCTTTCTTCATGAAGAGAGGCGGTCCCTGTTTGGGGCCGCCTCTCTTTGCCATTTTTTCGCCACGTGCCCCCTACACAAATCCCCACGATTGTGCTATGATAAAGCTGAACAGCCGGTTTGTGCCAGACAACCGGCAAAATCGAGGTGTTTGTACAAATGTCTGATCTCCTTGAAACTCTGCAGCAGGAAGGGGTAGACCCCGCTCTGCTGGAAGCAGTCCAACAGTACCGCGCTGCCCATGCCCTGCCGGACGCACTGCGCCCGCGCATTCCTTCCCCTGCCTTTACCTACTACGGCAAACAGGTGTGGGAGCAGGCGCTGGCGGCGCTGCTCTGCGGCGAAAACCTGCTGCTGGCAGGCGGAAAAGCCACCGGCAAAAACGTGCTGGCCGAAAACCTTGCTGCCGCCTTTGGCCGTCCCGCATGGGACATCTCCTTCCATGTGAACATGGACGCAGCATCCCTCATCGGCATGGACACTTTTGCGGACGGTCAGGTGGTGTTCCGGCCCGGCCCGGTATACCGCTGCGCCCAGTGCGGCGGCTTTGGCGTGCTGGACGAGATCAACATGGCCAAAAACGAAGCGCTGGCCGTGCTGCACGCGGTGCTGGACTTCCGCCGCGCCATCGATGTACCCGGCTACGACCGCATCCCGCTGGCGGAGGAGACCCGCTTTATTGCCACCATGAACTACGGTTATGCCGGCACCCGTGAGCTGAACGAGGCCCTCACCTCCCGTTTCGTGGTCATCCAGATGCCCACCATTACGCAGGACGATCTGGAAAAGCTGCTGCGGACGCAGTTCCCCGATCTTGCTTCCAAGTATGTGCGCCAGTTTGCACTGCTGTTCCTTGACCTGCAGAAAAAGTGCGACAGTGCGGAAATTTCCACCAAGGCGCTGGATCTGCGCGGTATGCTGGATTCCCTGCGGCTGATCCGGCGCGGCATCCCGGCAGGCGCGGCACTGGATATGGGCATCACCAACAAGGCCTTTGACTCCTACGAGCAGGACCTGATCCGTGATGTGATCGCGGCGCGCATTCCGGCCAAGCTGGATGCCGCCAAGCTCTTTGGCTGATGGACGCCCAGAGCTACACCGCGCAGGAGCGGCGTGCGGCCAATCAGGTCTGGGCTGCTGCAGGAGCCTATGGCTTTGAGCCGCTGTTTCTGGCCCGCTATACCGACGGCACCACCGATTTTTACATGAACACGGTCGTGGGCCTCATCCACAAATATTACGGTGACACGCTGATCCGCAGCGTCTTTGACGCATGGGACGGTGATCTGCGGCAGACCATGCTGGACGACATGACATGGCTGTATCTGGAAAACGCCGCCTATCGGCTGGAGCTGCCCCGCCGCCCGGTGCTGGAAGCACTGCGCCATGCCCATTGCAGATTACTTTTTTGCGATTCAATACAAGCTCTCCCGTCAGGAGTGGATGGCCAAAAAATCAGCTGGTGTACACCATGCAGGCTGCACGCTGGCGGCGTGTGCTGGGCCGTGCCGACCCGGTGATGACCCCTTATGAGTCCGGCCTTGCTGCGGCTCTTTCCCCGGAAAAAGCGCCGGCAGCGGAACAGCTGAAAGCCGAAATTTTATCGATCTACGCAAAATTCAACCTGTTCGACGGCACTGTGCACCAGAGAGCAGCTTTGCATCTGCATCTGGACGGCCTGCTGGCAAAGCTTGCCACCAAAGCCATGCCCACCCAGATGATCAAGACCGACCGCGTGACCGTGGAGCACTCAAGCTCCGTGGATGCCGTGGGCGGCGGACTGGCGGTGGACAAGCGCCGGGCCCACATCACCCTGAAGCAGAATGCCGCGCAGGACAGAGCCTACATCGAAAGCTGCTTCGGCCGCTCCCTCTACCCGCCGGAACGGCTGCGCAAGGCTGAGCAGGAGCTTTGTGTGGGCGACCATCTGGGGTGCCATTTGTGGTTCAGTGCCGGTGTGCCAAGCCCGGAGCAGGCCCCCACCCCGGAGGCAAAACATCTGGCTGAACAGGCTGAGCTGCAGGCTGACCGCAACCGCGCTTATTACGCCAAAAATCGGGAACTGCACCGCAGTGTGGTGCTGCGGCTTACCGAGCAGATCCGCAACTGCATCCTTGTGCACCAGCAGCCCAACGCCCGTGTTGCCCGCAGTGGCAACCTGAACGCTGGGCGCATCTGGCGCGCACCACTTTTGAACGATGACCGGGTGATTTTTGTGTGCCGAGGAAGAGAACCAGCCCTCTTTTACGGTAGACCTTTTATTGGACGCATCCGCTTCCCGCCTGCACTGTCAGGAAGTGATCGCGGCTCAAGGATCCATTTTGGCCCAGAGCCTTGCGGCCTGCGGGATCCCGGTGCGGGTGTCCAGCTTCAGCAGCCTGCGGGGCTACACCGTACTGCGGGTGCTCAAAGGCTTTGCGACAAAAACCTGCAAAACATCAACCGATATTTTGCTTCCGGCTGGAACCGTGACGGCCTTGCTCTGCGGGCCGCAGGCGACCTTTTGCAGTATGCGCCCGGTCCTGCGCCGCGGCATCTGCTCATCGTGCTGACGGACGCTTCGCCCAACGACAGCCGCCGCATCCCGCCCAGTGCAGAAAACCCGCTGGGCTGCGGTTACGAGGACGCTGCCGGTGTGGCTGACACTGCCGCGCAGGTGCGTGCGCTGCAGCGCATGGGCATCCGGGTGTCGGCTGTGTTCATGGGTGAGGACAGCTCTGCCGGTGCCGCTGCACAGATCTACGGCAAAAACATGGCCCGTATCCGCGGCATGGACCAACTGGCCCGCGCGGCCGGGCGGCTGATTCAGAACGAGATCCGTGAACTGGGCGATTGAACCATATTTTACCAGAACAGCCCACAGATGGGAGGCTTTGGCCTTGCCGTCTGTGGGCTGTTTTTGATACATAACACAACTGATTCACTCTTGCAACAACCATGTTTCGGGTCACTGTTGCAGGATGCGCGGAAATATTTTGTTTTTCTGCAAACTTATAGTTGTTTTTTGCCGTGAAGTATGCTATACTATGTTCAGTCAATAAAACATTCCTGCGTAAGCCGCCTGCTGTGCACCGGGTCGTTTGGCGCAGTGCCCATCCGTTATACAACGAACTGCTGTGTTATAGTTTCAGGAGGGAACCGATCATGGATGCCAACCGTTATTTTGATGCCATGCACAACGCTATGTCAGCTCAGCACCCCGGTGCGCAGCTGCTTTTAACGGTAAAGCTGCAGGACACCTGCGGCAACGATGCCTGCCTGGAGCTGAAGCAGCTGCCCGGTGAGAGCACTTCCATTCTGTGCTACTCCACCATGGGTCGCCGCTACCTGAACTTTCAGCTGTTCCGCAAGGGCTGGCAGCTGTGCCACAACGCCGATGGCCAACTGGTGGGCCGCTTTCCTTCCAGCGCCGACGGCCTGATCGACGAGACCGATTTCCGCGCCTACTGCCGGGAAGACCGGCTGGATCTGGCCCGCACCCAGCGCATCACCGCCGAGCTTCGCCAGTGCGCCGGTATCGATTATCAGGGCAGCATCCCGCAGAACGCCCGCACCGGTGCCGTTATTACCGTGGAGAGTTTTGTAGGGGCCGGTGCCCGCTGGACCTACTGGAGTCAGGATGTTCTGCCCAGCCTGCCGCTGGGTGCCATCCTCTACTGGCTGGCGGATCATCTGGCCGGTGCCGAGCGCCGCACCCTGCAGGCCGACCCGCAGGCAGCCCGCCTTGCCGCCCAGTGGCTGGCCGGTGATACAGCCGTGTTCTTTCATCCGTCGGTGCCGATGACCGCCATGAATACGGTCTCTTCCGGCTCTGCGCCCGCACGCCGCCGCACCACTGTGCCCGCTGCCCGCAACAAGAGCTGGCAAAGCATCATGGCCGTGATGGCAGGCATGTGAACGAAAAAGCAAGGAAAGACCGATCGTCTCTCCTTGCTTTTTCAGTATTATTCGAGGTACGGGTCCAGCAGGGCATCCACCGTTTTGTTCCGCTTGGGGTTCGGCTTTTTGATCACATGGCCGCGGCAGACCACCAGTTCCAGATGCTGCAGCGCACGCAGGTCTTCCAGCGGGTTGTGCTTCGTCACAATAAAGTCTGCGCTCTTGCCTGGCTCAATGGAACCGGTCACGTCTCCTACTCCGGCCAGCTGAGCATTGCGCAGGGTGGCCGTGTACAGGGCGAACTGGTTACTTACACCGCAGTATTTGTGGAAGTAGCACAGCTCCCGCCAGAAATCGTACTGGGTGATGTACGGGCAGCCTACATCGTTGCCCAAGGCCACCGGGATGCCGTTGGCAAGGGCGGTCTTTGCGCTTTCCACCACACCGTCAAACACGATCTTGCCGTTATACTGGTCCTTTTCCGATGCACCGGAAACCGCCGTATCAAACAGTGCGTAGGGCAGCGCCGGGGAGATGGTGGTGCACACAAAGGCTCCCCGCTCCTTGTAAAGCCGGATGGTCTCATCGTCCATCTTTGCTCCGTGCTCAATAGAATCCACGCCGTTTTCCAGCGCCACCTTTACGCCCTCTGGCGACTCGGTGTGTGCCGCCACGGTATAGCCCAGCTTGTGGGCCTCGTCGCAGACGGCTTTGACCATTTCCGGCTTCATCTTCAGCTCGCCAGGGGGGTTCCCCTTTTCCGTGGCATCCAGCACGCCGCCGGTGATCATCAGCTTGACAAGATCCACCTTCTGTCCGCTGGCCCTTTTTGAGCTGAGCAAGTGCTTCGGCATTGTTATGGGCCGCAACTGCCACCGAGCCTGCCATATGTCCGCCCGGCACCGAAATGCCTTCGTTGGCAGCAAGGATGCGCGGTGCCAGCAGCTTGCCAGCTGCAGCATCATCACGGCAGCGGGTGTCAAAATCTGCAATGCCGCCCACGGTGCGGATGGTAGTCACGCCACCCAGCAGTTCCAGCTTCGCGTAGCTGCATACCAGCCTGTAGGCCACCACACGGGTCAGGCCATTGCTCAGAATTTTGCGCACCAGCGCAGCATTATCCCGCGGCTTTGCGCTGGGCTTGCCGTTGCCTGCCAGATGCACATGCAGGTTGATCAGGCCCGGGGCACAGATAGCCTCCGTGCAGATCGATCACCTCATAACCGTCCAGATCCACGCCCTCATCGACAATGGCAATGATCTTATCATCCTCGGTCAGCAGGATCTTGTGCGCTTCCGGCTGCATCTGCTTGGTGCCATCCAGCAGGATCCCGTTCGTATAGGGCACGTTTCATTGGGAACATCCCCTCTTTTTCAGGTTTTTTCAGACAGGAGTTGTTTTGTTCCAGTATAGCACGTTCCGGCAGATGGTGCAATGCAAAAACGGGCAGGAAAGGTTCAGCCCTCTCCTGCCCGCTCGGTGTTTTTATTTACTGTGCGGCTGCGCTGGAAGCTACTTCGGAAGCAGCAGCCTCAGAAGATGCGGCTTCCGAAGAAGCAGCTTCGCTGGATGCGGCATCTGCGCCGCCGGTCACGCCGCCCTCAACGACCAGCTCATCCTCATAGTCAAGGCCGTAGGTATCCACCAGAGTCTCCTCATAGTCCTTGTGGAAGAAGTTCTCCTCGCCCAGAGCCTTGATCTCCTCGTTCAGCCAATCCAGAACGGTGGTGTTTCCCTGGCTCACAGCGGGAGCAATGGTGTCCTGACTGCCCAGAGAGGGAATGCCGACCGTGTAGCCGGTGTTCTGCTTTGCAAATGCAATGACCTCGGTGTTATCGTTGGCCCATGCCACGCCGTTGCCGTTCTCCAGTGCATTCTTGGCCGTTGCATAGGAATCGTACTTCTGCAGCGGAATGTCGGGGTACTCCTTGGTCAGGTAGGTCTCGGCGGTGGTGCCGGAAATGACGATCATCTGATCGTCAGCGTTCCAGTTGTCCAGAGTGGTAATAACGTTGCTGTCCGGAGAAATGACACCCAGAGCCACGTTCATGTAAGGCAGAGCAAAGTCCACTTCCTCTGCGCGCTCCGGGGTCACGGTGAAGTTTGCCAGGATCACATCCGCCTTGCCGGTCTGCAGGTACTCGATGCGGTTTGCAGCCTCGGTAGAAACGAAGTTGATCTCTACGCCCAGATCCTCGCCCAGACGGCGTGCAAAGTAGACATCATAGCCCTGATATTCGCCGTTCTCGTCCACATAGCCGAACGGGTTCTTATCGGAGAACACGCCGATGTTGATGGTGCCGGACTCCTTGATCTGATCCAGCGTGCGGTAGACCACGCTGCTGCCGGATGCTGCGCTGCCAGATGCTGCAGTGGAAGCAGAAGAAGAGCCGCCGCATGCGGTCAGAACAGCGGCAGCGGAAACTGCGCCCAGACCCAGCAAGAAGGAACGACGAGAGATCTTAGACTGTTTCATAATGATTACTCCTTTACAAAATCTTTCCCATTTGGCTGCGGAACACCCGCAGTCTTTATCTTGATCTGTGACTCATTTCACAGCATCAAACGTGAAGGTGCGCAGGAAGCGTTGCGCGCGCTCAGTCTTGGGCCGGTCAAAGAACTCGGCCGGTGCAGCTTCTTCCACGATCTTGCCGCCATCCAGAAAGATGACGCGGTTGGCAATGGCGCGGGCAAACTGCATTTCGTGGGTGACAATGATCATGGTCTTGCCCTGCTTGGCAAGGTCCAGCATAACGTCCAGCACCTCGCGCACCATTTCCGGATCAAGGGCAGCGGTCACTTCGTCAAACAGAAGGATCTCCGGGTGCATACACAGTGCGCGCACGATGGCAACGCGCTGCTTCTGTCCGCCGGAAAGCTCCCGCGGGTAGCTGTTTTTCTTGGCAAGCAGGCCCACACGGTCCAGCAGAGCTTCGGCCTCCTGCTGCACTTCCGCTTTGGGGCGCTTCTGCACCTTGGTGGGTGCCAGAAGCACATTGTCCAGCACCGTCATGTGCGGGAACAGCTCATAGCTCTGGAACACCATGCCGATGCGCTGGCGCAGCTGAGTCAGATTTTTACCGCCGTAGGCAACGGTCTCATTGCCCAGCCGCACCCGGCCGCTCTGGGTGGGCTCCAGACCATTCAGACAGCGCAGCAGGGTGCTTTTGCCGCAGCCCGAAGGGCCGACCACCACGATGACCTCGCCGGGCTTGACAGCAAAGCTGATATCGTCCAGCACGGGGGTTTCGCCATAGGCCTTGATCAGATGTTCAACAGTCAAAATAGGTTCTGCCATGTACGGTCACTTCCATTTCTTTTCGAGATAGGATGCCAGCAGACTGATGGGCCAGCATACGAAGAAATATAACACGAAAACCGTGAGATAAATGCCAAACGCTGCGTTGGGGCTGGCGGTGCGGTTGGCCTCGATGATCTGCTGTGCTACCTTGATCACTTCCACCACACCGATCATCAGCACAAGGCTGGTGGTCTTGATCATGCGGGTAATCAGGTTGATGGACAGCGGGATCAGGCGGCGCACCGTCTGCGGAATGATGATGTACCAGTAGGTCTGCGCACGGCTCATGCCAAGGGCCTCGGCGCTCTCATACTGGTGCTTCGGAATGGCGATCAGCGCACCGCGCACAAGATCGCTCATTTCTGCGGTGCCCCACAGCACAAACACGATGATGGATGCCGTCTCGCCGGAAAGGTTCCACCCAAAGGCACGGGTGGTGCCGAAGTAAACGAGGAACAGCAGCACCATCTGCGGCATGATGCGGACGAACTCCAGATAAAGCCGCAGAACCGCCTTGATAACGGGGTTGCGGGAGGTCATGAGCACGCCCAGCAGGATGCCCAGCGGCAGGCTGATGATCACCGAGACGGCACTGATTTTGAGTGCAACGCCAAGGCCGCCCAGCAGGCGGGCCATGTTTTTGCCCTTGAACAGGACATCAAGACCCAAATCCAGCATAGCGCAGCCTCCTTTCGATCAGGCTGCCCACAATGGACACCGGCAGCAGAATGATAAGGTAGAACACCACCAGCAGAAACAGACATTCGATGGTTTTGGAGTACATGCCGATCAGGTCCTTTGCCGTGAACATCAGGTCCATCAGGCTGATGGCGCTGAACACGCTGGTCTCCTTGAGCAGGAAGATCACATTTGCCATGAAAGCCGGCATACTGGTGGACATGGCCTGCGGCAGAATGATGTAGCGCATGGTCTGCCAGCGGTTCATGCCAAGGCTGTAGGCACTCTCGGTCTGGATGGGCTCAATGGCTTCCAGACCGCTGCGGAACGCTTCGGCCATGTAACTGCCGCCCAGAAACGCCAGACCGGCAATGCCGCAGATCTCGGCATTGGTGCGGATGCCCACCTTGGGCAGGCCATAATAAATGAAGAACAGCTGCACCAGCAGCGGTGTGTTGCGGGACAGCTGGATGTAAACACCCACGATCTGCCGCAGAACGGGCACCTTATCATACTGGATCACTGCGCAGGCAAGGCCAATGATGATGGCAAAAATGATGCCTGCAACGCCCAGCCGCACGGTAAGTACAGCGGCCTTCTGGTAGAGCGGCAAATATTGCTGGATCGCATTCCAGTCCATTGCCGGATTCCTCCCTTGTATCCTGATTTGCGGGTCAAAACAAAACGCCCGGAAGCTCCCTCTTCAAGTAAGCTCCCAGGCGGTCAGCGACAGATCCTTCTGCGTGTTCCCACACAGAATATGCAGATATGCTCACACGGCATACCATACTGCAGGGCGGCCGGTCCGGGAAGCGTTTGCGGTACAACAACACATTGCGCAACAACACATCATAGCCGTTTCCTCCCTGAATGATCTCAATTTTCGGATTTGCTCGACCCGATGCACGTAGTTTACACCCTATTACCCATTATGTCAATATGATTATGGGACTTCTTTCGATTCTTTGCTCATTCAGCCTAAAATCATATCATTCTATATGTAAATTTATTCATTTTTCAACTTGACCGTATGCGTCGTGCGGACAGCAAAAAGCCCTCCCGTCGGGGGAGGGCCGGGCCGGATAAAGATTTTTTAGGAAAGTTTAGGAAACAGCCGGTTTTGCTTTCTGCTGCCATATGCTCCCCTCCTGCCTTTTCTTTTATAAATTAAAAAAAAATGATTTCCCGGGAAAAGTGCAACCAAAAGGCACCGGCTTGTGCAAAAAAGCCGGTGCCTTGGGGCAGGAATATTTTACAGGTTCAGCAGCACATTAGCCCGGAAAACGTTGCCGCTCGTTTCCACCGTCAGATTGCCGTGATATCTGTGCACGGCAGTTTCGACGGAAACAAGGCCGATGCCCTGTCCGTCATGCTTGGTGGAGTGCAGAACGCCGCCCTGCTTTTTCAGCACGCCATCGTAGCGGTTCTCCACCATCAGGCCCATCATGGCCGGGCTGAGCATCCGGGCCAGCACCTTGATCTGCCGTTCTTCCGGCGGCAGCTTCTGGCTGGCATGGAGCGCATTTTCCAGCAGGTTGCCAAGAATGGTGCACAGGTCGGCCTCCGGCAGGGGCAGGAGCTTGGGCAGTTCCAGCTTCCATTCGATCTGGATGCCCTGTCTCCGGGCCTCGTAGTCGTAGTGGCCGGCAAGCGCATCCACCGCAGCGTTGACGCACAGGGTGGGTCTGGCATCGCTGAGTTCGCTCTCGTACTGGTTCAGGTAGCTTTTCAGTTCATCCAGCCGCCCGGCCTCGGTCAGGCCGGAGATCACATGCAGGTGCTGGCGGAAATCGTGCCGCAGGTGGCGGGTCTGTTCCAGATAGCTGCGCAGCTCCATATAGCGGCGGGACTCCACGGCCAGCAGCTGGTTTTCGCGGTCCAGCTGGGAGCTGCGGGCATACTCCTTTGCCACGCGGTACATCTCGTACAGCAGCAGAAAGATGCCCAGCAGCGAGATGCTCACTGCCAGCACCGCGATGATGCGGATGCGGTTCATCAGGATGACGCCGATCTCCTTCGGCATACAGAACACCAGAAACGCCGCGTACAGTGCCGGCAGCGGCCATGCCGACTCCCAGAAAGCTTCGCCGTGGTACTCCTGCAGCAGCCACCGGCTCCAGCGCACTGCCGTAAAGCGGAAGATGGCGCTGAGTATCACCGAGAGGGTCAGGCAGATGACCGAGGTGCTGGGCAGAAACACCGGCTGTGCATTGTCCAGCTCAGCTTCCGCGTTCAGCACAACGGCAAGCAGTGTGCACACAGACATCATCACTGCCGACACCGAGAACAGAAACATGGTCTGGCTGATCGATACTTCCCGGTCGGTGCGCCAGCGCAGCAGCCAGAAGCAGATGATGAGCAGCGGGATGAGCAGGAAGTTCGTTTCCATGTCCAGCATGCAGCACACCGCTGCGCCAGCCAGACCCATCAGTGTGATCGCCGACGCACCGATTGCATAGGTTTTACGCGGTGCACGCAAGTGCTCCTGCAGCGAGGCAAGGCAGAGGTATTCTGCCGGATACATCATTGCAAATTCCAGAAAAAACGTCCAAACAATGCAAAATTCACAAGCGCTCTCCTTTCCGGGTCAGAATTCCCGCTGCATACCACGGAACTGGTACTGCGTAAATTGGGCAAGCAGGCTGTTTTTGTCCTTCTGCCGCACCGGCAGATGGGTCCCATCCAGCATTTCAATGCAGTCGCCCTCAAACCGCAGCACCTTGGACATGTTGATGATCACGCCGCGGTTGCACACCAGAAATTCCGGCTGGGTCTGAAGCTGTTCCTGCACCTGTGCAAAATTTGCCGTGGCCCGGCACTCGCCGTCATCCGTGACCACACGCACATAATGGTTCTGTGCCGTAGCATAGTAGATCTTGGTCAGCGGCAGCCGCACGATCTGCCGGGCAATGCGCACCTCCAGCTCCGGCTGCTGGCGGCACAGCACCCGCCGCAGCTCCCCTGCCAGCTGCTCAAACTTTTCTTCCTTATAAGGCTTGAGCAGATAATCGAATGGATGTACCGGAAAGGCATCCCACACGTACTCCGGCGAGGATGTCACAAACACGATCAGCAGGTCCGGGTCGGCCGCACGCAGCCGCTGCGCCGTCTCAATGCCATTGGTGCCCTCCATGCAGATGTCCAGAAACACCACCTGATACCCTTCGCGCCAGCCGGCCCGCAAAAATTCATCTCCGCTGGCAAAACAGCTGCAGGATATGTTCTCATTTTCAAATGCCTTTTTCAGCAGCTGTTTCAACCGTTCGGCATCCGGCTTGCTGTCTTCCACGATCGCCGTCCGCAGGTTCATAGCTGCACCCCCTGTTCCTTCTGCTTCCCTGTTTTTTATATTATAGCACAAGTTCCGCCTTCCGTGGTCTGCCATTCGCGCACAAAACAGCCCGTTTCGCGCAGGTTGCGGCAAATTTTTGTGTGTTTTCGTGGCTGCTATGATTGTAATGCTGGCAAAGTGGTGGAACCGGAGAACGAAGTGACAGCTGTTCGCATTGACTTCGTTGCACAATATGGATATAATATAATTAGAATTTTACTATTATAGATCGTTCAGGAGCAGGAGGTGCTTTTATGAATATCCGTCCATCTGCAGCGATTCGTCAGAACTACAACGAGATCGCCGATCTGTGCAGAGAAACCGCTGAGCCGATTTTTCTCACCAAGAACGGCGAGGGTGACTTGGTCGTCATGGACATCGAAACCTACAACCGCCGTGAAAAAATGCTGAAGCTCCGTGAAGAGCTGCTTTCCGTGGAAGAGGACCGGATGCGTGGAAGCGAGGGCTATTCGATTGACGAGGTCACTTCCATGATGCGCAGTGCGATCAAGGAGGCCGCCGGACATGGAGCAGCAAAATAAATACCGCGTGATCGTGTCAGCACGGGCTGCTCAGATGCTGGTGTCCCACGCCGCATTTCTGGCACAGGTCAGCCCTGCAGCAGCAGAGCGGCTTACAGTGGAATTTGAAAAGGCTGCAAAATCTCTGGAGCAGATGCCGCAGCGCTGCCCATGGCTCAAAGGCGAATACATTCCTAAAAATGCTTACCGATTTATCTTGTTTGAAAAACGCTATATGCTTATCTTCCAGATCGTAGATCATACGGTTTATGCAGATCATGTGGTAGATTGCAGACAGGATTACGGCTGGCTCATCCGATGATCAACAAAGGCGGTGGCTTTCCCTTTTGTGGGAAGCTCCCGCCTTTTTCTGCGTCTGTATAAAAAGAAAAGCACCACACGTTTCCGTGCGGTGCTTTTCCTTCTGGTGGAGAATACCGGGCCGACTCTGATCACGGTGACCCTCTTGCAGTCCATGCACGGCGCTCCCCTGGGTGAGCTAAGCCCTCACTCGTTTGGCAACAACAAAAAATGCACCACACGTTTCTGTGTAGTGCTTTTTCCTTCTGGTGGAGATTACCGGGCCGATTCTGATCACGGTGACCCTCTTGCAGTCCATGCACGGCGCTCCCCTGGGTGAGCTAAGCCCTCACTCGTTTGGCAACAACAAAAAAAGGCACCACACAATGTGTGATGCCTTTCTGATCTGGTGGAGAATACCGGGATCGAACCGGTGACCTCTTGCATGCCATGCAAGCGCTCTCCCAGCTGAGCTAATCCCCCAGATGTTCGTGCCGTGCCTGACGACGTGACTTATTATATCAGCACATCCGGGAGTTGTCAACTGTTTTTTGAAAAATTCTGCAGCAGTTTGTCTGCCATCGGGAAATTGTTTTTGAATGGGTTATTCTCATTCCATCCCTGCGCCGTTTTCCCACAGCCTGCTAAGTTTTTATGCAAACAAAAACCCCGCACAAAACAATTGCTTGTCTTGTGCGGGGCCTCTCTAGCTCTTTTACCTGACACAACAAACGCTATGTCAAATCAAACTATCTATCCTATTCAGGAAAGATTAGTTATTAGAGAGTGGGCAGAGTGCCTTTCTTAGTTTCCAGACCGATGGAGCCGCTGCCCAGGGTGTAGATAGCGGACAGGCCGCCCAGGATCTGCATGCCAGCGTTCAGAGCGCCAACAGCAAAGCCCCAGTTGCCGCCGAAGGTGTTGTAGCCCTTGTTGTAAGCCTTATCCAGATTCTTAACAGAGAAGCCGATCACATCGCCGGGAACGTAGTTGCCATCGAACAGCTGGCCCAGAATGGAGCTGGTGTACGCATCCAGGAAAGAGTTGCCAACGATCTTGATCACGTTAGCGGAAACGTTCTGCCAGTTCTCAGTGGTCATGACAGGAGCCAGGACATCAACCAGGCTACCACCAACAACGTAGGTCATCTCGTTTTCTGCAACAGCAGAGAAGTTTGCAGGCATCATCATAATGAATTTCTCCCTTCAAATTTAGAAAGATATTTGCAAGCCATTTGTTTGGCTTACGTCCCTTACTAGGATGGCAATAATATACCACACTTTCCAGAAATGTTCAAGTACTTTTTTGAAAAAAATGTGAAAAATGTGATAGACTGTGAAAATCCGGTCTCAAAATTCTTACAGAAGCCGCTTTTTTGCACACAGCGACATGTTTTTTTGCGGAATTGGAAGATACTGGAATTTGAAAGGGATCGTGTATGAAAACCGTGATCTATCTGGACGAACTGCTGCTGACGAACTTTCTGGCCGCAGCAGCGCTGCTTTTGGGCGCAGGGCTTTTGTGTGCGCGGCAGTGCAGCGGTCTGCGGCTGATGGCGGGCAGTGCGGCAGCGGCAGCGGCTTCGCTGGGCATTCTGCTGCCGGAGCTGCCCGGGCCTGCAGCTTTCCTTTATAAGGTGTTCACCTGCTGTGCCGCTGTAGCTGCGGCTTACGGTGTGCCGGGCCTGCGCAATTTTGTGCAGCTGTGTGTGTGGTATCTGCTGCTGAACCTGCTGCTGTGCGGAGCCGTGCTGCTGCCCGGAGTGCAAAGCGCAAATCTCTGCGTCTATCTGCCGCTGTCCCCGGGCCGGCTGCTGCTGTGCTGCGGTGCAGTGCTTGCCGTGCTGCGCGGTGTACTGTTCTGCTTTGGGCCCGTGCAGGCACCCGCTGCATTGCCGCTGTGCTGGAGCTGGAAGGTGCAGTCCTCTCCGTACAGGCTTTCTGCGACACTGGCTTCTCAGTGCAGGACCCGCTGACCGGGCAGGCAGTGGTTCTGGTCTATTATCCTGCCGTGCGCAGCGCCCTGCCGCAGGAGCTGCGCACATTCCTGGACCGTTATTTTGCCTGTGGCACGGCACCGCCGCCGGAGCTGCGGGTGCGGCTGGTGCCCTGCACCACCATTGCCGGGCACTGTGTGCTGCCTGCCGTTCCGGCCAAGGCCCTGCGCACCAGCAAAGGCAGTGCAGCGGGCATTCTGGCCGCATTCTGCCGCCCGGAAACGCAGCAGCCATGGACAGCTCTGCTGGGCAGCGACTGGCCGTACAGCTGGCATCCGCTGAGAGCGTTGATGCGATCGATATCTACAGATGTACAGGAGGGGTATTCATGTTTCATGTTCTGCACCGGTTCTGGCGTTGGCTCCTTGCACGGCTGGGCTATTGCGGCGGCGCACATTTTCTGGCGGGCGCGCCCAGCCTGCCCCCCGCCCCTGACCCCGGAACAGGAAAAAAGTCCTGCTCTCCCGTATGGCTGCAGGCGATGCCGCTGCCCGGGACGACCTGATCACCCACAACCTGCGGCTGGTGGTGTACCTTGCCAAAAAGTACGAAAGCAGCGGTGTGCCTGCCGAGGACATGATCAGCATTGGCACCATCGGGCTGATCAAGGCGGTGAACACCTTCACGCCGGAGCGCAGCATCAAGCTGGCCACCTACGCCAGCCGCTGCATCGGCAATGAAATTCTGATGTACTTACGCAAAAGCTCCAACCGCCGTCAGGAAGCCAGCATCGACGAACCGCTGAACGTGGATGGCGACGGCAACGAGCTGCTGCTTTCTGATATTCTGGGCAGTGATGAGAACCAGATCAGCCAGCGGCTGGAGCAGGACGCGGAGCGCGCCGTTCTTCGCCGGGCCGTGGACAGCCTGTCCCCGCGGGAACGGCAGATCATGGAGCTGCGCTTTGGTCTGGCGGACGGCATTGAGCGCACCCAGAAGGAGGCCGCCGACGCACTGGGCATCAGCCAAAGCTACATTTCCCGGCTGGAAAAACGGATCATCCATACCTTAAAAGTACAATTGGAAAACGAGTGAGGTGAAAAAACGCGGACTGCCGCCCGCTGGGCTTGACAATCCACGCTGATTTGCGTATAATAAAACTACAAAAGGCGCTGGCCCTGCAAACGGCTAGTTCCTTACCGGATTAGTCAAGAAAAGATGACCGCTCGGATTGGGACTCGAGGCGGTCAATTTTTTCTTTTTGTCATCACTGTGAGAAACAGTCCATGTAATTTCAAACGTAACGTAGATTGCTCCGCCGAGAAGCGTGAGCAGAAGCACGACCTGTTCAAACGTCATGGTGCATCCCCCCTTTCCGCCCTTGGGCATCCGGGGAGAACGAGATCTTCAAGCAAAAAATCGTCTTTAGCCGGCACCCAAGTACCGGTAAGGACTAGCCGCCTGCGTTTGTGGGCACAGCGCCTGATGGCGGCGTTGCCGCCGCAAATACAGCATATCATAAACCTGCACGAAAAACAATATTTTGCCGCGCTTTCCTGCCAAACGGGAAAGCGCACAGTTTTTTCCACGCATACAATGCCGCTGCTCATCCCATACTCCCGGTGAAGATCAAAACAGACCGGGGGCGTTTGGATGTACAACAAAGTGGAGCTGTGCGGCATGAACACTGCAAAGCTGCCTGTGCTGACCGAAGCCGAAAAGCGGGAACTGCTGGCCCGCGCCCACGCCGGTGATGCAGCAGCCCGGGAACAAATGGTGGAAGGCAACCTGCGGCTGGTGCTCAGCGTGGTGCAGCGGTTCGCCCAGCGCGGCGAAAATCTGGACGACCTGTTTCAGGTGGGGTGCATCGGGCTTATCAAGGCCATCGATCATTTTGACCCCGCCCAGCCGGTGCGCTTCTCCACCTACGGCGTGCCCATGATCATTGGCGAGATCCGGCGTTTTCTGCGGGACAACAATGCCTGCGGGTGAGCGCAGCCTGCGGGATACCGCCTACCGGGCCATGCAGAGCCGCGAGACGCTGGAAAAGCAGCTTGGCCGCGAGCCGACCATGGACGAGATTGCCCAGAGCGCCGGCTCACCCGCCGGGAAGTGACGGCGGCGCTGGAATCGGTGGTGGAGCCGATCAGTCTGGAAGAGCCGGTGTACACTGATGGCGGCGATGCGATGTATGTGATCGATCAGGTGCGGGACCCGGACGGCGAGGACAGCTGGATCAGCGGGCTGCAGTTCCGGCAGACCGTGGCCGGGCTGACCCCGCGGGAAAAGCGGATCATGGAGCTGCGCTACCTGCAGGGCAAGACCCAGATGGAGGTGGCGCGGGAGATCGGCATCAGTCAGGCACAGGTCAGCCGGTTGGAAAAAGGCGCACTGAGCCAGTTCCGCACCCGGGAGC
>ENA-OQBL01000639-OQBL01000639.1-human-gut-metagenome-genome-assembly--contig:-NODE-639-length-17230-cov-4.414956_pt1 | contig 17230 bp, 16 predicted proteins | sample MGYA00242747_ERZ504553 | MGnify/ENA primary metagenome ERZ504553 (study PRJEB26092, sample SAMD00036240) | human gut metagenome | host: Homo sapiens | study: EMG produced TPA metagenomics assembly of...
ATCATCCTCGGCAGCGGTCTGCACCACCAGCTGATAGTGGAGGTTTTTGCCGTCGAGTTTACTGTACTGGTAGGTCTGGTCTCCGCTTTGGTAACCAGATTCGTCCTGATCGCTGTTCGCCGACACCCGTTTTTCAAAGCTCTTGTAGCTGTGGTAGGTGTCCTCTGCCTCAGCCCTCTGAGAGCTGCCTTGGATGCTGACGCTGTTTTTGTAGGTCCATTTTTCTCCGGTGGGCACATTGCGCTGATCCTCGTGGGTAGGGAGGTCCTTTACCTCCACACGCCGCACCGGGTTGCCATCTTCCTTGTTTATCTGGATGGTAAAGCTCCGCACCCAGGCGGAGGGGTCGTCGGCAGTCACCGTGCCGCCGGTGCCGTCGGCACCGCTGTAGTAGGTGACGGCAATGACCCCGGCGGCCTTAGCCTGGGCATAGGTCATGGTGCCACCGTCGTGGAGGGTCAGGGTCAGGCCCTCTTCCAAAGCCTTCTCCAGCTCTGCGGCGTAGGCGTAGTGGGTGTCCAGCTGGGTCTGGCCGCTTTCGTTCACAGCGTCCTTGAGGGTCTCCACCAGGGTAAAGCTGCTTTCGCCAGCCGCATTGGCGGCAGAGATATTCCATTTGGCCAGGCCCTTGCTGCTGCTGGACAGCTGCTTGCTCAGGGTCCAATCCCCTTCCCGATTTTCACGGTATCCGAGGCCTCGAAAGATGTGTTTGCTCTTGGTCTCGATCTGTGCCTTGTTGGTCACCGGGCCGCCGCCCAGGGGGTGGTGGTCTCAAAGGTGATTGTCAGCTCCGTCCCCGTGAAATCCGCCGGGATGGTATAGCCATTTTGCTGGAATTTCTCTGCCGATATCGTATCGTTGCCTACCTTTACATCTCCTACGATCTTCACACCGTCCGGCAGGCTATCCGTGATCTTGCAGCCCTGCAGCATATAGGACCCCAGCTTGGTCCCCAGAAAAGAATGCGGTATCTTTACAGTGATCGTCCACTGGATGCGGCCTGATTTTTGGGGTCGTACTCGCCTTTCTTCTCAATGCGAGGGGTTTTACATGTGTAGTATGCTTCAGCTTTCTTTTCCTCCCTGTCCCCTGCCTGCGCTGTTGCCGTATTGAAGATCATACCGACACCGTCGGGCATCTTGTCAAAGTCCGCATAGTTCCGCTGAACGTCATAGTACCAGATGTACTTTTCTTCGATCTCCAATGCTTCCAGGTCCTTAATGACCACCTGGGGGTTGCCGTTGCTGTCCTCCTGGATCGTGTATTTGGGGAACGGCAGGATCTGCGTTTGTGTACCCGAGGCATCCACCCTGTAAAGTTTAAAGGAGTCTTTCAGGTATTGGCCGCCCTTCAGGTAATCACCAGCACTGATTCCACTCTGATTCGTGTTCAGGGTATCCGTAAGGGTCACCGGGTCTTTGGTGCCGTTGGTGGTCTCCACCGTCACCTTATAATGGTTTATGAAGGTGCCACTTTCCGGATGATTCTCAAAGGCACTCCAATAGCCGGTGTACCCTTTACTGATTTTTATATCTGCCGTTTTCTTCTTGATAGTCAGAGTAAAGCCATCTTTAAAGGTAATGTTTTTGTCATTTGCAAAATCATCTGCCCATACTTTCTGGGAGAACTGGAAGGTTCCGGTAAACTCCCGGTTGCCGTTGGCATCCAAACCGGTGAACTTCTCACTTTTGTCAAAGGTCAGCTTTGCCAGGCCGTCGGTGTCGATGGTATAGGTGCCAATGACCTTGTTGTTGTCGGTCTCGTCCTTGATATTGCCGGAGGTGGGCTGCTTGGGCTTCATGGCATCCGGCAGCTTGTAGCACAGGGTCGGCCGGTCCGGCGTCAGGGTGCCTGCAGGCAGCTTGTAGGTCACGGTGACCTGCACGTTGGTACCGCTTTCCACTTCATTCCCCATCAGGGTCTCCCAGGAGCCATTGACCTTCTGCTCGAACTCTGTCTTAGTGATCCAGGCGGGGTCCAGCATCACCTCCGTATCGGCAGTTTCTGCCAGCAGGGCCGGGGCATCGGGGTCCTGCTGCCGGGCCTCGCCGACCCATTCCACGGTGGCCCCCAAAGCCATCCTCATCTTCCAGCAGCGCATAGCTGCCGTCCAGCTCCTCCTGGGAGCCTGCCGGGTCCTCCGGGGCCACAGCGGTGGTCTCGGCGGCATAGGCGCCGGTCACCGAGATGACACTGGTCACGTCGGACATGGCAGCGGGCACCTCGGCCACCTTGCCGTCCACGTTGCCGGAGATCACGGTCAGGGTGCCGAAATCTTCGTCCACATCGCTCACGATGCCAACGGTGCTGGCATCCACGGTGTATTCCTCAATGTGGGGCGCGGTGTCGGTGGTGGCCGCAGCATCCATGGAGAGCAGGGCAATGTCGGCATCGGCAGAATCATCCTGCACCTGCAACGGCTGGCTTTCCGCGGCCACAGCCTTGGTCACGGTGCCATTGTAAATGACGATATCACCGGGCATTGCGGCATCAGACGGCAGATCACCGTCAAAATCCATGGCATAGCCGCTGCCGGTCTCTTCGTTGTACAGCGCGCTGCGCAGCTGGCTGTGCAAAGACAGCACGCTGGAAACCTGCGGGATAGCGCTCTGGGGGATATCGGCATATTTCAGGCAGTAGGAAAGGAACATCACGTCCCATGGGCCGTAGTCGTTGCCGTAGTCGTTGCCGTAGCGGGTGTAGTGGCGCACGGTCTCGCCGTCGGCATCGTCCAGCTGGAAGTTGCGCTCGCTCTGCTCATAGCCCAGCTGGCTCTCGGCTACGGCCAGCAGGTCGTCGGCCCAGTTGCCGCTCAGCGTGGTGCCGGTCTGTGCCAGCCATTCGTCCTCGTCCTGCGTGCCGTCCAGCGGGTCGGACAGGCAGTTCACCGTGTGGTGATGCTCCGGCAGGCCGCAGACCAGCACTTCCTCGTAGCAGGCATCAGTGTGGTGGTGCACCGGGGTCTCGGTCACAGGATCGACCACCACGGGCTTTGCGGCCACTGGCTCCTCAAACAGGGCCACCGGGTCATAATCGGGGTTCACTTCTTCTACAAGCTCGCCCTCTTCCAGACCGCACACCAGCTCATAGGTGGTGGTGTAGCAGCTGTCGTCGTGGGTGTGCTCGAATTTATCGCAGATGAAGGTGACACCATCCTCATCAAAACAGCTGTCGTCGTGGGTGTGCTCTTCTTCCAGGCAGGTCAGCTCCTGCACTTCCTGGTAGCAGTCGTCGGTGTGCTCATGGGGCACAAAGATGTACTCCGGCTCTGCGGAATGGGCTGCAATGCCGGGATCATCCGCATCCACGCCGAACGCATCATCATCCATGTCGAATGTATCATCAAAAGACATGCCGTCGTCCGTCATGGTGGCGTTCCAGTCCTCCGGTTCGCCTTCCTCATAGCCGCACACCAGCTGCTTTTCATAGCAGGCAGCGGTGTGCTCGTGCTCCAACTCGCCGCACAGATATTCGGCCGTTTTGGCAATGCCCACGCCGTGCAGCTGCCAGTTCACGAACAGGCTGGTGGTAAGCGCCAGTGCCAGCAGCAGCGCAGTATAGCGTCTGGCGCGCTGGTGGTTCCGACGGAACTTTTTCTGATATTCTTTCACGATATCCCGCATGATTCCTAAACCTCCTTAGTGGATCAACGAGAAGTTGGACAAGGGCCATACCCGCAAAAAAACCTTGCCTACGATCTGACTTTTTTCCACACAGCCGATCACACTGCTGCGGCTGTCAATGGAGGTGGCCCGATGGTCACCCAGTACGAAATACCGGTTTTCCGGCACCTGATAGGGAAATTTGATGTCGCATTCGCCCAGAGCCAGTTCATCTACATAGGGCTCATCCAGCGTCTGGCCGTTCACAGTGACCACACCGTCCTCGTCCAGTTCGATCACATCACCGGGCAGGCCGATGATGCGCTTGAGCAGAAGCTTGTTCTGCCAGTAAAATCCGCAAAGGTCGCCGGTCTTCATGTCGCTGCCCTTGACCAGCAGAATGATGTCCCGGTCCTGCAGAGTGGGGTTCATGCTGTCGCCGGAGACCTGCAGCACCGGCAGAAACAGGGTGGCCAGCAGCACGGCAATGGCCGCGACTACCAGCAGCGTGTAGACCGTGCTGCGCAGCACCCGCATATAACGGCTGCGGTAGGCCAGACGTTCGCGCTCTGCTTCCACCTCTGCTGTGGATGGAATGGGCGTGAACCTGATCTTTTGCTCTTTCATTTGGCACGCTCCTCCGGCAGGAATTCCGTGCTGTGATAGCCGTCCAGCAGTTCGCTGGCCCGGCGGTCAAAAGCGGCCCGGCGCTGCTGGATCTCCTGCTGCGTCCGGGCAAGCATTGCCTTGCAGTCCGCTTCGGTCTGGGCGCGCTTGCGTGCAGCGGCTTCCGTTTCCGCGTCGCACTGCTGCTGGGTGCGGGCCTTCAGGTTCGCAGCCTCGGTCTGTGCCTGTGCAAGGATCTGCTGGGCTTCGGCTTCCGCCTGAGCGCGCAGAGCACTGGCAGCGGCATCGGTGTTTTTGTTTGCTGCGAGCACCGATGCAACGTATTCATCAGCCGCAGCCTGCGCCGCTTCAAACACCTTGTTCAGCTCCAGTGCAGCCTGTGCAATGGAACCTGCGTTTTCAATATGGATCTGCCGTTCCTGCAACTGGGCAGACAGGGCAGCGTTTTCTGCCCGGAGCCGGTCCTCGCTCTGCTTGAGCGCCAGAATGATCTCGACTAATTCGGTGCGGCGCATGTGCCGCAGTTCACGGTCTGGCATAATGATCGATTTCTCCCGCAAAAAGTGGTCGGATTGGGCGAACGAAAACTTTCGACAAATACGAAAATTTTCGCACCACAAAACCACATTTGATATATCAGTTTTCGGCGTGAAAACGCCAGTTTGATGAATGACCTTCCACCTTATATGTTAGCACAGTATGCGTAACAAAAGCGTAACAAAAATGCCTTTTCCGTGCATTTTTTTGCCAAAGCCAAAGAAAAATTGTTTCTTTTGATGTAAACGATTAAAATGCGTTAAAAACAAAAAGAACTGTCCCCACAACGGAGACAGTTCTTGAAAAACAGATGAAAATAGAAGCCGGATCAGAAGCTCTTCAGCAGATCGCCCAGAGTCAGGAAGGACTGGTAGATCACGTTGACATTGTTGATGATGGAGCTTGCACCGGAGAAGATGCGGGCAATGGCGTTGAACACCTTACCGACATTCAGGAAGCTGTTGTAAGCGTCGCGGGCACCACCGTCCAGATAGACCATTTCCTCTTCGCTGATGGAGGCATAGTTTGCGGGCAGTTTCATAGTAGACATGGAGATTTTCCTTTCTATTGATAAAATTGATACAGTGTGTGGAAAGACTTAAATAAAGGCAGCCACGGCCAGCGTGGTGATCAGAGCACCGGCTACCGTCAGAACGCTCAAAATCGGGCCGTCATCGTATTCCTGCGCGGTCTGTTCCGGCTGAGCGGGCGTGGATGTGCTGGTGGAAGTGGTGGCATTTTTCACGGTCCAGTGTGCGTACACAGTGGTATCACCGGTAAACACCGTAGAGGTGCTGATTTTTGTGCCGCCCACCGGCTCGGTATACCAGCCGTCAAAGGTGTAGCCTTCCAGCGCAGGCTGCGCGGGCAGGGCACTGAGTTTGCCGCTCAGATTGGTGGTGACTGCCACAGCGGAGCTGCTGCCGCCCATGGCATCCAAACCAATGGTGTAGACCTGCGAATCCTTGTCTTCTGCGGCAAAGGCAGAGGGCAGTGCACAGCAGAGCAGTGCAGCGCTGAGCAGACCGAGGACCAGTATTTTCAAGATCTTTTTCATATGACTCCTCGCTTTCCTGACGAATTGGGATGTGGTGCCTGCCGGGAACGGAAACACCAGAACAGACCTCGATGTCCCCGCCATGAGGCAGTAGACGAAAAAGCCGGGAAGAGGAGGTTTATTCAATCCTATATTTACCACATATAGTGTAACAAAAGCGCAACAAAATGGGCGTATTCTGTTGTTATGATGAAAAAATTGGTTTTTCACAAATTGCAGGCTGCAAAAGGCGGCACAGAGCCGCCGCAAAAGCGGAAAAGTGGAACCTTCCCCTTGTGGAAAAAACAAAGAATATGGTATAATATCTTGCACGATGCGCCATCGCCAAGCGGTAAGGCAGGGGACTTTGACTCCCCCATCGTAGGTTCGACTCCTGCTGGCGCAACCAAAAGCCCCGTCATCCTGAAAAGGCTGACGGGGCTTTTTGCATCACTTTTCCACAAATGCGGCTGAACGGTGCAAAGCTCAGCGGCGGCGGATCTTTCTGGTGGGCTTGCGACGGTTCCAGTTGTTCAAAAGGACCCACGCAAAGTAGATGATGATGGAAATAATACTCAATGTTATTACAACTTTGAGGTACAGACTGCCTAAGAACTCCTGAAAACGCGCCACAGTGAACAGCAGCGGGTTGCGGCTGACATCCTGCCCGGCGATCAGGTCCACCACGCCAATGGTCTCACCGGCAAGCTTCAGCTCCACGGTACCCACCACATCGCCCTGCTGGACAGGGGCACACACGGAATCCGGCAGGTGGAAATATTTCTGGGTCACGCTGCCGTCGCCGGTGGAGGGCAGCAGGGTCATCATGCTGTCGGCGGGATACAGCTGCAGGGAGCTGGTATCGGAGGAATACTTCACCGGGATCTCGGCCAGCGTAAGGTCGGTGTCCAGCGCGGCCTGAATGGAAAAGCTGTCGAACACCCAGTCCATCAGCTTCACGGTCTCGCACAGGGCCGGGCGACGGTTGGCGTAGCCGAAATCGTCGCAGGTGTCCGGGCTTTGCATCACGCAGAAAATATAGGTGGCACCATCCTTATTGGCCCATGAAACATAGCTCTGATTGCCACTGTCGCTTTTGAATGCGGTCACATCGCACATGCCGCCCTGCATGGCGCTGCGGTAGTATTTGCCGCCGCTGGATTTGCTCAGCGCGGCGTTCTGGCTGACCAGAACAGACGAAGAACGGTGTTTTTCTTTGGCGGGCATGGTAAAGCTGGGCGCACCGGAAACCTCCACAAAGGCATCAAAGCTCATCAGATAGCGCAGGATCAGGTACATATCCACGGCACAGGTCACGTTGCCGCTGTCGATGCCGCAGGCATCCGTCCAGGTGCTGCCGGTGGTGCCGATGCGCTGGGACAGGGTGTTCATCTGGCTCACCCAGCCCGCGAGGTCGCCGCCGGAAAGGGCATAAGCAAGGCCCATGGCGGCTTCGTTGGCGTTGCGGGTCAGCATGGCGTACATGGCTTCGCGGTAGGTAAAGGTCTCGTTGGAGCGCATATCGGCGTTGTTGGTGTTATAAACGTAATCCGAGATGGCAAAGGGCATCTGGAAGGTGTCGTCCAGATGGTCGGCATAGTTGGTCAGCAGCAGGGCAATGGTCATGTACTTTGTCAGACCACCGGCGGATACCTGCTTTGTGCTGTCCTTATCATAGACAATGATATTGGTATCAGTGTTGACGATATAGGCACTCTGTGCCTGCACCTGATAGACCGGGGTGGGGTCGAACATAGCCCCGGCGGGCAGCACAAGGCAGCTGAACAGGACAGCGAACGACAAAACCAGCGCAAAAATACGTTTCATGTGGACAATTCCTTTAAAAAGCGATAATATAAAACAACAGGCAGCACGGCACAAACGCCGTGCGCCGGGTAAGAACGAGATCACAGCGGAAGGCTGTATTCTTTATAATAACAGGTTTGGCGGGGTGTGACAAGGCTTATTGTGCCGATTTCACATCCGGTCAGGGAGGACAGGAATGGTATATCTGACAGGGGACACCCACGGCGACATCGACCGCTTCAAGCACGGCAAGCTGCGCTGGCTGGGCAAACGGGATACCGTGGTGGTACTGGGCGACTTTGGCTTTGTGTGGGACGGCAGCAAGGAGGAACAGAAAAAGCTGGATTGGCTGCGCAAGCGCCCGTATACCCTGCTGTTTCTGGACGGCAGCCACGAAAACTACGACCTTTTAAAGCAGTATCCCACCGAGGAACGCTTTGGCGGGAAGGTGCAGGCACTGGGTGGCAATGTGTACCATGTGTGCCGCGGCAGTGTGCTGGAATTGGAGAATAAAAAATACCTGTGCTTTGGCGGTGCGGAAAGCCAGGATGTGGAGGATCGGGAACCCGGCGTGAACTGGTGGAAGGAAGAAATGCCCTCGGATGAGGAATACGCCTTCTGTGAGGAGAACCTTGCAGCCTGCGATTACAAAGTGGATTATGTGCTGACCCACGATGCGCCAAGCAGATTTTTGGATTTTACCGCCCTTGCCAGCGGCGAGACCAACCAGCTGCACAGCTTTCTGGATAAAATTTTGTTGAAGCTGACCTACGACAAGTGGTTTTTTGGCTGCTACCATAAGGATACCCAGCTTTCCACCAAAAGCCGCTGCGTGTTCTGCGATGTGATAAGCATGGGCGAACGGCACGCAAAGCGTTCCGTTCGATAACAGGGGCCGCTGCACCAGCCGTGCAGCGGCTTTTGCATTTGCTGTTGCTTGTGCGCAAAAAATCCTCCGGATCAGTTCATGGCTCCGGCTTTCTCGAACATCTGCTGCACCTGCTGTTCCAGCAGTGCGTGCTCCGGCGCTTCCAGCAGCGGGTCGTCGGCCAGCATGGCAACGGCTTCCGCCTGCGCAGCGTGCAGGGTGCGGGTGTCGTTCATCAGGTCGGCGATCTGCAGGGTGGGCAGGCCGTGCTGGCGGCTGCCGAAAAAGTCGCCGGGGCCGCGGGTCTCCAGATCGTACTGCGCCACCGCAAAGCCGTCCGTGGTGCTGCACAAAAATTTCAGCCGCTTTTGTACGTTTTCGCTTTGGTTGTCGCTGACAAGAAAGCACCAGCTCTCCGCTGCACCGCGTCCCACGCGGCCGCGCAGCTGGTGCAGGGCGCTCAGACCGTAGCGCTCTGCGTTTTCGATCACCATTACGCTGGCATTGGGCACATCCACACCCACCTCAATGACGGTGGTGGACACCAGTGCGTCCAGCCGTCCGGCTTTGAAGTCCTCCATCACGGCAGCTTTCTCCTTGGGTTTGAGCTTGCCGTGCATCAGGCCTACCCGGCGCTCCGGCAGCAGGGCTTTGGCAATGTCCTCGTAGTAGCTCTTAACGGCGTTCAGCCCGCCATCCGGTGTGTCCTCGATGGCGGGGCAGACCAGATACACCTGCCGCCCTCTACCAATCTCCTGATCGAGAAAATGGTAGAGGTCGCGCCGCTTTTTGCCGGTGATGCAGCGGGTTTTGACCGGGGTGCGGCCCGGCGGCAGCTCGTCCAGAATGGAGATGTCCAAATCGCCGTAGATGAGCAGGCCCAGCGTGCGGGGAATGGGCGTTGCACTCATCACCAGCAGGTGCGGATTCGCGGCCTTTTCGGCCAGCATTCCGCGCTGCCGTACCCCAAAGCGGTGCTGCTCGTCGATCACGGCAAGACCAAGCCGGGCAAACTCTACGCCTTCGCTGAGGATGGCGTGAGTGCCCACCACAAGGTCGGCTTCGTCGTTCCGGATGGCGGCAAGGGTGGTGCGGCGTGCAGCGGCCTTCATGCCGCCGGTCAGTAGAGCCACCCGCATCCCGAAGGGGGCAAGCATCCGGTTCAGGCCTTCGGCGTGCTGGGTGGCCAGAATTTCTGTCGGGGCCAGCAGCGCGGCCTGATACCCCGCTCGGATGCAGGCCCAGATGGCGGCAGCCGCCACCAGCGTTTTGCCGCTGCCCACATCGCCCTGCAAAAGGCGGTTCATGGAAGTCTCGCCCGCCATGTCGGCCAGAATCTCGCTCACGGCCCGGCGCTGGGCTCCGGTGGGGGAAAAGGGCAGGCTGGCCCAGAACGGGGACGGGTCGGCAAGCTGCATGGGCGCACCGGTGGCAGCGGCACCCCGGTTTTTCATCCGGCCAATGCCCAGCTGCAAAACCAGAAGTTCTTCATAGATCAGCCGCCGCCGGGCTGCATAGGCCTGCTCTTCGGTGGCAGGGCAGTGGATGGCCCGCACAGCATCTGCCTTGGAGAGCAGACGGTATTTTGCCAGCATTTCCGGCGGAAGAGGGTCGGGCAGAAGCTCTGCATGGGGCAGCAGCTGCCGCACGCACTTGGCGATGGCATTGCTGGTCAGGCCCTCGGTCTGGGGGTAGACCGCTTCAAAGGGAGAAGCCTTGATCTGCTCGGCGGTGCGCACCTGCGGGTTGACCATCTGGCGGCGCAGCATCCCGCCGGTAACGATGCCCTGAAAATAATATTCCTGTCCCAGCTGCAGCTTCTGGGCGGCATAGGGATTATTGAACCATGTGATCTCCAGACTGGACACATCGTCCCCGGCAGTGATGCGCTCCATCCGCCGCCCGCCCGGCAGGATACGCCCGCCGGGTTTGGCGAACACCTCAGCCCTGACGACGCACTCCACATCGGTGGGCGCTTCGGCGATGGAATAGGGTTTGGTGAAGTCGATATATCTGCGCGGGTAGTGGCACAGCAGGTCGGCCAGCGTCACGATGCCCAGCTTCTCGAACCGCTCAGCGGTCTTGGGGCCAACGCCCTTCAGGTAGCGCACCGGCGTATCCGGGGTGAGGGTGGTATGGTTTTCGGCGGGCATGGCGTGTCAGCTCCTTTTTTGGATGCAATATAGCCATTGTAACACGGAGCGGCAGCGGATGCAAATGGCCCAAAAAGGAAAAACCGGCAGGACCTTTGCCTTTGGGCAGGAACTGTGGTACACTCGGAAGAAAAAGAGGGGAGAATATTTATGGAGATCCGTAAGGGGACCTTAAAGGACTTGGAGGCCATTGCAGCGGTGGAGGCGGCCTGCTTCCCGGCGGCAGAGGCGGCTACGGCAGAGGAGTTTGCCGGGCGGCTGCAGCAGTACGGCAATCATTTTTGGCTGCTGTGGGAGGGGGAAAGGCTGCTGGCCTTTGTGGACGGCTTTTTGCACCGACTGGCCGGACCTGACCGATGAGATGTACGCCGACGCCTCCCTCCACCGGGAGAATGGTGCCTGGCAGATGATCTTTGGGGTAAACACCATCCCGGCCTGCCGCAGACAGGGGTACGCCGGGCAGCTGCTGCAGCAGGCCATTGCCGACGCCCGGGCCCAAGGCCGGAAGGGGCTGGTACTGACCTGCAAGGAGGCCCTGGTGCACTACTATGCAAAGTTCGGCTTTGTGAACGAGGGCGTTTCCGGCTCCACCCACGGGGGCGTGGTGTGGTACCAGATGCGGCTGAAGTTCTGAGGGGGACGATCTGGAATGGCCTACGCCTTGCTCCGGCCGTATTCAGCGGAAGAATAATTTTTAAGAGAGCAATGCCGGAGCTTCCGCGGACGCTCCGGCATTGCATTTTCACTGGAGGGGGCGTAAAGGTAGACGGCATTTGCAGTGCCGCTTTCTGCGAAAGTGCGGCACTGCGGCAGACTTTTCGGCTTAACTGCAAAGTGACCGGTTTCGCCAGAGGCTCTCCCTTTGAGGAAAGACTTCCCCCGCTCCGGGGGAAGATGTCACCGCAGGTGACAAAAGGGGGAGTCTGTCACCGTAGGTGACGGAGAGGGCGAGGAGGCTGATAGGGAACAACGCAAAACAAAAAAAAGTCCCGGAAGCTTCAGCTTCCGGGAATCTTTTGGAGGTGACGACCAGATTTGAACTGGTGGATGAGGGTTTTGCAGACCCTTGCCTTACCACTTGGCCACGTCACCATATTTAGGAGTGAATTTCCACTCCTGTTGGAGCGGCCGACGAGGCTCGAACTCGCTACCTCCACCTTGGCAAGGTGGCGCTCTACCAGATGAGCTACGGCCGCATATTCGGTGCATTTTACCTTGCACCCATCATTTCTGATGCCCTGAAAACAAATTTCAAAGTAGGTGAAAGCTTGCGCTTTCTTGGTGGCGACCCGGATCGGGCTCGAACCGACGACCCCCAGCGTGACAGGCTGGTGCTCTAACCAACTGAGCTACCGGGCCATATTGGAGCAACTGTTGCTGCTCCGTTATGGAGCGGCCGACGAGGCTCGAACTCGCTACCTCCACCTTGGCAAGGTGGCGCTCTACCAGATGAGCTACGGCCGCATATTGGAAACCCTGCTGGGTTTCCTTGACTGGTGCCTCCGATCGGAATCGAACCAATGACACGGGGATTTTCAGTCCCCTGCTCTACCGACTGAGCTACAGAGGCGCACCGGACGATGATTATTATACCTGAAATTTCGATTTTGTAAAGGGGTAAATCCAAATTTTTTTCAGAAAATTGAAACTTTCTTGATTTTGGTCGCTCCAGCGCGTAAAATAAGAATGACTTTTTTCAACCTGCTTTTGGCACATCCGGCACAGGACGTGCTGTGTGCGGGCGTGCCAAACAGAAATTGACAAATTCAACAACCTATGGTTTAATGAAAATGAAATGATTCAGGCGCTTTTGCCCTTTTTCTCTGTGTATACCTATATTATAGTAAGAAAAGGGCAGAGGCGTTTTATGATTTGACTACAGACGGCCCGCTTTTTGCAAGAAAGGCCGGGCCGGGAGGAGCAGCATGGCAAAAAAACAGGAATATGGCAACGAGAGCATTACTTCTTTGAAGGGTGCCGACCGTGTGCGTAAGCGCCCGGCCGTTATCTTTGGCTCAGACGGCGTGGAGGGCTGCGCCCACTCCATCTTTGAGATCGTCTCCAACTCCATCGACGAGGCCCGCGACGGCCACGGCGATACCATCAACGTGACCCGCTGTAAGGATGGCAGCGTCATCGTTGAGGACTTTGGCCGCGGTATGCCCGTGGACTGGAACAACGGCGAGGGACGCTACAATTGGGAGCTGTTGTTCTGCGAGATGTATGCAGGCGGCAAGTATGGCGAGGGTGAGGATAACTACGAGTTCAGCCTTGGCTTGAACGGTCTGGGCCTGTGCGCTACCCAGTATGCTTCTGCATGGATGACCGCCGATATCTACCGTGACGGATACCACTATCACCTTGATTTTAAAAAAGGGCGAGAATGTGGGCGGCCTGCAGAAGGAAGCCTACAAGGGCCGCCGCACCGGCAGCATCATTCACTGGAAGCCGGACGACGAGGTGTTCACCGACATCGATGTGCCCGGCAGCTACTATAAGGATACCCTGCGCCGTCAAGCGGTGGTCAACGCAGGCCTGACCCTGAACTTCACCGATGAAAAAGAGAAAGACCCTGCCACTGGCAAGGCGTGGTACGAGAGCTGGTGCTATGAGCACGGCATCGCGGACTATGTGGCCGAGGTGGCAGGGGAGGATACCCTGACCCCGGTGTTCAGCTGCGAGAGTGAGGCATCCGGCCGAGACCGCGAGGACCAGCCGGATTACAAGGTGCGCATGAGCGCGGCGTTCTGCTTCTCCAATAAGGTGCAGATGCTGGAATATTACCACAACTCTTCCTGGCTGGAGCACGGCGGCAGCCCGGAGCACGCGGTGCGCACCGCCTTTGTCTACCAGATCAACAAGTACCTTGAAGGAAAAGAACCTCTATAAAAAATGGTGAGAGCGCCATCAGCTTTCAGGATGTGCAGGACTGCTTGGTGTATGTCTCGTCCAGTTTTTGCCACCCGCACCAGCTACGAGAACCAGACCAAAAAGGCCTATCACCAACAAATTTGTTTCGCAGGCTATGACCGACTTCCTCAAGCATTATCTGGAAGTGTATTTTCTGGAAAGCCGGACGAGGCCCAGAAGATCTGCCAGCAGGTGCTGGTGAACAAGCAGAGCCGTGAGCATGCGGAAAAAATCGCGCCAGAGCATCAAAAAAATCGCTGTCCACCCAGATCGACCTTGCCAACCGGGTGCAGAAATTCGTGGACTGCCGCACCAAGGATGCATCCCGCCGCGAGCTGTATATCGTGGAGGGCGATTCCGCTATGGGTGCGGTCAAGTCCAGCCGCGACAGTGAATATCAGGCCATCATGCCCATCCGCGGCAAAATTTTGAACTGCCTGAAGGCCGACTATGCCCGCATCTTTAAATCGGATGTCATCGTGGATCTCATCAAGGTGATGGGCTGCGGCGTGGAACTGGGCGGCAAACACAACAAGGAGCTGGCCACCTTCAATCTCGATAATCTGCGGTTCAATAAAATCGTCATTTGTACCGATGCCGATGTGGACGGCTACCAGATCCGCACGCTGGTGCTCACCATGCTCTACCGCCTGACCCCGACCCTGATCGAGAAGGGCTATGTGTATATCGCAGAGTCGCCGTTGTATGAAATTACAACGAAAGACCGCACTTATTTTGCCTACACCGAGCCGGAAAAGACAGCGTTTCTGGAAGAGATCGGCGAGAAAAAATACACCATCCAGCGCTCCAAAGGTCTGGGTGAGAACGACCCCGAGATGATGTGGCTGACCACCATGAACCCGGAGAGCCGCCGTCTGATCAAGGTGATGCCCACCGATGTGGTGCAGACCGCGCAGGTGTTCGATATCCTGCTGGGTGATAACCTTGCAGGCCGCAAGGAACACATTGCGCAGCACGGCGCAGAATATCTGGACGATCTGGATGTGAGCTGATGATTTTAAATTGCCTCCGCTTGCGCTCTGGCAATGACAGAGGTAACGTTATTTTAATTTGGTGATTTGTCGCAGCCTGCGGGCTGCTCCAAATCACGTTTTCACGAAGAAGGCCCCAACGGGTCACGGCATTTTAAGGGAAAAATGCGAAAACCGGAACGGCTCCATCTGTGAAAGAGCAGCTCAGGATGGCCCGCAGGCCATCCTGAGCTGCAAAAATAAAAAATATTTTCCGCTGAATATGGGCAGAGCGAGAGCGGCGCCCATCTAAAATCGTCAAGAGGTTAGAAGATGCCTAGAAAATCGACCAAGAAAACACTCAAGCCGGTGCGCCCGCAGCTGGGCGACGGCGTTGAAATTTTAAATGCCGGCAGTGTGCTGGAGGACCCCATCACCCGCACGCTGGAAACCAACTATATGCCCTACGCCATGAGCGTCATCGTCAGCCGCGCGCTGCCAGAGATCGACGGCTTCAAACCGGCGCACCGCAAGCTGCTGTACACCATGTACGAGATGGGGCCTGCTCAAGGGCGCACGCACCAAGTCTGCCAACATCGTGGGCAGCACCATGCACCTGAACCCCCACGGCGATGCCGCCATCTACGACACCATGGTGCGCATGGGCCGCGGCAACGAGAGCCTGCTGGTGCCCTTTGTGGACAGCAAGGGCAACTTTGGCAAGGCCTACAGCCGCGATATGTCCTGCGCTGCTGCCCGTTACACGGAGGCGAAGCTCGAGGGTGTGTGCGAGGAGCTGTTCCGGGATATCGACAAGGAGACCGTGGACTTTGTGCCCAACTACGACAGCACCACCACCGAGCCTACCCTGCTGCCGGTCACCTTCCCCACCATTCTGGCCAACAACACGCTGGGCATCGCGGTGGGCATGGCCTGCAACATCTGCTCGTTCAATCTGGCAGAGCTGTGCGCTACCACCGTGGCCCTGATGAAGGACGAGCACCACGACATCTCCACCACCATGCCCGCCCCGGACTTCGTGGGCGGCGGTCAGATTTTGTACGATGAAGCGCAGATGCGTGAAATTTACGAGAACGGCCGCGGCAGCGTGAAGGTACGCGCCCGCTACAATGTGGTGCCGGGCGAAAACATGATCGAGGTCACCCAGATCCCGCCAACCACCACGGTGGAGGCCATCATGGACAAGATCGCAGAGCTGGTCAAGGCCGGCAAGGTCAAGGAGATCAGCGACATGCGTGACGAGACCGACCTGAACGGCCTGAAGCTGACACTGGACCTCAAGCGCGGCGTGGATGCCGACAAGCTGATGGCAAAGCTGTTTAAGGCTACCCCTCTGGAAGACAGCTTCAGCGCTAACTTCAATATTCTGGTGTCCGGCCAGCCCCGCGTGATGGGCGTGCGCGAAATTCTCAAGGAGTGGACGGCCTTCCGCGTGGAGTGCGTGCGCCGCCGCACCTACTACGACCTGCACGGCAAGGAAAATGCGCCTGCACCTGCTCAAGGGTCTTGCTGCTATCCTGCTGGACATTGACAAGGCAATCAAAATTATCCGCACCACCGAGGAAGAGACCGAAGTGGTGCCAACCTGATGATCGGTTTTGGCATCGATGAAGTGCAGGCCGACTATGTGGCCGAGATCAAGCTGCGTCATTTGAACCGGGAATATATCCTCAAGCGCACCAGCGAGATCGAACAGCTGGAGAAGGACATTGCCGACCTGAACGATATCCTTGCAAAGCCCGCCCGCATCCGCCGCATCATCATCAATGAGCTGAACGATGTTGCCAAGAAGTACGGTCAGCCCCGCCGCAGCGAGATCCTGTACGATCTGCCTGAGGAAGAGAACGGCTCTGAGGAGGAAGAAGCGCCGGATTACCCCGTGACGGTGTTCTTTACCCGCGAGGGCTACTTCAAAAAGATCCCGCCGCAGGGTCTGCGCACCGCCGGTGCCCATAAGCTGAAAGAAGGCGACGAGATCGTGCAGCAGATCGAGACCCGCAACAACGTAGAAGCGCTGTTCTTTACCGACAAGCAGCAGGTGTACAAGGTGCGTCTGGCTGAGCTGGAGGACGGCAAGGTGGCTCAGATGGGCATTTTCATCCCGGGCCGTCTGGGCATGGACGAGGGCGAGAACGTGCTCTCCATGGTGATCACCAGCGACTACAGCGGCTATATGCTGTTCTTCTTTGCCAGCGGCAAGTGCGCGAAAATTCCGCTCAGCTCCTACGCCACCAAGCAGAATCGCCGCAAGCTGCTCAAGGCCTACTGCGACAAGGAACCGCTGGCAAAAGCTCTTCTTCCTGCCGGAGGAAACGGAGCTTGCCATCCGCACCAGCGCCAGCCGGATGCTGCTGGTTGGCACGGCGCAGATCGCGGCCAAGGCCACCCGCGACAGTCAGGCGTGGCAGTGGTTACTTTTGAAAAAGAACCAGACCATCGCTTCGGTGGTGCCTGCGGACACGCTGGAGCTGGCGAACCCCCACCGCTACCGTGTGCGCAGCCTGCCCGCTACCGGTGCGCTGATTCGTGCCGAGGACGAGGGCGAGCAGATGAGCCTGCTGTAAAAAAACTCCCCCAGTCTCGCATTCGCTCGACAGCCCCCTCTAGGATGGGGCCTTTGGCATGGCGGCAAAGCCTCTGGTTGAATTGCAAAGTATCCGGTTTCGCCAGAGGCTCCCTCTCCGAGGGAGCTGGCACGG
>ENA-OQBL01000641-OQBL01000641.1-human-gut-metagenome-genome-assembly--contig:-NODE-641-length-17181-cov-5.598217_pt1 | contig 17181 bp, 20 predicted proteins | sample MGYA00242747_ERZ504553 | MGnify/ENA primary metagenome ERZ504553 (study PRJEB26092, sample SAMD00036240) | human gut metagenome | host: Homo sapiens | study: EMG produced TPA metagenomics assembly of...
GGTTTGGTTGGGATTGTAAGGACGAAAATGTATCTTTGTCATAGTGAAATTCTTATGCCTAAAGATACAAAATCTTTAGGTAATAACAAAGCCCCAGCTTGTGAAAGTCGGGGCTTTGTGCGTAAAAGAAAGAAGGGGTGCATTTTGACACACCTTCTTGCACCAGCCACACAGGGCTGTTTTGTGGCTTGCACCGAAAACCTTTTAAGTTGTTGTAAATGAATAGGTTTTGAATTTTGATGTTTGTTTCAGGGGAAAGGTGGGATGAACGGGGCGTTCCGATAGGGCTTGACTGCTTTGTGCTTGCCCTGCGAGGGTTTCAGGTGGGGGCTGGAATACCGGGCTTAGGGCAGTCTTGGGGCTTTTATTCAATCCTTTGCCCCTTCCGGTCGATGTAATACCAATCATCGCTTTCCCAATAGTGGTATTCCCCATCCGAACCGGGAATTTCTTTCTGTTCTCCCGTGTCGGTTACTTTCGCCTTCCCGTTCTCGAAAGGAAAGCCAAAAGCGAAGCGTGGCTCTATGAGGGTATTGCCATGCTCGTCCGCATATCCGATACGCCCTTTTTCATCGACGATGCGGTAAACGCCTTCCTGCACGGAATCGTTGCCGTTGTCATACCTGTACGGGACATAGAGGCTTGCGGGATGGCTGTTGCCTGAGGATATGGCCGTGCAGCGGTCATGATAAAGGGTGAACAGCCATATTTCAAGCAGGATGGCAAGGACTGCAAGCACCGTGCAGACAAGGAAACGGAGGCGATAGCGTTGCCGCACCGATACATGGAACGCCCCGTAAAAGTCGTGCATCATGCGGTAACGCTCCTCAGTATAGATGCGCATATTCCTCCAAAGCAGTACGGGGAACGGCAGTATTAGCGGGAAAAGAGTAAGGCGGTTGTCTGTCTCGTAAAGAAAGCGGACAGCCGGAGTGTCCAAGAACTGTAAAACAACGGCGACCGGAAACAGAAGGCAGGCGAACTGAACCACGCTGATGACCGCAAAACTACGGTCAGGGAAGCCGTGCCGACAACTGTACCACGTCCAATAAAAGAAGTGGTCGAAGAATCCGGGGAGCTTCGGCCGACCGGTTCTTTTATGTGGGGAGACTTTCTTCATACGCTTGCGGCTATATAGGTGCAAATAAAACGTATTTCTTCCAAACGGAAAAGAATTTTGCGGTGAAACTTTTTGAGTGATTGGACTTTTCACTATTTTTGCTTTGATGTATAACGGTTCATCCGTAAGGTATGAATTTGGCTTTTTCTGTTATTGCTATGGAATGGTTCGATAAGATAAGCGAGTTTATGGAGGGTCTGCCGGAGTGGTTGCAGGCGCATCCGAGGTACGGCTACCTGATCGTGGCGGGAATCCTGCTGCTGTGGCTTGTGGGGATTGTCTGCGGATGGCGGTGGACGTACTCCCGTCCGGGAAGTTGGGAAGGGAATTTCTGGCTGGGTACGCTGGGTGAAAGGAGTTACCGTTTCTGGCTGGGGCTGATCGTTGCCGCCGCAACGGGATGCGCCCTGTTGCTGTTCTCCGTAACGGGATAAGCAAGCGGAAAACAAGGAAAGGAGGAAGCTATGTTCAAGGAACCGGCATACTGGATGTATTACTTCTGGAGCAAGAACAAACGTGCAAGGAAAGACAAGGCGGTTATCTCCAATGCCACGTGGACGATGGCAATCTTGTGGTTTCTTAACCTGACGGCTCTCCATCTTTTGTTCGAGGCATGGGGATGGGATATGCTGACGGGCTGGTTCTCTTCCCTGACGGATAAGGTGGAATGGAGCAGATTCAACCCGGTTGCCTACCTGTTCGCCGCAGCGATGCTCGCCCCTTTTATCTGGATTGCCAGAAAGCTGTATTACCGTCCTGCGAAGCTGAAAGCGATGCAGGCGAAGTACGAGACAATGGGCGAATACCGGAAACTGCTCGGTCAATGCCTGTTCTGGCTGTATATTACCGGCAGTTTCGCATCCTTCTTCATCATAGCCGAACAAAAGAACCATTCCAAGGAGCAACCACTGATCGAAAGGTTGCAGGAGATACGGGACGGCAAATATCCCGTTGAAAAGACATACTCACCAACCGGCGAATGACCTTCTTCCGGCTCCCCTCTGCTTACTGTCTCATGCCGTTCTGCGGGTGGAACCGGCACAGCCTTTCTGTTTTTCACGACTGAATATCCGAACCTATGGAGCAAAATCCGAATCCGCAGCGCAAGGACATACCGTAACCGATGCAAAGCACCGGAAGGGTGCTTGTTGCAGACAATTTGTAATTTCGTGTAAGATTTATGTAATTAACATTAAAATTGAAACAGAATGAAAGAGAATCTTACACAAATTCTAATGAATGAAGCCATCCGGGAGGGATGGCGGGAGTGGATGGCTAAGGTGTGGACGGTATTGCCGCAAACGGATGCGGAGCGCCCGGTAACATGGATTGCGGCGGAACGGCTCGCACGGGATCACGGGCGGATGGTCCGGCTGGTGGAGCTGCTCAGGGAACACCGCCCCGTCCTTTCCTGCCGTGTGCAGGAAGAAGCCGGATTGCTGATACTGGTCGCCTACCACCGGCACGGCAGCTCGGCGGACTTCCTGCTGGATACGGCGGAGGCGTATTTCCGGGAGAAGGACTGCGGAGGATTCCTGTTCCTCTGCCGGATGCAGGCAAGCATCAACGCCTACGACGAATACCCGCACCTGAACGTGCTCTGCAACCGTCTGGCGGGACTGCTGTTCCGCTTCCGCCGTGAACGGGAGTCCGAGTACCGCAAGGGCATACCGCCGATGTTCGGCAAGGCGGACTTGCAGGAGGTGGAAAAGTACCTGCCGCACCTGCGGGGCTGCTCTTTCCGGGAAGAGGTCGCACTGGCTCTGCCCAAGGTAAAAAACGTGGAGGAGCTGGCACGGGAATGTGCCATGTCGGTCAATACGCTGGGACGGCGGTTCAGGGAGGAACTGAACACGACTCCGCATCGCTGGCTGACGGAACAGCGGAAGGCGCACGTGGTCTCCCTGCTGGCGGACACGGACATGCCCTTCCAAGAGATTGCCGACGTGTGCGGCTTCGCCACTCCGAGCTACCTGTGGGACTTCTGCAAGAAGCACCTGAAGGCTACCCCTGCCGAAATCCGTGAAATCGTCCGGTGCGCCCGTCCCGTCCGGCATCCTTTTCCGGTTCAGAAGTGAGTGGCTGACCGTCCGCAGCCGATTGGCGGACAATCCGAACACGGCGGTGAAAATTCAGAACGCCCGTTTCCCGGCACCCCGCTAACTTTGCTTCCTTATAAACAACCCGAGACAGAATCATGATGGAAGAATATTTCAATACATTGTTGCAGGAGACGGAGCGGCGCATGGCTGCCGCTGCCGCCGGCATGGAGGGAAAGGAAACAGTCGCCACCTGCCGGGAGATGGTTTCGTACCTGAAAGCCAAGAACCGTGAGCTGAAAGCGTATGCGCTCGCCCGTCCGTTCAGCGGGGACGAGGAGGAAATCCGTTACTTCAAATACTACAAGCCCGCCCTGACGGGCAGGCTGCTGTACTATTACCGGGTATATCAGATAGAGAGCGGCTGTCCCGGCTGCCTGCGGGTAGCCGAAACGTACTACCGCAGGGCGATGGAACGAGCCGAGCGGATGATGGAACGCTACCTGCCCTTCTACCAGTATTACCACAGTGGGGCGACATACCGGGACGATTACTATTTCCTGCGGGCGAAGGGCGAACTCAGCCCCGAAAGCGGCAGTTTCGTGCTGGACGAGGAAGCGGAGTTCTCCACGGGCTACGACATACTGGCGGCACGCCTGATCTCGGTGGAGATGCTGCTGGTCTATCTGAGCCGCCGGATAGAGCGTGCGGCACGAGGGGACGGTACGGAAGCCGTGCCGGGGAAGGAACACCGCTGGACGGACACGAAAATCGCCGCCATACAGCTTGTTTACGGCATCCATGCCGCCGGGAGCGTGGACAACGGCAACGCCGAGATCGGCGAGCTGGCTGCGCTGTTCGAGAAGACCTTCCATGTGGATCTGGGCAACGTGTACCATGCTTTCGGCAGGCTGCGGGGACAGCAGAACCCGACGGCGTTCTTGGACGAGATGAAGGAGAAACTGCTGAAGAAGATGCGGGACATGGACAGCAGGTGATCGGCAAGTCGGCAGCAAGTTGGCAGCAAGTTGGCAACGGAACGGCAGAGGCGGCAGGAGATGAAAAGAGAGCGTCCTGAGGGCAGAAAAAGAGCCTTTCGGACGCTCTTTTTTGCTCTTTTTGCTTCGATGTCAGTTCCTTTCCGCCTTGTTTTTACGTTGTTCCTACTTTTTCCTTGCCTTTTTCAGTCTTTTCAGCCTTTTTGTTGCCCGGAAAGGCGGACGGAAGGGCGGTGAGGGTGAAAAAAGAGGATGGAAAAATGCGCATCAGAAAAAAATCTTTGCCAAGGTGCCGGTATAGTGGCAGGAAAAACCGGCGAATCGGGCGACATTTGCGGCAGAAACCTAAAAAAAGAGTACGACAATGGAAATAATGACCATCGAGAGCAACGCCTACCGCCTGCTCGTGGAGAAGATCGAGAAGATAACCGCCTATGTGGAGGAATCCCGGAACCGGGAGGAAACGGAGCGCAAACGGAAAGAGGAAGCGGAAAGCCCTGCTGCCAAGGGACGGAAAGCCGACCCGAAGTGGATGACGCACAAGGAGGTGTGCGAGATGCTGGACATCAGCCACCGCACCCTGCAACGCTACCGGCAGAAGCATATCATTCCCTATTCCATGATCGGGCGGCAGATACGCTATCCCCGGCAGGCGGTCGAGAGCCTGCGTGAGCGGTGGATGGTGGAGACACCCGCCGCCAAGATCGACCGGATGATAGCGGAACATCCCCTGCATAACCGAAAAAAACGGCAGCTATGGTAAAAAAGGAAGAGATACTGGCAAGAACCAGTAACGGGCTGGACGTGTTCCGCCACTACCTGCCCGTGAAGTGGCGGGTGGGCAGGAACTTCCTGAACCCGCTGTACGCCGACAGCAAGGCTTCGTGCAACGTGTATTACGACCGCCGGAGCGGTACGTACCGGATGAAGGACTTCGGCAACGGGGACTATTCGGGCGACTGTTTTTTCCTCGTGGCGAAGCTGAAGGGGCTGGACTGCCGGAACGCCGCCGACTTCGTGGAGGTGCTGCACACCATCGACCGGGAGCTGTGCCTCGGTCTGGAGAATGACAGCCCGGAAGATACTGCCGTTTCGGACGGCGGCTGCCGTACCCTGCGGCTCGTGCCGGGCGCAAGGGAGCATGGGACAAGGGATGACCGGAGCGGTGAAGGAATATCCGTCAGGACAAACGGGAACGGCACGGGAAAGCCGGACGGGTACACGGAAGAGGCGGCTGCGCCCTTTGACCGTCCCGAACCGAAGCCCTACCGGACGACGGAAAAGCCGTTTACGGATGCGGAACTTGCCTACTGGGGCGCATCGGGCATCACGGAGGAGCTGTTGCACCGTTACGGGGCGGTGTCGCTCGCCGAGTACCGGGGCGAGACGAGGGAGGGCAAGTCGTTCGGCTTCAGTTCCACCCCGGCGGAACCGATGTTCGGCTACAAGGGGAAATGGGGCGTGAAGGTCTATCGCCCGATGTCGGAGGTGCGATTCGTCTATGGCGGACATACGGGCGACAACTACTGTTTCGGACTGGAACAACTGCCCTCGAAGGGAGACCTGCTCTTCCTCACGGGCGGCGAGAAGGACGTGCTGACGCTGGCGGCGCACGGCTTCCATGCCATCTGCTTCAACTCGGAAACCTCGGTCATCCCGGCGAAGACCGTGCGCAAGCTGGTCTATCGCTTCAAGCACATCGTGCTGCTGTACGACACGGACAAGACGGGGCTGGAGTGCTCGGAGAAGCACCGTGCGCAACTGTCGGAGTACGGGGTGAAACGGCTGGTGCTGCCGTTGCCGGGGACGAAGGCGGAGAAGGACGTGACGGACTACTTCAAAGCCGGGCACACGAGGGAGGAGCTGATGGGGCTGTTCCTGAAACTGCTCGACACGCTGTACGGGGACACGATGGCGGTGCTGAAATCGTGCGAGATCGACTACGACCACCCGCCCGAACAGGCTGTCGCCATCGTTACCGCCGGGGAGGTGCCGTTAGGCTCGGAGGAGAACATCCTCTGCATCACGGGCGGCGAAGGGACGGGCAAGAGCAACTACACCGCCGCACTGGTCGCCGGGGCGATCATGGAGAGGGAGACGGACGCCGACCTCTTGGGGGTGCGGGTGGAGCCGAACCGCAAGGGGCGTGCGGTACTGCTGTACGACACGGAACAGAGCGAGCAACAGCTCTACAAGAACACGGGGCGGCTGCTGCGCCGTGCCGGGCGTGAGCGGATGCCGGAGTACCTGCACGTATATTGCCTGACGGGAATGTCGAGAAGCGAGCGGCTGACCGCCATCGTGCAGAGCATGGACAAGTACCACTACCTGCACGGGGGCATCCATTTAGTCGTCATCGACGGGGTGGCAGACCTGATCCGCTGCGCCAACGACGAGGCGGAGAGCGTGGCGCTGATTGACGAGATCTACCGGCTGGCGGGAATCTACCGCACGTGCATCGCCGCCGTGGTGCATTTCGTACCGAACGGTCTGAAACTGAGGGGGCACCTCGGCAGCGAGCTGCAACGCAAGTCCGCCGCCATCCTCTCCATCGAGAAGGACGAGAACCCGGAGGTGTCGGTGGTGAAGGCGTTGAAGGTCAGGGACGGCAGCCCGCTGGACATCCCCCTGATGCAGTTCAGATGGGACAAGCAAGCCGGATGCCCGTCTATGTGGGCGAGAAGCCGAGGGCGGAGAAAGAGAAGCGCAAGGAGAAGGAGCTGGCGGAGATGGCACGGGAGGCGTTCGCCAGGCAGGAGAAGTACGGCTACATCGAACTGTGCGAGCTGATACAGGAGATGCTGGAAGTGAAGGAACGGACGGCGAAAGGCTATATCCGCTATATGCGGGAAAAGGAAATCATCGAAAAGGAGGGCGACTGCTATGTACACGGACAGGGAAGAGTTTGAGGGCTGGATGGAGCGCATCATGGAACGCTTCGACCGGACGGAGAAATTGCTGGAAAGGGTGCTGAAGAAGAACAACACGCTCGACGGCGAGGAGGTGCTGGACAACCAAGATCTGTGCCTGCTGCTGAAGGTGGGCATCCGCACGCTGCAACGTTACCGTGCCATCGGGGTGCTGCCGTACTTCACCATCAGCGGCAAGGTGTTCTACCGCACGAAGGACGTGCACGAGTTCATCCGCACCCGTTTTGCCGAAGTGGAGGAACGGGCTGCGAAACGCAAGGAGAAGGAAGCCCGGAAAGCGGAAAGGCGAAGGAAAAGGGGGCTGTTCCCGTGAGAATGACATTTTTCTGACGGTGCTTTAGGTGGATGAAGCCCTGCCGGATCGTGAGATTAGGCGGGGCTATTGTTTTGTTATTCGGGAAGTTTCGCTATCTTTGCGATGCAAAGGCAGTGGACGGTGCTTTCGGGCACGGTAGCTGTCGTGACATAGAAGATTCATACCCGGCTTGGAAGCAGGCGGGGTTGATATACATATTGTACGTTCGCTGAACGTCTTATACGAAAAACTGGCACTTTTTTGACAAACAAGACGGATGGCGCAATGCGCATGCTGTATGCTTATACGGCGTGGGCTTGCCTATTCTTGTTTGTCGGGTATGCCAGTACCTTCGTATTAGGAATAGCGTGAGTTCACGCTGTTCTTTTGGGTGCAAGGCGGACATAATCCTTAAAAACTCATTGACATGAAACAGATTACCTTGCACGTGTACCAGTCCCTTGACGGTTGTCCGGTCGGAGCGGACAAGCATTTCGATGCGGCGGCGGATGCCTCCTGCTGCGTGCTGATCGACGAAGAAACCTACCTGCGCATTTATCTGAACCATCTGGGCTGGCCGCTCACGGCAAAAGAGACTTTGGTCGTGACGGGCGGCTGTATCGACCTGACGGAGAAGGAACGGGTGCGGTTTGTTACAGGGGATGCGGCAGCGGAACTGCGGAGAATAAAAGCGGACGGCGAAGGTACGGTAACGGCTTACGGAGCGGGAACCGGGGCTTTGCTCTTGGATAACGGGCTGGCGGACGAAATCGTGGTGATAACCGTGCCGGTGCTGGTCGGCGGCGGTGAGAAGGCACTGGAGTGCGGGCTGAACGACGGCAGGACATGGGTCGTGCGATCGAGCAAGGTATTGGAGGACGGGAAAATCCGGACGGTGTACGGAAGGGTGTGCCCATGAAATGTAAAAAGCCGCTGAAAAGCGGCTCAGGTCATTCAGGAAGGATGACGGGTTATAAAAAACGACCCGCCGATTTGAGCATTATTCACTGTTGTTCAACAACTCGTGTCAAGAGGCTTGGCAGGTTCTGTTGGTGCAAAGATAAGGTAAATTCTTTGAAAGACAACAGGAATATATAACAAAAGTGCGACAATCGGTTGCCGCACTCTTATAAAAGACTTACCCAAAGTACGCTGAACAAGCGGGAAGCGGGGTAAGTATGTTAATCGTTCTAAGCCGGAATGAGTTGATACGGGTTCGCTATCGTCTTACGACCGTAGTTTTTAAGCAGAGAAACCAAATCCTGCCTTTCTGTACCTTTGGGAGCTTGGAGTTGTGCCCGGCTCGGTATGCGGGAAACAAAGAAGGGCCACAACTCGCTGGATGAGTATTCTTTATCTACCGTCGGGAAATTTACCAACGGCAGGATGTCTCTCTGCCTCTTGAACTCTTCCGAGTAAGAGAAAAACCAAACATTATCGGCATACGACAACGTACCGACCTCCAGTTTGTTCAATGTCAAGATGAAGTCAGCCTGCCCTTTGCCCGAAGAGAAAAACATTTCCGTCTTTTCTTCATACCAAAATCCAGCCATAAGTTTTTTCATTGCCGTCATATCAATAATTTGTTAATTTCATTATAGCGGTATTCCAGACAATCCTTTATCAACCTTATCCGCCGTTCACTGAACAAATGCGAGAAATTGCGGTCTATGGTTACAAACATCTTATCCAAAACCGAGTGCAAAAATAGCTCTTTTATCTCGGATTTAGAAATATAGAACTCGTTATTATATATTTTTTCAACCAATTTGAAATGATTGAGGTCTTTTTCTCCTTCCCAACCGAGTTTAGGGCGGGAAAGTTTGCAATATTTCCGGATATACCGCTCCTTTTCCTGTGCATTGTCCGTTCGACGGGCAATCTTGTCCTCGTCATCATTCCAGAACAATCCCCGTGCCGTATCGTAAACTGGTGAGAAATAGGGAGTGAAACTCTGCCTGATTGACCGGACTATACCCCAATTATAAAAATGCCTGTCATTATTTCCGACCCAAGCGTCGTACAGCAACAGACGGACAAGGCTGTTCATTATTTCATCCTTCTGAAAGGGAAACAGATATTCAACGGCATTTTCCACGAATTGCAAGGTAAACAAATCACGGGACAAGGCTTGTTCTTCAATCTGCTCCACCAATTCCCTGTCTCCCAAGAACCCTGCGAAGATGTCCGCCCCATGCACCAGCTCCTCCCATTGTGAAGAAAGAAAATATTTGCTCAAGAAGCGGAGCTGCCCACCAATCATGGCAACGGAAGATTCCGCCATATTCAAGCCGAAATCCTTTCCCAATAAATTCAGCAAATATTCGGTCAATGACTCCACCGGATACCATTTATGTCCAGTCTTGGCGATATATATGCTCCACCGGTGTTTGTTCCGTTTGAAATAATGCCTTCCTTCTTTCCGGTCATGTATGCGAACAATCACTTTGGGGGCATCGCCAGTTACGGAAACCCCTTGTACGATCACATAGTTGCATCGTTTGACAACAGGTACTCCCTTAACCAGTATTGCCCTTTTACCGGAAAATTTTTCTATTTTATGATATGGAATTTTAGCCATAATTAAAAGGTTAATGTCCGGTCACGGTAAAAAACGAACTTTGCCGTGAGCTGTTGGCAAATATACTAATTATTATCGGGATTACGGGTACAAGACCTTGAAATCCCGTGGGCTGCCGCCGTCTGTCAAGCCGTCCTGCCGGAGCCGCCGGAGGGTCTCGGCTGCCGATCCGCTGCCGAAGTTGCGGACACAGTACAGGCGGGAGAAGCGGAAGCGGCGGAGGTGGACGAGCAGGTGCTCCACGGTGAAGACGCCCAGTTCCCGGCACGCCCGGACAATGCGCTGCGACAAGCCGAAGGCGTCGAGCGGGGTGTCGAGCAGGCGGCGGAGCCTGCCCGGTCTGCCGGGCTTGCCCCGCTGCTGTGCCACGTCCTCGTAGATGGTGGCGACCCGGTTGCGGCTGAACAGGGCGGCAATGGATGCGCCGTCGATCATCAGGATGCCGTCGAAACGGGCATAGGCGATGTGGTTGCCGTTCATCCAGAGGGTGATGCGCAGCTCGTCCGTGCCACAGAGCCGGGCGGCTTCCGCCACGGTGATCCAACCGATGCCGTTCATCGCCTGCGCTCCTTTCCTTTGGGCTTGTCCGTGCGGGGCGGGAACCCGTACACGGTGCGGAAGTCCTTGTCGAAGGTGAGGTACGCATCGAAGGGCTTGCCCTCCCTGCTCCTGAAGCCTTTGATAAGGGATGTTTTGCCTTTGGTTACAAGGTCGGCAATCTGGCTGTCGGTGAGTTGCTTCTCCCCCTTGCCACGGAAGACGGTAAGCCCACAATCGACGTTGCTGCACTTGGCGACCTTCGGGTAAAGGAGGATGCGACCGGAACGGCACTTGGGGCACGGGATATGTCCGCCGTCCGCCACCGATACCTGCACTTGCAGAAGTTCTTCGGTAATCTGGGCGGCATAGACCTCGATGCCCTTGCGGAAGGTGTCGGGACTCATCTCCCCGCTCTCGATCTTGGCGAGGGCGGTCTCCCACTGCCCGGTCATCTCGACATCGGCGATGCGCTTGTCCTTCACTATCTGATACACGGCAAGCCCCTTGTCGGTCGGCACGAGGCTCTTCTTCTCCCGGCGCACGTAGTCACGGGCAAAGAGGGTCTCGATGATGGAGGCACGGGTGGCGGGCGTGCCGATGCCGTTCCCTTTCAGGCTGTCCCGCAGCTCGTCGTCCCGCAACTCCCTGCCGCAATGCTCCATCGCCGAAAGCAGGCTGCTCTCGGTGTGCAGGGGACGGGGCTTGGTCTGTTTCTCCACGCACTCCGCCGATTGCAGGGGGAAAGACTCGCCGGGCTGCAAGGGCGGCAAAGCGGCTGTTCCCTCGTCGTCCTCGTCCCGCTCGCCACGCACGGCACGCCATCCGGCAGACCTGACGACCGTTCCCTTGGCGGTGAACACGCTGTTCCCCGCCGTGAAGGAGACGGTGGTAACGTCCTTGAGACAACGGGCGGAGAAGGCTTCGAGCAGGCGGGCGGCTACCATGTCGTACACCGTGCGCTCGTCGGCGGACAGCTCGCCGGGCAGACACTCGGTGATGATGAGCGCATGGTGGTCGGTAACTTTCCCCGCATCCACGCTGCGGCAGTTGAGCGAAGCCCCTTTCAGGGCGGCGGCATGGGCGGCGAAAGCCGGGTACCGCTCCAGCAGGGCGATGCGGTCGGGTATCTCGTCGAACACATCGTCCGAGAGATAACGGGAGCCGGTACGGGGGTAGCTCAGCACCTTCTTCTCGTAAAGCGACTGGGCGACGGAGAGGGTCTTGTCCGCCGAGAAGCCGTACCTGCCGTTCGCCTCTTTCTGCAAGGCGGTCAGGTCGTAGAGCAAGGGAGGCTCTTGGCTCACCTCCCTGCGCTGCACGTCGGCAACCTCCACCATTCCCGTTGCGGTAACAGCAGCGAGGGCGGCGTTTGCCGCCGAAAGGGTTTCGTAACGCAATTCGGAGATGGCGGCGAAGGGCGTGCCGTCCTTTTCCGCCGTAACCTTCAGCCGGTAATAGGTCTGCGGGGTGAAATCCCTGTTCTCCAGATAACGGGAGCAGATCATCATCAAGGTGGGCGTCTGCACCCTTCCGAGGGAGTAGATGCCCTGCCCGGCGGCGATGGAAAGTGCTTGAGTCGCATTCAATCCAATCTCCCAGTCGGCGATGGCACGGGCTTCGGCGGCACGGTAGAGGTTGTCGTAGTCGCTGCCGGGTCTGAGGTTGTCCAGCCCTTCCCGGATGGCACGGTCGGTCAGCGAGGAGATCCAGAGGCGCAGGCAGGGCTTGCGGCAGCCAAGGTAATTGTAGATGTACCGATGAATGGCTTCGCCCTCACGCCCGGCATCGGTCGCCACGACGATACGGTCGGAACGGTCGAAAACCTCCCTGATGACCTTCAACTGTTTGAGCACGCCGGGGTCGGGCTTGTACTCCTTGCCCTCCCGTATCTGGCGGGGGATGTACTTGAACTCCTGCGGCAGAATGGGCAGATTCTCACGCCGGAAGCCCGTGTAGCCGTATGCTTCGGGCATGGCGAGCTGGACGAGATGGCCGAACGCCCAGGTAACGAGGTAGCCGTTACCTGAGAGGTAGCCATCGTGCCGCTCCCGGACATTCAACACGTTTGCTATATCCTTCGCTACGGAAGGCTTTTCAGCGATGACTGCTGTAATCATATTTCTTTAAAATTTAACGGTTTGACAAAAGTTATCCCGCCGCTCGGACGGGATAACCGGTAATTCATTTACAGAATGGCGGGGAAATCAGCGGCGGACACCCCGGCTGCGCTTGGGCTTGTCGGGCTGTTCCTGCTTCTGTGCCTGTTTCCGGTCCTCTTTCTGCTCCTGCCTGCGCTCCTGCTGCTGTTTCTGCTCCCCGGTGGGTCGCTGCTGTGCGGATTGCAGGGCTTCTTTCAGGTTGCGGGTCGTCTCGACGGTCTTGCCCTCGGAATTGACCGCCACCTGCACCTCGTTCTCCACGGCGGGCTTGACACGCCCCTCTTCGAGCGCCGCCTTGTAGTCCTTGGGGAACATGAAGGCGGGCTTCTCGCCGGGCTTCCATGTGATGTAGCCTTGGTAGGCTTTTCCTTTCTTGTCCACCAGACCGGAGACCTTGACCGTTCCCCCGGCTTCGAGTTCGAGGCGGGACTTCTCGGTAAGCTCCTGCTTGCGGAAAGTCTTCGGCACCTCCTGATTGGCGGTCTGTTTCAGGTTCGCCTTGTACGCATCCATCGCCAGCCTGCCCCGGTCGCCGAAGAGAAATTCGAGCTGCATCTTGGCTGCGCTGAACTGCACGGGAGCCGGATAGATCTTGGGCTGCTCCCCCTTCCTTGGCTCTGGAAAGGAACCGGCAGACCACCGCCTCGCCCTGTTTGAGCCGGGCTATCTCGTCCGGGGTGAAGGTATGCCCGTTCTTCTCCGCCGGGATATTGACCTTGGAGAGCGGAAAGGCGACCAGCTCGTTGGTCTTGAGGTTGCGGCTGACAAGGGCTTCGACCTGCTCGCCCGCCCGGTTGGTGACGGTCGCCGGATGCCCCATGTTGCCCGTCTGCCGGAGCACCTGCTTGTCGGAGTCGGTGATGTCGTAGCCGAAGAACTGCTTCTGCATCTTCTCCGGGTCGAGGATGCCGTGGCTGCACACGGTCAGCCTGCCGTCCGTGCCGGGTTTGAGCGAAAGCTGGCTGTCGTTGCTGTGCGAGATACCGTCGAAGTGGAAATGCACCCGGACGGTCTTGTCGGTCTGGAAGCCCGGAGCATCTGGTCGAGCATCCCGTTGCCCTCGATCTGCTCCCGCTGCACGCCGAGTGCGGCGAGGCTGTTCCAGTCGATGTCCTCCGGGCGATACTTGTACTGCGGGTTCTGTTCGGTCTGCCCGGCGGACTGCTGCGGCGTACCTTCGGGCTGTTGCTGCTGTCCGGCTTGGGTCTGCTGCTGTGCCTGCACGGGTGGCTGCACCTCGTACTGTGCGAGGAGCGGTTCGCCCGTCTTGACGGACCGGCTCTCCCTCTGCCGGAAATCGGCGGCTACCCGCTGCACCTCCTCTTCCGGCACACGGAAGAAATGGAAGCGGGTCGGGTCTTTCAACTGGTTCCAGAGGTTGGAAAAGAAATTCGAAAACATATCGCCGTGGCGATCCACCCGCAGGAGGTCGTTGTTGTCCTCCAAGGGATTCTTGGTCTGTAACTCGCCGTCCTTTACTCCGCTGACGGCTTGGAGCGTGCCTTTCTCGTCCATGACGAGCAGGATGTCCATTAACTGCTGGCTGCTGTCCGGTCGTTCGTCCATAATCTAATGTTTTTAAATGGTGAATACTATTGGTTCTCAAACGAAACCGGGCGTAAATATAGAGGGAGAAACACGGGGAACGTGCAAGTCCGGGGCGGGCTGTCCGCACTTGTCGTCCGGCTCGCAGGTTTGTCGCACAAGAAATTTTTCACTATCTTTGCGTATTGATAATTAAACAAATAATATAATGGAGTGCAGCCACAAAACCTATAACATATATTGCGACGAGAGTACGCATCTGGAAAATGACGGACAGCCTTACATGATATACGGTTATGTAAGCATACCGTACAACGAAATGGCTCTCGCCAAAAAGCAGATACGGGAAATCAAGCAAAAGCACGGATATGAGGGGGAATTGAAATGGACGAACATTTCGGACAAGACCTTTGCCCTTTATAACGAAATAGTGGATTATTTCTTTATGACCAACATGAAATTCAGGGCGGTCATCGTGGATAAGTCGGAGATAGACAACACACGGGCAGAATACAGCTACAATGATTTTTATTTTCCGGATGTATTACCAGCTATTGCATCATCAAATGGACATGGACAGCACCTATAATGTCTATTTCGACATCAAGGACACGTGCAGCCAACGGAAACTGCATAAGCTGGCGGAGATATTGAAATACAATTCGGCTATACGGGACTTCAATTTTGTCAAGTCGCATCAGGTACATTTTATCCAGTTGGCAGACATTCTTATGGGAGCGATAAACTATCACCTGCGCATCCAACGGGGAACCATTGAGGGAAAGGTACGGGCAAAACGCCTGATTGTCGAGAAGATAAAGAAACAGACAAATCTTTCGTTATTATGTACCACTCCTCTGAAAAACAAGAAGTTCAACCTTTTCTTTATCAATCTGCAAAAGTAAACCTATGCCATTCAATTTGTTAAAGAAATATCCGGAGCTGCTGGAAATCCTGCATTTGGGAGACAAGGAGCGCAAGGCTTCATTATATAGGGTGTATCGCCGGGACATCGAAGACAACGAAGCGTTCAAGTTTCGGGAAAAGCGTGTCTATCCCATCAAATCGGATGGAGAGATAGATATGCAGCGGGAGTTCATGCACCTAACGACAACTGATGACAAGGAAGCGGAAGGCGCTGCGACGAAGAAAAGAGTCTTCGAGCCAGACCGTTCCCGCCGTCTGCATTGGATTCGCCACCATATCGAGGAAAGGACTTCCCATGTACTGGAGATATTCAGTTGTGAGGAAAGGGATATGAAACACCGTAAGAACATCTACCGGACATACGTGTATGACACAGCGGAAAAATATGTGATCGTCCTTGAACCACAGCGAAGCCCTTACGGGTATTATCTGTTGACCGCCTATTACCTGAATATGCCGGGTGGCGAAAAGAAGATGAAAAAAATGCTGAAAAAGAAGTTGGAGGAAGTGCTATAAAAAACGCAAGGCTCCGAATTGGATCTTGCCAAAACGAGCCTCGAAACCCCTTCTAATTGTAGATGGGCACTGCAAAGGTAGGAATAAAAAACGAAAAATGCCAAAAAAATCATGTCCGGCACGTAATTTTTTCCTCCGGGAAGCGGTGATAATTCGTTGTTTTCGTTATATTTGGAACCTAAATACAGGTGCGGTCATGCCGTGCCTGATTGAAAATCCGGTAACGGGAAACACGCTTTGTCGTTGCCACCCATGAGATGCGTATGAAAGTCTATCAGAGCAAACCGAGAATAACGCTTTCACCTGCCATCCGTGACGGGCAGAAATACGTGGAAGTGGAGTTCGACGAGGACGATGCCATCCGGCTGTCGCTGTCGAAAGAGAAGGGCGTGTGGTTCGAGGGGGACAGAGCCTACCTGCCGGAAGAAGGCTTCGACCTGTCCGGCTTTTTCGACCGCCATGTGGAAACGGCGTATATCAATTACTCCGCCCTGAAAAACACCCTGCCCAAGAAAAACGGGAAAACCAGCCCCGCCATCCCGCCCGGCTATGCCGAGACGCTGCGGCAACTGCGGTACAGCGAGCATACCGTCCGTGCGTACACTGCCTATTTCAGGGAGTTCCAGCAATACTTTGCGGGAAGAAACCTTCGCTACATCCGACCGGAAGAAATCAACGCCTACATCGTACACCTGATTGACACACGGGGGATCTCGTCGTGCCAACAGAACTTGCGTATCAACTCGATCAAGTTTTATTTCGAGAAGGTGCTGGGATTGGAACGGAAATGTTACGAGGTAAAGCGAGCCAAACGGGAACGGACGCTGCCCGACGTGCTGAGCAAGGAGGAGATAAAATCCATCCTTGACGCAACCGGTCCGGACATCCGGCTGTTCTGCATGTTCTCGCTGCTCTACTCCGCCGGGTTGAGAATCAGCGAGCTGCTGGACTTGAAGCCCCACGACATCAACGTGAGCCGTTCGCTGATACGGGTACGGCAGGGCAAAGGGAGGAAAGACCGCTACACGCTGCTGTCGAAGCCCCTTGTCAGGAAGCTGACCGAGTACACCAAGCTGTACAAGCCGCAGGAATGGCTGTTCGAGCGGTACAAGGGCGAGCCGTTCACGGAGAGCATCGTGTCGAAGAAGCTGAAAGAGGCGGCGAAGGAAGCCGGAATCACCAAGCGGGTGTACCCCCACCTGTTGCGACACTCGTTCGCCACGCATCTGATCGAGCAAGGCACGGATTTGAAAATCGTGAAAGAGCTGTTGGGGCACAACCAACTGAAAACGACGGAAATGTACGTGCATATAGCCGACACTTTCAAGAGCAGCATCCGCACTCCATTGGATGATATTCTTGAAGGTGATAATGAGATAGTTAAATAAGAAAATAACAGCGAAAACCGCTGATAATTACATGTTATCGACCTGAAAAGAACAAGAAATGAAACCAAGAGATATATTTATTAAAGCCTGCAATGAGATAGCTATTCCTTTTATCGCAATGGGATTTAAGCCGTCTAAAAATG
>ENA-OQBL01000642-OQBL01000642.1-human-gut-metagenome-genome-assembly--contig:-NODE-642-length-17174-cov-3.301754_pt1 | contig 17174 bp, 24 predicted proteins | sample MGYA00242747_ERZ504553 | MGnify/ENA primary metagenome ERZ504553 (study PRJEB26092, sample SAMD00036240) | human gut metagenome | host: Homo sapiens | study: EMG produced TPA metagenomics assembly of...
GTGTATGAGAACAGTCTTCTGCAATGATTGTCATTTGTCGGATGATATTCCAAAATTAGTTGCTGATGAATTGTTGGGTATTCAGCAATTAGATATGTTAAAGGCTCGTTATAAGCAAATGAGAAAGTGCTATGACTTCTCGTATGCAGAATGGCAAAAAGAGTTTTCCGATGATTTGAAGCCTTTAATGGATATACAGATACTACCTCTGTTTGTATTCCCATTTGAATCCATTGTTTAGAAAAGAATTTTGCGGATAAAGGTGCAATAGGTTTGGATTTGCCGACTTGGTTTAATGTTCAAGTCGATAATGTCCGAATTATGCTTATTGCGCAAGACCCGTTACGTGATGCAAAATGGTATGAAGAATGCCATGATGCAATAGTGTCAAGTCCATTTGGGTTACATGATGCAACCCATAGGAAAAGTGGAAGTGGAGGTAAAATGGCCGACTTGTTGATTAATGGTCTGATTAAGAAAAGGTTTGCAATATACTTGACTGATGCGAATAAGTATTTTGTACATGATAGAGAAATGTCTAAGACTTTTGCTGAAAATAGATTAAAGACATATACTGATATATTGCAAAAAGAATTAGACTTAGTGAGACCAAATCTTTGTGTTTGTTTAGGTAAGAAAGCGAAAGAAGTTTTGGATAAATGTATGGTAAATGTCAAATCAATAATGTTGCCGCATTTGTCGGGAACTGCACGAGGTGCAATAGTCAAAAGGTTTCCAATATTAGAAGACATTAAAGCAACAGCCGAAAATGTTGCAAATGTATATGTAGATGAAATTGTTGAATCATTAAAATAGTAGAATTATGGGTTGTATAACATTCGTATTGTTAGTATTGAATATCATTGCATTAGTTGCAATAGATATTATGTTTTGGGCTGAAAGTGCAGCTTCGGGACTTGCTGGAGTATTTGGTATTATAGCATTCTTTATAGGATATGCTTTGAGTGTGGAAGTAACGATTGCTCCAAGAGATTTTTGGGTAAATTCTGCATTTGGCATCTTTATAAAGAAACTTGGTGTAGCCAATATGACAGCTTTTGCAGTGTGGTTTATCGGAAATTTGATAATTGGGTAGAAACATTAAAATGAGAAGATATGAACAATAATGAAAAATTCAGTTTTAGAGTATTTGAAAGCAAACAATGAAGTACTGTTTGATAAAATCGTGAATGCTTTGCGTAAAGGAAAGCAAGTTAATTTTACGGATATTAATCAAAGTGATATTATCATTTTGAGTCCGCAGAAAGCATTTGAATATGCGGGAGAAGAAGGCGATAAGTATTTTAAAGTTTGGATGGTAGGGAGTACTATTGCTTGGTGTACTTGGGCTAATTCAATGGTTGATAGCGATTTCCGTTGGAATGCTAAGGCGAGAAATGAAAACAAAAGAGATAATAAGGACATTTTGGGTAATGAGTCTTATATTTCTGCCTATTTGAAGTCTAATTCTGCCATTGAACAATGTTCAGTAGTTTATATGTTCCCGTTTGAAGCCTTTTCCAAAAAGAAAGTAGAAGTTGTGAAGAAGGTGGAAGAAAAAGAAAGTAAAACAGAAAAGTCTGTAAAAAAAGACGACAAGTGAACCAAATAGTAAAAAGGTTGAAGATATTATTGATAGCCTTTCATGGCTAACTGAATGTATTTCTAAGAAATTTGCACCAAGTCCCACAATGCCCGGATTTGGTATGATTACAAGAGCTTGGGATAAGCAGCAACTTATTGGGGAACGTGCTGAATTTGATACTAAATTGATGAGGTTGAAATGTTTGGATGAGCATAATAAGATGATACCGTATTTTGAGAAGAAAGCACAAGAGTGGGATGAGAAAAAAGCTGGAGTGTTTGAAAAGATAGCGAAAGTGTTAAAAAAATAATAAGTAGTATAACAGTAAAAGCCAACCGACTTATAATTAAGTGGTTGGCTTTTGATTTTAGAAAACATCCATAAAGATGGATTGTTTTCTGGTGGTCTTTTATTGCGATTTTTGGTCGTTTAATTTAGTTTCTCTATATTTGTATTGAAAATTAATGCTTTAGATTTTTTAGACGAATGATAGAGCATTAAGAGTATTAACAAATCTAAAAGAATACCATTATGGACGATTTAAATCGTTTAAAGACCTTATTGGAAAAAGTATTTAGTAAGTGTTTAAAGCAGGTGTATTATTACATTTATATGCCTGATTTTAGAGGAGACATGCAAGTCTTGATGAAAGAAAGACCATGTACTTCTAATATGATACGTAATTCTTTAAAGGAAATGGATATACCTGTTAAAGAATTAGGTAATAATGGAATATGTATTTTTATAGCTTAATTGAAAATTTGCAATTAAGAATAGCCGCACCTAAGTTTGAATTTGGGTGCGGCTTTTATTTTTGTGTGATTGGTGCATTAAAGTATATAATTGGGAAAATGAAAATAAGAAATGTAATCGGGATTATCTCTTCTCCCGCCTTTGAAACCTCCCCCAAATGCAAAAAGAATGACGGGCTTTGATTGTGTCCCTTGTATTTGATCAATCATTACATACTTGTCCAGTTTCAGAGTATCAGCCTTTTTGATGGCAAAAGTATAGGTTTGCTTGTCAATATGTTGTGCATGCACAACAGTAGCTATACTCAATAATGAGCATGCCATCAAGATAAAAATAAAGCGTTTTCCCATATTCAGTTTATTCTATTAATGTTGCGTGGATTATCTGACCTACAAAGATAGAATAAAACTATAACTAAAAAGGGGAAAGATGACATTTAGACATAAAAAAAAGGCTATCTATCCCAGACAGCCAATCTTTTTTATTAACCTTAAATCTAATACTATGAAAAACACAGTACAAAGATACGTACTTGCAGGAGATATCCAAATTTTAGTGGGTAATCAGTGGATATTATAACATGGTTTAGTAGAATATTATTTCTGTTAACCATTAACATAAATAATGTTCGATTTAACAAAAGCAAGAATTAATATTCCTCACCAATGATTGCAAACTTTAATCATATCGACGGTAAATCCACCATTGGCGGATATAAATTTTCCTTTTCTTTTAAGAAATTCTATAAGGGTATCTACATCCATATTGTCGGCAGAGCAAGTGAAGAAACGCTGCCGCTCTCCGAATTTTTGGATAATGGCTTCTCTCAATGATAACTCAGTATAACTATTACCTTCCATCATGTGGAAGATTTCATGTGCATGTAATTGTTCCATAATCTTTTTTGTTGCAAAGATAATATGATATTCAAAGTATAAGTGTAACATATGTGACAAAGCCCCAAAAACACATCCAGATATTTGCTTTTACGTAAAATAACACTTGTTACGACTATACTAAAAACCTCAAAAAAAGTAAAAAGGTTTTGCTTCTATACCATTGTAAACTAACTTTGGGAATCAACTTTTAAATGAATTAAAGCATATGAAAAAATTAATCTTATCTATTGCACTATGTTGTGCAGCTACGAATTTCTTTGCGCAGAATGCTGACCCTGCCCAGTTGGTCAACGATGGTAAGGCTGCTCTTGAAGCTAAGAATTACCAGGAAGCTTACACAAAATTTAGTACTTATCTAACACAAACAAACAACCAAGACTCCGTAATTGCATATAACTGTGGCGTTTGTGCCGATAAGATAAAGAAACCTGCCGAAGCTTTGAAGTATTTTGATATTGCTGTACAGAAAAAGTACAACTTGGCAAATGCTTATATAGGTAAAGCCGGTGCTTTGAAAGATTTGAAGAAAAATGATGAGTATGTTGCCACTTTAAAGGAAGGGCTGGAAGCAAATCCCGGTAACAAAACATTGACTAAATTGTATGCTACTTATTACGTAAATCAAGGTATCATGGCGCAGAAAGCCAAAAAGATGGATGCAGCCGAAGAAGCTTTTAAACAAGCCATAGCTATCCAAGCAGATAATGTAAATGCACTTAACAGTCTGGGTTCTTTGTATTATAGTAAGGGTGCCAATACCATGAAAACAGATGTAGAAAAAGCAAAAGTTGAATTCAAGGAAGCCAAAGAATATTTGGATAAACTTATTCCATTGCTCTCTGCAAACAAACCAGCTCAAAAGAAGATGATGGATAATGCAAAAACGATGTTGAACTTCATCGAACAAGTCAATTGAAATAAAAGACATACTCCTATATAAAAAAGAGGCAGATATTCAATTCAGATATCTGCCTCTTTTTTTAATGTTATAAAATGATTATTTAGTTCTTCTCAGTACAACAGCTGTACGTGCCGGTATGTAAAGCTTCAGCCACTCCTTCTTGTCTTTTTTATAAAGCGGATCGTGGATGGTAAAATGTTTGATGGTATCATCCGTTAAACCATTACCGCCATAATCTGGATTATCAGTATTCAAAATAACTTCATAAGTTCCGGCAGGAACCAAGAAACCATAATCAGTAAAAGACTGCTTGGGGTTGAAGTTGAATACAAAAATCAAGTCCTTGCGCATATAGGCCAATACCTGGTCACCGTCATTATGCCATATTTCTTGGACCGGAGTAGCTTGGAAGTTCTTTATGCTTTTTACAACTCCCAACATGGCAGCATCAAAGTCACCCATATAATGATATGCCAGATTCTTGTTGTCCACCAAATCCCATTGACGGCGGGCATATTTACATGACCAACCGTTACCTTCACGGGGGAAGTCAATCCATTCCGGATGTCCGAATTCATTGCCCATAAAGTTAAGATAACCGCCGTTGATAGTAGTCGCAGTCAGTAAACGTATCATTTTATGGAGAGAAATGCCGCGATTTACGGTATAGTTTTCGTCTCCTTTCTGCATGTGCCAGTACATATCCGCATCAATCAAGCGGAAAATGATGGTTTTGTCACCCACCAAAGCTTGGTCATGGCTTTCCGCATAGGAGATGGTCTTTTCATCTTTGCGGCGGTTGGTCACTTCCCAGAACATGCTGGATGGCTTCCAGTCCTCATCTATTTTCTCCTTGATTGTCTTAATCCAATAATCGGGAATATTCATGGCCATACGGTAATCAAATCCGTAGCCGCCATCTTCATATTTTGCCGCCAGTCCGGGCATTCCCGATACTTCTTCGGCAATAGTAATGGCTTTGGCATTGACTTGATGGATAAGCCTGTTGGCAAGTGTCAGATAACAAATGGCATTGTCGTCTTGATGTCCGTTGAAGTAATCTCCGTAATTACAGAATGCTTCTCCCAAACCATGGCTATAATATAGCATGGAAGTCACTCCGTCAAAGCGGAAGCCGTCGAAATGATATTCTTCCAACCCAAAATTTACAGTTAGAAAGCAGGAAATGAATAACTTCGTTCTTGCCGTAATCAAAGCAAAGTGAATCCCAAGCCGGGTGTTCCCGACGTCCACCGGGATAGAAATATTGATTAGGATCACCGGCAAAATTGCCAAGTCCCTCCACTTCATTTTTCACAGCGTGTGAATGGACATATCCATGATAACCGCAATCCCCATGCTATGGGCTGTATCAATCAGTTCTTTCAGTTCTTCCGGAGTACCAAAGCGGGAAGAAGCGGCAAAGAAACTGGAAACATGGTATCCGAAGCTACCATAATAGGGATGTTCCTGGATAGCCATAATCTGTATGCAGTTGTAGCCTTCTTGGGCGATACGTGGAAGAATCTTTTCTTGAAATTCCTTATAGCTACCGACCTTTTCCTCCTGCTGAGACATACCGATATGGCATTCATATATCAACAAAGGATCTGTAGACGGCTTGGAAAACCCGCTTCTTCATTTTATAGGGTTTCTCCGGAACCCAAACTTGGGCACTGAATATTTTAGTCTGTTCGTCTTGTACGACACGTGTAGCCCATGCAGGAATGCGCTCACCGCAACCGCCGTCCCAATGTACCATCAGCTTGTACAAGTCACCGTGTTTCACAGCATCAGCAGGAAGCTTGATTTCCCAATTGCCGTTTGCCTTGCGTTTCAGGCTGTATTTCTTTTCTTCCTTCCAACCGTTAAAAGTTCCGACTATAAAGATTTGGGTTGCGTTAGGCGCCCATTCGCGGAAAACCCAGCCGTCGTCAGTACGATGCAGACCGAAATAGAGGTATCCGGATGCGAAATCAGATAAGGTTAACTTTCCTTTATTGGTCAGTTCTAGTTCTTTGTCTATGGCATGTTGATGACGTCCGTTGATGGCATCGGCAAAAGGTTCCAGCCATGGGTCATTCTTGATTAAATTCAATGTTTCCATATAGAGGATGAGTTTTGGATATTTGATAAATTTACGCTTTAACTTTCACAATTACTTTTTTTTACACCGTCAGGAGTAATACCCGGAGCATGCCCGTCCCGAGGGAAAAAGATAGCAAACATTCCGGGCTTCACTGCAATATAGCTCTCTGCCAGTCCTTCGAAAAAAAGTGATGTCTTTTTCCGCATTGTAAGGAGCATCAACCGGAAGGCAGTCTTGGGCGGCGGTATAACCTATTATCTCCGTACCGGACAAAGGTATTTGAATGTCAATATAGTCTTTATGAGTTTCCAGTTTGGCATTCTCTTTTTCTTTTGGATTTGTCTGAGCCACATTGACCAACAAGTCCTTTCCTTTCAGTTCGGTCTTGCCGATTTCCAAAGAGTGCAAATCATGTGATTTTAAAAAATCAATGGCCTGCTCAAACAGAGGATGCAGCAAAGTATATTTTTCTATGTTTTCAAGTCTGTCTACAACCATAATTCAAATGTTTTAAGTTAGTTATATAGGTAAATTATTCAAAGTCGTCTATGGTGTAATTCACAAAATCAGAAAAACGCTTCATCTGCTTGAAGATGTCGTCTGTACGATCCAAAAAGTCTGGAGCAAGAAAGAAGCTGTCCGGCTGGCAGCAGGCAACCGTATACTCTTTACACTGAAGGTATTTCAGATAGGGATAGTCCTTTGGAAATCCTTTTGGAGCTGTTTTTAGAAAATTCTCTCCGATGATGGGGAAGTATTGCTTGAAAGCGGGATCTTCCACTATGCTACGAAATTCATCCATATTATCGTATACTGCTTGTCGCAGAGCTCTTAACAAGGGCGAGGGAGGACAATAACTTCCACCGGCCAACAGGCAGTTTCCCGGTTCCAGATGCACGTAATAGCCACAATGGTCGGATTTCTTTCCTTTCGCATTGATATATCCTCCCAGATGTGTCTTGTAGGGAGTTTTATCTTCGGAAAAGCGTGTATCACGATAAATACGGTATGTACAGTCCTTTGCTTCTATGCCACGGATGCTTTCATCAAACAAAGAGATACGGGAGATAATTACTGTAAGCAAGTTTTCAAACTCGCTGCGGGCTACTTCATACTGTTCCCGGTGAGAATTGAACCATTCACGATTGTTGTTTGCAGACAGTTCTTTCAAAAATTGAAATATAACAGGGATATTCATATCATATTCTTTCCTTATTATCTGCCAAATTTACGGATAATATTTCTAACATGCTACAAAGAAGGGTAAAAAAAGCATCGGCTCTGGTAAACCGATGCTCCTTACACATTTATCAATCAAACAGACGCTTCTGTTTTTGATGTACTTACTTATCACAAGCGGGTACGTCTCTTTTAATTAATCTTATATCTAATACTATGAAAAACACATTTATATAACACAACAAATCGAGATTTTGTTCATGCAGATGAGGATAACTTTAGCATAAAAAATGGGTGGGTCATTTTATTCTGCATCCAGTTGCACTATCTTTGCAAGAAAAATGTAGAATATGGCCGAATATAAATTTGATGAAGATAGCGTTAAAAGCGCTGATAGATTGGGACAAAGAAGCACATCTTCCCTCAAAGTGTAACATTGTCTGATGCTGAGAACATAGTGGATGTGAAACGTTTTGTGCAAGCTAACCTCAGTGATATAGATGCACATTATCCTGATGATTTTTATAATCCTGCCATCACGCGGCTATATCGACTGAAGGAATATATGGAAGAGAACCAATAAAGACTTGGCACTGATTATGCGGAAAGCCGCGAAGCGATTAAGAAATCCGTGTTGTTCTGCATAATTAGTGCCAAACCTAATAAATCACCTGAGTTGTGCCCCCATTATAGCTTTATCTTAAGTATCTTTCCTCCATATCCTTCGACGGCCACATTAGTAGCCTTATAGGGAAGCAGACTTATGTTTTCTTCTTTTCCGCTGAGCAGCTCCGTAGCTTTGTACTGATCCATCTGCGGTATTTGCAGGAAGTCAAAAGCATGAGAAGGAATATTTATGGCAAGGTCTGCCGAGATATGGTCGAAGTTCACGACAAACAGCAGCAGGTCCCTCTCAAATTTGCGCAGGAATGTATATTGCTTATGTTCATTAAAGCGCCATCCGTTGACATTGGCATACATCAAATCGAAGAAAGCTCCTTGAGAGATGGCCTTTTCTTCATTGCAAAGAGTCAGCAACCGTTTATAAATGCTGTATAGGTGTTTCTGGTCCTCCGTCAGCATCTTGCCGTCGAACTTGCCGTCATTGCGCCAACGGCGGATGGTATCTACACTCCAATAGTCAAAGATGGTTGTACGTCCGTCCCGGCCGCTGAAACCTTCGCTATCCATGCCCAGCTCACCAAACTCCTGACCGAAATAAATCATCATCGGATTGGTGTTCATGCAGGCTGACACAATGAGTGCCGGAATCGCCTTGCGCGGGTTACTGGCAAAAAGTCGGAAGCGATACGTTGCTCGTCATGGTTTTCCAGAAAGTTCAACATGCGTTTTTCTATGCCTCCCAGACTTTGCCAAGAGCGGGTGATGGCAGTTGCCGATTCATACCCGCAAGTAACAGCTCGCAAGGTATCATAAAGTCCTACTTTGTCGTATAAATAATCAAACTTGCCACGGAACAAGTAATTCTTGTATTCTCCCGGGTTGTAGACTTCGGCTATAAACAGCAGGGAGGGATATTGCTCCTTGACCTGCGGAATTGCCCATTCCCAGAACTCTACGGGAACCATCTCGGCCATATCGCAACGGAAACCGTCTATGTTCTTTCCCGCCCAGAACAGCATGATATCCAGCATCTTGGTCCATGTATCGGGAATGGGGTCGAAATGGCAAGTCCCGCCGTTCTGATAATCCACTCCATAATTCAACTTTATAGTTTCGTACCAATCGGTAATGTTTGGATATGCGTCAAAACGGTTGTTTCCGGTAGCTTTTGCCGGAAATTCCCTATAAGGTTCGGTGGCTGCACCTTTCATGTCAAATTGGCCATGCAGTTCCGATTTCGGGATATAATAGAAGTTATTATATGGGCTGAACGCATAGTTGGTATCATCGTTTGAACCCAGTTGTGAAGTGCCATCCGGCTGGGCATCCGAGTGATATTGACGAGCTACGTGGTTGGGAACAAAATCTATGATGACCTTCAGACCGCTACGGTGAGTGCGCTGCACCAGATTCTCAAACTCTTTCATACGCTCCGGTACGTCCTTGGCGAGATCCGGGTCGACATCATAGTAGTCCTTGATGGCATAGGGAGATCCGGCTTTACCTTTCACAATGGCCGGATGGTCGGGTTGGATATTGTGACGGCGGTAGTCAGTTTGCGTAGCATGCTCAATGATGCCCGTGTACCATATATGTGTAGCGCCAAGCTTCTTGATTTCTCCCAACGCCTTGGCTGTAAAGTCAGCCATCTTGCCGCATCCATTTTCGGTGATGCTGCCATTATTGATGCAGTGGTTATTGTTGTTTCCGAATAGTCGGGTGAACACTTGATAAATAATCAATTTGTTTTCGTCGTTCATTTCTTTGTTTTCTATGTTATAGAATGGTTATTTTATTCTTTCCAAATGCTGCCTTTGTCTATGAACAGGCGTTCCAATATATCATTGGTCGTATTATATCCCTGCATGAATATCTCCTCCGCCTTTTCCAGCTCTGTATTGCTGTATCCCTCCAAGTTATAAGGTTCTATCAGTAAATCAGCCTTCTCGCGTTCAGGAAAAGAGTTGGAGCGAAACATAAAGTTATAGGAACGTAAGGCAATACTCACAATGTTCATTTTATACTTGGTTGCCATCAAAGGGCTGACATTCACGGCAATCACTTTTTCGCATATACGGCGGAGGGTAGAGACAGGCAGGTTCATCAGCAGGCCTCCGTCCACGTAATGGGTGCCGTCTATATTGACCGGGGCAAACAATACCGGCATGCAACACGAAGCTGCTACGCGTTCGGCGATGTCCCCTTTATGGAAATGTACCAGACGTCCGTGGTCCAGGTCAGTAGCTGTAATAATCAGAGGGATTTGCAGTTCTTCCAGTTTCTTGGATTTCAGATTGCTTTTCAGGAAATCGATGAACTCTCCCAATTCAAATAATCCGACTTTGGGAATCACCAGTTTGGTCAGGTCCTGAAACTTGTGCCCGGCAAAGTAGTCAAGAACTTTATGCGGTTCATTGCCGTCGGCGTAGAATACCCCGGCCAAGGCTCCGGCACTGACTCCGGAAAGTATATTGGGCTTGATGTCATGTTCCAATAAAGATTGCATGGCACCCAAATGGGCAAAGCCTTTTGATGAAACCGCCGCTCAAGGCAAAACCTATCGGATATTTTTTTAGTGAACCAGTTGTTCGTTGCTACCTCCATGTTGAAAATATAATATATTGTTCGGCACGAAATTAATGATTTTATCGTAGGGAGAAAGGAAAATAGCGGAAAAAAGTTCAAAGTATTAAGAGAAAAGTCTTCTCTATTAAGGAGAAAGTTTTTCTTGGTTAGGGAAAAAGTTTTTATCAGTTAAGAAAAAACTTAGTTTATGGTTTGCGGATGTCTATCCCAAGGCTTGGGATAGACATCCGCAAACTGGGGATATGTATCCGCAGTTTGCGAACAAAGTTTTAGGATTAAGGGATACTGTTTGAGAATATACGCTTAATTTTTTGCGATTGCTTTCAGCAGTACATATCCTCCGAACCACTGAATCAGCATACCCGGAATGCCCATACGGAAATCTTGCACAGCCAGAAAGAAATTACCGCACAGAGCCCATTCAAAGGCCGTACCGATAATTTGATAGGAGAGAACCACGCCCAGCAATGCCAATAAAGAGATATTCTTGGCATAGCGTGCAGCAAGAGCGGCGGCTCCGGCCAGCAGACCGGACTTTATAAGTATAGCCGGCAACACGGCTGCTGCAGGCATGGCAAAAAAGCAGATGATTGATGACCGGCGACAGGATAGCCGTCAGCAGACCTACCTTGAAACCATATTTATAAGCAGCTATCAGTGTGAAGAAATAGATGGGAAGCAACGTCGGACCGCCTGCTGGGACCAGATGGCAGAGTTGCGGCAAGGCGATGTTTCCTGCCACGAACAGCAGGGCGAATAGATAGGTCTTTACGTTGCCGAAAGGCAGGGAATAAAGTTTTGCAGATGTTTCCATTTGTATAATATTATGCATTAATTGATAAATCTATTTTTAGTATGACTGTTTAAAACAGAAAAGGTTTAGTCAAATCTTCACCAATTCATATTTCATGGTTCCCAATCCGATTTTCTCGGCATGGCGCAACCCGGCAAGCCAGTCCGTGTCGGGGTGCATCAAGTGGAATTTGTCGCACCCGCACAAGTCATCGTGCTCGTGTGCCGTGGCGAGGCAATTGTTGCCGTGCAGTATCGGGGCTTGGATGACCATATCTGCACATGCCTTGTCCAGTGCAACCGGGTCTGCCGAAGCCAGGATGCCGAGGTCGGGCACGATGGCGGCATCGTTGTGGTTCCAGCAGTCGCATTCGGGAGATACGTTCATGATGAAGCTGATGTGGAAATGGGGCTTGCCCATAACGACAGCCAAGGCATATTCGGCAATCTTGTAGTTCAGGCGTTCGGAAGTATCTTCGGCTCCCATCACGGCACCGTCGTGCTGGCAGAGAGCTACGCACTGTCCGCAACCTACGCATTTGGTGTAGTCTATTTCTGCCTTGCGGCTTGCATTGAGGTGCACGGCGTCGTGTGCGCAGTGTTTCACGCAGATGTTGCAGCCTATGCAGTTTTCTACGTCAATCTTGGGTTGCGAGGCGCAGTGCAGTTCCAGCTTTCCGCCTACGCTGGCACATCCCATACCCAGATTCTTCAAGGCGCCGCCGAAACCGGCTTGTTCGTGTCCCTTGAAGTGGTTCATACTGATTACAATATCGGCGTCGGCTATCGCTGTACCGATTTTGGGTGCCGGACAATATTCCCCGTTCAGAGGGATTTCGCGGTAGTCCGTTCCTTTCAGCCCGTCGCCGATAATGACCTGGCACTGGGCCGAGATAGGGTTAAAGCCATTCTCCATCGCACTTTGCAAGTGGTCTACGGCATTGGCACGACGACCGGAATACAGCGTGTTGCAGTCCGTCAAGAAAGGTTTGGCTCCCAGGCTGCGGAGCAGGGTTGCCATTCGAGCTGCATAATTGGGACGCAAGTATGCCAGGTTTCCGGGTTCGCCGAAATGGATTTTAATGGCAGCAAAGCTATCTTTCAAAGGAAGTTGCTCGATGCCTGCCCTTTTCAGCAAGCGTTCCATTTTATCCAAAAGATTGGATGTAGGGGAGGTACGCAAATCAGAGTAGTATACTTTTGCTTTTTCCATGTGTTTTTACCTATTTATAGTGATAGTATCTGCAAAAATAACGGATTATTTCCATATTAATAGGTATATGGCTAAAAAAAGTAGGGAAATCCCTTTTGACAAATAGGGGGATAATAAGAGGTCTATCCATGTTTCTGCCTACCTTTGTGGCAACTAAAAACTCGATAAGATGAAAACAATCAGACTAATTATTGCGGGACTGGTAATGACGATGGGATTCAGCAGTTGTTCCAGTTTGTTTTATGATGCTAAGGTAGATGTGTTGAACAGTATCCAGAAGGGGATGAGCAGGCAGGAGGTCACCAAGATATTGGGAACTCCAGAGTATCGCCGCTTCAACCGGGATATAGAAGAATGGGAATATTCCAGAGTGCTGTCCGGTAAAAGTAATATCAGCCGAACTCAGATTGTCGTGACTTTTGAAGGTGGGAGAGTCGTTGCAATGGACTCATTCTCCGGAGAGCCACGTACGTTGCCGGTTGTTCCCAGTGAAGTAGTGATAGATTCTCCAGCTCCGGTTTATGTCAGGGGGATGCACCCGAAGACTTCCGGCATTTTTATGAAAAAGTGAAGTCCCGCCCTTTCAAGGATGATCAAATCGAAATGATGAGAACTGTTGCCCGAAACAACAGTCTGAACTGTGTGCAATGTGCCAGTTTGATGGCACTATATACTTTTGATGACGACAAGATGAAAGTCCTCAACATATTCGCTCCCAATATCGTAGATCCGGAAAACTACGAAGCGATTTTAGACGTCATTGATTCACTGTTCAAGAAAGACGATGCCAAGAAAATTCTGGGCATACGCTATTAAGAAGCAGGCATGTCGAAACGCATTGTCCGTTGGTGCCAAACACATGATGTATCGGAGGCTGACAGATAATGCGTTTAAGGTAAACAGATAATGCGTTTCGACGAGCTCTTATTCCGATAAAGGAAAGTGCCATAACGGACCGTTCCCGTGCCCTATATTCATGTCTTTGCCCCCGGTTTATCGCAGTACCGATATACTCTTTAGCCTTGCAGACCGCTTCATCGAGTTTGTTGCCACCGGCAAGAAATGTAGCTATGGCAGAGGAAAGGGTACACCCCGTGCCGTGCAGGTTACGGCTCTCTATTTTGGGATTGGAATAGAGGATGCATCCGGATGGCAGGACGTCAGCCCCGGCAGAAGGTTGCCGACAATAAAGCACGTCGCACATGTCATTGCCCTCCAGATGTCCGCCTTTGACGAGAACAGCGGTATTGTATCTGCAGGATAATTCCTGTGCCGCTTGCTGCATCTCCACAGTGCCGGCAATGGTTCGCCCCCCAAAGCAGGCTTTGCTTCATTCAGGTTGGGAGTAATGAGGGTGCATAGCGGAAACAGTTCCGCCTTTAATGACTTGTATAGTTTCTTCGGTCATCAGTCGCCGTCCACTGGTCGATATCATGACGGGGTCATAGACTATACACTCCAGAGTATAAGTCTGAAGACAATCGACAATGGCGGTCACAATACTGGCATCATGTACCATACCTATCTTGACGGCATCCGGCCTTAAATCATCCATAACAGAGGTGATTTGTGCTTTAACCATATCCGCAGGTATCGGATAAACCGATTGTACTCCCAGTGTGTTTTGTGCAGTAACAGCCGTGATGACGGAAGCGGCATAACCTCCCAAAGCGGAAATGGTCTTTATGTCTGCTTGTATGCCTGCACCGCCCGAACAGTCGGAACCGGCAATGGAAAGGATAATAGGGGGAAGCATGAAATAATTAAAAATTAAAGGGGTGAGAGGAAAGCTGTTTCAGGTGGAGGAAGTGGGGGATGAAAGCTTCCTTCGCTTGCTGCCAGACATCTCCCAGCAGTACGGCACCTCCGAAACCTAAAACGGCTATTTCCGGAAGATGTTTCAAGCTGATGCCACCCAATGCCATCACCTTTGAGTCGATAATACCAGCTTGCTGCGCCTTCTGCAAGGTATCGCAGGAGTAAGCGGAAGAGTAGCCTTCTTTGGATATACTGTCATAAATGGGACTGAGGAACACATAGTTACAATCTGATTTATGTTTCAACACTTCTTCAAGAGAGTGACAAGAGCGACTGACATGTCCCTTATATCCGGACGGTATCTGTGGATTGCGTCCGTTCAGATGAATTCCTTTCAGACCGAAAACGGATGCCAGCTGGAATTGCTCATGCGTGACAATGCGTGGTATATATTCCATCGGTAGCTGTTGAAGAAAATTCCCCACCTCCTCTGCCGAAGCTCCCGGCTTGCGCAGGTGGAGTATTTCCAAACCGTTTTGGAATAAGGAGGTAACTGCCGCTGCTTCTCCTTCAAAGAATTGCGGCGTGGTAATGACTATCAGCTTCATATCTTTATGGATGTTTGTCTATAATGAGAAAATATACGACTGCATGGTCCTTAAATCAATCGTCCATAGCTTTCCAACCAAGGGTTCACCGTAGCCGCAAATCAGTTTCAATACTTCATTGGCTTCTACGCTACCCACAATGGCAGGGGTTACGCCGATAACCGATTTGTCCGGAGACGGCATGAGCAGTGTCCCTTCTTCATCCGGATAGAGCTCACGGTAGTTTTTCGCACCTTCACCGTAGCAGAAGACGGACACTTGGCCTTCAAAGCCTTGAATGGCACCATAAACGTAGGGCTTTCCCCAAGCGTTGCATACGTCATTCAGCAAGTAGCGGGTAGCGAAGTTGTCGCACCCGTCTACCACTATATCGTAGTTCCTTATCAGTTCCCCGGCATTCTTCTTGTCCAGACGGAAGGGGTACGCTTCCACGTTTACATCGCTGTTCAAACCCTGCACTCTACGGGCGCCACATAGAGGTTTAGGCTGCCCAAGGTCAGCTTCAGCATACAGAACCTGACGTTGAAGATTACTGATGCTGACCTGGTCATCGTCCACCAATCCCAGCGTTCCGACTCCTGCTCCCGCCAGATAGAGGGCAATGGGAGAACCCAATCCTCCCACACCGACTATCAACACCTTGGCATTACGCAGTTTCTCTTGTCCGGCTTCGCCTATTTCAGGGAGGGACGTTTGTCTGGCATATCGGTTCATTTGTTCATTATTATTAAGGTTCTGTATTCGGCCACTCATCTCTTGAAAGCCTTCAAATCAAAACTCGCATCCCAATCTTTCCACACCGGTTCGCGCCCCAGGCGTTTCAACGCTTTGTCCACTTCCACAGCCTTGCGCTCGTCGCTGACATGAAACTGTTCCAGCGTTTGCGGATAGCTGTAATATCCTCCCGGCTCGGTCTTGCTTTCGGCGCTCATGGTTGTCACACCAAGTGTTGCCATATGGTCGCGTATATCGGCAGGCTCGCGGGTGGAGTAGGAGATGTCCACATCATGATCAAAGATACGCATGGCAAAAGTGACTTGTGCCAGTTCGCGGTCGCTCATGATGACATTGGGCTGGAAGCCGCCATTCTCCGAAGGACGCATACGGGGGAAGTTGACGCTGTATTTCGTCTGCCAATAATGTTTTTGGAGATAGCGCAGGTGATAAGCCATCATGGTGATGTCTGTCCGCCATTCTTTCTCCAGACCGATGAGCACTCCCATGCCGATGGAGTGGACGCCTGCCTGCCCCATGCGGTCGAAACCGTTGACACGCCATTCAAATTTGGACTTCATGCCGCGGGGGTGGTAGATGTTGTAATTCGCTTTGTGATAGGTTTCCTGAAAACAAATCACACCGTTCATGCCGTGCTCTTTCAGCTCTGCATACTCTTCCGCCTTTAAGGGCATCACTTCTATTTTCAGATTGCTGAAGTAGGGTTTTGCCAGGTCTAGTGCACGGGCTATGTAGGGCACGCCTGCTTTGGCCGGATTTTCTCCCGTCACCAACAGCAAATTCTCGAAAGGTGCCAGCTTCTTGATGGCCTTGTATTCGTTCACGATTTCTTCTTCCGTCAGTATGGTACGCGGCATGGGGTTGCTGATATGGAAACCGCAATACACGCAAGAGTTGGTGCAGGAATTCGTGATGTAAAGAGGCACGAACATGGAGATGGTCTTCCCGAATCGTGCCTCGGTGTATTTCTTGCTCAATCGTGCCATCGTCTCCAGATAGGGAGCAGCGGCGGGTGAGATGAGGGCCATGAAGTCCTCTACATTACAATGTTCTTTGGAGAGGGCACGGCGTACATCCGCATCTGTCTTGGCATGGATGCGTGCCGTGGTTTCCTCCCAGGATATATGTTCTAATTCGTCTGAAAACATAGTGTTCTATCAATTCCCATTTATTTCTTTTTTAATTCTCTCGACAACCGCATTGCACAGAAGTTTGGTCCGCACATCGTGCAATACTCCCCATCCACATGCTTCCCTGCATGGAAAATAGCTGAACGCACGTTCCGGGTCGAGCGACAAAGTCAAAACTGGTCTTTCCAGCGGAAATTCATAAACGTGCTTTGCTCAGTGCATTGTCACGCACTTGTGCTCCGGGATGCCCTTTTGCCAGGTCGGCGGCATGGGCGGCTATCTTATAGGTGATGACACCTACACGCACATCCTCCTTATCGGG
>ENA-OQBL01000643-OQBL01000643.1-human-gut-metagenome-genome-assembly--contig:-NODE-643-length-17160-cov-3.409851_pt1 | contig 17160 bp, 20 predicted proteins | sample MGYA00242747_ERZ504553 | MGnify/ENA primary metagenome ERZ504553 (study PRJEB26092, sample SAMD00036240) | human gut metagenome | host: Homo sapiens | study: EMG produced TPA metagenomics assembly of...
AATTACTACTATGACATCATGGCTAAGGAGCTTTTTCCTTAATGCTCAAGTAATTCTTGACCGATTTCCATATCGTTCAAATGCTCAACGTTCTTTTAATTCTTGCCGTATTCAAGAAATGAAGAAGCACAAGAAAGGCGCCAAAGAATATAACCTGCTAAATATTATTGGAAACTGTATCTCAAACCATTTGAGGATCTTGAAAAAGTAAAGCCGTACCATCAACCAAGGCTAAAGGATACTCTGACTCAGGAACAAGTTGTAGCTGATGGACTCAGACTAAGTCCCGAGCTTGAGAACACCTACAATCTTATGCAAGATATCAGTAAAGCTTTAAGAGACAGAGATACCGATAAGCTCAAGGATTTAATCAAAAGCAAAGATCACGTTGGCAACATGATGCATACCACGTTGAATACTTTCAAACGAAATCTTCATGATATTCTCAACGCTGCTAAGTTTGATGAATCTAACGGCTGTCTTGAAGGTACAAACCGCAAGATTAAACAAATTGAGCGTACTGCTTATGGCTACGCTAATTTTACTCATTTGATAACTAGAATTCAGTTAGAAGAAAAAGGTGCCATTATCAAAGAAAAAGCATCAAGCTGGTACATAGCAGCTTGATGCTTAATCCAATTATTAAATTATAGTTGACTTCTATCAACACGATTTGACAGAGAGCCCTTTTTAACTAATTATTGTTAGTTCTATTTCTCTTAAAGTACTTACTGAAATCAATACCTTCATAAGTTAACTTAACTGCAGCTGATAAGGTAATTGGCAAAATGAATACCAAGATTAACAAACCAACGTCCACAGTCAAGGCAACTTCGATCAAGGTTGGAATGCCTGATGGAATGAGAGCTGCGAAAGTACCACCCAAGATGATTGCGGCTGAGATAACAACCGTACCAATGATGGCACATGCCTTCAAGATTCTTGAACTTGGAGTAGTAAAGCCCTCTTCTTTAAGCTCGTTGTAACGAGTCATGAGGAAGATACTGTAGTCAACACCTAAGGCAATCAACATGATAAAGCTGAAGAATGGTGTATTCCAAGTAAGCATGCTTCTGCCAAGAACTACCTTAACAATCCATTGGTTGATTGAAAGTGAGCAGAGGTAAGCAATAAGCAAAGTACCAAGAATGTAAACAGGTTGAAGAAGTGAACGAGTTACGAACATCAAAGCAATACCGATACCAATTAACATGATTGCGGCAGTTCTGATGAAGTCGCCACTAGCAACTGACTTAGTATCCTTGATCTTTGAACTTTGACCACCCATAGCAACAGTTGCATTCTTCAAAGCAGTACCTTGGAAGGTCTTCTTAGCCATTGCGCTCAATTCTTGTGATTCGTCAGTAGCTTCAGTTGCACTTGGGTTTGAGTTGAAGACAACGATAATTTGAGCTGACTTCTTGTCAGGGCTGAGGTATACATCCATTGACTTCTTGAACATTTCATTCTTCAAGAATTCCTTTGGAATGTAGAAGGTATCTGCGGCAGCAGATGAACCTAAGCCTCTAAGGTAAGCTTCACCTTGACCCAAACCACTGTTTACAGTATCGATACCTGTAGTAAGTTCTGGAGCCTTAGCAGCTAACTTGCCAGCACCACTTGCAAGTTGACCGGCACCGCTGTTAAGTTGGCCGATACCTGAGATAAGTTGTGGAGCTTGGCTAGCTAATTGACCAACACCGTTGTTAAGTTGACCAGCACCGTTAGCTAAAGTACCAAGACCAGTGTTAAGTTGACCAGCACCGTTAGCTAAAGTACCAAGACCAGTGTTAAGTTGACCAGCACCATTTGCAAGAGTACCAAGACCGCTTTGAAGTTGGCCGGCACCACTATCAAGTTGACCAGCACCAGCGCTAAGACGACCGGCACCTGCACTTAATGAGCCAAGACCTGAGTTAAGACGACCAGCACCGCTATTAAGTGCTGCGGCACCTGAGTTAAGTCTTTGCGCACCAGCAACACCTTGACTAGCAGCTGCTTGAACTTGGCCTAAACCTGAGCTCAATTGTTTCAAAGCAGTTGCGGCACCTGGAAGTGCTTGATTTGAAGCTTGAGCTAATTGAGCTATTGATTGCTTCAAAGTTGATACTTGACTAGCTAATGAAGTTAATGATGACGTATCAATACCTAATGAACCTGCACTTGCTGAAGTTGAAGAAGTGCCTGCAACAGCCTTTTGAGCAGCATCTTTAGCAGCACCTTCAGCTTGAGCCATTTGAGTAGAATTAATATCAACACCACTTTGTTTTAAGCTACCCAGTGCAGCTTGAACGGCAGCAGTAGAAGCACTATTTACAGCATTAGCTGCTGAACCTTGTGCTGTTTTTGTGCTGCTTCCAATTTAGATTGAAGACTATTCAATTGCTGAGTTAAACCAGAAACATCTACACCACTAACTTGTTGGTTCAATTGTTGAATACCATTGTTAATTTGTGGCAATGCAGTTTGCAAAGTTGCAAGTTGTTGTCTGTTAGAACCATTCAATTGAGTTGATAATTGTGAACTCAATTGTTGTAATTGGTTAACCATTTGTTGGGTACCGCTTTTAAGTGATTGAGTACCACTTTGCAAGCTTTGTGCACCATTTTGAAGACGGTTGGCACCACTTTGAAGGCTGCTTGCACCAGTAACCAAAGCATGAGTACCACTAGCTAAACGACCAGCACCTGTTTGCAAACGAACCGCACCGCTTTGAAGTTGGCTTGATCCACTTTGCAAACGATCAGCACCGCTAACTAATTGACTTGAGCCATTTTGTAAACGAACGGCACCACTTTGCAATTGTTGCGCACCATTTTGCAAACGACTAGTGCCACCAACTAATTGTTGTGCACCACTTTGAAGTTGACCAGTACCATCTTGAAGTTGATCGGCACCGTCTCTTAATCTGTTAGCACCGTTTGCTACTTTATTAGCACCTTTGCTTAACCTACCTAAACCGGAACGAGCTTGATCTACCCCATCGTTAACAGTGTTCAATTGATTATTTACGTAAAGCATATCAATTGGTTGACCGTAAGGTTGGGTTACAGATGTTGCAAATGAAACGTCTTTTGATTGTTGAAGTTGTCTGGTCAATTGATCAATCAACTTCAAGTTTTCTTCGTTATCTAATCTATGTTTACTTTGGATGTACAAGTATGATGGTTCAGCCATACCCTTTGAGAAGTGCTTTTGAACTACCAACAAACCTTGCTTAGATGGAACTGAATCAGCAATTTCATCAGTATCATCGTAATTCAAGTGGCCTGAGTACATCAACATAAATGGAACTGTAACCACGGCTAAAACAGCCAAGTAAATGATTGGGTGTTTCAAAGTTGAAGCTGAAATTCCATGCCAAAGCTTATCATCACTTTCGCCAGTGAACTTCTTAACTGGCCAGAACATCTTCTTACAAGAACAGCCATAAAGAATGGGTTGAGTGTTAAAAGTACTACCAGAAGTACGGCAACACCAACGGCAACACCAACAGCTGATCTGTAAATAGAGAATTTAGCCAAACTTAAAGCTGTAAAACCGATTAAGATAGATGAACCTGAGTAAAGGATGGTCTTACCAGCGTTACGAAGCGCATCGTGCATCGCCTTGTACTTGTCCATCCCTTTCCCCAGATCCTCTTTAAACTTGTCATACAGCAGGATGTTGTAGTCGGTACCGATACCAAATAGCACGATAACCATGAACACCTGAGTAAAGTTTGAGAATGGGAAATTAGCATGTTCTACTAAGTTCGTAACAATTGAGAAGGAAGTAAGGAATGATACACCAACAGTCAATAATGAAATTAATGGCACAATTGGTGACTTAAATACGATAATTAAGACGATAAAGATGAAGACAACTGTAATTGCCTCAGTCTTCTTAATTCCCTCCTGAATTGAAGCAGAGAAGTCATGTTGCAAAACGTCAGCACCAGTTACATAAGTGCGAAGGCCTTGCGTTTTAACATCCCTATTCATTTGGTTATAAACTTGTTCAACCGTACGGCCCTTCTTAGATACGTTGAATTGTGCTACCCAAGTCGTACCGTCCTTTGATTGAAGCTTCTTTCTAGTAGCAATATTGGAATCAGGAAGCAACGTGTCCTTAATTCCGTACTTACTTTTATCATTAGTAAACTTGTCAAGCGTATTGTTGATAGCTTGTTTATCAGCATCAGTCAGCTTGCCATGTTCCTTGTTAAAAACAAGTGCTATCGCATAGGTGTTTTTCTTCTTTGCACCCCAGTTGTTTTCAATTGATTGTGCGACGTTGCTTTCAACATTGCTTGGCAATGTAATATCTGAGTGAGCGTTAGTTAGCTCAGTGATATTAGGCAAAGCAACAACGGAAATAATCAATATCAAAACCCATGCAATTAAAGAAAAAACATGATTTTCAGAAATTTCTGCACTTCCTATTTCCTCCCTAGTTTTTGTAAATCAGGCTCTGGTTCTACGAGACGCAGAATCATTTCGTGATAATTACGATTAGATTCATCCTTAGTTTCATCAACAAAAGAAGATGAATTGTCTAAAAACACATAACCCAATACAGCACCAATTAAAGCATGGAATGAAATGACACTCTCTTTTCTAAAATTAAGCTTTTCACCTAATTTTATTAGATTAAAAATCTCCTGACTAATCTCAGCATCCTTTGGATATTCGTTCAAATGATACACGATACTGGACAAAGCCCGATCACTCAACAAAAAAGTCACGCACCGTGTCCGCAAACTTAAGCAAGGCCCCCTTACCGGAGATCCCAATCAAATCATCCATTAACTTGTGCCGTAAGATCTTCACTTGTCTTGCACCAATTAAGGATAATAACTGCTTTCGGCCTGAAACATAGTGATAAAGTGATTGCGAGCGAACATCTAATGACTTAGCCAAAGCTGGCATCGTCATCTTATCTAAGCCATTCTCACAAATCAGCTCAGTTGCCTGATCGATGATCTTGTCCAGATCAAGATTTCTTTTTTGTGTCATTCTCATCCCTCCTTCTCCTAGCATAATATATCACTACAAAGTGAAGAATACAATCTACATAGTGTAAATAATGCAAAAAAATTAATAAGGCGAAACGCCTTATTATTTATGCCTATTTATTTTCTTTTACTAAACCAATTATTAACTTGTTTGCCTAGCTTATTAAAGTTCTTATTGTTGCTGCCCCAAACAGACATGCTGTAAGCATGGCCGTTGCCTTGGACGATTGCTGTCGCAAAATCATCATCACCGATCGCATAAACGCCGCCGCTGATGCCGTTCACCATGCTTGGCAAAGGACGTGAGCTAGCAATTGTGCTAAGCACACGACTAGCATGTTGCCGGTTAAGCACTCTACCTTGGTAAAGACCGACCATCGTCTTAGTCAAATCGTTAGCAGTCGTCTTACCATATGAATCACCGTTAAAGTTCTTGGCGATCGACGTTTGCGTTGCACCCATTCTCTTAGCTACAGAGTCAACATTATTTACGCCAACTTTTCTAAGCAAAGCGTTTGATGCAGTCTTATTGCCTTTAAGCATCCCTTCACGCAAGTAAGCAATGCCATAAGCCATATTAACCTGGAACATCTTATCGCCCTTGGCCTTGTCTGACTTCTTAATCTTAATCGCGGTTCTAGAATTAATCTTACCGTTTTGTTCTTGTTCATATAGCGCAATAAGCAAGAACAGCTTCATCGCCTTTTTAGCATCATGTGCTTTTTGCGTATTAGCGACTACGGCATAACGGCTAGATGGTCAAATCTTGGACGGCAACTTGGTAGCTGTCATCAACGCCCATCGTCTTCTTAATGATCTTAACCAGCTTCTTGTTGCTACCGCTCTTAGCCTTAACGTGGTTGGTATATTCAATTGAGTTAACCTTAGGTTCCTTCAGCGTCTTGACCTTTGGTTCCTTGGCATTTTTTCGTCTTATTAACCTTGCTGGTTGTTGGTCCCACAACCTTTAATTTGGCGTTATCCACGCGTTTTAAGTTAGTCGTGTACAAAAGAAAGGCCACCAAGGTCGTAATAATTGCACCTATTAATACTTTATGTTTCATTTATTTGCCTCAATCTTAGAAGAAATGGTGTCGCTTCATCAGAATTACTAGCCAGATCATCAAAACCGCCATCAATAGGATAATCAAAATCCAGTCAAACGAGTTTTTCAAGATTGGCAAAGAAACGTTCATCCCATAGAACCCAGTCAAAATAGTTGGAATCGTCAAAACCAATGACCACACAGTTAAGAACTGCATCGTGTCGTTCAGGTTATTGTTCATCATGTTGTTGGATGTTGCTGACAAAGTCTTCGTAACTTGTTGTGAAATCCTAACCATTTCTGCTGACTGGCTTGATTCAATTAACACGTCATCGAGTCGTTCTTTAGCTTCCTTAGTGAAGTTCAATTTACTGTGGTCCAAGCTGTGCAACATGATCAGATCAGTTTGAATAGAACTGGACAAATAAACCAAACTTTTTTCAATATTAGAAAGCTCGACCAAATCCTTGTTGTTAATGTTATCAGACAATTTTTGATCCAAGCTGTTACGCTCAACATCAAGCTGCGTAACGGCACGCTGGAAATATTGTGAAGAGTAAAGAAAGAACAGCATCAACAGTTCCGTTACATCCTTTGCTTCAGATAATCTTTCCCGCATATGTTCGTCGTTGAATTCGTCAAAAACATAACTGGTTGATTCGGTATGGAAAGTGAAGACATTTTCACCGACAACCAAGAATGTAATTGGGTGGGAAGTGAAGTGCTTAATCGTATTGGTGGGCCAGATTGGTACATCATAAACTAGCAAGTGACTCTTGGTATGCAAGTCATAGTCGTAGCGAGGACGTTCGTGACGGTCGGAAATATATGAAATAATATCCGGCGTAAAATTGAACTCACTTTGCAACTTATCGCTGTCTTCCTCGCTTAAATTGTTGATGTCGTACCATTTATATTTTGTTTCCACCGGGAAATTTTGTTGTCTTATCAACTGGCTCACCTCTGCATTTTTATTTACCTATAAATGTTACCATTTTTCCATAAAAAAAGCAGACCCAGCACGGTCTGCTTTTAACATTAATTGCTATTTAGTTTTATTGCTTCCAAGCAGCATCAAACTTTTGCTTACCAGCGTTAATTTGGCTGTTAACATTTTGACCCTTTTGTGCTGCGGACAAAATGTTTTGCATAATGCTGTTCAATTGTTGGTATGCAGCATTTGAGTTCTTTGAAACAGGAACACTGTACAAGTGCTTCATTGAGTCTTCAAGTTTAGCAGGAAGCTTGGTGCTCTTGTTGTTCTTGTATTCGCTTGAAGTTACAACGCTTTCGTTAACTGGAATGTAACCAGTAGCGTTAGCCCACTTAAGTTGACTTGACTTAGATACCAAGAACTTAATGTACTTAAATGCGGCTGCCTTTTGATCAGCAGTTGCGTGGTTGAACATGTAAATGTCAGTACCTTGTTGCATAGTGTACTTGCCAGGACGTGGAGCAACGTCGTAAGTGAACTTGTTGCCTACACCTTGCTTAACGAAACCTTCACCTGCTGAAGTACCGATGAACATAGCAACTTTTTCGTTAGCAAATGGACCTGAAAGGTAGTGTTCTGAACCAGCCACTCTGAAGTAACCCTTCTTGATACCATCTGCGTAGTAGTTAATAACTTTCTTTGAAGCAGCACCACTGAAGTTAACCTTGTCTGAGAAGTTAACACCTTCGTTCTTCAAGCCAAGAGTGTAGTAGTTCGAAAGTGAGTCAAAACCAGCACCTACAACCTTGTGGTTACTCTTCTTGTAAATAGTTTCTGACACTTGCTTAAGTTCTTCCATAGTGGTTGGAACTTTCTTAATGCCATACTTCTTGAACATGTCAGCGTTGTAAGTCAAAGTTTCGATTGACTTGTTAAATGGAATACCATATTGGGTACCCTTGATCTTAGCACCGTCAAGAAGTTCGGTTCTAATACCAGATGCCTTAGCGCTACCCCAACCAACATTCTTGTTGTTGATGTATGGAGTCATGTTTACAAGCATCTTGTTTTGTGCAGCATTCCAAAGCCAGCCTGGATATGCTTGGGTAATAGTTGGCAAGTTGTTTGGTGATTGCAAAGTTGAGTTGATCTTAGCTTGCAAATCATTGTAAGTACCTTGGTTTTCCAACTTAACGTTAATCTTAGGGTTCTTCTTTTCGAATTCGTTAGTCAATTGCTTCAAAGTAGAACCTTGTACACCAGGCATAGCGTTCCAAAAGACAACTGTAGTCTTCTTAGTAATCTTTGATGGAATCTTTTCTGATGAACTTGATGAAGAGTTGCTACCGCCATTTGAACAAGCAGCAGTTCCTACTAAGGCTAAAGCAGCAACGGCAGCCATAGCAAGTTTCTTACTAAACTTCATTTGGATAAATCCTCCTAAAAATAAAGCTAAACAACAATAATCTTTAATTTTACTAAAGCGTGGCTGTTTGACCACGTTTAGGTAAAATACGTTCTCCAAATGGATTCTCTTCCAGCTCCGGATGCAATGTGTGCACCGGTACCAAAATAGCTGGCTGAATCCCACCAATTATTTCTTTGAGTTCTTTTTCATCGGCGTGGCCTGAGCAACGCAATGCAATGAACTCAATTTTATTTTTAGCGAATTGCTCTACAAATGGCTTGTAGGTAGGGTCGAAGTCACCCAATGGCTCGGCATTTGAATGGATGTAAAGACCGCCCACTTGAAGCTTATCATAATCGCTTACAGCTTGCCATAAGTATTTATGATTATCCGCCAAAAGCTCGTCGTAGCTGACTTCAAGCTCTGGATTCAAATCAGAATACTTCTTGTCTTCTGGCAAGTAGTAATATGGATAATCTTCGTTAAGACTGTCCTTAATCAAATGCGCACGCTTAGCATGCAAAACCACCTTACGTGGAGAATCAGAAACAATTCTAAGCAAACGCTCCACGTTAGTTGGGTAAGTGTTAAAGGTGATTTGGCGATCAGGGTTGGCGTTTTGCAAGCGCACGATTTCTTCAGTTAACTCCACTTCGTTCTTAGGACCAGTGAATTCTTCGCTGTTTTCATCGTGCTTTTCTTCTGGCCAAGAAACGCCAGTACCTTCAATGATCAACATATCGCTACCTTTGGCCGCTTGCATGAAGGCACGAACCAAATCTGGGTGGTAGCCATGCAAACGAATATCACCAGTGTAGGCGATTTGCTTGTCCGGTGTCTTAACTAGTAAGCCAGTTGCACCGTAAGCATCGTGGTCACTAGGATATATTTCCAGGGTAATATCTCCCACCTTGATCGGCTTCTTATACTCAGCCGCAATGATTGGACGAGTGTAGTTCTTCTCGTGCCCAGCGGCTGGTAAAAGAAAGTCGCCATTTTCATTCAAAGCAGGAAGTAAATGAGCAGTAATTGGACCTGCATAAAGTGGAATTTCAGGTGCAAGCAAGTTTAGGACCTTGCTGTGGTCCAAGTGTAAGTGTGAAATGTAAGCTGCAGAGTGTTCCCAGCGTTCAGTATCGATTGGCTTGCCCGTAATTTTTGGATCGTAAAAATCAGGCACATCCCCAATCAACTGATTTTTAATCAAAGTTTGGTAACTTTCATCTGGCAGCTTTAACTCAGGACGATATACTTCGCCTAAGTCAAACAGAACGTGTGACTTGTTATAAGCCACTTCGATCATTGGTCCACCAATTGTGGTTAAACCGTTATAAAAGGTAACGGTTGTTTTATCCTTTAAGGTCATTACGTACTACTCCTCGAATAATTTGCTTTCTAAAGATGAAGTATAAGATCAAGATTGGCAAAACGGTTAATGTAGCAGCTGCTAATTGCAATTGCGTTTCACTACCTGCATCTGAGGCAAATGAAGTTAAACCGTTGTTCAACAGTCTCATGCTGTCTTCATTGGTTACCAATAATGGCCATAGGAATGAATTCCAACCTGAAATGAAGCTCAAAAGCGCCACAGTGAACAAACCACCTTTAGACATTGGTACCAAAATTCTCCAGATGTATTCCCAATCGCTAGCCCCGTCAATCATCGCAGCCTTGTAGATGGTTTGTGAGATTGAGCCGAAGTAGCTTTGTAAGTAGTACATGTAGAAAATTGAAGTCAAGAATGGTAATACCAAACCGATGTAGGTGTTAAGTAAGCCCATTCTGGCAATGGTGTTGTAGTTAGTGAAGATGATTGCTTCACCTGGCACCATCAAGAGTGACAAAAGAACGACTTGTACAACGCCCTTACCCTTGAACTTCAAGTTAACCATGGCAAAAGCACCAAGAAGTGCGTTAAACAAACTTACGATAGTCGTTACACTAGCCGTAATAAAGGTGTTTAAGAAGTAACGAGCAAATGGTGCTTGGGCAAAGACCTTAGCATAGTTTGACCATTCAAAGTGCTTAGGAATTAATGTTGGCGGAATCGTTGTCGTTTCTCTAAAACTCATTAGTCCGCCCAAAATCATGTAAACGAATGGAAAGACAGTAATAATCGCAAAGATTGCTAAAACGATGTAAGCAACCAAAGCACCCCAACGAATCTTCTTCATTTTTTACCGTCCCCCAATCTTTTTCATCATCTTACGTTGTAAGAAGGTTACGAACATAATGATGAGGAATAAAATTACCGTTGCGGCCATCGCTACACCTGGCGTACCTACAATTTGAAATTTGTTATAAATGTAGAACACTGCCGTTGTAGCTGAGTTTCCGACACCTGCTTGTCCGTTGAACAATGCATATACGGAAGTATAAATCTTGAATGCCGCAATAATGTTCATCGTCAATAAGAAGGCGATCGTTGGTACAAGTTGTGGCATAGTAATACGCCAGAACTTTTCAGTACCGGTTGCGCCGTACATATCGGCAATAGTGTAGTAGTTTGGATCAATGTTACGAAGAGCACCCATCAAGATAACGATGTTAAAGGCAAGTGATGTCCAAACACCAAAGATAATGATGGTTGTCAGTGACATTGATGGATCATCAATCCAGTTAGGAGCTGGCAAATGAAGTGCTCTTAATAGGAAGTTAAGCATCCCGTATTCACCATTAAAGATGTAACGGAACACGATACCAATCGCAATGGTTGAAGTAACGTAAGGCATAAAGAAAGTCGTTTCAAAGAATGACTTGTGCTTTACCTTACTGAAAATAAACCATGCGAGCATGATTGAAATAGCTAATGCTACAGGCACCGAAATTAGCGCATAAAGAATGGTGTTTCTAATTGCGCGCCAAAATTCGGGATCACTAAAGATGTATTGATAGTTGCTAAAGCCAGTCCAGTTCAAATTGATTAATGGACCGCTTTGGAAACTCATCACAAATGCCCGTAAAATTGGGTAAATACTAAAGAAAGTAACAAAGATAATTGTTGGCGCTAAAAAGAGCCAAGCTTTCTTTTGATTGCTCTTCATTAGTAGACACGCTCTCCTTCCTTAGTAAAGAGGAATACGCGATCTAGGCGCATCTTTAAGTTAACGGTGCTTCCCCTCTTAATTGGGGTTTCAAGATCAACAAGTGAACGAGCTTGAACGCCATCATGAGTAAATTTTAAAATACATTCACGGCCGATTAATTCAACATCGTCGATCTTAGCTGAAACGTGACCACTATCAGCTGGCAAAATATTTTCAGGGCGAACAGATAATGTGTATTCGCCATCAGTTAAATCATGTTTGAAACGACTTTGTTCTAAGTCATCTACGTTGATTTCAAAGTCCGAGCCGGTAATCTTGCCGTCTTTAACAGTAACTTTGAAATTATCAATTACAGGGTTACCAACGAAGTTAGCAACGAAGTAGTTATTTGGTTCAAGATAGAAGTTTTGACCCATATCGTCTTGTTGGATCACACCATTGTTGAAGAGGATGATTTTATCACCAATGGATAAAGCTTCTTCTTGGTCGTGGGTAACGAATAAAGTAGTGATGCCCACTTTTTTAACCAAGTTACGGATTTCTTCACGAATCTTCAAACGAAGACGTGCATCAAGGTTACTCAAAGGTTCGTCCATGAGCAAGATCTTAGGTTGTTGCACCAAGGCACGAGCGATTGCGACACGCTGTTGTTGACCACCTGACAAGTTACCTGGCTTTTGGTCGGCAAGTTCGGTGATTTGAGTGGTTTCCATGTACTTTTCCGCAATCTCCTTAGCCTTATCTTTAGGCATTTTTTGCTTGCCCACAGTTAAAGGAAACATAACATTTTGAAGGACTGTCATGTGTGGGTATAAAGCATAGTTCTGGAAAACGTAGCCAATTTGACGATCTTTAGGTGCTACGTTAACGACAGACTTGCCATCAAAAAGAATATCGCCACTGGTTGGGTTAAGTAAACCAGCAAGCATGTTCAAAATGGTTGTCTTACCACAACCTGAAGGTCCAAGTAAACAAACAAGGTCGCCTTTCTTAACTGAGAAGCTAACGTCCTTGATTGCTTCATGACCATTGTCGTAAACCTTTTTAAGGTTCTTTACTTCAACAAATTTATCATCATTCATAAGTTTCACACACCACTATATATTGATTTAAGTTTATAAATTTATCTATTAATTTTAAGCTAAAAAGACACAAAAAACAAATAATTCAGTAAAAAAATTTCGTGGTTTCTCAGTATTGGTGAAATAAATCTCTCTCAGTATTCGCGTTTTGTTTGTATTCAAACCTTTGCATAGTTGTATTTTGCTTTTTTGTTCGGGTTTACTAAATATTGTGGTACGTACCCAAAAAATTAGGTCATGAAATTAATTTTCATGACCTATTTTTTGCTAAATTATTTATTTTTTTCATAAATTGTCGCCGCGTTCAAATTGGTACTTAGAACTGTTCAAAGCTTGTCTTACCAATTTGCTCATTAATTCCTTGGTCTTCTTGGTAATTACGCCGGCAGTAACATCGTTGGCGTTAGTCAAATACTTGATTAATTCAGTACCGTCAAGCTCCTTGGCTTTTTCATCAATGGCATCGATACGACCGATACCGTAGCTTTGGCAATCGTCACGGTAAGCATTTACTTCATAAATGTATTGGTGGTAACGTGGTTCAACGATTACTTGCAAAGTCTTGTAAAGCCAGTAAGCACTGCTGTCTGGATCAACCATGTGCTCGGCAACCTTGTAGTTAAGTGGCGTATCTTCGATGTTGGTATAGAAAGGAACGTATGGTGAGTATGCGTAAAAGCCCATGTTGATCCATTGAATAGCAGCCATCTTAGTTGGAACATCGTTTCTGATTTGCAAGATGCTTGATTCTTGGTTTCTGTCTAATGCGATTGAACGGAACATCTTTTGTTCTTTTTCAGTGCCGGATGAGAAAGTATCCATTGGATCATATGGGGTGCCGTTGTAGTGACTAGTCAAAAATCTTTGCACGTCTTCAACGCCAATCTTCTTTTCAGGAACGCGAGTAAATGGCATTTCTTGGCTAGTTGGATCTTGTTCAATACTTGGGTTAAACAACTTTTGACCGTACCAAGTTCTTGGGGTGTTGTAGAAAGCATCAGCTTCATCCTTAGTACCAAAGATATCACGGAAGTTGAAACTACCATCGGTACTATTGTTCAAGTGGTTCTTTTCAACGAATTCTTGGAGGCCTTTGCTGTACATAAAGTTGTCTGGATCATTAAAGTCAACGTTTTGGATAACCATAATGTTAGGACAAATTGCGTATGAATCGTCAGGAACACGAGCAGCTACCCATTGGTGACCAGCGCCAGTTTCAAGGTACCAAACTTCCTTGTTGTCTGAAAATGCGATACCGTTGCTTTCACCAGTACCATATTTTTCAATCAAACGACCTAAACGCTTAACACCTTCACGTGCAGTCTTAACGAATGGCAAAGTGATGTAAACCATTGAATCTTCGTTAATACCGTCTTCAACGAGTGGGTCGTGACCTAGGCAGCGAGCGTTGGTTGCTTCAGTTTCGGTAGCTGACATAGCGACGTTATATTCGTTGATACCTTGTTCGTCCCAACGACCTTCTGAATCATCAGCAGTTGGAGCAGCAGTCCACTTGCAGCCATCACCTTCAAGGTGCATCTTGAAGCCGTTGTATTTTGAAACATAATCTTCATCGTAGTGGCGAGCCTTGTTTACGACAAACAGCTTTTCGTTAATGCCGCCGTAACCGTCTTCGTCACGAGCGATCATAGTTGAGCCATCGATTGAAGCATCTTTACCGACAAGCATTGCGGTACAGTTATCTTTTTTCCATTAATATGTACTCCCTTTTAAAAATTTTCATATCTACATTTTACTCTTCATTGACCTGCATTTGGCGATCAACTTTAGCTCTACCATTATTATAGTTAAATTGATAGCCAGGTTGAATATTATACAGATAAACATTGAAGTCCAGCGTGCCATCAGTTGAAACGGCCTGCAGGTTAACTCCGCGCGCCATTAGTTCATTGCCTCTGAATACAGCAGTGGCTTGATAAATCACGCGTTTATTTTCTCTCAGAGCTTTTCTAACTTTAGCTTCAAAAATGGTTTGAATTCGTTGGTTAGAAAAAGCCGATTGGGTAAACAGGTTCTTAGGGTTGTTCTGGTCCCCGGATTGGTTGCTTGGATCGTAGTTACCGCTTTGGTCGATACCAGCGGAAACCGAATAAGCGATCAGGTGACCACGGTTATAAATCTGCGTGCCGTTTCTGTGGTTGTAATGCCAACCAGTCGGTTCTACGAACTGCCGCACACGCAAACTATCATTAGCCACGTTGCGCCGCTCCAAAAAGGCAGTATTGGAACGTGAAGTTCTATTCAGCGAATCAAGGTTTGAATAAATTACTCGGTTGATCTTCCAAGAGCTTTTAACTAAGGTCGAACGATTATGGTTCACTTCGGTATATGCCCTAGAGCCACTCTTGAAATTCAAATCAGCTAGCTTTTTATAATCGCTTTGCGATAGCCCGCCATAGACCTTATTGCTTTTTGAAGCACTCTTGATAGTATTGGTTACTTGGTCATTGCTATTGCCAGTTACATTTTTAATAAATTGGCTACCATTAGGATCGCTGCCAGCTTTAGTAAATACTCCCCAGGCAATAGCGATAATTACAATAATCGATGAAAAAACAGTACTCTGTTTTCTGCGTCGTCTTCTTCTTGCCATAAAAATCCTCTAACTTCGTGCCCAGTCATCAAGCATCCCTAAAAAGAAGCTTTCTGACAAACGCTTAATCTTGGCACCATCTTTAATCAAATCACGTGCTGTATTCAAATCTTCGTTGTCTTTTCTAAAGAAATCATGGTCACCCATAATCAGATAATTGGTCATTGGGTTAACCTTATCTTCGACCTTACCACCCATGTTGCCAATCATCTTGTCGGCGTCTTGTTCATCCATATGAATGTGACCTGATAAAACGATGTTTTTATTTTGGACCGGATTTCTAAAACCGAGATCAATGTAATCGACATCGTCGCCAGTTAAATCAACGTTCTTGATCTTGTTACGTGTCGCTTCAAGCAAATCATCGGTGAAGTGCGCACTAAAGTCGTTATAGACCTTGATCGTATCAAGCGAGTCGGCTAAACCGTGGTGCTCCTCTACTTGCGCGATACCAGCACGCTGCATGCAGTCAATCAAACGATTGTGGCGTTCGCGTGGATAGTACGCTCTGGCTAAGCGTAACACATCGACGTAATCATTATTTAAGATTGGCAACTTGTACTTTTGACTTAAATCATATAAAAAGTTCAGATCAAAGTTGACGTTATAACCAATGATAATGTCGTCATCGATGAACTCACGGAATTCCTTAATCGCTTGTTCAGCAGGAATCCCCTCATTAACGATTTGTTCTTCAGTAATGCCATTCAATTTGGTAATAAAAGCAGGCACCTTATTGTTCTTAGGGAACTTGATCAAATTAGTATATTGGTCAACGATTTGGCCGTTTCTGACCTTCACTGCACCAAGTTCTGTAATGCGGTCTCTGTATGGACTCAGGCCAGTCGTTTCAATATCCAGCATGGTGTAATTAGACAAAAAGTCAGGTATTTCTTGCCCTTTTTGCCGCAACTTATCTTGGGCACCGGGAACATGCAGAATCCCGTTTTTTACGTAAATACTCATTTCTCACCTATTTAGTTAATTTCATCATCATATCGTGTGAATCTGTGGCAAAACCAGCTGATCTCTTTTGAATATCGTCTGGTAAATCATTATCGGCTAAATCTGCAGCAACGTAATGCCAATTAGGGAACTGTTCAACTAGCTTAACCATTGGATCAAGCAGTTGTGGACTGGTTTCATCAACGCCGAGTTCTAAGACAACGACCTTCTTGTCTTCGTTACCGGTTAAGAACCAACGGAAGCGCGTATTGGCATCGGTGTCTGGGAAGAAATTGGCGTTAAGTGGCATGTGCAATTCCATTGGAGAATTACAATCCTCACACTTTGGCACTTCACCTTTTCCTTCTAAATACTTCTTAACGACTTCACGATCATCCTTTTGACCATGGTTCACGCCGCTAGAACATTGCATTCTGGTCCAGTCACCGAAGGCATTGAAGATGCGTTTTTCGTTAAAACCAGCATTTTCAAAGAAGTGACCGAAAGTGCTAGTAGCGATGAAGTATTGCTTATCTTTGAGCAGCTCCTTTAAAGCCAACATAGTTTCACTTGGCTCATATTCAAGCGAATATTCGTTGACCAGTTGACTCCAGAAAGCCCATTGTTCATCCCAAGTGTCAAACTTCTTGTCGAGGGCATCCCCGATTGTATGCACATCGTACTTGTCAGCAACCTTGCCATATTCATCATCGAAGTTTTCCTCGCTTAAAATGTCGAGGCCTTCCTCTTTAGCCATGCCATTACCAGCAGTGACGATCACGGCATCAGCATCTTTCAGCCATTCTTTTACCTTAGTTAAATCTGTCATTATGATTCTCTTTTCCTAATTATTTTGTATAACCTGTAAAATGCAGTTTTCCATCAATGTATTCGCCTAAAAAGACATCATTAATATTATTATAACCTGCTTTTTCTACTTCATGCTCGAGCCAAGACTTCGTCTTTGTGAATCAACTCCAGCACATCGACGTTGGTACTGCCCATCGCTAATAAATTGGGAAAACGGGATATGCCTCATCATTTTCAATAATAGTAATTGCCCGTTTTGTTCAAAAAATACAGTTCTTC
>ENA-OQBL01000644-OQBL01000644.1-human-gut-metagenome-genome-assembly--contig:-NODE-644-length-17144-cov-4.708703_pt1 | contig 17144 bp, 12 predicted proteins | sample MGYA00242747_ERZ504553 | MGnify/ENA primary metagenome ERZ504553 (study PRJEB26092, sample SAMD00036240) | human gut metagenome | host: Homo sapiens | study: EMG produced TPA metagenomics assembly of...
CTGCCTGCTGATTCTGCGCGACGAGGGCGAGGATGCCTGCTTCCGGTATATCCGCACCGAGCTGCTCGGCAGGAAAAAGTAAATACAGAGCGCCGCCCCTGTGCAGGTTTTCCACTGCGCAGGGGCGGCGTTGTTTAGAACTTATGAGAGAGCGTCACTCCGTTGTTGTCTCGCTGGCAGGGGTGTCCGCGGGGACGGAGTCCGGCTCGACGTAGGGGGTGGGGGTCGGTTCTACGTAGGGCGTCGGCGTGGGCTCGACGTAGGGCGTCGGGGTCGGCTCCTCTATGTACGGCGTGGGGGACGGTGTGGCTGTCACCTCGGGTGTCGGGGACGGTGTGGCTGTCACCTCGGGCGTCGGGGACGGGGTGGCCGTGACCTCGTGGGTCGGCGTCGGCGTGGTCTCCACATAGCTGTCACTCGTGCTCTCGCTGCCGGCGGGCTCCTCCTTCGGTTCGGGCGTGGCCGTCGCCGTGCTGGAGGAGCTGACCACCGGCACCGTGTAGACCACGGCGTCCTTGTCGCCGGTGTGCTTCGGGATCGTCGTCAGCGCGGGGCGGTCATCCTCGGTAATGTAGCTGTGGGTGCGGATGTAGTTGAACAGCGCGTCCATCGCCGTGCGGGTCAGATGGATGCCGTCGCTCGTCTCCACATAGCCGCTCTTGGCGTAGCCGGTGACGGAATCCTTCAGCACCTCGGCGCTGTTCAGAAACTTCCAGCCCTTCTCCTGGCACATTTCGACGAGCGCTTTGTTGTACTCGTCCACCTGGGTCTGGGTCAGGCTCTGGTTGGAGTGCTGCTGCCCGATGGGCGGGATGGCGTTGACGATGATGTCCACGCTGGGGTAGGCGGTGACGATGGCCTCGATGCCGGTCTGGTAGTTTTTGACGAAGTCCGCGGCCTTATAGCCGGGGTTCAGGTCGTTCGTGCCGAAGGTCAGGATGACCCGGCGCGGCTGCAATTTCGCCACGGCCTGGGGCATCGTGATGTAGCCGGACGAAGTGCTTACCTGCACGCAGGCAAAGGCCGCCAGGCTCTTGGCGGTCATGCCCACCGAGCCGATGGCGTTGTCGTAGCTGCAATAGTCGAACATGCGGTACATGCGGGCCGTGTTGCTGTCGCCCAGAAACAGCGTCTCGTCCACATAGCTGTCGCCCGCGTCGGCGGTCTGCTCAAGGATCGTGGAAGTGTAGGCCTGGGTATCGATGGTGTTTTCCTCTTTATTATAGCCGCTCTCGACGACCATGGACGCGCTGTCCACGGTGGACACGCTCTGGGCGTCCGCGTCGCCGAGGCCGATGCCGCCGATGAGCACCAGCGAGATGCCGACGCTGACCAGCAGCATGACGCTGCACAGAGCCAGCACCAGATACATCTTGCTGCGCATATCCAGCGCTTTTTTCTTTTGTGATTGGGTTTTGCCTGCCATGAAAGGCTCCTTTCGCGTGGGAGCATGGAGTGTTTACACAATATGTAAACTCATTTTACACCATTTCCCACCGGAACGCCAGTCTTTTTGCAATTTTTACATAATTTGCCGCAAAACAAAAACCCCGCCGAAGCGGGGGTAAACAGAAATGGGGATGGCTGTGTTAAAAGGCTTCCCCCTCATCCGGCCCTGCGGGGCCACCTTCAGTCTACGCGCTAAGAGCCGCCTACGGCGGTTGCGCTCCGACACGCGCCTGCGGGCGCAGCCCCTCGGGGGAAGGCTTTGGGAGAATCACTCCTTCGGCAGCAGATGTGCCTTCTCCAGGGCGGGGCGCAGGGCGATGTACAGGACAACGGCGCAGACGGTGGAGAGCAGGGAGTTGACCAGCGTCACACCGCTGGCGATCTTGGTCACGACGGAGACGAACTCCGCGGGCTGGCCAAAGATGTACAGGTTGCGGAAGTAGCCGATGAACGGGTCGGTGAATACGTTGACCAGCAGGCCGCTGAAGGCCGACGCCGTGACGGCGGCCACGTACTTGAGCTTGTTGCCGGTGGGGAAGGTCCTGAGGTGGATGACCTTGTGGGACACCGCGCCGCAGACCAGACCGATGATGAATTTCAGAATAAAGGTCGTGATGGCGTAGCCCGGGTCACCGGCGACAACGTCGGCCAGCGCCAGGCCGATGGCACCGGCCAGACCGCCGGACACACCGTCCAGCAGCATGGCGGTCAGCGCCGTGAAGGTGTTGCCCAGATGGAAGCTGGACCCCGTGCCAAAGACGTTCGGGATGCGGAAGAACTCATACGCGACAAAGCTCAGCGCGGCCATGATGCCGATGATGCTGATTTTCTGCACGGTGAATTTCGTTTTGGTCAGCGCTGCGATCAGCAGTGCCAGGGCTGCTACGACGAACAGCAGCAGCCACATCGTTGCGGTAGACATAGTTTCGTACACCTCTATTGACATTTTCCTTCCGGGAAGGTATGTTTTTATTATACTGATTTCTGGCTCTGAATAAATGCTCAGTTTTTAAATTTTTTATGGGGCCAGTGTGGAGGACTGTCATGATAGAGTTGGACGCCGACCAAAAAACGCCGCTGTATGAGCAGCTGTACGCCGCCCTGGCGGATGAGATCCGCACCGGCCAGCGCGCACCCGGAACGCCGCTGCCGGGCCGCCGCACGATGGCTGCGCAGCAGGGCGTCAGCGTCAACACGGTGGACGCCGCCTACCAGATGCTGGCCGCCGAGGGTCTGGCCGAGCCGCGCCCCCGCAGCGGCTTTTATGTGCAAAAGACCTACGGCATGCTGCACAGCCGCGCCCGCCACGCACCCGCCGCCCCTGCACCGCAGCCGCCCGCCGCGCCGCAGCCGGTCTACGACCTGTCCACCGGCAGCGTGGACACGGCGCTGTTCCCGGCGCGCAGCTGGGGACGCATCCAGAAGGAGCTGCTCTACCAGCGACCCGAGCTTTTACAGCGCGGCGAGATGCAGGGCGACGCCCCGCTGCGCACACAGATTGCGGAATATTTGTCGGTGTACCGCGGTGTGGAATGCACGCCGGAGCAGATCGTCGTCGGCGCGGGCATTGAGTATCTGCTCGGGTGCCTGGCGCACCTGTTCAGCGACGGCATGGCGGCCATCGAGAACCCCGGCTACTTCCGCACGCGGACGGTCCTGCAGAACAGCGGCATTCCCTGCACGCTGGTGGACATTGACCGCGAGGGCCTGCCCGCCGACGCGCTGGAAAAAAGCGGCGCAAACCTCTGCTATCTGACGCCCAGTCATCACTTTCCGACGGGTGTTACGATGCCCGCGACCCGCCGCGCCCAGCTGCTGGCCTGGGCAGCGGCCCGGCCCGGGCGGTACATTTTGGAGGACGACTACGACTCGGAGTTCCGCTTTGATACGCGCCCTCTGCCCAGTTTGCAGGGCATGGCGGGCCCGGACGGCCCGGTGGTCTACCTGACGACGTTTTCAAAAAGTCTGGCCCCGGGCATCCGCATTGCCTGCATGGTGCTGCCGCAAAGCCTGCTGGCGCGCTATCGCCGGGATTTTGCGACCTACGCCAACACGGTCAGCCGCTTTGAGCAGCAGACGCTTTGCGAGTTCATGGCGGGCGGGTATTTCACGCGGCATCTTGCCCGGATGCGCCTTGCCTACAAGCGCCGCATGGAGGCGTTTGCGGCAGCGCTGCGCGCGGCGCTGCCGGGCGTGGAGCTGGACGGTGTACACAGCGGGCTGCATTTTCTGCTGACGCTGCCGGGGGCCGGCGGCGAGCGTGCCATGGTCGCCGCCGCGGCGCAGCAGGGCGTGCGGCTGCGCGGCCTGAGTGAGTATTATCTCGCCCGGCCCGAACTCTGCCGGGCGGATACCGTGGTAGCGGGGTACTCGGCCCTGAAGGAGGACGATGTGGAGAAGGTGGCGCAGGCGCTGGCGAGGGCGTGGCTATCATGAATGCCCTGTAGGGGCCGGGCATGCCCGGCCCGCAGCCTAACGGTTGAATCCCCCTTAACGGTTTGCTTTGTAGGGAGGGGTCTTGACCCCTCCGCCACCTCCCGGGAAACTGCCGTCAACGGTATATCCGTAGGGGAGGGATTCATCCCTCCCGTGTACCTCCCGTCGCCGCTCACCTCCGCGGGGCGTCGGGGACGCCGCCCCCTACAGCGGCGATCCGTAAACCTTCCGCCGCCGCACACCCCGCGGGCGGATAGGAAATCCGCCCCTGCGCACAAACAAAAGCCGCTGCCCATGTGCATTCCACAGGCAGCGGCCTTCTATTTTTCAATCAAGGCTTATTCATACAGCGGGAACTTCTTCGTCAGCTCCTCGACCTTGCTGGCGACCTCGTTCTTCTTGTTCGCAAAGTCAAACACGCAGTCTGCAATGCAGTCGGCAATCACCTTCATCTCGTCGGGACCCATGCCGCGGGTCGTGACGGCGGGGGTGCCGATGCGCACGCCGCTCGTCACAAACGGGCTGCGCTTCTCGCCGGGGACGGTGTTCTTGTTCGCGGTGATGTGCACCTCGTCCAGATTGTGCTCCAGCTCCTTGCCGGTGCAGTCCTCGTCGGTCAGGTCGATCAGCAGCAGGTGGTTGTCCGTGCCGCCGGAGACCAGCTTCACGCCGCGGGCGGTCAGCTCGGCTTCAAGCGCCTTCGCGTTCTCAACGATTTTGCGGGCATACTCCTTGAACTCCGGCTTCAGCGCCTCGCCAAAGCAGACGGCCTTCGCGGCGATGACGTGCTCCAGCGGGCCGCCCTGCGTGCCGGGGAAGATGGCGGAGTTGATGCGCTTGATGATATACTCGTTGTTGGTCAAAATCAGGCCGCCGCGGGGGCCGCGCAGCGTCTTGTGGGTCGTGGTGGTAACCACGTCGGCGTAGGGCACGGGGCTCTGGTGCTGGCCGCCTGCGACAAGACCCGCAATGTGCGCCATATCGACCATCAGCATCGCGCCGTAGCCGTGGGCGATCTCGGCCAGCTTCTCAAAGTCGATGGCGCGGGGATAGGCCGACGCACCGGCGACCAGCAGCTTGGGGCGGACCTTCGCGACCTGCTTGGCCAGTGCGGCGTAGTCGATGCGGCCATCCTCGGCGGAGACGCCGTAGGAGACAAAGTTGTAGTTCTTGCCGCTCATATTCACGGGGGAGCCGTGGGTCAGGTGGCCGCCCTGGGACAGGTCCATGCCCATGACGGTGTCGCCGACGTTCAGCAGCGCAAAGTAGACAGCCAGGTTGGCCTGTGCGCCGGAGTGCGGCTGGACGTTGGCATACTTCGCACCGAACAGCTTGCAGGCACGGTCAATAGCGATCTGCTCGACCTGATCGACGTACTGGCAGCCGCCGTAATAACGGTGGCCGGGGTACCCTTCCGCGTACTTGTTCGTCAGCACGCTGCCCATGGCCGCCATGACGGCAGGGGAAACGATGTTCTCGCTGGCGATCAGCTCGATGTTCTGGCGCTGGCGGCCCAGCTCACGCTGCATAGCCGCGCCCAGCTCGGGGTCGTAGCGCTCCACAAAGCCGATGGTGTCGATGATGTCCTTGTACATACTGCTTTCCCTCCTACTGTATATGCTGTCCACGGCGAAAAACGGCCGCGGGCGGATTCTATAGGCGCCCGTCGTTCCCGCCGCCGAGCATCTCCCTTACAGCGTCCCCTTGGTGGACAAAACGCCGTCGATCCGCGCATCTCTGCGTGTCGCGGCGTCCAGCGCCTTGGCAAACGCCTTGAACATGGCCTCCAGCTTATGGTGGTCGTTCTCCCCGTAGAGCACCTTCAGATGCAGATTCATCATGGCGCTGTATGATACGGCGTAGAAAAACTCCCGCGCCATCTGGGTGTCCATGCCGCCGCAGCTCTGGCCTGCAAAGCTGGCGTCGTACACAAAGTAGGGCCGCCCGCCCAGATCGACGGCGCAGAGTGCCAGCGTCTCGTCCATCGGCAGCATGCAGCTGCCGTACCGCACCAGCCCGGCCTTGTCGCCCAGCGCTTCTTTTATGGCCGTGCCCAGCGCAATGCCGATGTCCTCAATGGTGTGGTGGCAGTCTACGTCCAGGTCGCCGCGGCAGGTGACGCTTACATCAAACAGGCCGTGGCGGGCGAAGCCGTCCAGCATGTGGTCAAAAAAGCCGATGCCCGTGTGCAGGTCGGCCCTGCCGGTGCCGTCCAGGTCAATCGTCAGCGTGATCTGTGTCTCCCGCGTATTGCGGGTGACCGTTGCGGTGCGTGCCATAGGAATCCCCCTCTTTAGTGCTTTAAACTAACTATAGCACGTTGGGGCGTGTGCGTCAACATTTTCTTAGCCCTCCCCCTGGGGGAAGGTGGCTCCGCAGGTTTATAAAATTCGCCCCAATTTATTTACGAAATCGCAACACTTTTCCCGGCGGCAGGCGCTACAATAGAATTATGATTCAAAAGTGTCTTTTTTGAAAGGACAAGCACCACCATGGCAAAAATAATCGGAATTGACCTGGGGACTACCAACAGCTGTGTGGCGGTGGTCGAGGGCGGCAAGCCCGTCGTCATCCCCAACGCCGAGGGGCAGCGCACGACGCCCTCTGTCGTCGCGTTCACCAAGGTGGGAGAACGGCTGGTGGGCGAGCCCGCCAAGCGCCAGGCCGTGACGAACGCCCCCCGCACCGTGTCCAGCGTCAAGCGGCTGATGGGCAGTGAGACCCGCGTGCCCATCGACGGAAAATGCTACACGCCGCAGGAGCTGAGCGCCCTCATCCTGCAAAAACTGAAGGCCGATGCCGAGGCGTATCTCGGTGAGCCTGTCACCGAGGCGGTCATCACCGTGCCCGCCTACTTTAACGATGCCCAGCGCCAGGCCACGAAGGACGCCGGGCGCATTGCCGGGCTGGACGTGCGCCGCATCATCAACGAGCCGACAGCCGCGGCGCTGGCCTACGGGCTGGACAATGGCCGCACCCAGACTGTCATGGTCTACGACCTCGGCGGCGGCACATTTGACGTGTCGCTCATCCGCATCGGCGACGGCATCGTGCAGGTGCTCTCGACCTGCGGCGATAACTTTCTGGGCGGCGACGACTTTGACGAGCGCATCGTCAACTGGCTGGCAGACCGGTGCAGGGCCGAACATGGCGTGGACCTGACGAATGACCGCGTGGCGATGCAGCGCCTGCGCGAGGAGGCCGAAAAGGCGAAAAAAGAACTTTCCAGCGCGAAGCAGACCGACATCAATCTGCCGTTCCTCACGATGGCGGCAGACGGTGCGCTGCACCTGCAAACTACGCTGACACGCGCTAAATTTGAGGAGCTCTGCGCCGATTTGATCGAGCGCACCGCCCTGCCCGTGCGCAACGCCCTGAGCGACGCACGCCTTTCGGCCAGCGACCTGGATCAGGTTTTGCTGGTCGGCGGCTCGACCCGCATCCCGGCGGTGCAGGCCAAGGTCGTGCGGATGACCGGTCTGGAGCCGTCCAAATCGCTGAACCCCGACGAGTGCGTTGCACTGGGCGCGGCGGTGCAGGCCGGACGTCTGGGCGGCGAGATGCTCTCCGGCCCCGGCGAGGATCTGCTGCTGATGGACGTGACCCCGCTGACCCTTTCCATCGAGACCGTCGGCGGCGTGGCAACGCATTTGATCGAGCGCAACTCCACGATCCCGACGCGGTTCAGCAAGGTATTCACCACCGCCGCGCCGTTCCAGAACACGGTGCAAATTAAAGTGCTGCAGGGCGAGCGCGAGTTTGCCAGGGACAATAAGCTGCTGGGCACCTTCACGCTGCGCGGCATCAAGCGCGCCTGGGCGGGCGTGCCGAAGATCGAGGTCACGTTTGACATCGACGCCAACGGCATTGTCAAGGTCAAGGCGCGCGACATGGACACCGGCAAGCAGCAGAGCATCACGATCTCGGGCACATCGAACCTGACCGAGGATGAGATCAAACGCGCCAAGGAGAACGCCGCCGCCTTTGCCGGGCAGGACAAGGAGCGCAAGGCCGCGCTGGAGGCGCTGAACGCCGGCGAGGCCGCGCTTTACCGCGTGAACACCGCGCTGGGCAGCAAGGCCGGCAAGGCGCTGGACCGCGAGACCCGTACTAAAATCAAAGAAGCAGAAAGAACGCTGGAGCGCGTTCTGAAGCACCAAAAAGGCCGACAAGCTGACCCCCGTGGACGTGAATGTCATCAACACCGCACGGGAGGCGCTTTCCGCTGTGGCCGCCCCGCTGGTGGCCCGGTGGGAGAGCGAGAAGGCGTAAAATGAGGCGGCAGCCGCAGGACCCCCGGGGCGATGCTTAAGCCGTAAGGCGGGAATTATGCGGTATTGCCCAAACAAAAAATCCCGGTGCACACTTGCACCGGGAAAATACCGATCTTATCGCTTCTCCAGCGGAACGTACTCTTGCGGCTTGCCGAGGTACTTGTAGGCGGGGCGGATGATGCGGTTCGCGAACTCGACCTCCTCGACGCGGTGGGCACACCAGCCGGGCACACGGGCAATCGCAAACAGCGGGGTGTACAGGTCCTCGCTGATGCCGAGCATACGGTAGATCAGGCCGCTGAACAGGTCCACGTTGGCGCAGACCTTCTTCGGGCCGTGCTTTTCCTCGGCAAAGACCTGCGGGGCCAGGCGCTCAATGCTGCACAGCAGCTCGTATTCCTCGTCGTAGCCCTTCTTGTAGGCCAGGCTCTTGGCGTGGGTTTTCAAAATCTGTGCACGGGGGTCGCTCATCGTGTAGACGGCGTGGCCCATGCCGTAGATCAGGCCGCTGCCGTCGCCGCGCTCCTTGCGGAGGATCTTGCGCAGGAACTCGCGGACCTCGTCGTCGTTGGACGGGTCCTCGACATTTTCCAGAATGTAATCCAGCTGGTGCATGACCTTCAGGTTCGCGCCGCCGTGCTTGGGGCCTTTCAGCGCACCGATGGCCGAGCTGATGGCCGCATAGGTGTCCGTGCCGGAGCTGGACAGCACGCGGCAGGTGAAGGTCGAGCAGTTGCCGCCGCCGTGGTCCGCGTGGACGAGCAGGCAGAGGTCGAGCAGACGCGCTTCCTCGTGGGTGAACTTCTGGTCGGCGCGGTAGGTGCTCAAAATATGCTCCGCCGTGCTCTGGCCCTCGGTGGGCAGGTGGAAGTACATGCTGGACCGGTCATAGACGCGGCGCTTGATCTGGTAGGCGTTGACCATCATCGTGGGCAGCTCGGCGATCAGGTTGATGCTCTGGCGCAGGATGTTGGGCAGGCTGTTGTCCTCGGCGTGCTCGTCGTAGCTGTACATGGCCAGCACGCTTCGTGCCATCTTGTTCATCAGGTTCGGCGACGGCGAATTTAAGATCATGTCGTCGGCAAAGCCCTGGGGCAGTTCGCGGTGGTGCTCCAGCAGCTTGCGGAACTTGGCGTACTGCTCCTGCGTGGGCAGGGAGCCGAACAGCAGCAGCCAGATGACCTCCTCAAACATGAAGCGGTCATGGGCGTCGGCCTCGGCGGCCAGCGTGTCAATGTCGATGCCGCGGTAGACCAGGCGGCCCGGAATGGGCACGATGGTGCCGTCCTCCTTCTTGTCATAGCCGATAACGTTGGAAACGTTCGTGATGCCGGCCAGCACGCCGGTGCCGTCCAGATTGCGCAGGCCGCGCTTGACGCCCATCTGATCCGCCAGATGCGGGTCAAGGGTGGCGTTGTGTTCCAGATATTCGTGGCAGAGCAGCTCAAGCTCATCCGGCTCCAGGGCCGGGACGTCCGGGTAATACATCATGCGTACCCCTCTCTTTGACCAATTTTATATACTTTGCATACTTATACAGGCGCATATCACTGCTGGCTTCCCTTACCAATATGCCTGATAGATTGATTTTATAGCATTTTCGCAAATTCGTCAAGGAAAACTTAAAATTTTTCTAAATTCTTCGGGAAAAGGCTTTAAAAAATTAAGCCGGCGGCCCAAAATGTGCCTATTGTGTAAAAATGCGGATTGACAACCGGCCCTAAACCGGGTAGTATGTTAGGTATACCGCAGAAAATGCAGAGTAAGACAGGGAAAGGGGAAAAGTATTATTTATGAAAGCAGTTCTGATTCCGGGCGACGGCATTGGCCGTGAAATTGCCGAGAGCGTCCGCGAGGTATCCGCCGCACTGAACACCGGCATTGAATGGCAGGAGTTTGCTGCTGGTGCCGAGTACGCCGCCGAGAGCGGCGAGCTGATCGCCCCCGGCACGCTGGATGCGATCGAAGCGTGCGGCTGGGCACTCAAGGGCCCTACTGCCACCCCCATCGGCAAGGGCTTCCGCAGCATCAATGTGCAGCTGCGCCAGCGCTTTTCCACCTATGCAAACCTGCGCCCGGTGCACACGCTGCCGGGCGTACCGACCCGCTTTGACAATGTGGACCTTGTCATCGTGCGCGAGAACACCGAGGATCTCTACAAGGGCATCGAGTATATGCTGAACGACGAGATCGCCAACGGCGTCAAGCTCATCACCCGCCCCGCGTGCGAGAAGATCTGCCGCTTTGCATTTGACTATGCCCGCAAAAATGGCCGCAAAAAGGTCACGGCAGTCCACAAGGCCAACATCATGAAGCTGACCGACGGCCTGTTCCTGCGCACCTTCCGCGAGGTCGCCGCGGAGTACCCTGAGATCACCGCGGACGACTGCATCATCGACGCTTTGTGCATGAAGCTGGTGCAGAAGCCCGAGCAGTTCGACGTGCTCGTCGCGCCGAACCTCTACGGCGATATTATCAGTGACCTGTGCGCCGGTCTCGTCGGCGGCCTGGGCTTTGCGCCCAGCGCCAACATCGGCGACAGCACCCGCATCTATGAGGCCGTCCACGGCTCTGCCCCCGACATTGCCGGGCAGGACAAGGCCAACCCCAGCGCCATCCTGATGGCCTTTGCCATGATGCTGAACGACCTTGGCGAGACTGACAAGGCCGCCAAGCTCAATGCCGCCATCCTGGCCCAGGTCGAGGAGGGCAAGGTCGTCACTGCCGACATCGGCGGCACCGCGGGAACGAAGGAGTTTACCCAGGCGGTTATTGCACGACTGTAACCTAAAAGGCTTCCCCCTCGGGGCTGCGCCCGCAGGCGCGTGTCGAAGCGCAACCGCCGGAGGCGGCTCTTAGCGCGGAGACTGAAGCTGTCGGCGAAGCCGACTGATGAGGGCAGACCTTCCGGCAAGAATCCGTAAACGGGAAATATGGCAGGCTTGCCCCTCATCCGGCGCTGCGCGCCACCTTCCCCCGCGGGGGGAAGGCTTTTGCGATACATACAAAACGGAGGTTTTCCCATGAAGCTGCACGACACCGGCGTATACCTTGTAAACGGCGTGCCTCAGACTTCCGCCCCGGCGGGCGTCACCGAGGCAGACGCCAAAAAAGGCACCATCGCCTATGGCATTTTGAAGGCCCATAATACCGGTGACTCCATGCAGGACCTGCGCATGAAGTTCGACTCGATGACCAGCCACGACATCACCTATGTCGGCATCATCCAGACGGCCCGCGCGTCCGGCATGACGGAGTTCCCGCTGCCCTACGTCCTGACCAACTGCCACAACAGCCTCTGCGCTGTCGGCGGCACCATCAACGAGGACGACCACCAGTTTGCCCTGTCCGCTGCCCACAAATACGGCGGCATCTATGTTCCGCCGAACATGGCCGTCATCCACAGCTACAACCGCGAGATGATGTCCGGCTGCGGGCGGATGATCCTGGGCTCTGACTCCCACACCCGCTACGGCGCCCTCGGCACGATGGCCGTCGGCGAGGGCGGCGGCGAGCTGGCCAAGCAGCTCGTGGGCCGCACCTACGATATGAGCTATCCCGGGGTCGTTGCCATCTACCTGACCGGCAAGCCCGCTCCGGGCGTCGGCCCGCACGATGTCGCGCTGGCGCTGGTTGCCGCGACCTACGCCAACGGCTATGTGAAGAACAAGGTCATGGAGTTCGTCGGCCCCGGCGTGGCAAACCTGAGTGCCGACTACCGAAACGGCATCGACGTCATGACCACCGAGACGACCTGTTGGTCCTCCATCTGGCAGACCGACGATACCACGAAGGAATATTTTGTGCAGCATGGCCGCCCCGAGGCTTATAAGGAATTGAAGCCCGCCGACGTGGCCTACTACGACGGCTGCATTGAGCTGGACCTCTCCACCGTCGAGTGCATGATCGCGCTGCCGATGCACCCCAGCTACGCCTACCCGATCCGCGAGCTGAAGGCCAACGCCAAAGAGATCCTGCAGGCGGCGCAGGACCGGGCCAACAGGCAGCTGGGCGGCAAGGTCGAGATGGACCTCATCGGCAAGATCTGCGACGATGGCCGCATCTACGTTGACCAGGGCGTTGTGGCCGGCTGCTCCGGCGGCACGTATGAAAATATCTGCGCCGTGGCGGACATCATCAAAGGCAAGAGCTGCGGCAACGGTGAGTTTAAGTTCAGCGTCTATCCAGACAGCATGCCGACCTATCTGGAGCTGGTCAAAAACGGCGCTGTGGCGGACATTGTCTCCGCCGGCGGCATCTTCCGCGAGTGCTTCTGCGGCCCCTGCTTCGGCGCGGGCGACACCCCGGCCAACGGCGAGTTCTCCATCCGCCACACGACCCGCAACTTCCCGAACCGCGAGGGCTCCAAGCCCGGCGAGGGCCAGATCAGCGCCGTCGCCCTGATGGACGCCCGCTCCATTGCGGCCACCGCGGCCAACGGCGGCTACCTGACCGCCGCCAGCGAGCTGACCGACGTGGAGTACACCGTGCCCGACTACCACTTTGAGCAGGGTGTCTACGACAAGCGCGTCTACAACGGCTGGGGTCATCCGGAGCCGGACTACGCGCTGAAATTCGGCCCGAACATCAAGGACTGGCCCGAGCAGCCCGCCCTGACCGACGACCTGCTGGTCAAAATTGTCAGCTACATCACCGACCCCGTCACGACCACCGACGAGCTGATCCCGTCGGGCGAGACGTCGTCCTTCCGCTCCAACCCGCTGCGGCTGGCGGAGTTCACCCTCTCCCGCAAGGATCCGGCCTACGTGCCGAACGCCAAGGCCGTGAAGGCGTTGGACGAACAGCGTAAGGCAGGTGAGCTGCCCGCCGAGGTTGCGCGTGTCTACGACGATTTGAAGAAGCTGGGCTACGCGCCCGACGCGGCCAACACCAACATTGGCTCGGCCATTTTTGCCAACAAGCCCGGCGACGGCTCCGCCCGTGAGCAGGCCGCCAGCTGCCAGCGCGTGCTGGGCGGCGCGGCCAACTTTGCCTGCGAGTATGCCACAAAGCGCTACCGCTCCAACTGCATCAACTGGGGCATGCTGCCGTTCCTGGTGGAGAACCCCGGCGCGCTGGACAACGGCGATTACGTCTACCTGCCCGGCGTCCGCAAGGCTCTGCTGGAGGCCGCGGACGAGCTGGACGCCGTGGCCGTCAAGCCGGACGGCGGTCTTGTGAAGTTCACCGTCAAGCTCGGCGCGATGACCGACGCCGAGCGCCGGATCCTGGCGGACGGCTGCCTGATCAATTATTACAAGAATAACTAAAGAAAAACGGCCCGCTGGGAAAAAAATTCCTGGCGGGCCGTTTCTGTAGGGGCCGATGCTTGCATCGGCCCGCGGAGGGGTCAAGACCCCTCCCTACAATGTGATTCAAAAGGGGTGCTGTAGGGGCGAACATTGTTCGCCCGCGGCACATGGCGGCGGTCACAACGCTTCCGGGGCGATGACGGGCATCGCCCCCTACACCGTAGGGGCGGATTCCATATCCGCCCGCAGCGTCCGGCGGATCGCTGCAAAAATTCTTGCATACCGTCGAAATTTCTGCTATAATACAAAAGCCGCCTGTTTCACAACAGACGGCAAGGCGCTGCACACAACGGCAGGCGGTTGGCCACACTTCCGTAAAGGAGGTGAGACCATGCGTTTTACATTGACTTTTTATGTTGGCCGCAAGACCATCACAATCAGCATTGTTGTAAAAAGCAAGAACCGCCACTCGGCAAAGTGACGGCTCTTAGGGTAAAAACCTAAAACCTCATTTTTGATCGGGCCAACCGCTTGTCGCAGCGCCTTTTCTATAGTTATTATACCCCACTGCCGCGGCCATGTCAAGCGTGCCTTGCACCCCGCGGCATTTCGTGCTACAATAGACGTACCATTAAAAAACAAAGGACGAAAAACAATGAGTGCGATTTTAGCAGTATGCAGTGATACCTTCTGCGCCATGGTCAGCGATGGCCGCTATGTCGAGGAACCCATCACCGGCGAAAAGCCCCATATCCTCAAAAACGACCTGCCAAAGGTCCGCAAGATCAACCGCAACGTCGTGGTCGGTTTTGCGGGCGACACGCTGGCTGCCGTGCAGATCATCAACGCGGTGGACGAGTACCAGACCCAGTACCTGACGCTGGAAAAGGTCGTCAAGATCCTGCGCGAGAAGGCCGCCACGGTCTCGGTGCAGCCGGTGGGCGTGCGGCTCATCGTGGGTGGGCGCAACCGCAAGGGTGTGTTCACCATGACGATGATGGGCAGCGTTGACGGCTACGAGCCGCAGACCCAGGCCGCCCGCAAGGGTGCCTACCTCATCGAGGGTGCCTGCTCCCACACCGATGTGGCCCCCTGGCTTGAGGAGGAGGTCAAGCCGCAGGCCGCCAACTGGCACAGCCTGGACGATGTGGCCCATACGCTGGACGGCTGCATTGCCAAGATGGCCAAACTCGACAAGAGCATCAACACCACGTATTTCCGTCAGCTTGTAATGTAAAATTTGACGATAAAAGGAGAAAGACTATTATGAAAATCGCTCTGATCAATGAGAACAGCCAGGCCGCCAAGAACGCCCTGATCGAGGCCACCCTGCGCAAGGTCGTCGAGCCGATGGGCCACGAGGTCGTCAACTACGGCATGTATGCCGCCGACGATGCCGCCCAGCTGACCTACGTTCAGAACGGCATCCTGGCCGCTGTGCTGCTGAACTCCGGCGCTGCGGACTACGTCATCACCGGCTGCGGCACCGGTGAGGGCGCTATGCTGGCCCTGAACAGCTTCCCCGGCGTCATCTGCGGCCACGTCGAAGACCCCGTTGACGCTTACACCTTTGCCCACGTCAACGACGGCAACGCTGTGGCTCTGCCCTTTGCCAAGGGCTTCGGCTGGGGCGGTGAGCTGAACCTCGAGTACATCTTCGAGAAACTGTTCGGCTTCGGCCACGGCCAGGGCTACCCCAAGGAGCGCGTTGTCCCCGAGCAGCGCAACAAGAAGATCCTGGACGGCGTGCGCGCCATTGCTTTCCGCGATCTGTCCGACATCCTGAAGGATCTGGACCGCGACCTCGTCAAGGGCGCCTTCGCCGGCGAGCACTTTGCCGAGAACTTCTTCCCCGCCTGCAAGGACGAGAAGCTGGCCGCCACCGTCAAGGAACTGATGGCGTAAGCCCTGCCGTAAAATAAAAGAACTGCCGACTCCCGACAAGCTGTAGGGGTCGATGCCTGCATCAACCCGCCAGCCTGCCGGGAGTCTTTTGGCATATTTGAATTTTTTCTCAAATTGCCGAAATTTACCGTTGACTAATCCGTTCCCAGATGGTAAAGTAACTATAGGTGCGAGTAGCGCCGTGTAGTAAAAATTCAAACAAAGGTGAGGTGGTTGTCACAATGGATACCCCCAGTCCCAGTCCTGTGTACCGATGTATCTTGAATAACGGCAGCCACCACTTTTTTGTCAGGCGAACCAAAGCAAACTGTACGCGAAAATAAGCGCACGATGTTGCTCTGCTTTGCATTGCCTAAAATTAAATGTGCCTGGCTGCCGCCTGAAAAGGAGGCAGCTTTTTTATGTCTGATACCGCGATCCTGACCCTCCGCACGATGCTGGCCAACCTGGACGATGCCAAAAAGTACCAGAGCCTGCGCGATGTTATGTCCACCCTGCCCGCGCCCGACCTGGCCGCCGTGTTCGAGGATCTCCCGCCCGAGAAGCTCCCCGTGCTGTTCCGCCTGTGTCCCAAGGACCTGGCGGCGGAGATTTTCGCCGAGCTTACCCCCGAGACCCAGCAGGACCTTATCGACGGCCTGACCGATAAGGAGCTGAAGGCCGTTGTGGATGACCTGTTCGTCGATGATGCGACGGATCTGGTCGAGGAAATGCCCGCCAGCGTCGTCAAGCGTATTCTGGCGCAGGCAGACCCCGCGACCCGCCGCATGATCAACGAACTGCTCAAATACCCCGAGGACTCCGCCGGCGGCGTGATGACCACCGAACTGATGGAGCTGCGCCCCGACTGGACGGTGTCGCAGGCCATGGCGGCCATCCGCAAGAACGGCTTTGACAAGGAGACCATCAACAACTGCTACGTCACGGACCGTGACCGCACCCTCATCGGCGTCGTCTCGCTGCGCGCGCTGGTCCTGTCCAAGGACCCAGACAACGAGCTAATCCGCGACATGATGGACGACAATGTCGTCAGCGTCAGCACGACCACCGACCAGGAGGACGTCTCCCAGATGTTCGAGAAGTACGGCTACCTGGCCATTCCCGTTGTGGACAACGAGAAACGCCTGGTCGGTATCGTCACGATTGACGACGCTATCTCGATCATGCAGGACGAGGCCAGCGAAGATATTGCCAAGATGAACGCTATGGGCCCGTCGGACAAGCCTTATTTTAAACAGTCTATGTGGGAACTGTATAAAAACCGCGCGCCGTGGCTGCTGTTCCTGATGATTTCGTCCACCTTCTCCAGCATGGTCATCCGCGGGTATGAGGATGCCCTCGCCGCCGTGACTGTGCTGACCGCCTACATCCCGATGCTGACCGACGCGGGCGGCAACGCGGGCAGCCAGAGTACCTCCACCATCATCCGCGGCATGGCCGTCGGTGATATTGAGCCGCACGACCTGCCGAAAATTCTGTGGCGTGAATTCCGCGTTGCCATCCTCTGCGGCGGCACGCTGGCGCTGTGCAACTTTGCCAAGCTGATCTTCCTGGACGGCATCATGCCCCCTGTAGCGGCAGTCGTTTGCTTGACGCTGATCTGCACGGTCATCCTGTCCCAGCTCATCGGCGGCCTGCTGCCCGTCGTTGCGGAAAAGCTCAACTTTGACCCCGCCGTCATGGCGTCGCCGCTTATCACGACCATTGTCGATACCACGACACTGCTCGTCTACTTCAACATCGCGCGGGTGTTGCTGAAAATTTAAATTTTAGACACCGTGTTCAATATTGTAAATTGTACCGCACCCGGTTGGTGTGGTACAATTTT
>ENA-OQBL01000645-OQBL01000645.1-human-gut-metagenome-genome-assembly--contig:-NODE-645-length-17142-cov-3.953041_pt1 | contig 17142 bp, 16 predicted proteins | sample MGYA00242747_ERZ504553 | MGnify/ENA primary metagenome ERZ504553 (study PRJEB26092, sample SAMD00036240) | human gut metagenome | host: Homo sapiens | study: EMG produced TPA metagenomics assembly of...
GTTTCGAAGAGAACGCGACAAAGCGGAAGCTATTCTGATGATATAAAATGCCTATTATGAACGGGCTGGATGCTACGGTGATTATTCGCAAGAAGGATAAAGGAACTTTCCCATCATCATGCAGACCGCTTACGCCTTTACTGCCGACCGTGAAAAAGCCTTGGAATGCGGAGCCTCAGAAGTGCTGGTAAAACCCATCACTCTGTCTGCTTTGCGTACATGTCTGAGCCGTTATTTACCTAAATTAGTTTGGTAAGGCTTTACTGATAATAAAAAGGGAACCGGATGACTAAGTAATGAATATATCATCCGGTTTCCTTCTTTTTATTCTTGTGCATTGTCTTTTCTCTCTTCCATCTTCTTTTTTACAAATTCGATTTTGAGATTGGCTTCCTCCATATTCTTCTTTATTTCCGTCATGGATGACAGCAGTTGTGCCAGCTCGTAGACGCTGACAAGGGCCTGGCGGTCGGCGGCAGTCATGGTGATGGAATAGGGACGTTCCCCTCGATAGTTGACTTTGATATTCTTGTCCTTGTTCAGATAAAGGAACCCCATGACGTTTCCGTCTTCTCCCAGTTTGAAGTCTGCCTTTTCAATCTTTTCACCGAGGTCAGTGGTTTCGTAGCTGTCTTTGGCGGCGGGTGTTTCGGTAAAACTGCCGTCGGGAGCAGTGACTTTGACGGCCACATGGTGGATATTATGGGCTCCGCAATAAATGGAAGTCATACTCATGACTCCGTTTTCGTCTACTTGGAAGCGGAGGAAAGAACGGTGCAGACTTTTTTTTCTATCACTTGGGAGGGATGCAGGTAATTGCCAATATTCTGGTATTCGGCATCTTTTTCAAAGGTGTATTTCCCTTTGATTGCGTCGAATTCCTTTTGCTTGGCTTGAAGCATACTGTCCAAGTAGACCAGGCTCTTTTCCTGCTCTTTCAGTTCCACTTCCTGCATCAGGCCGATGCCTGCACGGCGAGTTTCAAACGCTTTGGGATAGAGCACTTTGATACTGTCAATTAGAATCTTCGCTTCATTGTAGTTGCCGAGTTCAAACGCTTCGCGGGCAGCTTGTAGGTTTTTCACCGGCTTTCTTCTCCACATCTTCGCAAGAGAAGAGTGTACAGCATAGGCATGCAAGGAGTATTACTTTTTCATATTTGTTGTTCTTGGAGTTAGAGTCCACAAAAATAGAAATAATATCTTTATCTTTGCAGCATTTTAATGTGCAAATGTGCTAATAGACCATTAACACATTTGCGTATTCATTACATTAGCGCATTATTTATGATAGATTTGACGGCAGAAGAACTGAAGCAATATTTTAGTGATGATATATTCAAGCGGATATCCGAAACGGCTGATGAATTGGGATTGGAATGTTACGTAGTCGGTGGATATGTACGTGATATTTTCCTGCAACGTCCTTCCAAGGATATTGATGTGGTGGTGGTAGGCAGTGGCATTGCCATGGCCGAGGCGCTGGGTAAGCGTCTGGGGCGTGGGGCGCATGTTTCCGTCTTCAAGAATTTCGGTACGGCACAATTGAAGTACTATGGTACGGAAGTTGAGTTTGTGGGTGCAAGAAAAGAATCGTATACACACGATTCCCGCAAGCCTATTGTAGAGGACGGTACATTGGAGGATGACCAGAACCGCCGTGATTTTACCATCAATGCACTGGCTGTTTGCCTGAACCGGGTGCGTTATGGCGAGTTGGTCGACCCCTTTGGCGGTATTGGAGACTTGAAGGAAAAGACATCCGGACTCCCCTCGACCCTGATATAACTTTCAGTGATGACCTTTGCGCATGATGCGCTGTGTCCGTTTTGCCACCCAGCTGGGATTCTATATTGACGATGAGACATTCGATTCTCTGGAGCGTAATCGCGAACGCATCTCCATCATCTCCAAAGAACGCATTGCAGACGAACTGAACAAAATCATCTTGTCACCTATTCCGTCTAAGGGATTCATTGAGCTGGACCGCTGTGGTCTGCTGGAACTGATATTCCCGGAACTTGTCAGGCTGCAAGGCGTGGAGACGCGTAATGGACGCGCCCATAAGGACAATTTCTACCATACGCTCGAAGTACTCGACAACATCAGCAAGAAGACCGACAACCTTTGGCTACGCTGGGCAGCTCTTCTGCATGATATAGCCAAGCCTGCCACCAAGCGTTGGGAACCCCGTGCGGGCTGGACGTTCCATAACCATAATTTCATTGGCGAGAAGATGATACCCGATATTTTCCGCAAGATGAAGCTCCCTATGAATGAGAAGATGAAAATATGTGCAGAAAATGGTGAGCCTGCACATGCGTCCCATTGTGATAGCGGATGATGTAGTGACCGACTCGGCAGTGCGTCGCCTCTTGTTTGAGGCAGGTGATGATATAGACGACCTGATGACACTGTGCGAAGCCGACATTACTTCCAAGAATATGGAGCGTAAGAAACGTTTCCTTAATAATTTTCAGTTGGTACGCCAGAAGCTGAAGGATTTGGAGGAACGCGACCGTATCCGTAATTTCCAGCCTCCGGTCAGTGGTGAAGAAATCATGAAGACTTTCGGCCTTTCTCCTTGCCAGCAGGTAGGTGCCTTGAAGAGTGCCATTAAGGATGCCATTTTGGACGGCATCATTCCCAATGAATACGAAGCCGCCCGTGCATTTATGTTGCAACGGGCGGAGAAGATGGGGCTTAAGGAGTTATAACTTATAACTCATAACTCTTCTTTTTCTGCCTGGAACTTGCGGCTTACTTTCATCAGGTTGATGGTGTAGGTCACTATGTTTTGGGCTTCTTGTATCATAGTCAGGTATACCATGCTGACTTTGATGCTGCCGCTCTGACTTTGGATGCGTTGCAGCTCTTCTCGTTTCAGGTGAGACAACTGGCCGTTGAGGTCGTTGGCTTTGCGAATCTCTGTTTCCAGTTCATCATAATTGTTCGTTTCCAGCTTGTGGCGGCATACTTGCAACAGATAGCAGATGTCTTCGGCTACGTCTGTAAATTCTCCTTTCTGAATGGCATCCAGCGGATTGAAGTTATTGTCTATGTGCTCCAAGCAAGGTTCGCAAAGACGGCCTACGCTGTACACCAGTTCGCTGGCAAAGTCGTTGCCTTGATAGTAATAGAGTCCTTTTTCCAGTACGGTATTGTTGTCGAGGCGGCACATGGCAAGTGTTCCGGTACGCTTCATCTGCTTGATGAGTTGTTTTTCGAATTTTACTGAGCCCATGGCACGACGCAGTCCGCGTAGATTCTCGTGTAGGAAGGAAGTGACGGTACGTTCAAAATTCTCTTCTGTGAATTCCATAATCTTCAGCAGTTCTTCACGGGTATGCTTGCGGAGTAATTCGATGACTTCGCTGTTGTCCGTGCTCTTCATCAACTGTTTTAGGGTCTCGTTGCCTTTTTCTTTCTCTTTGCGCTTCTTGTACATCACTTGGCTACGAATCAGCATGAAGACTGCCAGACCAATCAGTGCCAGGATGGCAACCGTACCGCCGAAATGGATAATTAATGCCACGAAAAAACAGATGGTGAACGCTGCTCCGGCAGTGATGAACCAACCGCCGATAACGCTGAGCACACCCGTAATGCGGAATACCGCCGAATCACGTCCCCAGGCACGGTCGGCAAGCGATGTACCCATGGCTACCATAAAGGTGACATAAGTGGTGGAAAGGGGGAGTTTCAAGGAAGTTCCCAAGGCGATGAGCAGACCAGCCAATACGAGATTGACGGAAGCGCGAACCAAGTCAAAAGCGGCGCCGTCGGCTATGATGGCTTCATCCTTCTGGAAGCGTGTATTCATCCACCGCTTGCTGCTTTCGGGCATTGTTTTGGATATTCCGTTAGCCAGGGTCATGCTGAAGCGTACCAGCGTGCGGGCTATCGGGGTACTTCCGAAGTTCTCTTCACCGTCATCCTGACGGGCAAGGTCCACGGAAGTTTTGATGACGTTGTGGGCTTTCTTGGATGTGCAGAGTGCATAGACCATGATAGCGCCTGCACCGATAAGGAAATACCACGGGGTTTTGGCTGCACCGAGGAGTGAGGACATCAGGAATCCGTCGGGGCCGGCGGCCGTACCATTGGCTGTATAGTCAATAAATGAGGAATATCCTGCGAGGGGAACACCGATAAAGTTCACCAAGTCATTGCCGGCAAAGGCGAGGGCGAGGGCGAAAGTACCCATCAGAACCACTACTTTGAAGACGTTTATCTTGCACCAATGCAGTATCTGCATCAGTATGGTGAAGAATACAAAGAAACCGGTTATCAGCAATGCGGTATTGTCGTGTATCCATTGCTTATTTTCAGGAGTCATGAATGAACTGTCTTTCAGCCCCTTTATCAGCATGAAGTAGATGATGCTGGTGGCAGCTATACCACCGAACAGCGCGATGCTGTATTTCATGTTCTTCTTGTAGTTGAAGGTGAACACGATACGTGCCAGCCACTGTACCAGCATACCGAAGAAGAAGGCAATGGCTACGGATACAAAAATGGCCATGATGACAGACAGCGCCTTGTCTGTATTGATGAGGTCGCCCAGTCCCAATGTATCGCTGTTATAGACCTTGATGAGCGCCAGTGCGAACGTACCTCCCAGCAGCTCGAACACCATGGATACAGTGGTGGAGGTAGGCATTCCCATAGTGTTGAAGACATCTAATAGCACGACGTCCGTCAACATGACGGCAAGCAGAATGCACATGATTTCGGCAAAGTAGAAGTGCTCCGGTTGATAGATGCCGTGTCGTGCAATGTCCATCATGCCATTGCTGAGTGCCGCACCGATGAAGACGCCAATGCCTGCAATGAACAGTATGGTTTTGAAAGATGCTGCCTTTGCTCCGACAGCCGACTGAAGAAAATTGACCGCATCATTACTGACACCTACCACGAGGTCGAAAATCGCGAGTACGAACAGAAAGATGACGATACCCAGATAAATTGTTTCCATAGACATGTATTTTATTTCCGGCTGCAAAGGAAAGAGTTTGGTGTTGCAGGGAAATGTCATACATGTTACAGAAATGTTACAAATGTTTTGGAATAGAATGGTATTGTGTTAAGAGCGATTGCTCTTATTCTCCTAATAATCATTAATGTTAAGCATTTAAGAGTAACAATATAAGTATAATAGAAGAGTGGATGCTTTTGTGTTTCGTATTTGGTTATTTCTATGTTAAGCAGCCAAATTACTAGTTAATTGTTTGCAGATGTCGAGAATTCTTGCGAATATTGCATACAAGTTGTGTGTAGAATTGATTGTAATTAGAACTTTGATATTAAAAATCAAAGATGTATGTAACTTTTTTAATTCATTTATTAAATAAATGAATTCTACCAACGAATATAGAAATATGAAAAACCATTTTTGTTTAAACCTATTCTTCTTACTATATTTGTTTTTTTGTGCTGGATGCAAGCAGCATATCTCAGATAGTGCTGCTAAGGCAAATGAGGCATTGTTTACTCAATTAGATAGTCTGATAGATAATTCTGATAAACTTATTTTGCAGAAAGAGGAGCGAATAGAGGCGTTGAAGCATTCACTAAGACAATCTAAGGCATTTGAGAAACAGTATGAACTTAATCAGGCTATTTATCAAGAATATCGTGTGTATGATGCAGATTCGGCTATGAAGTATACTACACAAAGCCTTGATTTAGCACGACAATATCATGATAAGAATCGTGAGATTGAATCTTTATTAGGTATTGGTTTTGTTTATACGGCTAATGGCTTGCTTAGTCAAGCCTCTGAAGTAATGCATTCACTCTGTTCTTCCAGTATGCCTCGCTACTTACGTTCGCGTTATTATGGTCAGATGCGTACTCTCTGCTCGCGGTTGCAACTCTATTCATTAGGTGATGATGCATTACATGAGCATTATGGTCAACTTTATGCGTTATATTCAGATTCAGTATTGCAGACGGCCACTCCTGACGAACCACGCTACCTTTATAGCCGTGTGTGGAAATATCAAGATGTTCCCGGTGCACAACGTATTGCCATTAGGGATGAGTTGGAAAAGGAAAAACAACGTCTTCTACCTAATAGTCGTAATTATTCTATTTTAGCTTATAACTTGGCTCTACTTTATGAAAAAGAGCACAACCATACCAAGTGGCTGGAAAATATGATTCTCTCAGGTATTGCTGATGTATATGCTGTGAATCGTGATATTGGTTCGTTATATGCATTGGCTTCCTATTTATATGAACAAGGTCAGTTGGACCGAGCCTATCGTTATAGTACTTATTGTTCTGATATCGGTATAACTTTTAAGAGCCGTGTACGACTGCTTCATCAGCAGAAGTTGCAGAGAAGGATACATCAAAGCTACATTGAACGTGATCATATGCAACAGAAGCAGCTAAAGCTATTCCTTTTATTTATTAGTTTTCTCACTATTGTATTGCTGATAGCTCTTTTCTTTTTGAGAAGGCAAACAAGAAGACGTAGGAAAGCTTTGGTTGAGCTACATGTGGCCAATGGTAGATTGAAGAGTCTTAATAGTGAACTGCAAAAGCTCAATTTGGTTCTACGTGACACAAATTATATTAAGGAGGAGTATATTGGTCAGGTATTCAAACTTTGTTCATCCTATATTTGCCGTATGGAGGAGTATCGTAAAAAGTTAAACCGTAAATTAAAGGCTGGGCAACTTGAAGATTTAAAGAAGATGATTAGTTCTACTTCTACCATGAGCGATGAAATGAAGGATTTTTATGAGAAATTTGATTCCATTATTCTACATTTATACCCTGATTTTGTAGAGCACTTCAATAGTTTGCTACGTCCCGAAGAACATATTGAAGTGAAGTCTGGGCGGCTTAATACAGAACTTCGTATTCATGCTTTGATACGAATGGGGGTAACGGATAGTGAGAAGATTGCAGAATTTTTGCACTGTTCACTGCAAACCGTATATAATAATCGTTCTATAACTTTAAATAAATCTTCGCTCAGTAAGGAGGAATTTCTTCGAGCTGTGAAAGAGGTTTGTAAAAAGTAATTTGAAGACTGAGCGTTTCTCTCATTTTTTACCCACATGTATATAGATAATTGCCATTCAATAGCTTAATACTATCGAATGGCAATTATCTATATACATGTTTTTGATTACCGATTTAATTTAAATCACTACTGAAAATCTATTGAGTCTGTCTGTAATTGAAAGATAATCAGCAATATATAACTTTGTGAATTTACCAAATCCTCTACCAGTGAATATAATCGGTTGTTACATTGTCTAATTTTGCTCTCGAGATTTTTTACACACAAGTTCCTATTAACTTAAAAATGTAATTTATGAAAACCAGACAAAAATCGAGAGACGCAAGTGGTATTTTGCTTGTCTGTCTTATGTGGATGCTGTCACTTTCAAGCTCACTTCATGCACAGACATGGAATATTAACGGAAATGTGACAGATGAACAAGGAGAACCGATAATCGGTGCCAATGTAGTGATACAAGGTACGGGTACGGGCACCATTACCGATGTAGAAGGAAACTTTAAACTCGCTTCAGTGACTAAGGGGGCGGTAATGGAGATAAGTTTCATTGGGTATATATCCAAGACATTGCAGGTGAAAGACGCATCATCGTTAAAGATTGTACTGAAAGAAGATAACCAGGCACTGGATGAGGTGGTAGTAGTAGGTTATGGTGTACAGCGCAAAAGTGATCTTACAGGTTCGGTTGCTTCAGTTAACTCGGATGTACTTGAAAGTCGCCCACAAGCTAATTTGATTCAATCTTTGCAAGGAGCAGTTCCAGGATTGAATATTAGTGTGACGGGTAGTAATGCTGAAGGTTCGTCCACTACTACACGTATTCGTGGTAACAACTCCATTACGGCCGATAATAAACCTCTTGTTATTCTTGATGGAATACCTTTTGATGGTCCATGGTCGGAAATCAATCCCAATGATGTAGAGAGTATAGAAGTATTGAAGGATGCCTCTTCAGCAGCCATTTATGGTGCTCGCGGTTCTAACGGTGTAATCCTTATTACTTCTAAGCGCGGTAAGAAAGACAGATTGACGGTATCATACGATACTTATGTTACTATTGACCAGCCTATCAATTTACCTCGTATGATGAATGGCAAAGAATTCTATAAGTATAAATCTGAAGCTTTCAAGGCTACCAATACTACTCCTCCTACAGAAGAGAATCCTGAACCTTGGTTAGATAACTTTACTCCTACTGAATTAGCTATGTATGCTGCCGGTCAGAGTACTGATTGGATGAAGTTGGCAACACAGACCGGTATAAAACAACAGCATAACCTTTCTTTCCGTGGTGGAGCTAACAAAACCAGCTATTTCATTTCATTGAACTATACGGATGTGAAAGGAACTGCGGTAGGCAATGAGTTCAAGCGTTATAATATACGTTTCAATCTTGATCAGGAGTTTAATAGTTGGTTGAAATTTTCTACTACTACACAGTTAGGTCGCTACGATCGTAGTGGTAGCAGTGCTTCTTTTTGGCGGGCTATAAAACAAGTTCCGTTGGGACGTGCTTATAACGAGGATGGTTCACTTACACTTTCTGCTACTGAGGACTCCTCTTCAGCTTTCAGCATTAATCCGTTGGGATCTCTTAATAATAAGACAAAAGATATCCGTGCAAAGGTTATCACTAATAATGTGCTTGAGGTAAAGTTTCCCTTTATTAAAGGGCTGAGCTATAAATTGAATACAGGCTTCACTTACCAAAAACAGCTCCTATAAGAATTATCAAGGTTTGGATACCTACGAAGGAGCTAGTGCTAATGGCGTATTGAATACTGATGACTGGCATTCAGAAGAATGGATTTGGAGAATATTATTCTTATCAACGTGAATTTGGCAAACATCGTATATTTTTCACAGGATTATATTCTGCTCAAAGCAAGGAATATGAACAGAATACAATGGAAGGTAAGAATTTTCCCAATGATGTGATGTATTATTACCAGATTTCTAAAGCTGCCACAATGTCTGGTAATTCCAATTATTATAAAGAAAATCATATTTCACAAATGGGGCGTTTGAATTATACTTATGATGATCGTTACTTGTTAACTCTTACTGCTCGTCGTGATGGTTACTCCGCTTTTGGTGAAAGTTCTAAATTCGGCGTTTTTCCTTCAGCCGCTATTGGATGGAATATTTCCAATGAATCTTTTTTTAAAGACAAGCCTATAAGTGAAACCATTAGCAATCTGAAATATCGCTTGTCATGGGGTAAAAATGGCAATGAGGCTATCAGTGCTTATAGTACACTACCTAATCTTTCAACTTACAATTATCTGAATGATGATCATACTGCACAGTTTGGTTTCTATCCGTCGAAGTTAGCTTCGCCCGGTTTAGGTTGGGAAACTACTACATCTATTAATACTGGCTTTGATATTGCACTTTGGAATGGACGTATTCAGAGTTCATTTGATATTTATTGGTCTAAAACCAAAGATTTGCTGCTTTCCCGTTCTATTCCTACCATTAATGGTACTGGCTCTATTACTGAGAATCGTGGACAGACCCGTAATCGTGGTTTTGAATTCCAGATAACTTCTAATAACATTACACATAAGAGTTTTCGCTGGAGCACCTCTTTCAACCTCTCACACTATCGTTCGGAGATTGTAGATGTTGGTTTGTATGATGCTAATGGAAAGCCGGTTGATGATGTGGCTTCCAAGTGGTTTATTGGTGAACCTATCATGTGAACTATGATTATAAAATTATCGGTGTATGGCAGATTGCTGATCCGTCTAACCCGACAGGGCAGCAAGATCCTAACTATCGTAATTCGTATCCTGGATATGTGAAATACCTTGATGTAGATGGTAACGATATTACAACGGCTGATAAGACTATTATAGGGTCGGCTATTCCTAAAGTAAATATGAGTTTGATGAACACTTTTGAGTACAAAAACTTCACTCTGAGTGTGTTCTTAACGGCTCAGTTAGGACAAACCCATCTGAATGCCTTGTATGATACAAGCCATAATTCATATCGCCAGAACCGCTTTTTTGGTGGATTTTTGGACTCCAGAGAATCCTACGAATAGCTATCCGAAAAATAGTTTGAATAGTGATGTGAATCCAGAGGGAGCCAGTTTCTATGAAAAGACAGATTTCTTACGTATTTCCGACGTTACATTGGGTTATAATTTCCCACAACAATGGTTGCGTCGTACTTTCATCAAACGGCTCAATCTTTACATGAACATTAAGAATTTGGCTACAATAACTGGCTGGACAGGTATGGATCCGGAATTTCTCAATGATCAATTGGCTGCTCCTCCAGTACGTTCGTTCACTTTTGGACTAAAGTTAGATATTTGATGAGAGTAATATATCATAAAAAGCTAAAATGAAATTGCACATATGAAAAAAATAACATATTTCAATGTCTTAGTGTTTACAGTATTATTGCTCACTATGGGCGGCTGTAATGAGGATAAGTTTCTTAAGGAAGATCCTCGTGATGCACTTTATCCTGAAAATTTACTTGTAGATTACAATGGATTTAAATCGATGATAACGCCTCTTTATGGTCTTATGCGTGCAGAGTATCGCCGTGCTGATGCAATGGGAGGAAGTATTGCGCTCTGTCTGCATTCTGCCTGGGGTGGAGGGGTAGATAATTCATGGGCCAATAATAGTCATGCGGAAATGAAGTTCCTCTACAATCCCAAAGAGATAACTTACACTGATCTTGCTATTTGGAATAATATTTTCCAGTGGGGATATCGTATCATCAACACTGCCAATATGGTTATCTCAAGAGCTGACAATGATGGCATTAACTGGGGAAGTGGTGCTGATGCTGAAAATCGTGAAAAATGAGGTGTTGGCCGAAGCTCGCTTCTTCCGTGCTTGGGCTTACCGTCACCTTACCTATTCATTTGGTTCAGTGCCCCTTTCAACACAAGAAATTACAGGATTGAATTATCGTGATGATTGGGACCGTGCTTCCTTGAGTAGTATTCGCGAAGTGATGGCAGAAGATTTCCAGTTTGCAGTCGATAACCTTCCTTTGCGTACTTCTAATAATAGTAAAGTCTCTGGTGCTGTAGCACGTCACTATTTGGGTGAACTTTATTTGGCAGAAGGTAATGCTGAAAAAGCAGTTTCAGTACTGAAACCATTAGTGGAAAGTGGAGAATATTCCCTTATAAATCAACGCTTTGGTAGTAATGCTTCCAATGATGGATGTCCTTTTATTGACGTATTTTATACTCCTATGTATGCTGATGGAAATACGGAGGTGCTACTGGCTTTCATTAACACAGAAGAGGAGAATAGTGCCTATGGTACTGCAAATGTCTATATGACTACAACTTATAAGAACTATTATGCTAATGATGGCGATTGTAAAAAGACAAACCAGCATAATCCGGACTATATCAATAACGGTGGTGAAGGTTCATTTGCACAAGTCTTTTGGCAAGCTAATGGTGGTAAGGGAGCCGGACGTGTAGTTCCTTCCAGAGGAGCACTTCGTTTGTACAATTATAAAGGAATGGGAGAACAAGATGACCGTGTATCTGCCAATGCTATCGTATGGAGTATTAATGATGTAGATGCTGCCGGCAATGTAACCAAGGTATTTGATTTAGGTGGTACTGCACTTATTGATACTACGGTTAATGCAGCCATGCTAACTTCTACTTCCATTAAAAAATATGATTGGCCTACTACTCGTAAATGGGATTATACTCCACCTATTTTGGCTAATGCAGCTAATGATGGACACTATGCGGACATTGTTTATTTACGTTTGGCAGATACATATTTACTTTATGCAGAGGCTCTTTACAAGAGTAATCAAGTAGGTGAGGCCATTAAATGGATAAATAAAGTACGTAATCGTTCCAATGCTGTAAGTATTACTGAAGATGATCTTAGAATCGGTGGTATGGATTTCATTCTTGATGAACGCAGCCGTGAACTGCTTACGGAGGAAGAACGTCGTCATACATTGGTACGTGTTTGCCAAGAAAATGGTGGTGACGAACGTGATACCAATAACTATTTCAAACGTCGCATGCGTGAACTCAATGAGATAGCTGGTATTGCAGGACGTGGTATGGATGAATATGAAACTCCTGTCCTTTTCCCGCTGCCGCAATCATTCATTGATGCCAATACTGGTAATCCTTTGGAAAATAATCCGGGGTATTGATAGATAATAGTCAGATATAAATACCGCATATAAAACGGCTTTGTATATATCGGTGTTTATATCTGATTTAGATTCATATATTCAAAAGAAAACAAAAACTTAATATCTTGATACATCATGTCCGAATTGGCTTTCATTTTTAGTCTTCTTATGGTAGGGATTACAGCGGTAGGTCTTTATCGTAAGCTCAATCCTCAAGGTCTTTTGATGCTTTCCGGTTTATTAATGCTTACAGCTGCTTTTTTCATGCAAGTGCATTCGGTAGTACCTAGTGAAGCTACGGGAATGGTGGTGTTTGATTTGGTAAGGATGATAGAGGAAGTTTTTCTTTCTAATTTGGCGCGTGCAGGGTTTATGATAATGACAATTGGCGGTTATGTAGCTTTCATGAATAACATAAAGGCTACTAATGCATTGGTCTATATTTCCATGAAGCCATTAGGTCTTTTTCGACGTTATCCTTATTTGGCGGCTACTATAGTTATTCCTATTGGACAATTACTTTTTATTACTACTCCTTCAGCTGCCGGATTAGGATTGTTGCTTGTGGCTTCGGTTTATCCTGTTTTAATTAGTTTGGGAGTAAGCCAACTTACAGCATTGTCAGTCATTGCCGCTGCTACTCTATTTGATCAGGGACCGGGGTCGGCAAATACTGCTATGGCTGCCGAATTGATAGGACAATCCAATGTGGAATATTTCATCACTCATCAACTTCCTTTAGTAATTCCTACTTCCTTGGTTGTAATGGTACTCTTCTATTTCAATAACCGTTATTTTGATAAAAAAGATGCAAAGAAACAGCAGGATGGCATATTGCAGGTGTCAAATGTGACTGCAACCTCATTAGTAGAAAAACCGGATGTTCCATTGGCTTTTGCGCTACTCCCGGTATTACCTTTGGCTCTTCTCATTTTCTTTTCACCTTTTGTGGGACTGTTTCAGCCTACTGTAACATTGGGTACCACTACTGCTATGCTTTTTTCTCTGTTCTTATCATTGGTATTTGTGTTGTTTCATACTCGTAGTGTGCGTACTACTTTTAACGTTTTTGCAAGTTTTTGGAAAGGCATGGGAAATGTGTTTACTTCAGTTGTAACATTGATTGTAGCTTCAGAAGTTTTCTCTAAAGGACTGATTGGTTTGGGATTTATTGATTCATTGGTGGGTTATTCCTCTCATATCGGACTTTCGGGATTAGCTATTGCCGCAATCTTTACTCTCATTATTTTTGGAGCTGCCATGCTGATGGGAAGTGGCAATGCAGCCTTTTTTTCATTTGGTCCTTTATTGCCGGGTATAGCCACTCAGCTTGGTTTGCCGGTTTTTTTCATTGATACTTCCTTTGCAGTTGGCGGCAAGCATGGGACGTGCCGCATCTCCTATTGCCGGAGTCATTGTTGCCATTGCCGGGGTAGCCGGTGTGTCATCAGTGGAGTTGGCAAGGCGTAATACATTTCCTTTAATAGGAGGAATTGTTTTCTTGATACTTTATCATCTTATCACTTTCTAAAATTAATCGACAGCTATGTTTACATTGATAAAGAATGCAAATTTATATGCTCCTGCCTATCTTGGTAAAACAGACATTTTGCTATGCGGAGAAAAGATTGCGCATATTTCAAAGACAATTGAACTGAATGAATCATTTTGCCATACTATTGACGTGCAAGGTAAAATTGTTACTCCGGGATTTATAGATCAGCATGTACATATTACTGGTGGAGGAGGGCAACAAGGTTATGCCTCATTAGTCCCCGAGGTGACTATGAGCGAACTGGTGGCATGTGGTACTACTACTGTATTGGGTATGCTTGGTACTGATGGATTTGCCAAAGAACTTACTACGCTTTATGCCAAGGCCAAAGCTATTGACGATGACGGATTGTCGGCTTATATGCTGACAAGTTATTACGGATTGCCTACCAAAACATTGATGAATAGTGTGGCTGACGATCTTATCTTCATAGATAAAGTTATTGGCTGTAAGCTGGCGATGAGTGATGACCGTAGTCCGTTTCCGACAGAGCAAGAGATATTACGTATTATACATCAGGTACGTTTAGGGGGATTTACATCTGGTAAAGGAGGAATTCTCCACATTCATTTGGGAGCACTTCCGGAAGGTATTGAGCCCTTACTCAATATTGCTCGTCACTATCCTACACTGATATCTTATCTGTCTCCTACTCATCTGATACGTACTGAAGCTCTTTTTATGCAGGCTGTAGAATTTGGTAAATTAGGTGGAATGATTGATTTTTCGACTGGTGGCTCAAAGTTTGATACTCCCCATCGTTGTGTGATACGTGCATTGCGAGCTGGTGTCCCCCCTTGATCGCATTACTTTTTCTAGTGATGGCCATGGTGGCGTACGCAGAGTGAATCCTGAAACTGGAGAAATAACTTATCGTCCTGCTCCTTTGAATTTAAATTTCAAGGAGGTAGTTGCATTAGTCAATGAGGAGGGGGTACCATTGGAACAGGCGATTACATTGATAACATCCAATCCGGCTCGTAATCTGAAATTACGAGCTAAAGGTATTGTGGCACAAGGAGCAGATGCAGACTTGTGTTTTTTGGCGGAAGATTTGCAGCTTACAGATGTCATTGCCCGTGGTAAATTTGTAATGCAAGATGGTACAATAGTAAAGAAGGGAAGGTACGAATTATGAAGAAGCTGATTATATTTTGTATTGGATTCCTCTGTATTTGTTTATCTGCAATAGCGAAACAGACTTTGGAAAGGCCAAGAGGTGAACATTTCTTCACTTATAGTCAATACCCTCCTTTTGCCGATCGCCCGGTAGATGTACATTATTATATACCTTCCCAGGGGGATATTAAACAAATGCCTATTGTATTTGTCTTTGAAGGAGGAGACCGCGGCTATCGTTATCTTTTGGACGGTTGGAAAGAAGAAGCGGAGAGAAAGGGTTTTATGCTTTTTATACCTCACTTTGATTTGAAATCTTATCCTTTGGCAGACTATCAGGAGGTGGGGGTGATGAATGCTGCCCATACAGTAGCTAATGCTCCCGAAAAAAATTACACCAGTGTTGGTTGATAAACTATTTGAATATGTGCGTCAATTTACGGGAAGCATGCGCAAAGGATATATGATTTATGGTCATTCTGCTGGTGGGCAATTCGTACAGCGTTTCATGCTTTTTCACGATAGTCCTTATGTGGAAAAAGCTATTATAAGTTCTCCCGGTTGGTATACTTTTCCTGATTTGGCCCAGACATATCCTTATGGTACGGCTGGTATCCCCTATATTTCATCTGAACAGATAAAAAAATACTTGTCAAAACCTATCATACTACAGCTGGCTTTGGGAGATACGATACGTGAGTCTTTTCTACGCAAGACTCCTGAAGCTGAACGACAAGGACGAAACCGTATGGAGCGTGGGCGTAGTTTCTGGCTTTATATTCACCAGTTGGCTGCATCCCGTGGTTGGGAATGCCATTGGCGCAAGATAGAAGAGTGCGGCATCGGGCATGAGGCTGTCCCTATGGGGAAACAAGCTGTGCCATTATTGACGACAGATTCTTTACGGGTACTTTTTATAGGTAACAGCTATACTTTTTTTAATCGTTTGCCATGGCAAGTCCAATCGTTAGCATCCTCATGTGGCAAAAAAAATATCAGTGCGCCAGGTTGCTAACCCTGGTTGGTACTTGAGACAGCATGCAGCCAATACGCAAACATTAGAGGCGATTCGTGAAGGAGGATGGGATTATATGGTGATGCAGGAACAGAGCAAGGCACCTACTCGTGAAAAGGAATGGGTAAAGAAGAATGTATTCCATCCTGCGGCGCAGTTAGATAGTTTACTCCGTCTTTATGCCCCAAAAGGAAAAAGTGTCTGTTATATGACATGGGGGCGTAATAATGATACTTATGAAGGAATGCAGCAGCAACTTACGGAAAACTATTTGGAAATGGCTGATGTCCTTGATGCTTATTGTGCTCCTGTGGGTGAGGCATGGAGACGTGTACGTAGAGAGTGTCCAAGTTTGCAGTTGTATAATTCTGATGGCAGCCACCCTAGTCCTGCAGGCAGTTATCTGGCGGCTTGTGTCTTTTATGCAATTTTTTTTAGGTGAGCCTTTTAGCAGCGATTATTATGCAGGTCTACCGTCTGAAACGGCTCTTTATTTACAGAGGATAGCACAAGAAGTGGTATTAGCTAATCTTGTGTTATGGAATAGAAATCAGTCGAAGCAACCTGCCGGAGTAACTGCAAGTTTCTATCCTGACCCCAAATTTGACCGTGAGACACCTACTCTAAGTAAACCTTACGGTAGCGGATTGGCATCGGTTGATGAGATAAAGGACTATTTACAACAATTGGTTGTACGTTCTCCGGGTTTGGCATATATGGAGAATATTGGTGTTACCAAACAAGGACGTACCATTCCGGTACTTTATTTGGGTACTCCCGACAAGAAGAAGGTAAGGGTATGGATTCAAGCGGCACTGCATGGTAACGAGCCGGCAGGTGCTGAGGCTGTATGCATGCTTGTCCGTTACTTACTTTGTGAAAAAGAAGGACGTGAATTGCTGAATCATATAGCTGTGGCTTTGGTTCCTATAGCCAATGTTGATGGTTATGCCATTCAGCAACGTCGTTCAGCCGATGGTTACGATTTGAATCGCGATCAGAGCAAATTAGAGGATACTGTCACTTTGCTGTTGAAGCAGTCCTATCAGCAATGGAATCCGGACGTAGCTCTTGATATTCATGAATATACACCTTTACGTCGTGAGTTTAACTTATTACGTGGAGTGCCGACAGCAAATTGCTGCTGATGTACTTTTTTTTCACCTACAGGATCATCTTAAATTGGCGCCTTTAGCTTTTACGTACGCTGTCTGAAGAACTTTTTTCCGTCGTGAGGCAGAGGTTCGTTTTTAAATAG
>ENA-OQBL01000646-OQBL01000646.1-human-gut-metagenome-genome-assembly--contig:-NODE-646-length-17133-cov-8.794720_pt1 | contig 17133 bp, 15 predicted proteins | sample MGYA00242747_ERZ504553 | MGnify/ENA primary metagenome ERZ504553 (study PRJEB26092, sample SAMD00036240) | human gut metagenome | host: Homo sapiens | study: EMG produced TPA metagenomics assembly of...
AAAAACATCCATTCACGAATATAACGGTTCTGTACTTCGGTAACACAACATCCGGGCTTCCCGGAAGATTTTTTGTCATTTTTCCGGTAACGGAATCCCTTTGGAAAATAAATATTTTCTTACAATCTCTTCCGGCTTTGTGTCCTCGCCATGTATGCAGGACATATATAGCTCCGGACAGCCTTACTGTGAACATCCATCGGTTTTTATCCATTAGTTTATCAATCTGGAGAATCTGCCAGAAAACGCCTTCCAGCAATTTCACCGGAATGCTGTTTCCTGCCATCCGGATTATCTTATCTCTTGAAAATAATTGGTCACCTTTATGAAATGCGACATTATTGTTTTTCAACTTCCAATAATCCGTATCCTTGAATCCCATAAACAGCATACATTCACGGGGAGTCAGATATCTGAACTTTCCTTTTCCTTCAATTCCGCTGTCAAAATACAGATTACCGGAGTTCGGGTTCCTGTCCTGCTTGGTAGTGATCGTTCGGATTGTATCAATTTCCGGATTGATGATATTTCCTTCCAGAACAATCTGCGGATTATCTTCCCAGATTTTCCTTCTGGATACAGTATCGTTGGGAGTGCACTCCACTGCCTCCTCAAACCAGATCGGATTCCGATAGTCATTCCGAAGCAGATCACGGATTTTTATTGCTTTATAGTGCCCGGATGCATGGAAATCGTTCACGACATCCTCCGGACTGCTTTTTCTTGCAAAATAATCTTCCGTCAGCGATTTTTTGTTTTCATCGTCTCCGACATATACACTGATCATCAGAAGGCGGGGGCGGTTCTGGGGGAGACCAAAAGACGAGGCATTCAGCTGATAGTATTTGCTGACGTACCCCAACTTGCTCAGATCACCGATCCATGTTTCAAAATTTTTCTTGTGGCGCTGGGAGAGAAGTGTCGGGACATTCTCCATCAACAGAAACCGGGGCAGCGTTTTTCCGGCGTCCTTCATCTCTGTAAGTACTCTTCCTACCTGCCATAGCAAGCTGGATCGGCTGCCCGAATCCTTGTCTATCCCTTTGTTATAGCCATGAAATGCACCGACGTTGGAAAGATCCTGACAGGGGAAAGAATAGGTGAGAATATCTATTCCGTCCGACATTTCCTTTCCTTCCAAAGCACTTATATCGACAAAGTTATGATTTCGCCTGATGCTGGTATAGATGTATCGCAGGGATTCCACTGAATATGTACGCAGAGCTTCATATTCCAGTGGTGCCTTTCCTGAATTGCTGAATGTATAGTGGCTCATTTTTTCAAGGAGTTCATCCTTGGACATCCGCGCAATATCTGCCGGAATGTCTGTTCCCCCATGAATCATATCATAGGCTACGATTGCATGGACATCCCACTCGCTTGTTCCGACTGTATTTATCTTTACGCCAAGATTTTTCAGGGCAGCTGCCTGACTTCCGATGCCACTGAACAATTCAACAATATTATATGTTTTCTCCATTTGTGACTGATATTCCTTCCGACTCCAGTTTTTCCTTGATAGAAAGCACCGACCTGATCATGTTCATTGTCTTGTACGGCACCTTCCCTGAAGCGGAGACAGGAATATTTCCCGTCGATGAAAGCTGCACGACTTGCTTTAACAACGTCTGTTCCTGATAGGACAGCATCGAACGCCTGATACCAGCATCCATCAATTTGCTCCAATATCCAGGACCCAACGCAACCACACCCATCACAACCTTGAGGTCATTGGATTCCTTGGCTTCTTTTTTCCGCAGAAGTTTCTTCCTCCTTGATAAGCGATACAGGAACCAGCTCGTCCATAAAGGCTGCTGAAGGGGTATAGGTTTTTATCGGCCTTATAATCTTCCCATGTGGATTCCTTTTTTACAGTATTCCGTGACAATCATACCATGGCTGTCACAAATGAAGTCATTGGTCTGCTTGGTCACAATTTCAATTTCGTGCATGAATGCAGGCGACAATGCCTGTTTCTGCCAGATTGCATTCCAGTTCAGCGAATATCCATCCGGAATCTTGCTGAGGATCTTTGCAATCGTATAGGGTACAATATTGAGCTTATAGCCACCCACTTTGTACCAGAAGCCCGTCGGACGTTTTTCACTGTCCTTATGACTTTCAAGGTAGTTATCAACCGTCCGGAAAATAATCGCTGCGCAGATTCCTTTTTTGAAGTAGAATTCATTGAAGGAATCATTGTTCCCACGGTATTCCTTGCTGATGTCATTTCCGAATTCCTTCATGACCCAGTTCTTGCCTTTGGAAACGATGTGTGGCTTGCATGCAACCGTTGTCAGGTACATACCCAGCTGCTCTTTTGTGATGACCTGATCTTTCGGGAATTTTTTCAGGAAACGCTTCAGTTCATCGCCACGAAGTTTCACCTGTTCCTGTTGGTATTTCTTGCGGGAACGCTCGTAATACCAGCCTGTCGGAATCGCATATCTCGCCGGGGGCGCAAGGCACTTCTTCGACATCTTTTCCATCCAGATATGGAACGGGTCATTGGAAAACAGATCCGCCGCCGTGACCTTATTCTGGCTGTTGGCATAGCGGGCAATATCCTGAACCATCTTGTCATAGAAACGGATGCCATCCTCGTTTTCCGTTTCCCGATCCTCGATCACAGTCAGCTTCATCGGAACGTAAATTCCCTCAAGCCCGACATTGGTCTTTTTCAGAACCGCATCCGCCAGTGTTGCAGTCGTCTGTCCGCCATTGATGATCTGGAAATCTTCAATCTTGGTAATCAGATTCTGTCCATTGATATTCTCAACTTCCACGCCCTTTGCGGTTGTTGCAATTCCATTGTTATAGGTAAAGAACTTTGTTGCATCGTTGTTTATTGTTCTTTTTATACCGTTGTTGACGCTCTTGCTTCCACTGGTTCCCAGAAAGGCGCGGACATTTCCTTCCAGTACCTTACTTCCGTAGGCAATGTATATCTCGGCCAGAAGTTTTCCAGGAATGATTGCAATATAGGCTTCATACCCAAGGTTCTCACCAATGTCACCCTTTATGCACGGAATACCGTGGACTCCGACTTCAGAAAAATCCTTCTGAATATCAATGACAACCGGCTCATTGCTGTTTGTCATTTCCATTTCATAGAAACGTTCCGGATACCACAGGTTGATTTCCAGTGGTTTCCCGTTGAAGTCAGCTTTCTTGATCTTTTTGGTTGTGCGGGTTTTCTTTGCGGCTCCCTTTTTCTTCCGGATCGTTGTTTCCAGAAGATTGGCATCCAGCAAGGCTGTGTCCAGCTCCTTATTGGTAAGGACATAGAACTTGATTTTCAGAATCAGCTGCGGGTCGTCGATATTGCAGGTCATCCGCTTGCGGAACATCCTTGCAACCCGGAGGATGTCATCCGAGTCATCGAAGTAGTCCTCCATCCGACCATTGCAGACCTCATCCAGAAAATAATACAATCTCCAATACAATTCGTCAACCCTGCTTCTGGTGAGGTTGGCGGCATTTTCTGAATCCTGAAAGTCACTGATGAACAGGATCAGACTGTGATCTGTCTCATCAAAACAGTACCCATCTGCACGCATCAGGCGATTTCCGCGCCCTCTCTTATCGCCCATACCAAAGCGGACCGGATCGTCAACCTCATCATAGTCAACCAGAAGGCTCAATGTCCTGTTCAGGAATTCATCCTCCGTATCCGTCCCGTTGATAGCCGAATCGTTGCGTAGGGATTCCAGAAATTCCTTTTTATACTCCTGATAGTCCATTATACGGCCTCTTGATCTTTCAGTTTGTACTGCTCAATTTTCTGAAGCAGAATTTCATACGATGCCTTGCAAATTGCCTCCGGCAGCAACTCATGCGTCAATCTCGGAAAACCGGTTGTCACACGATACCGGTTGCAGCTTCTTATCTCATAGATGAAGTCATCGTAGTAGTCATTGTATACATATCCCTGAAGGGCAACCTTTGCCATAAAATCATTTCGGTCTTCATCTGATGCAAAAAGGCTTCTTGTCTCCAGAATCAGCTTGTTGAGATTCACACCATTGTAAGCGGCACTCATCTTTTCCAGAAAGAAAACCACAAGTTCTCCGTCCGTACTGCTTTCAAGCTGCTCGATGGAGGATATCTTCACTGCCGGTATCCCACGGTGAATGGTTTTTACCTCATACCACGAATCTCCATAGGAAAAGTCCTTATGTGTGAGTTCCTGCCCACTCCAGCTCTTCAGCGCATTCTCCAGCCCGATCTGCTCTGCCAGTTTCCCACGCAGAAACAGGATTTCTCCGATCAGCCCCATGATTTCGGGTTCTGTAAGGAATACATGTTTGGAACCCACAAATAATTTCTTCCACTGGAAGAAACGGTTGACAATGGTCTGATATCCTTGCCCCTTGTCGCTGATGCCACGCGATTGCTCTATCAGGTCATCGCAAAATTTGAAGAACAATCCTTTTATCTCTTCATCGCACAAGGAAAAACGGATTGTATTGTATTTTTCATTCTTGTACTGATTCACATCAATAGCCGATGTGCCCGTCACTTTTCGGGCTGTGAACCTTGCCCGGAGTTCGATGGCTTTTCGCCCTTTTTCGTCCAGACCAATGTACAATTCCAACGGATGCTGATTGTCCACTCTCGAAAAATATCCGGGTCTCAGAAAAGCCGCAAAACGTTCCTCCATGGTGCCTGTCATTATTCTTCCCTTCCTTCTGCGAGGATATCTTCCATTTCCTCCCGATCAAACCAGTTATAGACACGGTTGACCTTATAACGGGTGGATGTAAGCCCTGCTTCCTCATCATTGCGTGGCAGACCCAATGCCAGACCTACTGCCGGCGTATTTCCCATTGCAGCTTTGAATTCTGCTTCCTGTTTTTTCTGATTTTCCTCCGCTGCACCAATATCAATCAGATAAATCAGCAGAAGTGGTTTTCTGTCCTCAACAAAGCGGAACCATGTCTCCGATGGATATACCCTTGTCTTATCAAATGGTACTCCTTTTTCCTTTTCATAGAATTTACGGAAAGAAGCCTTGGCATTTTCAATGATTTCTTCTGCAGTTTTCCCATTGAAATCAACAATTCCCGTCAAACCATCTCCAGGGCCTCCCAATTTACCTTTTCTTCCGATACTCAATCTATCGAGTTCACTGTCGATAATACAGGTTTTTCGTTCGACACAGGTGATTTTCTGACCGCAGACATCTGCCACTTTATCCGGACTTTCTCCGTCCATAAAAGCAACATCAAAGACGTCTATGGATGCGTCTGTGCATCCGCTCAGGAATTCCGAGATCTGCTTTGTGTTGAAATACGAGCTGTACTTCGATATGGAGAGTCTGTCAATGAGTTCTACTATCAATTCCTTCGGAACATCTGACAACACATACCGGCCTTTTCTTCCGGAACCTGTTGCCCTGCGTTCAAAGCTATATCCTCTGGAGAGACACTCGCTTACAAGATCTGTCACCGCCCGGAAGTTATTTTTCTGGGCTTCCACATCAAACCGGAGATATGGTGTTTCAACAATACTTCCAAAGTAGCTGCTCACATCAAACTCATCCGTGGCATTGCGCATTTTGTTATAGGCCGTGATATTGAGGTCTGTCGAGTTGTTCCGTACACGGATACCAAAATCACGCGGTTTTTGCCCCAGATCCCGCATCAACACCATATCTTCCTTTAGTTTTTCAGTCGCATCCGCGATTTCCGCATACCACTCCGCAGATGCCTTATGCGTCCAGATGCGGAAAAGATCTTCATATCCGCGCCGGTATCCGAACCAGCGTCCCATCTGCATCAAAACATCGTAGGTACAAGTATTCCGATAAAAATAGCTGATAATGAGTCCTTCCAGCGTCAGACCACGAGACAGTGCCAGACCGCCGATTGCAATCACACGCAAGGATTCATTTTTCGGATACTCAAGCTTTTCAGAAGATCTGGAGCTGTTCACAACCTTGATCTGGATTTTCTCCATCGCATCGAAAAGCGCTGCTGCAACTTCATCCCATGTAAATCCGCATTTTTCATACTGCGTCTGCCAGACCTTGTAAATCCGGTTCAGCACCGGGTCTTTCATGGACAGTTCAAAATCGCTGCAAAGATTATACTTCAGCGACCGGTATGCTTCTGCATGAATCCTCTCGACAACTTCCTTGATATACTTCTGGACCTTGACAAACCGGGAGATGTTGATCAGCATAGATCTATGCTCTCTTTGATCACCCCGCAGATCACGGATTGCATTCGCCAGATAAAAGGCATAGATGGCATCTGTCATGCTTTCCGGGAGTTTGCCTTTCCAGTCCTTTTTGTGCTTGAAATAGAAAGAGTAGCCGTCTTCTTCTTCCCGGCCTGCATCCGTTATATAAACCAATTGCGAATGGAATTCTGCGTCCTTCGGAAAAATTCTTGTTGGTCCGATGTAGTTGCTGGGTGTCGGAAGCGCCACAATGAAATCTTCCGGGAAAAGGTCATGTGTTTCCATTTTCTCCGTTGTTTCCGGATCGATGAAAACATTGGCAAACGGAGTAGCTGTAAACCCAACATAATTGGACTTTGTGAACACATCGGCCAGTTTCCGGATCAGCTTGTTGATCTTGGTCGGATCTTCTTTGTCGGAACTTGTATTGATGGAAGCATTGTCCGCCTCATCATCAATCATCAGCATCGGCATATCAATCTTGTGTGTCCGTGGATCAGCATTCAGGTCAATCAGCCATTTCGTCAGCTTGGTGAGCGTTGTGGTGTTCTTCTTGATGACAAAGACAACTGCATCCTTATCTGCGCCAAGCGACACCGCTATTTTATCCGAGTTCCCACGGAAATCACTTGCGCGGGAGGTCAATGCCATTGCATGTATCGGCTTGTTGTCGAGACCCACGCCAACGCGTTTTCCTCCGGTGGTATTGGCCGACATATCAATGCCAATAAATCCTTCTTCCACACGCTCCTGAGTCTGTTTCCGCAAGGATTCAATTGTGCCGGTCAGCAGAATGAATACTTTGTAACCTGCATCTGCTGCTTTACAGATGAAGCCGATATAGGTCGAGGTCTTGCCAGACTGCACGTCACCGATAATCAGGCCACGTTTCAGTACCGGCTTTCCGTAGTCAGCCTTCGGGTCCAGAATATAATTCATCAGTTTCTGATCCAGCGTATCATTACCGAGCGTGCTGACCACATTCGGGCTGAAATGCTTTTCATCAATCAGATAATTCTTGTACCGTGTCCAGAAGTTCTGCTGTATTTCCGCTTTCCTGTCGTCATACCAGTTGGTCTGTTCGTAATCTGCCAGAATACTTTCACCAGGATGTGCCTGTATCTGGTATTTATAAGCGACGTCCCGTTTGACTGCTGCAATCTCATCATCGCTGTAAGGCACACCACTGATAAACAGCGATTTCTGGATGAGATCTTCCACAACACTTTCATCCAGCGCATTATCCACACGTTTCATCTGTATCAGCTTATCAACCATGCTTGTCAGCATAGCGACCTTCTCAATATCGAGTCCCATTTCATGCCTCCTTGAGTTTCTCCTCCAGCTCCGGATATTTGCAGAACGGTTCGGACTGGAGCAAGCGTCCGATCACGGCATTGCGATCAGCTGCGCCCATATCCATGGACATCTTTATCAGAATTCTGGCCTTGCTCTCAATTTCAGCAACCCGTTCATCATCCACAGTATCATCAACGCGGTTCTGCGACTTGTCAATATAAATCTGCTGATAGGGAACCGAATTCTCGATTTCGTCCAGCACCATATCCAGTCGGTTCCATGTTTCATCATCCACTTTTTCTTTCAGAAGGTCAAAAATCCGGGAATTCCGGTTGATCCTGTATACGAACTGGTTATCCCGTTCTTTTATGCGGTCCCAGATGTAGTCAACCTTTTCATCCACTTTCTCAACCCGTCCGCGATAGGTCTGTGCCTTCACTGCAAGATCCATTGCTTCGTCAACAGCTTTCGTCAGGCGGTTGCGGATAATCGCCGGAATTGTGGCATGCTGCTTCTTGATATCAATTCCCCAGATGTCATCCAGTGAATTCGGAATATCAACCTTGATCCGGGCATACTTTGTCAGCTCATCCCGATGTCTGCCAAACCATGTTCCCCAGATTATCAACCGTTTGTTCCGATAAATATAAAATCCCTGCTTTGCCCGATAATTTTCAATCCCTCCGGACAATCTCTTGTCTTCTGCACTCAGGTCTTTCTGGAAGGGCAGAACAAATGGCTGAACGCTTACAATCTGTTCCTTTCCTTCAGAATCCTTGATTGGAATTTCAATTTTTCTGCGGACATTCGTTTTTCTGTGATTTTCAAGGAAAGGGTCCAGTCCAGTCAGCTTATAATTGTTCACCATGATCGTCAGTGGATTCCGGCCCTCACCATTCAGATACCGGTGGAAAATCAAGGACAGATACTCTGCTGTTGCGTTCTGGTGTTTTCCGAGTTCTGCGTAAACATTTCCACTCGACTTCTCAATAAGATCAAAATTCTCCCAAAGAACAATCGTTCCGCTTTCTTTGTCGCTCAGGAAGTCAACGTATCGGATTTCCGCAATCTGCTCCTTTGAGCAGTCAACCATATACCAATCTTTCTTTTCCTCAATGATGTCCAGATCCCATATATAGGCCGAAAGTTTACCGTCCTTTTTGCTCGCAACAGTCAACCGGCGGCACTGAGACAGAGAAGCTGCTTTCATTCCGAGCCCGAATCTTCCAAGATCATCCTCAGAACGATTGGCGGATTTCAGCTGGCTTCCATATTTCATAGCATCCAGCAGTTCTTTCTTATTCATTCCGATACCATCATCGCAGACAGCAACGCAGCAGTCGGATGGGTCTATCGGAAATCGCAGCACAATGTTCCGGGCCTGTGCACTGACACTGTTGTCCACAATATCCGCAATCGCTGCCTCAAAGGAATATCCCATCGCACGCATGGAATTCATCAGGACATCCGCAGTCGGTTTGTTCGCTTTCAGTTTTGCCATGATTCCTCATCTTCTTTCTGCTAAGGACAAGTAGTGCTTCGACAACTTATGATTTATTATATCAAAGTATACTCTCTGCCGCGTTCGCAGGCAATGCGTTTTGACTCAAAACACCAATCTCATTGTCTTTCCTGTATCTTTTCACAAAAAATCCAGTTTGCATTTGTTGATTGCTCTAGCATCTGCAAGCAGTGCCTCTGTATATACAAAGGCTCAAACACGCATGGCATTGCAAATTTGCCGTGCGTGTTCTGCTTGTTGGGATGCAATCCCAATCCCTGTGAACATCACGTCCCGTGATAGCCGCGCACTCCTGCGGAGTGCTGAAAGAGCGTTTTGCAGAAACGCGAAGCCTGCATCGGCACGATGCAGAACAACAGGTTTGGGCTGTGCCTAACAAGCTCTTGCAAGGCAAGGGGCTTTGTATATACAAAGACATTGCTTGCAAGAGAGCTTCGGCGTACCAGAATGGTACCACGAAGCACTGCTTGCAGAAGCTATTGCATCCATCTGAATTGTCAATTCCGCTCGCAGCTGTTATACTGGACTCATCAAAAATTTTTCAGGAGGCAGTTGCCGTGACCGCAAAGCAAGTTCAAATCGGAGATAGACCCTGCCGTATTTACGGCGCAGATTGCGCCGAATATCTTCTGCTTCAGATGACGGATGAACACGAATTGCAGCGCATGGACAACGAAGTTGCAGCCATTGCACAGGGCGCAGCACATCCGTTTCTGTTTGCTGCGGTTCCGGTGGAAAGTTGGAACGATGAACTTTCCCCGTGGGAAGCTCCTGCGGTATGGGGCAAAGAGAGTTTCGGCGGCGATGCAGCGGACACGCTGCACTTTCTGACAGAGCAGGTGATCCCCACGCTAAAGCAGCGGTTTGCACTGCCGGAAAACGTCAGAATCATTCTGGGTGGCTACTCACTGGCCGGACTGTTTGCTTTGTGGGCATCCACCCAGACTGATCTGTTCTACGGTGTCGCCGCCGCCTCGCCCTCGGTGTGGTTTCCGGACTGGATGGAGTTTGAACAGCAGCGCCCGATACAGACGCAGCACATTTATCTGAGCCTTGGCGACAAGGAAGAGCGCACGAAAAACATCGTCATGGCTGTGGTAGGGGATAATATCCGCACTCTGCACAGTCAGCTTATAGCGCGCGGTGCAGACTGCACCCTTGAATGGAACAGCGGCGGGCATTTCAAAGACGCCGACCTGCGCACGGCGAAAGCCTTTCAGTGGGCGATGGAGGAACACACATGACCATTTTGATTGATGCCGATGGTTGCCCTGTGGTGGATTTGACGTTGCAGATTGCAAAGCAGTTCGGCGTTCCTGTCATCATCTTGTGCGATACCTCTCACCAAATCGAGCGTGAAGGTGTGCAGACGCTAGTGTTCGATAAAGGTTCTGACAGCGTGGACTTTGCCCTCGTCAACCGGGTAAAACCGGGAGATGTGGTTGTGACGCAGGACTACGGACTGGCGAGTATGTGTCTTGCCAAGTGCGCACAAGTGCTAAACCAGAATGGTCTGGAGTACACCGCCGACAATATGGACGCTCTCATGCTGCGGCGGTATGAAAACAAAAAGCTCCTCCGTGCCGGGAAACACCCAAAGGGATGTGCAAAGCGAACGAAGGAACAAGACGTTATATTTAAGCAAGCTCTACATCACATTTTATGTCCTTAAAAAATCAAGTCCCCCGCTCACTAAAACTAAGCAGAGGACTTAATGATAAGTTTATATGTTACGTATATAATAAAATGACTGTGGAGGGGTTCTGAAATTAAAATCCTGCAATTTTTTAGGAGTGCTATAATGAATTACGTGCTCTAACTTATAAGCAACCGCTTTTTCGCGCCCTTTAAAGTATCGAAAATACTCCTTTTCGGGTATTCCCGCATTTTCTGATACGAGATTCCACAAAACACGTGGTGATTCTTGAAGAACATCGTTTACAGTGCATTCGCCTGTTATCGCACAAACTGGAGAAGTCTCATAGATATATATTTTTTCGATTGGTTGCTTGCAGCAAACCTTTCGAAATTCATACCATTTTGATCCTTCAAATATTTTCTGAGCATACTGAGGTTTAATTGAAAACACTGCATTCATTGGTCATGCACATCTTTTAAAGACAATCGTCTCATTCAACGGGCCGTTGAACGCATATTCGACAATTCCCTGCTTATAGTAGTCTATGTATTCTTTATAAAGAACGAAGCCATTCTTCTCTAGCAAAGATTTAAATTCATCAATATGATACGACGACACCGTAATAATTGGCCTTGCACATTGAAGTTCTTTAAACGCAACTTTTAATAGTGCCGTTGCAATGCCTTGATTGCGGTAGTCTTCGGCCACTCTTAATGTACATATCTTTTTTTTCGTCAGTATTCTTTAGAATGAGAACAGCAGCAATCGTTTCATTGTCCATGACGGCATAAATCAATCGTTCTTCACTTGCTAAGCCCGGAACAATTTTTTCATAGTACCATTCTCTAAAATTGCTATATTCACCACACAGGCCGCTCAAGAACTCATATACAGCTGTGGTGGCTTGTTCTTCAACTGCTCCTATACGAACCCATTTCATAAGATCTCCTCCATTGTTAGTTGATTATTTTACCACTCAACGAACAAAATGTCAATGCTCCTTCTTCAGTTTTGCAATAAGATTTTTCCAATTCAGTGATAATAGCACAATACAGAACAAAATGATCAAAACCATAAGTGCTTCTAATTGTACATACATAGATGGTCCATTTAGGGCCTCTTGTGGTAATATAGTTAGCAAGATATTAAAAGTGAGGTTACTTATTACATTTAAAAGAATTAGCAAAAGAGCATATGGGATAATGGTTATTGGACCACATTTTCCGGCTTTAAGTCTTGTAAAAAATTCCCAAGATCCAATGTCTCCTTTTTCATTCACGCTCATAGCATCCTTTTGGAGTTTTTTACTACTATGATATGCAATAATGTCTTCAGTTTTTCTTTTCTCTTTATCGCTAAGATTTACATACTTGTCCCAAATGTCCTTTTCTAGGACTCTTGATGAGCCAAAATTTGCATCAACATCAACGTCAACTTTTGTCATCAACAAAAAATGCAGACCATTTATTGGAGCAAGAGACCAGCCATCCTGAGCCGTCATTTCCTGCACTAGAGATCGCTCCATACTACGAGTATTATTAAATCGTATATCGACCATGTATGTAGAATTAACTAATGTTTCGAAATACCGATTTGGTGCTTTATATTCCCTAACGCACTCTTTCAATAATGGCGTTCGAATTCTGAATCTCAAATAATATTGGTCACATGACACATCATTCGTAGTTCCTTTTATAAAGTGCGGGTCAAATTCTAAATATGTGCCCTTATTTTTCTTATACGGAATAAGTTTAACGTCATTAGGACTCAAAAAATTCCAATTTATATAGAATAAATTCTGTCTTTTTTGCATCGCCCTCCTTCATAACCTCTACTTTTTTAGAATTAGACGTGACATCAGCAGACCTATATGGTTCATTGAACACTGCACCTAGTAAGTTTGCGTCTTTTGATAAGCACTCGCATAAATCCTCAAGGTCTTCCTTTTCGACCTGAAAAGGGAGATACAATCTTATTTTTTTAGCATCTGACAAGTGAGATAGCATTAACCCTATATCTAAAACAGGCGTTTCATCATCCCATCCGCACTGGGTCCAAAGATTGATGTTTACTTTTACGGAAAAATGCTCTTTATTCGCGTTATTTTCGTCATTCTTGTCATTTGAAGGAACATATGCCAAAGCAAAACTGTCCAAATCCGTCACCCACCATTAAATTATCCAATCCACGGAGTTTTTTCTACATTTTCATTATAGCATCTGTTGAGTCTATTAGCAACAATGAGAATAATTAGGGCGGTCCATTTTCTCTGTAAACGATTTTTCAACGATACTACAAAGCTCCTCCGTGCCGGAAAGCATCCCAAGGGGAGCCCAAAGCGGACGAAGGAGCAGGATGAAGCATTTGTCGCCACACTGACAGATATTTTAGCGAGCATCTGATTTTCTGAATCAAAAATTTGATATTGCAACCGCCACTCACTCTTTCCCGGAGTGAGCGGCGGTTGTTTCTTGTTCAGCGCATCTTGCTTTGTTAACTTTCTGTTAATTTTTAAAATGAAGGTTGTCAATCGTCCTTTCTCGATGCCTACCAAGTGAGGGAGTTCTCTCAACTTTCAATGAAGGCAAAAAAATTCAGCGTCAACACCCCCCCATTTTAGGCCACTTTTTCTGTTAATAGTAGAAGTGCCTCTTTGAAAGCCACTCATTCGTGACCTTTTTGTTAATTCTCAAAAAGATGGTTGTCTTTTGGCCTTTTTCGCCGGCTACCAAGTGAGAGGACTTTTTCAAAAGTGGAGATTCGGCCTCAAGAATTACAATTCAATTACAATTTCCCCTTCGATGCTATGAAACAGGCGTTCTCGATGCCTACCAAGTGTAGGGCATCTTTTTCAAGACCATCTTCAACTTCAGGCGCTGCCATTGTTGCAAAGTTCTACCCTCCATCGGTCGCCCCATGGACCGACGTTATTTTAACCGAGTAGCCGCATCAACTATATTTTTCAAGAACTTTTCAACAAATTTCTTTTCAGGTTATATTTTGGCCTTTTTCGTCGGCTACCAATTAGAGGGATAATTTTTCGGAAGCCTTAAATTCCGAGGATTTTCTATATAACTCCGTTCTTTGAAAACAGAACAGCTCAATCGTCCGGTACTTCACAAAAGGTACTTCTGTAACTCGCAGCCCGGTCATGACGAAGACGGGGTGGCTGAAATGCCAATGGTGCGGTTTAAGCCCGCCGCTGGACGATTCCCCACTCCTAGGGAAGTCGAGGACCAATATGGGAGACCTTAACTTATTAACGCAGACGGGTTTGAACTTATCTGCGATGGGGGAGTTGGAACTACTGCCAGCTCTCTTTACATTGCCACCTGACCGCAGCTTTGCTGCAAAGGATATAACCGCAGGTAACACACTTTTTGACCTTAGACTACTTATGCTGAAGGAGTGCCTATGAAGTTTAACAATGCCTATTCCCAGATGTTTCCCGGCTACCCCGATGCCGTCAGCCTTCAGCAGGCTGCGGAGATGCTTGGTCTGAACCGCCACACGGTCGGGGAACTGATCCGTTCCCGCCGCCTGTTTGCGCTTAAAATCGGACGCACCTATCGTATCCCGAAGTTGAGTGTGATCGAGTTCCTGCTTACCGGGCAGAGCACCTTCCCGGCTGGAAATCCGCCGCTGGATGTGGTATGCTGTGGGTGCAGCAACGGACAGTACGCCTGTTGACCCAAAGGAGGTTTATGATGAAAACTACAGGGTCTGTCCAAGAGAAAAATGGACGTTTCTATTTCGTGATCAATCTTTATGATGCCAACGGCAAGCGGAGGATCAAGTGGATCTCCACAGGTTTGACCGTCCGGGGCAACAAGCGTAAGGCAGAATCCATGCTCCGGGAAGTATTGCTCCACTATGATGAGACCGGGGAGCTGCCCACAGGGCGGGGCGGAGCCTACGAAAAAGTAGATGCTAAAACCACCAAGCCTCTGCCGCAACCCCTCCAACCCGTCAGCAAATCGGAGATGTTGTTTCTGGACTATCTCAACGAGTGGGTGCAAGTCCACAAGGCATCCATCCAGCCTGCAACCTTTATCAGCTACAATCGGATGATCACCGGGCGCATCACGCAGTATTTTGAGCCGCTGGGCTTGAAGCTGTGTGAGGTCACGCCGCAGGTGCTGGATGAGTTTCAGGAGAAGATCTTGCTGGAGGGCTACACCACCAACACAGTCATTCACTACCACGCCATCTTCGGCAAGGCATTCAAGGATGCCGTCCGCAAGGATTATCTGGAAACCAACCCGATGCTGAAAGTTGACCGCCCGAAGAAGAACAGCTTCCGGCCCAACTTCTACTCCAAGGATGAAGTCCAACAGCTGCTGGAAGTATCGCAGGATGACCCCCTGCACCTGTGCATCCTCATTACAGCCTACTACGGTCTGCGCCGCAGCGAGGTACTTGGGCTGAAGTGGTCGTCTATCGACTTTGAGCGCAAGTCCATCACCATCAATCACAAGGTGACGGAACAGTTGGTGAACGGCAAGTACGTTCCTGTGGTCAGCGATGTGATGAAGAACAAGACCAGCTGCCGCACCCTGCCGCTGATCCCGGCTGTGGAAGAAGAACTTCTGAAGCAGAAGGAAAAGCAGCAGCTTTACCGCAAGCTGTTCAAGAAGAGCTACAGCACTGAGTATCTGGATTTCGTCTGCACCGATCAGGAAGGCAAGCTGATCCGCCCGAACTTCGTGACGGAGCACTTCGACTGGCTGCTTCGGAAGTATAGCTTGCCCCGCATCCGCTTCCACGATCTGCGCCACAGCTGTGCCAGCCTGATGGTGATGAACGGCGTATCTATGAAGCAGGTTCAGGAATGGCTGGGGCATAGCACATTCTCGACTACTGCCGATATCTATGCGCATCTTGATTACAAGAGCAAAGAAGGTTCGGCAGGAGTTATCGCTGGGCTGTTAGAAACGAAAAAGTGAAAAGGCCACTATGATTTCTCATAGCAGCCTTTGCCAAACGTGTATTTATGTAAAGGTCTATTAGACCAGTATAATCGCATGCGGGACTCGAACCCGCGACCCCAGCCTTATCATGGCTGCGCTCTATCCAGCTGAGCTAATACGGCAGAAAAACGCACTACCGAGCGAAATCGTTCGATAGTGCGTTCTGGCGGAGAGAAAGGGATTCGAACCCTTGCCCGGCGATTAACCGGCTACCGCATTTCGAGTGCGGACCCTTCGACCTCTTGGGTACCTCTCCGTATACATATCAGATAATGCTACAATTTGTATTGTAATATTATCTTGATTCCGAATGATAAAGCTGTTAGAATATTGTTAGAAAACGCATCGTTCAGACAGGCTTTGAAGCCTGTCAGGACATCAAAATTGACGTCCCCTCGTGTGATATGGAGGCATCCGGCGAAGTATCCACTTGGATTTCGAGTGCGACCTCTTACGACCACTTGAGTAATGCTCCATATTCACAATACAGCTTAATTATTATAGCAAAATCCCGCCTTTCCGTCAACTGGAAATACAAAAAGCCCTTCCCCTTGTGCTTGACAGGCAGAACGGGGTGTGCTATATTTATTTCAAATTTGAAGTATGTACTCAAAGGAGAACCTATGGCACAGAATCGACAGGATATGGGCAGCGGGCCGGTCAAGCCCCTGCTTTTGCAGCTGATGATACCCGCCGTGGTGGCGCAGGTGGTCAATCTGCTCTATAACATCGTAGACCGCATTTACATCGGCCACATCGAGGGCATCGGTGCGGCGGCGCTGACGGGCGTGGGCCTGTTTGCGCCGATCCTTATGCTCCTGAACGCCTTCGCCATGCTCATCGGCGCGGGCGGTGCGCCCCGCACGGCCATCGCGCTGGGACAGGGCAATAAAGACGAGGCCGAAAAAATCTCGGCAACAGCTTTACCATGCTGCTGTTTTTCGCTGTGGTGCTGACGGCGGGCTTCTATGCCGGTGCGCCCGCCCTGCTGCGGCTCTTCGGTGCCAGCGACGCCACTCTCCCCTATGCGGTGGCCTATGGCCGCATCTACATCCTCGGCTCGGTGTTCGTGCTGCTGGTCATGGGCATGAACCCCCTTCATCACGACCCAGGGCTTTGCGAAGATCAGTATGCTCACGACGGTCATCGGCGCAGTCATCAACATCATCCTCGACCCCATCCTGATTTTTGGTCTTGGCTGGGGCGTCCGGGGTGCGGCAGTGGCGACAGTGCTCAGTCAGGCCGTGGGTGCCTGCTGGATATTGAAGTTCCTCACCGGCCCCAAGACCATCCTCAAACTGCGGAAAGAAAATCTCAAAGTGGAGCGGAACATCATCCTGCCGGTGATGGGGCTGGGCATCTCCACCTTTGTGATGCTCTCCACCGAGAGCCTGCTCTCCATCAGCTTCAGCTCCAGTCTGGCCCGCTACGGCGGTGATGTGCGGTGGGTGCCATGACGGTGATCACCAGCGCCTCCCAGCTCTGCACCTGCCCATTCAGGGCATCTGTCAGGGCGG
>ENA-OQBL01000650-OQBL01000650.1-human-gut-metagenome-genome-assembly--contig:-NODE-650-length-17074-cov-3.045141_pt1 | contig 17074 bp, 14 predicted proteins | sample MGYA00242747_ERZ504553 | MGnify/ENA primary metagenome ERZ504553 (study PRJEB26092, sample SAMD00036240) | human gut metagenome | host: Homo sapiens | study: EMG produced TPA metagenomics assembly of...
AAGGTGCCGAGCCCAACAGCGGACTGGCACGCGAACGCATCCACATGGACGGTGTCTATCCGGAGAACGACCAGAACGTAATCACGTCCGGTGGAAGCGGTTTCGGCATCATGGCTATACTTGCCGGTATAGACCGCGGCTATGTCACCCGCCAGGAAGGGCTGGAACGAATGGAGAAAATCGTCTCCTTCCTCGAAACCGCCGACCGTTTCCACGGTACCTACCCGCACTGGTGGTATGGCGATACGGGCAAAGTGAAACCTTTCGGGCAGAAAGACAATGGCGGCGACCTGGTAGAAACAGCCTTCATCATGCAGGCCCTGCTCTCCGTCCACCAGTACTACATCGACGGTTCGCCCGCCGAGCAAGCCCTCGCCGCCCGCATCGACAAGCTGTGGCGCGAAGTGGACTGGAACTTCTACCGCCAAAACGGCCAGAACGTGCTCTATTGGCACTGGAGTCCGGAATACGGTTGGGAAATGAACTTTCCCGTACACGGTTACAATGAATGCCTCATCATGTATATCCTTGCCGCCGCCTCGCCTACCCACGGCGTGCCTGCAGCAGTCTATCACGAGGGCTGGGCGCAGAACGGGGCCATTGTAGACCCTCATAAAGTGGAGAATATCGAGTTGCATCTGCGCTATCAAGGCACAGAAGCCGGACCGCTCTTCTGGGCACAATACTCGTTCCTCGGCCTCGACCCCATCGGGCTGAAGGATGAATACTGCGCCAACTACTTCGACGAGATGCGTAACCTGACGCTTGTGAACCGTGCCTACTGTGTCCGCAACCCCAAGCACTACAAAGGTTTCGGGCCCGACTGCTGGGGACTGACAGCCAGCTACTCCGTCAACGGATATGCCGCCCACGCTCCCAACGAACGCGACGACCAGGGAGTCATCTCTCCAACTGCCGCCTTGTCATCCATCGTCTATACCCCGGAACAGTCGTTGCAAGTGATGCGCCACCTCTACGAGATGGGAGATAAGGTCTTCGGCCCCTATGGCTTCTACGATGCTTTCAGCGAAACGGACAACTGGTTTCCGCAGCGCTACCTCGCCATTGACCAGGGCCCGATAGCCGTCATGATTGAGAATTATCGGTCAGGGCTGCTGTGGAAGCTCTTCATGAGCCATCCGGATGTGCAGAAAGGGCTGAAGAAGTTGGGGCTCTCAACAGTCAGCAAGTAAGTTACTATCATAAAAATCCCTTCTGAACTTGTATTCTCTGAAGAATAGAGAGGTACAAGTTTCAGAAGGGGATTTTTAGCAATTCAACACCCTAAATCCCGTCCATCTGTTGTGTCCTACGAGTCATTTGCCTGACAATGTATTTACAACTTATTCACCACCACCGGAACCGCTGCCACCGCTCTTCACATCATCATTGCTGATAGTGCGCGCAGCCTTTTTCACGCTTGCCTTCAGCTCACCGATACGGTAGCTGACGCTTATGCCGAAACGTTGGCGGCTGTACTTATAGTTGCTTTCACGTATAAAACCGTTGCCTTCGGTGGTGGAGCTTTGGTCCATATACTTCTTGAAGAAGTTGCTGGCAAAGGCAGACAAGGTGAGGCGCTTGTCCAGGAAGGACTTGTTGACGCTCAAGCCATAATCAAAGAAGCTGCTGCCCTTACCTTGCAGCATAATCCACGGCGTCTGTCCGAAGACATTCAGACTGATGCGCCAGTCATGGGGCAGCGTCTGCTGTGCACCGCCGTAGGCAAAGAGGCTCCAGCCATCGTTACGCATGCCTTCACTGCCCTCCAGATAAGAGTAATTGCCGCTCATGTTCATGTAGATACGTGTACGTGGAGTGGCATTCCAGTTGACGTAACCGTTCACACTGGCATAACGGGTCTTGCCGATGTTGGCATAGGTAGAATAAAGCACATCCTTGCCCGTGGGGTTCTTCAATCCCTCAATCTCCGTATCGGGCATGAGCCTTGTCACATTCTCAATACTGTTGTTGGTAAACGAGTAGCGGGCCGAGATATTGATGTTGAACTTCTGTGTGAAGTTACTGTAACTCAAGTTGAAAGCATGGCTCTTCTCACTGTCCAGTTCCGGATTACCCTGGCTGATGTAGGAGGGATCCGTATCATTCAGATAAGGATTCAGAGACCAGATTCCTGGACGATAGATACGCATGTTGTATCCCAAACGCAGATTGGACATATCCGTCAGCTTGTAGCCGATGGAAGCGGAAGGCACTACGTCGTCAAAGTTCTTTGTGAAATCCTCACCCCGGCCCACCAAATACTTCACGTCTTGGATGGTATGCTCGTAGCGCAATCCCAAACGGCCCGAAAGTCTCTTCACCTTCAGCCCATATCCCAGATAGGCGGCAATGATATCGTTTAAATGCTTGTAGTGCGAGCTCTGGTCTTTGTTGTATTCATACTTTCCGGTATCGTCCGCATCAAAACGGTCGTCTTCCGAAGAGTTGTTGCGCAGAATGTACTTGGCGCCTGCCTCCAGTGTATGCAGCTTACCGATAGGCGTGGTATAGTCGGCTTGGAACGTATGCTCCGTGGTATTCTGCTCACCGTCGTTATGCAGGTTCTTCAAGCGGTTCAGATAGTCTGCCCAATCGGGGTTATAGCCATTGTCTATTTCATATTCCGTATAGGAATCCGATGTTTGCGGACGGGTGTTTATCTTGTAAGAAAACGTCAGCATACGGTCCTTCACCTTGAACAGACGCTGGTAGTCTACACCTCCGTCGATAGAATACCAGGAAGACTTGCTGCGGTTAAAGGCAGAATAACTGTAAATGGGAGCAGCGTTCATGCTCTCCGGGAAAGTGGCGATGTAGTCCGTAGAGCCGTTACTCTTATTCCCACCACCCCAAAGTCCGAAAGACATGGTAACCAAGCGTAATGTATCTATTTCGTAGCTGGCCTCCATGCTGCCCGACTGGAAAGAACCGTGTCCCTTGTTGCTGCCGTCATAGTCCAGATTGGAAGAATTCTCCGTAACAGCTTCCGGTGTCACATGCTGGCTACCGCTGTTATAGTTGCGGGGCTGATCGTTGTAGTTGTAATTGTAGCGGCGCTGACGGTCAGCTTGCCGCTCTTGATGGTACCGAATGCCCCGCCGCCTGCACCGCGATTGCTGACGTTGGCACTGAACGTAGCCGTATAGCCTTCGACTCCGCTGCCCACGGTGACGATGTTCAAAATCCCTCCCACACCTTCGGCGTCATACTTGGGGCCGGGATTGGTTATCACTTCAATATGCTTGATACTGTTTGCAGGCATACTCTTCAGCACTTCCGTCGGATTGTTGCTCATCATGTTGTTGGGCTTTCCGTTGACGTATACCTTGAAGCTGCTGCTCCCGTTCACCTGAATATTGTCCTCGCCATCCACCGTTACCAACGGTACCTTGCGAAGCATTTCCAGCACAGAGTTCGACTGGGCGTCAGGGTCGTCCTGCACATTGTACTCTATCTTGTCGATATCTGCCTTCACCAGAGGCTTCTGAGCTACAATCTCCACTTGTCCCAACTCATTGGAGGCATCTACGATATACAGCGTACCGAAGTCCACCAGCTTTTCCCCTGCCTTCACAGAAAAGTCCTTCACGATGGGAGTACGTCCCACGGAAGTGATGGTCATCACGAAGTTGCCCGTGCCGGGTACTTTCTCCTGAAACTGACCTTTCATGTCCGTTACCAGCATTTTCAGCGCTTTTGCAGGAGCCTCTTTCTTCACGATTTTAATGGTAGCATAAGGTTCACCCTCCTGGGTGAGCGAGTCTAGCAAAATTCCTTTAACCTGAAAAGAAGTGTTTGCCGTGTTTTGCGCTGCAACCAGGCCCGAAATCATCAGCATCCATAGCAGCACAGTCCATTTGATTCTCATTGCGTTTTTATTTTTAGTGACTATTCTTTATTGTCTTCGTATTAGACGTTTCCCGTTCGAGTTTTGTCACAGTGAATTCGACAAAAATAGCCTCTTTTCATGCATTTACGAGACTTTCGGAGTTAAAAAAGCAAAAAGAAAGCTATTTAGAGAAAATAGAAGAAAAGTAACAGACAGATATTTATGGCAATAACACAACCAAATCCCCCCAATATCCACGGGCGCAAAGGGCTTTTCCTGCCGGCAAAAAATAACGCATAGCACATGTTCACCGCTATATTGCTGACAATAGCCTGCATACTGCAAGCCGTAATCACCAGCACCGCCACACTGCCTGTTCCTTGAAGCAGGTTCAGAATGAAAGGAGTAATATCACTGAACCCCGAAATGAAAGAGAGCAGGTTCAGTCCACCCGTACCGGCATACACCAGCGTATAGTGGGTCAAGATAGTGAACACCACAAACAGCATGGCAAAAATCAGCGCTACCTTGAATTCCAACGGGTTACTGCTGTCCTCGTTCTCCGTGTCACGCATGCCGTCGTCCACCCGTTTCCGCTTGGAATGCAGATACCATGCCACGGCTGCCGTCACCACCGACATTATCAGCAAGTAGGGATAAATGACCAGTAGCGTCTCCCGGCTGAAAATACCTATCAATATCAAGAAACGGAGGAACATCATGCTGACCGCCAACAACATGGCCGCCACATATTCGGGAGCATCCTGCGCAGACGACTTACGGCTCTTTCGCGCCAGTACGGAAATGGTAGCCGTGCTGCTGTACAAGCCTCCCACGATGCCCGAAACCAGAATGCCCGACTCATGGAAGACGTAGCGCTTCAACAGATAAGAAAGGTAGGAAATGCCCGATACAACCACTGTGGCCAGCCAAATGCTGTATGGCGTCAGGTTGATGCCGGGAATAAGGTTCTCATTGGGCAGCATCGGCAGGATAATGCCGCTGATGGCAAGGAACTTGGCAAGCGTAATCATCTCGTCGTTCTTCATGCGCTGGGCCAGTTCCGTGAAGGTATGCTTCAACTCGGTGAAGAGCAGGACGGTCACTATGACCATGACGTAGAACCACGACGGCTGCGTGGCCACAATGGGAGCAATGCAGTAGGTGATGAGTGCAATAATGATGGTGGTTACTCCGAACACATGGTACTGTGACTGCTTCACATAATAGTTCAGTCCGAGCAATAGCCCCAGAATGGCTCCTCCTCCCATAAACAGACGATAGCCCGTAGGGTCGAGAATATAGAGCAGATAGCCCAGAATGCCTATAAAGGTGAAGGTGCGGTCGGTACCGAAAAGCGTAGTCTCCCCTTCGCGCTTCAAGCTGATTTTACGCTGTGAAAGCCCGATGAGTAAAGAGAATACGGTGACCAAAAGGAAGGTGACCAGTTCTCTTGGCAGGTAGTCGTAAAGTTTCTCCATGACGATTAAACAAGTACGGCATACAATTGGTTTGCTACCACGTGGTGAAAGGGTGTTTCATCAGCTGCGAGTTATAGTAGCGGATGTCTCCCGTCACCTCCCGTCCGATGAATGCAGGTTTCACGAAAGGCTCGTCTTCCCGAGGAGAGTTCCACCTCAGCCACAGTCAGCCCTTCGTTCTCGCCATAGAACTCGTCCACCTCAAAAGTATGCTGTCCGCTACGCACAAGGTAACGGGTCTTGTCGATGATACCCGGTTCGCACAATTTCAGCAGTTCCCGCGCTTCGCACAGTGGGATTTCCTTTTCCCACTCGTAGCGGCTGGTTCCCGATTCATTGGATGCACCCTTGATGGTGAGAAATCCCCGCTCATCACGGATGCGCACCCGTACCGTCCGTCCACGCGCACTACTGATGTATCCTTGTACGATACGGCTGTGTGCATACGCTTGTGGCTTGTATTCTCCCGTCACGAGGAATTTCCGTTCTATCTCCTGCGGCATGTCGTTTCCAGTGATTTTATCAGCCCCAGTAAGAGTAAGCCACAAACATGGCGATGACCAATACAATGGCTATTACTCCCATCGTCATCATCACTTTCTTGGCTTGTTGCTCTTCCTTCTGGCTGTGCATTGCTTTCTTCTTACTTTTTCCCATGGTGTGTTTTATAGTTTAAAGTTCAACGATGAACAAAGTAAGAAGAAATTCGGGAAGAATGCAAATGAAAGGGAGAAAATTTATTCGCCACTTCCTGCAAACTCCATCAGGTAAGCTTTGATGAAGCCGTCTATCTTTCCGTCCATCACACCGTTCACGTCGCTGGTCTGGAAATTGGTACGGTGGTCTTTCACGCGGCGGTCGTCGAAGACGTAGCTACGAATCTGGCTACCCCATTCGATTTTCTTCTTACCGGCTTCCACCTTTGCCTGCTCGGCCATGCGGTGCTGGAGTTCCTTATCATAGAGCATGGAACGAAGAAGGCGGAGAGCGTTCTCGCGGTTCTTGGGCTGGTCTCGTGTCTCGGTATTTTCAATCAGGATTTCTTCCTCTTCGCCCGTATATGGGTCCTTATACTGATAGCGCAGACGGACACCGGACTCTACCTTATTGACGTTCTGTCCACCGGCACCACCACTTCGGAAGGTATCCCATGACATGCGGGCAGGTTCGATATTCACCTCGATGGTATCATCTACCAAGGGAGTGACAAACACGGATGCAAAAGAAGTCATACGCTTGCCCTGGGCATTGTAGGGCGAAACACGCACCAGGCGGTGCACACCGTTCTCACCTTTCAGATAACCGTAGGCATAATCGCCGGAAATCTCGATGGTACAAGTCTTGATACCTGCCTCGTCTCCTTCCTGCAGGTTGGCGATGGTGGCCTTATAGCCGTGAGTCTCGGCATAGCGCAGATACATACGCATCAGCATGCTTGCCCAGTCCTGGCTCTCCGTACCACCGGCACCAGAGTTAATTTTCAGCACACAGTCCATCTGATCGGCTTCCTCGCGAAGCATATTCTTGAGTTCGAGGGCCTCGACAGCAGTGATTGCCTTGGCATAGGCATCGTCCACTTCCTCTTCAGTCACCAGTTCGTCTTTGTAAAAGTCGAAAGCCAGTTGTACCTCGTCAGTCAAGGTCTTTACCTCATGTAGCCAGAAATCCATGCTGCAAGCCTTTCACTTTCTTCATCGAGCCTCGGCAGCCTTCTGGTCATCCCAGAAACCGGGAGCCTGGGTGCGGAGCTGCTCTTCTTCCACCTGTATCTTCTTTCCTTCAATGTCCAGATAGCGGTTCAACGCCTCGGTACGTTCTTTGATATCTTTCAGTTGTTCTGCGGTAATCATATATGCATTTACAATTTAGGAAGTGCAAAGGGTATAAAAAAAAGCACATAATTCCGCAATTGTCAATCCAATAAGTAATGCTAACGGCAAATGATTCCACCAAAACACCCTAAAGATTTATTCAAAAGACAAGGTGCCGAAAAAGGCCGGACAGTGGAACATGGGGCGTTCCAGCCCGATAGGACTCCAAGAAAGGAAGTGGGGAGTCTGGAGTTTGTCACCACACTTGTAGAAATTCCCTTTCATTGTTTTTCCGTCCAGAGAACCGACGGAATGCTGGAAGAAAGCGGAAACGGGAATAACCATGGCCAGTTCCCAGCTGCACTCGCCCAAACGTTCCTCGAAAGGTTCGCCGCCCAACGAGCTCCAACGTTTCACCATGCCCAGCACTTCCTGACTCGCCGTAGGACGGCGCTCATTGATTGCACCTCCCTGAATCAGCAGCCTGCCGGCGCAGTTACATTCGAAATTGTAATAGCGGTCGTCACCTTCGGGAGATACGAAGAATTCCACACAAGCATCTTCCCATACCCGGCCATTGTCTCCGGAGGCCACTGCACGCACACTGGCTTCCTTCACTTTGTAGTGGAGCAGGATTTCGCGCCCCGTATGGGCTATGCGGAAACTCACTTCCGGCTTGTAGGGATAATCTTTCCAGTTGACCACATCAAGGGGCTGAAACTCTATCCCGTTCTCGTCCAGCAAGGACGGCACAGCCTCACCTTCCGGTGAAGCCGTACACATTACTTTCTTTACACACAAGCTCTTTCCACTCTGGGCATTGCAACAAACCATGCCTACCATTGAAAACACCAAGAGCAGAAGGAGTTTGCTCCCGTAATCTCTCACTATCATAAAACGTCCTTTCATTTCTTATTAGTAGAAGCCTTGTCTGCTACTGCTACATCCCAACCGGAAACAACGTCGCCGTAAAGATAGAATGTCACGTCAAAAGTAGTCTTGCTATTCTCATCCACCACTTGGTAGCAGCGTGTCGCGTCATAGGAATCCACCTCCTTGTACTCGCCCAATGCCAGCGGAGCCGGCTCTTCCTTGCCGGCAGCCTTGGCTATGATTTGCTGCATGCGTTCCTGCATCAGCTTCATAATGCCTTCATGCTTGAAGGGGTCGGGATCCGCCACTTCGGGATGGGTAGCCTTTATCACCCCGCCATTGGCGGCACGCACGGCTCTGACACTGTCCGTATAAGCCTTGAACTGCCTCTTCACCTCCGGAGAACGCAGTCCATGAATGGTAAATACGGCAATTCCCTGGGCGCCGTTGTTGAGAGCGGCATCCATGCATTCGAACATCATCGGGCCGTCGGTGGCGGTCATGCCGCAGTACAGTGTAGTCATATCGTTCTTGTCGCGTACATTCTCAACCGTACAGTCGGAAATGAAGCTGGCATCACCCGTATAGAAGGTATGGTAAACCATCGGGAACACGATGTCGAGATTCCATTTGCCCCAGTCCTGACGCACCATGCGTGAAGCCATCTTCGGGGTGGGGAACGGGGAGGCAGCCATTGTCTTGCCGTAGGAATGCACCACTTCGGCAATCATATTGGCCACTTCGGTTATCTGGTCGCAACGAAACTGGCGCCACTTCACATCGAGGGAAGGGTCTTCCTGCTCGCGGGGGCTCATAACCGTACTGCTCCTTGAACAACCTGAGCATTTCCGGATGGTAACCGTAATCCCACGCAGCGTATTCACGGTCCTGCACAATGCCATAATGGGGCCACAAGGTGGTGGGAAGCACCACATCCACAAAACGATGATAGTCGATGGCAATGCCATTCAAGCCTTCCACTTCGCAGTAGGCCTTGATTTTTTTCCTTGATGAACTCGCGGACTTCGGGCAATGCCGGGCAGAGAAACTTGTAATAGCCTACATAGGCGGTAGTGTCTGCCAGGCTCTTGCCGTTACGATTCACGCTGAACCATTCGGGATGCTCCTTCAATATCTTGTCACGGTCGTGTTCCAGATTCATGGTCCATAACCAGGCATACACTTCGATTCCGTGTTTATGGGCAACCGGTATGGCAGCCCGGTAATCGTCGGGAGTCGGCGCATTCAGCATAATTCCATCCATGCCGATGTCGTTCATCACTTGGCAGATGGAGTCGAAGTTCATGCCGGGACGATAGTCCAGCCACGTCCAGAACATGGGATATTCCTTGGTTGTTTCCTTAGCTCCCTGCTGGCACGAGAACATGCCCAGCGCAAGGAACAGCAGCAAGAATGCAGGTAAAAAGCTCTTTTTCATTCTATCTAAATTTTAAGTTTAACATGCAGTTTTTCCATCACCCAGGTAACGCCGATTACCACAAAGGCAAAACAAAGGCAGTTGACCAGCCCCATGAATCCATGTGTGAACCAGTCCGGCAGGACAACACCGGTCACATCAGCAAAGCCATAGAAGACATAAGGTACCAGATAAGTGGTCAGCGTAGCCGTTCCGGCAGGGCGTATCAGGTTGAACCAACCTGTGACCTGATGGCTGACCAGATAGCCGAGCAGTGTGTAGAGCCCCACGGAAATGGCAGTCACATAGAACACCCAGGGAGGAGTGCCACCCATCTTGGCCACAATCCAGAAATGGTGTGTCCCAATTCCGACCAGCAGAAGCAGAACGGCAACCGTCAGCCCATTGCAGAGTTTCCAGCCGTCACCCTTGCCGGCATAGCGGGCGCTGAGAATGGAAAGGATGACACCTCCCATTGTAAATGCGGGCAAAGCCCCGTTGCCGATATGCAGAATGGACAACATGCCCTGATAGAAGTTGCGTTCGGGAAAGGCAAGGATAGCCTCACCGCCAAAGCCCTCGCGCAAAGGCGTACCCAGCAGGCATATCAGGATAAAGGCACCCCAGGCAGGCAGCAGATACTGCAACCGGTCACGGCTGAAGATATAGATTACGGCACATACCAGATAGGTCCAGCCGATGGAGCCCAATATTCCCCAATAGGCACCGAATACACCTCCCTGCGGATTGCGGAACGTGAAGGCAAGGTAAAGGAGAACCAATACTCCGATTATTTTAAAAGCACGGAAAAGGTTCTTCTGAGTGCCGGAAGCCGGTTTCGGATATTGGTTCCACACACCGATAAAGCCTATGGCCATCAGGAACCAGTATACTCCTATCGGATAGGGAGCTTCCGGTGAAAGCCGGAACTCCGAGTTCGTTATAAACGCCCCCCAATCACCAGCAAGGCAAAGGTGCGGGAAAGGATATGCCCCAAGGTGGACTCTGCGAGAAGCCCTTGGCATATCTGCGCTCAATGGCGTAAGGTATGGACATTCCCACTGCAAACAAAAAGCAGGGGAATACAATATCCGCCAGTCCCATAAAATCCTCACCATAGACGGCATGTTCCAGCCAATGGGGTACGTCATGCACTTTCCAGAAGTCATTGACGAAAATCATGATGAACATGGTCAATGCCCTCAGCATGTCGATGGCCAGGTTTGCGCCGTGAATAAACAGTCTTGTCACTCATATCATCTTGCTTTAGAATTCAGAAACCAACATCAGCCATCTGGCTGCCGAAGAGCCCCACACCTCTTTATAAGTAGCCGTATTGAACTGTGGCCAATAGGGCGTGTCCTCATTGAAATAGGACTGCATACCTACGGGTATCTCTCCTACCGTTTCTCCGGGCAATGCCGTGTAGAGCTGCGGATAGTTGCTGCCTTCCCCATAAATCATGGACTGTCCGAAAGGATTCCTGCCTACAACCCAGAAGAGCTGCTGTTCGGCAATGTCTTTCAGTTCCTTGTCCTTCAGTACCCTGGCACAGATAGCGGCAGCTTTACCGGTAGACAAATGTACGGCAATATTTCCCTTAAACGAGAACCAGACGGGGAATATGCGCAAATAATGCTCTTTATCCAGACGGATACCGTTTTCGAGCTGTTCCTCGAAATCCTTATCGGCACCGCTGCGAATCCCTACCTGAACGGCGTAGAAGTTGGCGGAATCCTTCACTTCATCTTTGTGATAGATGCCACTGGGCACCATTCCATAAGGATATACATACTTCATGATATTCTTCAGATAACCGCCATAGAGTTTCATGGCACGAATCCACTGCTCATACTCGGCATGACCGGACTGTGTCTCGCAAAGGGCGGCAAGGGCTTCCATATAGGCATAGTCGCGGGACTGGTGGGTATAGTGTACAATGGACTTCCTGGCCAAATCACGGTAGAAGAAGCCGCAGGTCTTGTCTTTGTCTTTCAGCGGTTCGGTGCGCTGGCACTGCAAGGTGTAGCGGATAGCCTTCACGGCCTCATCGGCATACTGCTGTTCGCCGGTCAGCTTGTAGAGCATGCTGGCTGCCCATGAAATATTGGCGTGATACTGGCTTTCGGATGCCATGGCGGCATGTCCCCCACCCTTCTTTATCAGTTCGGCAAAGCCCAACTCATTAAAGCGTTTCATGGCATAACCGAAGTCTTCCTTTGCAATCTTTTTCAGATTGCTCCTGAGGGCTTCATCCTTCTCAACCATCATGGAGGCATACGCTTCAATTCCTGCAAGCAGGAAGTTTTCCAAAGCTCCGTTATGGACAAGCAGTTCACGGCGGCCGGCATCGTCGTCGGTACCTACCTCACCGTCAGTCCATAGATTGGTACCCCACGTCTGTGCACGGTAACCATCGCCCAGCCGGGTCTTCATCACATAGTCCATTCCCCACAAAGCCTCTTCCATCAGGCGGTTGTACAAGTCGACATTGCCTTTTTCTTTGGCGCGTTCGGCCATCAAGAGCAAGGAATAGGCTATTTCTCCCGTCTGTAAGGTCTGTTGGGACATGTCGGCAGCATCGTGCCATCCTCCGTTTATAGGAATAATATGTCCGTTGTAAGTGGCATGCAAGTCATTATGACAAGCCCCGTGCTTTCCGGGAACGGGATAACCGCAACGTTCGCAAAACAGGAAGTTGACCATCCGCCAGGCAGAATCCTCCCACACATCCTTATGGATATAGAAAGGCAAGGTGGTGACATCCCCTACCTGAATGACGTAACGTCCCTGCGTCTTGAAGTCGGAAAAGTCTATCGTCTCGAACTCTCCCAGACCGGTCTTTTCCTTACGGATGGGGCCGGTATAGACAATGGCCTGCGTCGCGGCATCCTTCAACTGGAACTGTCCGCCGTGCTTTTCCACATTGACAATGGCGCTCTTGGGACTCTCTATGCCATAACCAGTAGTAGAGAAGATGATGCGGTTTTGTGCGGGCATCCAGCCTTTCACGGTTTCCGGATTCTCCACTTTCTGCAATTCCACGGCATCCACATCGAAACGGAGGGAATCTCCCATAGTGCGTTCCTTGCCGAACACTTCGATAGCAAATGAAATCTTGGTCACCTTGTCGCGCGCCAGCCCGGACATCTCGACGAAACATTCGTTCCATTGGTTGTTTTTCAAGTTGATTTCGTGGTATCCTTCCCGACCGTAAATGTCGGGTACTTTTATTTCTCCGTCATTTTCCACATAGAGGTTCAGGTAAATGCTGCGTGCCCCTTCGCACGTGGGATAGATATAGAACTTCAGACGGTTGTAACCTTCCCAGTTCACACCTCCTATATCATAAGAGGCCATGCAAGTGCCACGTCCCAACCCCCAGCCGAGAATCTTCTCCGGATGGGCAGGAGCTTCCAGACGCAGGCTATGCTTGCCAGACTTGCTCCGTTCATCAGTCAAACCAATCTTACCGATGCCCTTGTGCGACCATTTGGAGAAATCCTCCATATCACACAGCATCATAGTTTCCAACACTTTCTTTTTCAAGCCGAATGTCTCGAAAGCCTTTGTCTCGTCGAGCGGCAACGGACTGTGCACGTAACCCGTACTGACGATGTCGGCTTTCAACTTTTCATCTACTTGGGCATGAAGCCAAACAGCCGGGGTACAAAGCAGACCGGTCAACAAGCAGAGAGGTTTAATGATATTCCTCATATACAGTAAATAAGTTTAATTCAATTTTTCGCACGAAACTTGTTCTTTTCAGCTAACATAAATCAAGCTACAATATTAAGCAAGAATAGTCAGACAGAGGTTTAAACTCTATCTGAAGATATTTGAAATCTATCAAAATAAAATGATTCCCTTTCAAGAGATTAAGGAGGTATGCCGAAGTTGTCTCCGGCATACCTTTTACTCAGTAAGGATATCAGAAATTCGATTTGTTCACATCCCAGAATACACGGGTTGCCGCATTATCAGGACCACCAAGCATTTCGACAGCTTTGGCATAACCGGTAGGATTATTGTCCTTTTCATTAATGGTGAAAGGCAAACGACGTGGTCCAAGGTCAGTATCAATTTCACCCTGGCTGTAATTTACCATCACTGGGAATAGTTTAGGATAACCGGTACGACGCAACTCGGCCCAACCGTTCATACCTTCGGGATAGACAGCAATCCAGCGCTGTGTAGCAATCTTAGCAAATTTCTCCTCGTTGCTCAAAGACTCATCCCATTGAGCGGTCACCTTGCTTTGACCTTCGATACTGGCTGCCGGAATAATAGGATCCACATAAGCAACAGCAGCAGTAGTGCCACTCAAATAATCGCCTACAGCAGCTCCCCATTGTTCAAATGAAGCCTTCACTCCCTTCTCGTACAAATCCTTAGCAGTACCTTTACCATTCACATTCCAACCACGCAGGGCAGCTTCAGCTTCCAGAAGAATCGTTTCACCGGCAGTAGCCAAAATAGCCGGAGACGTTGCAACCAGATTAGGTTTGCTCACAATCGCCTTGTAATTATCCGAGTTCTTGCCCTCTTCCAAACCTTTCACACCATTACGGATACCGAAGAAATCACCGTCAGCATTTGTTGTGGCATACTTTTCCAAACGGGCATCATTCATCCCTCCCAGCAGAGAGGGAATATTGGCATTGAGCACACAGTCGCCATAGCTGAAGGCCAGGCCGTAAAGCGGGTTCACATAACCGTTTCCAGCAATACCAAAATTCGCATCATTGGTTTCAATCAGCCCATTACTATCATTCATGGCAGCCTCAGCCTCGCTCTTTGCCCATGCAGCGTCGTATTTCACGATACGCATGGCCAGACGCAAACGGATAGTATTACACAATTTGGCCCATTTATTGAGGTCACCCCCATAAGCATAGTCAAACGGAGCGAACGAAGCCACATCTTTGTCCTTCACTGCACGCAGTTCATCAGCAGCCTCCCTCAGTTCTTCAAAGAACTTCTTGTAAACATCCTGCCCGGAATCATAAGTACCACCTGTAGCCGATTCACCATAATGAGTATAGATAATACACCCGTATTGATCGGTCAAACGAGACATGGCTATCACACGGCAAATGGTATTGATGGCTGCGAAATGGGAATATGTCTCCATGTCTTTCTCACATTTGCGCGTAATTTTAAGACTCTGGGACATCACGTGATTATAAGCATAATCCCAGCAGTTATCATTCCAACCTGCATTCATCGCATAAGTAATGTTATTTACATTACCGGCAAAGGCAGTAGCCGTACTTACATAGCCCGACCACATATCTGCATTCAGATTCTGTATCAGCTGATATTCCCACGGATTAGTACCACCGCCATTATTATAATAGATGGACTGCATCATCGGAATAAAATGCATGCCTATATAGTTGTTGTCCTGCTTCAATTCTTCGTCACTTACTCCTTTCGGGTCGGTATTCAAGTCATCGAATGCACCGGTACATGCGGTAAACATGGAAGCTGCCAGCAACGCAGTTGCCGTATATTTCAATATATTCTTCATAATTATAAGTCTATTTAAAAATTAACCTTCAAGTTGAAACCTATCGAACGGTTGGTAGGCATACCAAACACATCGACACCCTGCAAACGGTTGCTGGTAGACAGCATACCATCGGGATCATAAGGAGCATTGTTCTTGAAGAAGAACAAGTTACGGCCCACCAGCGAAATTTGCGCACTCTTGATGACACCAATCTTAGTCAGCCATGCCTGGGGCAGATTGTATCCTATGGAAAGTTCGCGCAAACGAATATTAGTGGCACTGTAAGTATAGTACTCTGTCACACCGGCACGTCCGCCCACCAGATTATAAAAATCTTGTATAGCCTGCTCTCCGGATATCTTATGCCCTTCGAGCATCACATATCCACGGTCACGTGCATCACCGGTAGCCTTGCTCACACCTTGCTGGTCAAGGTCGGCTTCTGTCAGTGACATCACTTTACCACCAAAGCGTCCGTCAATAAGGAAATACAACGAGAAGTCTTTCCAGGTAAGCGTATTGCTCCATCCTAAATTGAAATCAGGATTTGAGTTACCCAGCTTTTTAGGATCGGATTTGTTCACCAATGGCAGACCGTCATCGCCAAACTTGATTTTACCGTTATCATCACGTTCAAAAGTTGTTCCGTAGAAGTCGCCGAACGAACCACCTACTTCCAGACGGCTCCATACATTATTACTCTCACCGCCACTGAATTGGAAATATCCCAATGCTTCACCGGCCAATGCTTTGGCTTCGTTCTTGTTGGTGGCAAAGTTGACGCCGGTTTTCCAACGGAAACTATTGGTCATCACCGGAGTGGCGTTCATCATAATTTCTATACCACTGTTCTGAATGTCACCTGCATTTACATAATAGGTATTATACTCTGAACCGGAAGGAGCGGGCAAGGTGAAGAGCTGGTTCTTTGTATTCGTCTTGTAGTAAGTAAAATCAAACTCCAAGCGGCTGTCAAAGAAGCGCCATTCGGTTCCAAATTCCAGAGAAGTCGTCTTTTCAGGTTTCAACTCATCAAAAGGAGAAGTTGTATTAAAGCTGATACTGCCGTTCTTTGTAATCGTATTAAGTGGATTGGAGAGATAGGTATCCAAACCGTTACCTACTTGTGACCATGCACCACGGATTTTCCCAAGACTAATCCAGGAAGGCAACTTCAAAGTTTCGTTGAGCAACCAGGTAAGACCTACTGACGGATAGAAAAAGCCCTTGTTCTTATACTTGGTATAGGCCAAGGTAGAAGTCCAGTCATTACGTGCCGTCACGTCAAGGAAAAGCTGGTCTTTTAAACCAATCTGACCGGTAAAGAACACGCTCTGGCTTTGTGTATGTTTTCTCCAATCACTCAAAGAGCCTGCATTGAGAGTCACATTCTGCATCGTAAATACATTGGGAATGGAGAGTGTACCCGGATAGGAATCGAAACCGGTTCCATTGCCATTATAATCATTGATACTGCCACCGACTGATGCATTAAAGCTGAAATTCTCGAACTGTTGTTGATACGTAAAGAGGACATCTCCATAAGTAGAAAGTTCACTTTGCTCATTATAGCTGTAACGGCCATTGGTTCCGGTTCCAGCAGCATTCATACCGCAGAGGATAGGGCTGGTACCTGCATACATACGGGTATTGTCTTTATCCACTATATAGTCGGCGCTACCACGAGCCTGGATACTGAAATAATCGTTAATCTGGTATTTCACACTCAGGTTTATCAAAGTACGGTACCTCGTATCTTCATTAGGCACTTTGTTGATAAGCCAATAAGGATTTTGCTCCATATCGGTTCCGGAAGTCTTATACCAGTTTTGATCCATAATATTACGTCCGGTATTCAACACTTGATAGTTATCCTTGTAGTAGTTAAAATCTTTACCACCCTCTACACCACCACGCGGGAAGTGGTACAAACCGACCAAGGATTCATATAATAACCTCCTGAAGTGGTACGGTTGTTTCCTTTCTGATACATGGCATTGACGTTGGCATCGACCGTCAACTTATTATTGAAGAAATTTGCTGTTTCGCGGAAATTAAAGTTATGTTTCACCAAACGGTTGCCTTCTACCACACCCTTGCCGTAAGTATTGGCATAGGAGAAAATAAGTCTGCATAGCCTTTGAA